>TARA_B110000259_G_scaffold177389_1_pt1 | contig 30737 bp, 35 predicted proteins | sample TARA_B110000259 | Tara Oceans TARA_B110000259 (sample SAMEA4397649) | marine metagenome | biome: Polar Biome; feature: [SRF] surface water layer (ENVO:00010504); material: water (ENVO:00002006), including particulate matter (ENVO:01000060) such as... | depth 5 m | reverse complement strand
GAATATATCCGTACTGTTATATGAACAAATATCCCCACTATTAAATGAATCTGATTGGAAATTATATCCAAAGTTAGCTCCTACTGTATCTACTAAATCAAATAGTTCAACTCCATCACAATCAAATAGTTCAATGTTTCCATCTACTGAACCACCTGATGTTGAACCACCAAGACCATCTCCATAAGAATCTGATAATGTTATATCTACTAATACATTTGTATATACACAAATGAATATTTCAATTGGAACACCAGCGGGTGCATTTGAAGTATTATATGTTCCTTGTGGTGCAGAGAATATAACTCCATTTGGGTCACCAACTACAATTTCGTTTTCTTGCGGCCAATTATCAGGAGTGAATACTAATTTTAAATATGTTTGGTCAGAACCACATCCAGTTGGGCCACTTGATGCACAACTTCCATCATCATCTGTTGCCCAAGGGTTATATGAACTTGATGTAGGGTCTGTACACCCTAATACTGTACCACAATCATAACAACTTTCCCAACAATATATTGGTAGTGTTATTGGTTGGCTCTGTACATCTAAAAGTCTATTTGTAAATCCTGCACCATCCAATACAAAACAACTAGCTAATGGGTCGTTCTGTACGTTTGTTGGTAATTCTTGTTCGTTCCAATTATCCAACATAAACTTCCAAGGGATTACTCCATTTGGAAGTGGTATTGTAGTTTCCCAAATACCATCACCATTTGTATCTACCATTGGATTTTGGTCTGTCCAACCATTAAAAGGTCCTGCTACATACGGAGTAGTGTATGTATCTGGATATTGGTTCATATTCAAACTAAAATCTACGTTATATAAACAACTACTGTCATCTATAGTAGCGTTAGGATTGTAGTTTGTTGAATTTGAATCCATACACCCAGCGATTGGTGGTGGACATGCCAATAAGTTAACTATTGTATCGTATTGTGTAAATGCGAAGTTTAAATCTAAATCTAAGATTGTTCCTTGACAATCATTTGTTAGAGTAATGTTTGATAATGTGTTTTGTCCATCAACCCATCCATCTCCGAATGAATCATATAGTGATATTTGTACATCACCTGAATCTGCGTAAACTAATGTTTGATAGAACTCATACGGTACTGCTGGTTGATGATTAACTAATGTATCTCCGGCTTGCGTAATCAGAGTGAACGATTCAGAAGGTCCGTAGAAGTCAAACTGAACTTCTAAGTTAAACCAACTGTTTTGTGCGTTTATTGATTGTACAATTCCTAACATTGGAATCATCAATAACAGAAATTTTAAATACTTTTTCATAGAATATTCCGAAATCTTTTTTAACTGTGTTATTGTGTTATACTATTGTTTCAATAAATAGTAAAAAATAATATAAAAAATCGAAAATGTATCTACAAACTCACTAACATATCCAATAACTCCTGCTGAGGAAACATATCAAACTTATCTTTTCTGGTGTTAGTATGAGTCCATAACCCCTTAACCTTACCATAGTAAGCCTTTTCGTTGAATTCGAATCCACCTGCGCCTTTTAGTTTAACTTCTTCTACCAAACCACTTCGGATGTCAATTCCATCTCTATCTGCTATATAAAGTAACCATAATCTAAGAGATTCTATTTGTTCATCCGAATATCTATGCCATACATCAAACCCTTTGAATGGTTTATCTAATTTAACCAATTGTGATTCATGTACTGATGTTCCTGCATAAGTTTTACCATTCTTAATGTATCCAAAGTTACAAACTTCAATACCAACTGAATGTGTATGCATATGTTGAGAACCATTCTTACCTAAATGCCATCCATAATGACCTTCAGGAAATGCTTGAACCATAACACCATCAAAATCTGTATTGTTTCCTTTAACAGATGGGCCACCTAATACAAATTCTGTTGCTACTGCACCTCTACTATCTCTACCCCATTGGTCTATACAATTAAAAGGATTGTGCCATCCTGCTGTATGATGAATAAAAACGTATTCTTTTTTGGTAATACCACTTTTATACTCACCTTCGGGTAGAAAGTGTCTATTGATTATGAGTCCGTTTTCTGTTTCATAAACTTTTTCCGAATCATCAGTACTAGCCAAACCCATACAATCCCAAGTGGAAGTACCCACAAGACCATCAGCAGTAAGGCCGTTGATTTTTTGAAATTCTTTAACTGCGAATTCAGTTCCTTTACCAAATATACCATCTGCTCCTACTTCTAAGAATTCCTGTAATAACTTAACTTCTTTTCCTCTTGAACCTACTTTTAATAACATTGCATTTCTCCTGTTTTACAATAAATATATCTCATCTACAAAAACAAACTCTTTTGGTACTATCCACTCTGTACCAAATGGGTCAGCTACCGTAATTTCTTGCTTTTTTTGATTTTCCGATATGACTATCACCCTCTCTCCAACCGGCAGGCAACCCCTGTGATTGTTGAAGGTTTTCTTCATCTTTGTTCTGTTTTTGTTTTTCACGCTTTTGTTTTTTATTTCTACTATACTCTGTACGTTTCATCTCATCGTACATATCATCTAAATCCTCAAAGGAATCCCAAGTGTTTATATCCACTTTCATTTTGCTGCCTTACTTAATTATGTTTAACTTTCCAATATTTTTTAGAAATTCTTCTACTGTATATTCTTTTGATTTCTCATCTTTGATTTTTACTTCATTTAAAGTATCAGGATATTTGTTTATTAATCTCTCTAAAATCTCAAACCCTTGTTCTGCCCAAAAGTTTTTAAATGAGGATTCACCTAACACATTTGTTGAATATTGAACACCCTCTTCGGTGTCATCTGGAAGTAATATATAATACATCATAGTGATAATAACTATACTACTTTCTACAAATTAAGTTATGTTCATATGTTTTCACCTTATTCACCTTTATGTTAAAGATGTCTAATTCGAACTCCCCAACCTCAATTTCATTAGACTCAAGTATGGCAGATATCTGTTGAATTATGTTAAAAGAATCTTGTGAAAATTTAGTTCCATCGAATACAATTTGTATATCATTTGTTACATTTTGATTGATTCTTTTACTTAAATCAATTTGAGTATCCACCTGCTCTTTCTTAATATATGAATCAATCTCAGTTTGAGGAATTGATATATTAATATTATCACACCAAGGTTCTAATAGTTCTAATAGTTGAGGATTCCCATTCTCTATTATAAACTGAATATTGTACTTTGGTGGTACGATTGGTTTCATTAAAGAATCATGTTTACACATATGCCCCCACTTTCTAAGGAAGTTACGAGTTGAACGTTGATTCTGAGTTAACCATTCATCCGTTTCTCTATTTTTCATAAACACATCACCATTTGGATTTCTTTGTGCTCCATCGGCAAATCTACTACCTCTACAAGTCATATGATATACACAACCACCCCAAGTTTGAATAAACTTATATCCGTTTAAATGGAATCTATTAAAGATATCTGTATCTTCTTTTGATTGTGGTGCGAATAATGGGTCATGCCCATTGATTGATGTAAAATCTTCTTTGAACATAAACCAAGGAGCAAAGATACCTTCAGTTAATTTAGTTGCTTGATGCATTTGTACATCTTTGAACCAATCTAACAATTCTTCTTCTTTGAACTCTTCAGGTTCAATTCCAAAATCTTTCAACATTTTCTCAGGCCCATCGGGATGTAATGGTGGTTCGATTCTAGTTAATGATACCACACTTAGAGGTGCTATATGTTTTACTACAAAATCCAATGCACCTGGCATCAAATACATATCAGCATGATATATCCCTACAATCGGAGTATCTGCTATCTTTACCAACTCATCATATAGAATCGTATGTCCTAATCTCTTAGGTCCTTCGTTTCTGATTGCTTTGAAGTTTGGGTCTTTCTCCATCATAGATTCACACCACTCCCAAGTTCCATCGTTACTGAAATCATCAGCAACACATATTGTTGGTTCTGAACCACCATTCTTTCTAATAGAATCGTAAGACCATTTTAGGTATTTTAAATTGTTTCTACTAGGCTGAATGAAACTTATATCTTTTTTACTTATCATAACTTTAAATCTTTTCTTATATCGTTTTCTACTACTCTTAAATATTTCTTTCTCTTTTCATCCGAAACAAATGGCACAGACCAGAATTGTTTTGTTTTTCTCCACCTACTCAACTTCCAACCAAATACAAATGAATACACTCCCATTACTAATCGTAACTTAACTGAGTTAAAATATAATGTAATGACTGGTAACATTGGTGCTCCATGTGTAATGTATGTTCTAACTTTCTTATCACTTAAAAAAGGTTTTGGGTAAGCATACATTCCTTTTATTGGTACAAACTTATATGCGAATCCTGGTGTAAGAACCTCATCAAAGAATGTTTCCATTTTAGGTGTCATTCTAAACCACCAAACAGGTGATACAAAGTAAATATGAGTTGACCAGCTAATTAACATCTTATATTCTTCAATTAATACTTCTCTATTTCTATGTAACTTATCCTCATACACATCGATAACCTCAAAGGTTTCATTGTTATCTTCAAGTTCTTTTGTAATGGTTTTGAATATTCCATTATAACAAAATGATTCTCTATCAGGATGCCCTATTACTACTAAATGTCTAAACTTCTTTTTGCTCATTGGTGAATCTTTCTTTAAATATAATTATAAACTTGATAGTTTTCACGTTTATATTTTTGTTGTAATTTTTGGTATTTATCTGTTTTTAATTTTGGAAATGGTACTTTTGTATAAACAAATTCATAAGCTTCACCTTCAAAACCAATTCTTGGGTGCATATCACCAATTAACCACCCATCTTGGTTTCTAACACCAAACATCCCACAAATTATGTTTTGGATTACTCTCGGGCCTGTAATATCAATAACATGTCCTTTTTTGATTGGAATATTATCGTTGATGTTTTTTTCTACTATACCAATTACCTCATTGAATAGTTTTTGATTTGGATTACCACCGATAAACATATAACTAATATTTCCGAACCCAGCATCGAATAAATGTACATCACCACTTTCGGGAAGATTTAAACTGATTGGTTGTACATCTAAATCAAACCAATATCCACCAAATTTATTTATGTAACATATTCTAAAGAAATCTGCTATAGCTACTCCATTTTTCATTTTACTATATGTTTTATATTGTGGAGTATCTTTGAAGAATTCCTTTACATCTGAATCTGAAAAGTATAATACTTCATAATCAGAATTAAGTGTTCTCCACTCATTTAATATTTCCTGAAGTAATACATCTTCCTTATCACAAAGGTAACTTGTAAATAATACTTTATTCATTATAATGTATCGTAATATTTATTTTGTTGTTCTTGTCTTTTAATTTCCTTTGGATGATATAGTGATAAATCCTCATCTATTGGCAGATGTGAAATTGTATTAAATCCTTCTAATACCTCATGCACATTATTCTTCCATCTGATGGTTGGTGTTTTCTTATATAATCTATATTGAAAATCAGGCCAATTAACCCAACCTTTATCATCTACATTCCATCCCCACTTTTTGATATGTTCATCAGTTAATCCTTCAACTGTATTTACTCTTGGAACTAATACAACATCAACGACTGTAGTATTCTTCGTTAAGATATCATGTAAATTCTCTATAAGTATCTCATTTGGAATCTCATCTGCATCAATTTGGAATACCCAATCACCACTACATAAATCTGTAAGTTTGTTTTTCCAATTAGCGAAGTGTCCATCGAACTCTCCTTTATGCCAACTGAATTCACCATTGATTGATTTTGCTCTTAGGAATGTTTCTATTGATTTAGAACCATTTTTTGAATCGTATAGAACTACGATTTCATCTTCATGTCTTTTATGTTCTAAAAGAAATGGTATGAGTTTTTGTATTTCTACAAACTCATTACATACTGTTATAGCGTAACTTATTTTCATAATTGTGTATTATATAACTAATATACGAAACATTTTCCGTATTTACTAATCTTTTGGTGATTTTATTCACTAAAAGTTATAACTATTGGTGATTTGCCCCCACTATCATAGCAACTGCCTGATTATCAGTTAGTTACATCATTATTATCTCTACGTTCTTTAGCCTCTTCTTCCAACTGCCTTCTTCTCTCATCCCTAGCTGCTACTTTATCAAATTTACCCCAATCGTAATTAACTGATTGAATAGATTGTATATCTAATAGATTGAATGTTCTGTATGAACTTTTTAATTGTTTAGATGTTTTAATTTCTGATGTATAAAATACTTTAGAAGCTTCTGTAATTTGAATCTTAGCTAAATCTAATTTCTTTACCTTTGATGATTCAGAAATTACTTCTTTGTGCACTTTTGCAAACTCTAAAAACTTTTGTGGTGGTATGTTATCTAATGATAACCCATGTAATTTACCTTCGGTTGTATTTGGCCATTTTGGTTGAAGAACCAATATCAAATACAATTTAGGTGTTTTACCTTGTGCTTTATATTTTACTTTAACCACCATACCCCTCTCCATTTTACTTTTCGTAATTGGAGTAGGGTCTGATGTTTTTCTTAGATGTGTATTGTAAAATGCCACTATTTAACTTTCTTTAATTTAGGTAACTCTATACTTTGAGTTTTCTTTTTTAACTTAGGTAATTGTAATCCAACCTGTTTTGGTGATACCTTAGCATCATCAGCCTCTTTCAAATAATTACTTAATAGTTCACGCATATGTTCAAACGTAAAGTTATCTTTGGTGTATTGTCTATGTTTACGAGATTTCTCTAAGTATGGTTTATAATTAGATACAATATCCTTCATAGTACCACCAGCTATCGAATAATCTATTTGAAACCAACTTGCTTCTTTTAATAAGAACTTTTCATCTGCTGCAGATGGGTGTACTTTTGTTAATCCACCTTGAATTAGATTAACCATATCTTTATTTAAGAAATCAACATGCCCACTCCAAGCTGATACAACCATTGGTTTACCACTAATTGTAGCTTCCAATAAAGGTCTACCAAATCCCTCACCTCTCGTAAATGATAAATGAGCTTTTACCTTTGAGTGATTGTATAATGCGTTTACTTCTGCATCAGTTAAATCTGAATTTAATAGATAAATATTTGGTAATTTATTACTATCTACTGAATCTTTAATAGCTTGTATCATTTTTCTAGTATAAACTCTATCTGTTAATGAACTACTACCTTTGTTAGTTTTTAAAATCAATGCTGGTGGGTTTTTCTTACCTTTAAATGCTTCTAAAAACACTCTAATCATTCCACCCACATTCTTTCTATCCTGCTCAAAGTTACCCTTTAACCAATGTCCTACAAATAAGAAACAAAATGATTCTTTAACATCACTTAGTATTTTATCAATTCGTGGTTCTGATGGTTTTTTATTATCATATACATCTAAGTTTATACCTTCGAATAATACTTCAATTGGAGTTGTTAACTGTAACTTACTAATAAGTTTATCTGTTTTCTCTTCCTTCTTATCATATACACTTTTCAATGAAACTTCTTTACCAAATTCGGATGAGATTAAAACCTTATCCATACGATTCATACCCTCTAAACACTCAGGAGGCATAACAGTAGTTTCAACACCAGCAGTTACACCAATGTTATAATCACCTACAGGTTGAAATTCATTAGGAACTGTAATCTGAATCCAAACATTTGGTTTTGTTTCAGTTTTTTCTACAACAATTCTACTTAGTAAATCATCATCAGCTCCAACTACTAACGCATCCATTGGAGTATTCCCCCAACGTTGAGATAGTATTTTTACATCCCAATCAGGCCTCGCTTCAATTAACGCTCTAACGAAATCTCTACTTCTAGCGCCGTAACCACTCCTAGTGGATATTGGGCAACTAACTACACAAAACTTTTTTATATCTTCCATAATACTAACTCATTTTTTGGTTTCCAATTATTAAAACAACTATCAATACATTCGATAAATCTATTACCCATACGTTTAGCTGTCATATTACTTTCATTTCCTTTCATCCACTCTGAACCTTCTATTCCACATTCTTTTCTACGTTGTGGTTCTGTATCATACCATTGTCTAATTGATTTTGCTGCATCTTCAAAAGAACATCTGTCATCAAATATGTATGGTGTTGCTGGAGAACCTTGTAGTGAACGATTAGTTGGCCATATTGGATTTACCCAACTACCCCAACTTAAATTATGTGGTAATTCTTTCCTATTGGATAGTGAACCTATTTCTATATATTGTTCGGGTGTAATGTACTTACCATCAATAGTAAAGTTACATTGGTCTTGCATCCCACCAGTTACGTTTACAATCATAGGTGTTCCGGCATTTACAGATTCACACGTTGTTAATCCAAACCCTTCGTTAGATGCCATATTAATTGTAACATCAACTACATTATATATAAGGTTTAACTCATCTGTATTGAAGGTTTTTCCTGTAAATAATACATCGTAGTCAGGACACATATTTTTAATTACCTCTGGCAAATCAGTACCATTTGTATCAACTGGATTTGTATGCATCAGTAAAACTACATCTTTAGCTTCTTCTTTTGATAACCCATCACAAAACTCTTTGTAGGCAAGTATCACATCACCTGGATTCTTCCTACGAATATTTCGGTTGTTCCAAAATAGTATAAACGTTTTATCAGCAATTCCTAAAGATTCTTTCATTTTCAATACTTCTTCAGTTTCACCTAAAGGTTTGAACTTATCAGAAACTCCATGTGGTACATATTGGATTTGCCAATCTTCCATAGGCATATCAAACTTATCCATTACCCTTTTATTGATACCATAGGTTTGTTTAGATATACCTAATAGTAAATCACAACTTCCATAAAATGGTGCGTTCCATTGTGGGTCTGGCAAATCATCCCAAATGTTATAATACATAATAGGGATGTGTTTACGAATCTCATCTTCCATAGCATACAACCAATCCCAAAAACGTGGGTCTGTAAAGTGTAGGATTGCATCTACGTTTTCAGTAGAGATTAAATTTCTGATTAATTGCTGGTTTCCATATCCACTTTGGGGAATTATTTTAACATTTGCATTATCAATACCAGCTTCTTCATTTACTGATTCTGATACATCGAAAAACTTACCCTCATCAGGGTGTTTAACAGCTGCTCCGACTTGTATAAAATCATATTTGTGGGATGTATGTAATACAATCTCCTTGGACATTGTGGCTATACCACTATGTAATCTCATATCATCTGATAACAAAAGTATGAGAGGTTTCTTTTTGTTTTTGGTCATAACTATATTTCTCTTTTGTAATAAATATTATAATTAATTTATATAATTAACTTTTTTGTTAAATCTATTTAATAATTTTTCAAAGTGCTTTTGTTCTGATGGTTTTATGCCACCAAAGAAGAAGAACTTATCTGCGTGTTTCACAACACAATCATACTGATGTAGGTTTTGAGTTGGATGAAATGGTTTGGAATAATATTCTTTATTCATCCCACTATATAAGTTTCTTACAGTTGAGGCTGGATTGTATTCAGTATATCTAAATCCAAACTCTATTGCGTATTTTCTTATATATTTTTCACCACCATCTTTATTACCTCTCGTTATAATATTAACATCAGTTCCCATTTTTTCTTTTATGGTAAAAAGAAACTCTCTTAACTTCCTAACGTTCTCATACTTTGGCGAGCTCAGTATTGCTACGTTCATCTTTTTGTTGTTTTTTAAGTTGCTTTTGTACCCGTTTCCAATATCTTTTTGTAAGACTCTTTTTAATCCACTTCGGACCACCATTCCAAGCTCTTGCGATTTCTTCATATGTACTATTTTTATTGTGATAACTATTTACGATGTGAAACATCTCTATTGATTTTTCTCTACTCCATCTATCTTCTAACGCATATTCTAACTCAGATTTCTGAATCTTTAATATACGATTTACTTCTCTAACCATTATAGGTCTTATTTGTAAACACCCAGCTGCCTTCTCTCCTTTATGATATGCTGAATCATTACCTTCACTCTCAACCATAATCATCGCTTGAATCAATGGTTCAACATCTAAGGTATATGTTGGTTTTACAAATACAGGTTCTACCAATATAACTTCTAACTCTGTAGGTTCTAAGTTTTCAATCGGTTTTATGTGTACTTCCTTACCACCCACTCCTAATGAAATGGGTATTAATAATAAAATTAAATTTCTCATACCTTATGTCTATTTTCTTTGGGACAACTATCAAAATCGTTTTTGAAAGGACACCACTTACAATTCTTATTGTTCTTACCAGCCATCGCAGGATACTCTGATTCGGTTCTATATGAACCATCCTCATGGAATGAGTTTCTTACGAAATCTTCGAAACTCTTAGTAATCTTATTTAGTGTTGGTTTACCATTTGCTGGTTCGAATGTTTGAACTCTCTTCTGAGCGAACATCATTCCTTCCATTAACTTACGTTTTACAATAAAGTACTTTGTACTAATCCTATCTAATGGATATCCGAATTGTTCTGATAGAAACTTCTTATACAACACTAATTGTGCAGTTTTAGTTTTATCAGCCTTTTGCCATTTGTTCCAACCCATCGTAGATGTTTTGATATCCCAAATCTGTAATTTGTTTTCGTATGTATCTTCGAATACTAAATCTAAGAAACCTCTCATATACACATTATGAGTATCTAATGCTTTAGAGTATATTGGTAACTCTATTGCTACTAAATTCATATGACGAGTATTGAAATAATCAACCCTATTCTTAGTAACTTCATTAAGTATAGCTATACCATCTTCTAAGAACTCTTCCATCTGAGATGGGTTACTGAATTCTACTCCAGTCTGTTCTCTCATCTTTTTGTATTCAACTAACATACATTCGTATAACATCTTACCTAAATCTATTTTAGATGCCTCATCTATTGAATCATTGTATAACGTATCCAACCAACTCTGTAGAGTTTCGTGCATAGCAGTACCAAATACCAAATGGATTGATGGGTCAAATGAACGATTACCATCCATATAATTCAACTTCCATTGATGTGGGCAATTCGCATACATTGTATATTGGGAGTACGATACCTTAACATCACCATCGTTAGGTTCTTTTACCCCAAAGGTAAATACGTTACTTATTTTTGATTCTTTCATAGAGTTATATCATTTCTTATTACAGTACTAATATACGACTTTTTACTGGATTTACCAAATTTTAATGTTAAATAATTGTTAAGTTATTAACAATTACTTTGCCCATTTCTTTCTTTGTACAATCTGCGCAATCACTCCATAAACACTTAAATCTTCATAAGTATCTTGTATGTTTTCTCCTACTTCATCAGGTTGACCTAAAACAACTAATTGTTTTAATCTCTGAATCTTATCATTCATTCTAAACCATAACCCCACTAAAGATAATTTTATATCCTCATCTGATTCTAAGTTTGTTCCAACTGATATGTTACCTGGCCCGTAGTTACGTTGCTTCTTACAAAACGTTTCATACATTTCATCTAATATCTTTTGGAACTCCTTTGTAGTTTCAGGATACAATCTTTCACAATACTGAATTGCATCTTCTTCTTTAGTTTCTTTTATAGTACGTTCACCTCTGTGAATTACTTTTGTTTTTGCTTCTTTTAATATTTCTGCCATTTATTAGTTTTGGTATGTTAGTATATCTTTGGATAGGGATTCTTTAAGGTTTTCAATATCATATTTCAAATCTTTAATGCTTTCACCGATAACACACATTGGGTTCTCAGTATGTGCTCTGAAATTACCTTCCATGTCATAGTGAACTTCATATATCCCATATGTTACTTCATCATTTGGTAGCTCTCTTTTGATTATTCTATAATTCCAATATCCAAATTCATCCTTAGAATTATAATCTATACCATCGTATGGTATTTTTAATTGTATTCCCATTTTATTTTAATAGTTTTTTAGCTTCTTTATCAGTTAATCCGTATTTAGTTAGTATGTTGATAACATCATCTTTAGATAATATTTCTAAATAATCAGTTACCTCTCTCTGAGATACACCATACCACTTCGATAGATATTCTAATACTTCTTTGTTATACTTACTCGATTTACTACCTTTGATGTACTTATCAAACGTTTTCTGTTTTGGTAAGAAATCTAAATATACTTTATAAACATCTCTAGCTGATAGGAATCCGATTGTGTACTTCTGTAATATATTTACAATTGGTAACAAATCCATATTCATACTCAACCATCTATTAATGATAAAAGGTGAGAAAGATTTCTTGTCCATATCGGATAGAGATGCCCAAGATTCTTTCTTCTCCTTTATACCACTCAGATGTTGAAAGATAGATTTAGCTTTCACAGTATTTTCTGATTTTTTAGCCATTAAGGTAATAGTTCTTTAGGTAAAAACTTCTCCGATACATGCCCACACTCTGCACATCTAACTACAGGAATCGGTAACATTGATTTCTGTCCGTTTGGTGATTGAACCGCTGGAACTTCTTTAAACATTGTTACTTCTTCCCAAAAGATAGAATCGCAATTCTCACAACTTACCGTTGGAAGTTTTGTTGGGTCTAATTTCATTTGGGCTTGTGGTGGTCCTTGTTTAGAACCACCCATACCGATTACTTTTCCTTTACCTTTTCCCATATCTTATTTACTTTCGTCTACAGATACTTTTCTGTAATCAGTTACTAACTTTTTAATTTCACCAATAGCTTTTCTTGCTCTACCTTTAGCAGCTTTTGTTGTACCATTGTGTTCTGTTTCGAATTCTACAAATAATTCTTTAATTTGTTCGAATAACTCATTTGATGTTGCCATAATTTTACTTTTTTTATATTAATTATTGTTTTATATCGATTATTATTTCAAGCATCATTGCCATAATATTAATCTCTTTATCTACTACAGATGCATCTTTATACTGTCCATCTGCAATCTTCAGTATGGTGTTACCCACTTTTCCATTTGCGTATTCATCTACATTATCATACAGAAATCTGTAGAATGGTGTAAAATCTTTAACCTTTGAATCAGCTACAATCTTTCTAACAGATGTAAAGGTATCCTTTACACCCCCATCGGATTTAAGTAGTGTTAGTACTTCATCCATATAGTTTGCTTGAATCGTTGATGCCTTATCAATCATTAACTGACCCTTAATAACCTGTCTTTGTCCTGCATTTAGAACTCTACGAATATCAGGATACCCACTATTTACTAATATTGCTAAATCACTCATTTCGTATTTAACTTCTTCAGCATCTAAGATATCTTTTAATCTCATAGCCACCTCTTTCTTAGATGGTGGTGTAATTCCAAATGTTTGACATCTACTTTGTATAGGGTCAATCACTTTCTCAACATAGTTACACGTTAAAATAAAACGAGTAGTTTTTGAGAATGTTTCCATCAAATTACGAAGTGCTGCTTGTGCATTAGGTGTTAAGTAATCAGATTCATCTAATATAACCACTTTCCACTTACGGAATCCCATAGAAGATGCGAACCCTCTAATCTTATCCCTAACTGCATCTACTGAGTTTTCATCAGATGCGTTTATGTACATAACATCACAATCAATTTGATTTGTAATTATTTTAGCTAATGTGGTTTTACCCGTACCAGCTTGTCCGTATAAGAGTAGATGAGGTACATCCTCATTCTCTATATAGATTCTTACTTTCTGTAAGATATGCTCATTACCAACATACCCTTCTAATGTATCGGGTCTGTACTTCTCAACCCACAATGTATTTTCTGTATTATTATTCATTATCTTCCGACTTCTTTTAAATAGTTATCTTTCATTTGTTCCCAACTCATACCAATAGCATCAATGTAAAATAAATGCTCTGGTTTTAATCTACCTTCTGAATGTAGTTTAGTGTATCGTTTGATAGCTTTCTTCTTCCACCATCGATTAATATAATCAACACCTTCAGTAAACTTCTTCTTCATCACTAACTCATCCTCTTCAATCTCCTTACGAAGATATTCAGGTCCATTCTCATACATCATAGCGAGATATACACCTCTTTTAAAACCATGATGATACTCTGATTGTTTGATACCACATTCTTTGAATATCTGTCCAAGAATCTTTTGTTTGATACCACTCACAGGTCCACTTGCTACACCCATACTCTTACCATTACGGATTCTTTCATTCGTAATAGCAGTTTCGTACCACTCTGCTCTGTTTTCTTTAATCCATTGATGCCAAGGTTCATAGAACTTATCATCAGGTTTTAAAGATATTTTACCAGCGGATTCTCCGAGTGTTTTGAAATGTGGAATACCATTGTATTGAGAGTGTATTCCATATAACGATGTTGTACCAACTGCGATTAGAGTTTGTCCATACTTTTCTTTCCAAAGGTTTCTAACTTCAGGAACAGTAGTCATCATCGCCACTAACTTACCACCTAAGAAATTATATCCTAATGGTTGAGTACATACGATTGTAGATGCTATTGTAGTATGGTTAAGCTTTCCATCAACAAACTTATTATCCTTACTCCACCCAATGTAGTTATCTCTAACTGCCATAGATGTTACATCAGATGCCAATGAAATCTGCCCTAAGAGTTTACCACTTTTCCTATCCTTAACATTAATCTTAACGTTACGACCTGGATTAGCAGTAAACCCCATACTATGAATCATTTTTCTAACATAAGTCCATTTAGTAGATTCTTTGGGGTCATCTAAGATTTCAACATAAGGGTCTAACTCTTCAATCTCTTTGATAGTTTGTTCCAAATTATTAATATCCTTCGGCATCCATTGTGTATCATACAACTCAGATATCTGAGATTTATCTCTAATCATATTAGGTTCTTGCAACTCAACCCACTTTTTGTAAAGTGTTTGTTCTTCAACAGTCATTGATGCAAGGTAATCCATATTTTCGATTAATTCTCTTTTCTGAATATCGTAATCAAATACTGGCTTAGCCGGTTCTGTGTCCCAAAAATTCATATACTTACTTTATCTCTACTAAGTAATACTTAGATGTTAAATTATCTTTCTCAAATTGGATGTTTGCTAATCCCTGTGATGAAATCTGTAGAGATGCTGCTTTAGAACCTCTATTAGCATTTAGAATCTCTTTTAGATATTTAGCTGAGAATGAAATAGGTGAAACATCTCCATCACATTTACATTCTACTTTCATAGAAATTCTATTTGTGTTGATTGATGAGTATCCTAAGATAATCTCTCCTTTACCACCTTTACACTCAAATGTGAATGTATCAGATTCACTAAGTGCTCCTTTTGATTTGATAAACTTAGATGTAAAATCATCATCTAATGTGATTTGTACATTCATTGGTGGAACTGCTTTTAAATCTGGCACTACAGGAATAACAGATAAATCTGCTAACATATAATTTACAGATGTTCCCTTATCAGAAAACTTAATATAACTTTCTGTTGAATCAACATCCATTGATGATTCTAATACACCCAATAGTGCTTTAAGTTGTGATGTTGTATAAACACCAAACTCACCATTTGGAAATTCTCCTTCTTTCGAAGTTACTTCCCCAAGTAATGTTTTATCATCTGAGATAAAACTTACCTTCATTTCTGAATCAGATGATGTAATCTTCACCGATTCTACTTCACCACCGAGATTATATCGGTTAATGAACTGTTCAAGACTTGCTTTCTTCATAAATTTACTTTTATTAATTATTATTGTTACTAATATACAAAAACTTTTTGGATTATCCTAATTAAAACCCAAAAAATTGTGATGCCAATGCTAAATTTGGATTTGGTTTCTCCCAAGTCATAGCTTTATAGAAATCATCTAACTTATTTTCTAATTCTTTTTGCCAAATTAGTTCATAATGTATATGCTCTTCTACCAAATCCAAAATCTCTTTCGGGTCGTTATATCCCGTTAACCCAACGGATTCTAATCCTAATGGATTAGGTTTCAAATACACCCACTTAATCTTATCACCATCTTTCATTGGTTCATATTTGTAAGCTGCTTTGAAATATTTTAATAGTTGATTGTAAGTAAGTGCTGCTTTAACATGCGCTGGTGTTCCTTTCATAAACTCCCCCAATGCTTGATTCTTAAATGTGTACTTACTCATATGTTTTACTGCTGAGTTCTTTGCGATATCAATGAAGTTTGTAGTTTTCATCTCATCTTTCTTTCTCAAAATATATTCATCAATCTTTTCTTTATTCTCATCTTTCAGAATATCCATCAATACAGTACTCATCACTTCTTTGAAGTAAGTTGGGAATGATGAACGTTTTACATCTAATCCTTTTACATCTAACTTATCACAATCTACAGTATTATCGTTGATAATCCATTGAGCGTATCGTTTCTTAGATACCCAAAACCCACCCTTAGCAATAGTTTCTTGCTTAATATCAAATCTATGTGAATTAATATTGAACATTTTTAATGCCATTGAATCATATACCCCATTGATATGTGCTTCAACTTCTTGCGCTACTTCCAAAATAGCTGGAATCATCTGTTCATCTGATGTTACATCAATATCAGGATTACGAGCTTTTACTAATGGTGCTGCTTCATAGAATACTGAATCAGTATCAACATAGATGTTATAATCTTTTTCTTCTCCAATGGTTTTACTATAATATTGATTAGCAATCATCTCAGTTGTTTTAATTACAGTCTGACCTGTAAGTGTAACTGCTTCTGCGTTATCAACATCATAGAATCTGAATGATGGTAATCCCAATACTCCGTAAAGGGAATTCAACATAATCTTTTGTACTAACTGTCGTTGAGCAAAGAATTTATACTTTTCATCATTACCAGCTTGTCCAAACTTTTTCATTTGGTCTTTGTACTCTACCCTCTGGTCAAACCATACATTAAGAATTTCAGGAATAATACCAACCTTATCTTGCGTATATAATACACCATTCGATGCTATCGATAAATCCATCTTCTTAGTGAAATCTTCAAACTTAACCTTATCCATTGGTGGGTATCGTTTTCCTTTATCATCCTCTATTACATAAGATTCCATTTCTGATTTCATATGTGATTCAGCAGTATATCCTTCTACTTTACCAATCTTAGTTTCAGGTGATATATTGATACTCATAATGATTGAAGGATATAGTGATGTTAAATCCAAATCATAAACCCATTTATAAAGACCCGGCTTTGGTTGTTTCACATATGCTCCTACAAACTTACCCTCTCCCTCTGTACCATCATCATTCTTAAACTTACGTTGTGGTTTATTAGGAGCTACTCTACCACCCCTTCTAAGGAATGTAAGTATTGCACCTTCTAAATACTTTGATGAAAATAAGAAATCCTCATAGAACACATGACCTGCGTGACAGATTGCTCTAGCTAAATCAATAAATTGTAGTTTCTTATCCATATCCACTACTAACTCAACATCAACTAAGTTATACTCACAAAACTTCTCAATATCATCTCTGAACAATTGGTCTAAGTTTCCTTCATACTCAATCTTACCTCTACCCAATGTCATACGAGCAATAGTATCTAATCTATAATTTGGATATTCAGTATAATTAAAGTTCTTAAATAATGCGATGTAATCCAATGCAGATACTCCAGCGATTAGATATCTCTTACGATATTTGTTCCAATGAACTTTACCGATTGGTGATAATCTGTTTGCTTGCTTAGTACCTAATACTCTTTTTAATCTATTGTAAAGATATGTAACATCAAAGAAATCAATATTCCACCCAGTTATAATAGATGGTGAAATCTCTTCCCATGCATTTACAAATGCTACTAACATATCAGCCTCACTACGGAATGAACGTACTTTAGCTCCTTTGATAGTTTTGTTAATCTCTTCACCCTCACTCAGAACATATACGTGATAATCATTCGTTGCTGAATCATGGAATGCTACTGAAGTCATTGTGTTCTCTGCTTCCATAACATCAGGAAGACCTGAGTTCATTTCAACCTCAATATCAAAAGTTAACGTAACATGCCCATCTGATACCTCATCCGAATCCCCATAGTTATCTATTAGGAATCTAGTCATCTCATTTACATCTGATTCAAAGAGTTCAAGATTATCCTCTTTCTTCCAAAAGTTAATCTTCTTTAACCTCTCACCATGTATTGATTCATATGAACCATTACCATCTTTTACATATGCGTAATTTCTGTATTTGGATGTGAAATATCCCTTTCTATCATCCCAACAATGGATGATACCACCTTCTTTTTCATAATATACGTTTTGATACATTAACTATTATTTAAGTTCTTTAATCCAACCCCAATGGAGTCCGTTTGTTATTCTATTCTTTATTGTTTGGTAATCACCAACCTCTTTACAATATTCAAAATCTCTAAGTAAACTTTCAGCAGGTCTTACAGGTTCGGTTAGTACCTTAGATTCCTCTGGTACTATTTGATACTCTTTACCTTTAAAACTGAATGTTACCACAATATACGAATTATTCTTCAAATATCCTAACGTTTTTCACGAAATTATTTTCGATATCCCACTTTTTAAGTTGGCTCTCCCATAATAGTGATTCTGCAATACCTGTTACATCGGGTCTTTTTATATCCCCATCTAATAGTTTAATTACTTTTTCTTTGAATTCTTTTCTACCATTATATAATAGTGGATAATCATCACCTACCATTTCAGGATAACAATACCCATCTGGAAGTAGATATGGTACACCTCTACTCAACCCATCAGTAGCACTCATACTCCATGCTGAATAACCTTCGAAACACCCAACACCAAAATGTGATTTTGCTAACTGATTAAGATATACATCCCTATCAGCGTGTCCGATATATTTTGTATATGGTTTATCCATTTCTTTTAGAGTAATGTAAACTTTAAAATCTTGTCGTTCTTTCCATAATTCATCCATAGTTTCAAAGAACCATTTAGAACCAGTATAAACACCTTCTCTATGATTGAATACGATAGTTTTCTCATCATACCCATTTGATGGAGTAGCTGAATCACATCCCAAATACCAAGGTTGAATAATCTTATCCAACTTCTCAACGATATGTGGTTTGAAATCTTTAGCTGCGTTTTTAAGGATAACACCTTTCTGATAGTTTGAATTTACACCACAAACTTTCATCTGTAATATACCTCTGAGGTTATTCCAAAATGAGTTATCAGTTCTTGCTCCATTATCAGGTATTTCACTCCAATGGCAATAACCAATTATTGGTTGATTTTTATTATATATCCGAGTGATTACATAATTGTTTGTCCACTCAGGAAGATGACTCCAAATAAGATTGAAATTCGATTCTTCTTTTTCTATAAGTTTATCAAAAAACCTATATGGATAATCCACCCTCATTTTAGGTGGGAATGGTTCTATTGTATCCATTTTTCTTAAACTAACATTTGGATAATCGAATCCGTTGATAATACCAGGATGGTTATGGTGTCCGCCAGGATATGGCAGAATCCATTCCCATTCTTTTCCTATTTTGGTATTATCTAAGAACGATTTGAACACCAATAGGAATGAATCTCTATTGATGTCCTTTACTTGTCCAAAGTTAGTATAGTTTGGTATTACTAATACTTTCATATATAATTTTTTTTAAAAGTTTCCTATTAGATGCTGATATTGTTCATATCGTATATCCCACCCATTCTGCTCAAAAATATCTAATTTAGTTTGTAAATCAGTTGGTAGTGTATCATCCTGTGCCACTATTAATAATTCTTTAAGATTATTTTCCATAGAGTATGCCATACCCTGTAAAGCTGCTTTCCATAAATCATCACCACCTTCTTTTTTAATTTCACAAATAAAAATTGGTTGCTTTTTAATTAATCCAACAATATCAGGTTGGCCGCTATGAGATTCCCATTGGTTAGTGAATTTTTCACAATTATCAACACCTAAGTAAATTCTAAGTTTCTTAGATTCTCTCAATCTCTTAGTAAGAGTCTTTTCCATTTTAGATTCAGATATTCTAAAGTTGGTTTTTCTAGCTCTTACTTTGAATCCTTTTTTCTTAAGCCATGTTGCTAATCCTTCTTCAAATACATCTAAATCTTCATCTCTAACTATACCATTTTTTGTTTTTACAGTATCTATACCACTTATAATATCAATCTGCCCAATCATAGCCTCACCTCTACTACTAGCTTTAAATTTCCCATTTGATATCGGGACCCATTGTTTACAATATGTCATTCCAACATTAGAACCCCCATATGCATATGGGTTAGATTCATAATTTTTAGGATTGTACTTTTCATCTTTAGATTCTATGTAATATTGTTCAACTAATTCCGATTCAGGTGCCCAACCGGCTCTGACATGAACTCTTTTAGATGTTTTATCACACGTATACACCTCATCTAGCTCCCACTCATCAGCTCCTAATTTATTTCTCTTATCTAAACAAGGTAACTCAGGTGTGGGTTGGTGAGATTTTAATGGAACTATAGGATTTACTGTAAAATGTGATTGTAATACACCATCTCTCAAACGGATGAGTTCTATCTCTAATGTTTTACCTAAATATTCACCATACTTAGCACCTAATTGTGTCGATAAGAACTGATACCATTTGTTGGATTTAGGTAATTTATCAGTTCCCATAATACCATAAAATTGAGTTCCGCTGGTTTGTTGTTCTTCCCAAACTTTTTCGATTGTATTATAAACCATAAAAGGGTCACATTTCTTAGGTGGAAACCATTTAGATATATCACTTCCATAATCAGGTAATTTTTCGTAAAAATCATTACCATCTACTGATGATACAATCTTATTTAGAATACCATTATAGGATAAGTTCATCAACCATGTTAATGCTGATTTAGCTCCACTACCATGCTCGGATAAAATAGCTGATGTTTCATATGATTTACCTAAATCATGTATAGCATCCATATTTTGTTTATGAATACCAGTAAAATTATCAGTAATCCATATTTCACCGGATACCTCATCAATTGTTAATTGAAATCTATATTTTTGATTATTTGTTGATTGTAATGTTAAAATGTTGTTTATTAACTCACCAATAGCTGTGTGTTTATCATAATCAACCTTACCTTCTGCGTTCCAACCACTCCAAGTTATCTTAGTTGGTTGTGATTCGACTTCTGATTTACCTATTAATCTATTAAACATATTCCTCATACTTCTTATTTTTTATTTTTTATTATTAAACGGGCTTATCTCTAACCCTTATTACACTACTAATATACAACAATTTATTGTATTCACCAAACTTTTTTGCACTTTTTTTAGAAAGTTATTAACAATTACCAAAAATTGATATCATTAGATTCTTCTGGCGCATATGTTGTATGGTGTATAATATCTGTATTATAATCAGATGCCGTTTTAGGATAAGGTTTAGTTGGGTGTTTTAATCTTTTATGTAAATCCTTCCGTTCCTTTTTACTATTGGCTATGATTTGGATGTATCTATGTTTAGGTGGTTCTTCTCTTCTCCAAAACTCAGTATGTCCTTCTTTACCAATCTCTCTACGAAGATGTTCTAAGTTACCACTACCCCAAAGGTTATAAACACTTCTACTATGAATCCACCCATACGGGTCTTTAGATAGTGATATACCCCAATTAGGCATAAGTGCTATATCAGTTGATAACCCCTGATATATCCAATTGGTTGCTTTATAGATACCACCAACGTGTCCTTGTCCGTTATCAGCGTATGATAATAGAACTTTAATATTTTTATCGTTATCTCTAATCCATTGGAATGTTTTACCCAACGCACAACTTTCTATATTAGAACCATAACCATCATCTAAGTATAAACGAGTTAATTCTAATATATTATCTTTTGTTAATCCATCACATACTGATGTGGGTGCTTTTGCTCCGACTGGGAATCCGTAGATTGCTACACCAATTAATTTCTGAGTATTACCAAACACATCGTTTTCTTCAGTATTGTAATATACACCCAATGCGTATCGACAAGATGTCCATGCGTGAGTATAATGTTTCTTAACGATTATATCTTTTGCTATTGATTTAGCTATTGGTGCTACACTAACTTTAGTGGAATCACAATAATGTTTACCCTCTTCTTTCAATTGGTTCTAATTTTCTAATTTCTAATTCTATTTCGTTTTCACTTTTTGGATATTCTAAGACAGGATGTTTTAAACTTTTCAGTAACTTCCTTCTTTCACCACCTTTCGAAAGAATGTAAACGTATCTATGTTTACGGGGTTCTTTACGAATCCAAAATGGTTTATCAATCTGTTCTTGTATCTTAGTAGGATTGTTAGTTCCATAATATGGAAATATCGTTCTACCATGCTGCCACTCACCATCTTCACTAAACTTAAAACTCCAACTATCGTTGAATCTTAACTTATCACCCTGATACAACCAATTAGTTGCTTGGTAGATAGTTCCGTTATGACCCTCTTTTGGGTCTGAGTAAGATATCAATCCTTTTATTTGTGGTACATTTGTTCTTAACCATTGGAATGTTTGTCCTAAGAACCAACTCTCTATGTTAGAACCATAATCATCAAATACAAATACCCTTACTAATTCTAAAACTTCCGTTCTATCTAATAAAGGTGTGATTGATTGTCCACTTAATCTACCAATCGGGTCACCATAACATGCAACACCTATTAACTTATCAGCTGCATTGAAGAATTGATGTGAATCATCTTCTATATACAAACCTATAGCGTAAGATACCTTAGTCCATAGATGTGAATAATGATTTTTTACAATTATATCTTTAGCTACGGATTTGGAAATCTTCCTTACTGTTAGTTTTGATACATCACAATAATTCTTCCCCTCTTCTTTCATTACTGATATTTATCAAATTCTCCAACTAAAAGATGTACCCAAGTTTCGTTCCTAACAATTCTACGGATGTTAGCAGGAGATACACCATTGTTTTGAGCTAATACTCTAACATTTCTGTGTCCCACTTTCCATAGGTTTCGGATACTCTTAACTTGTTTTTCAGTTAATTTATGTGCTGGGTGTGATTCCCCTCTTAATGCCATACGCTTACGTTTTCGTAACTTATTACTAATATACAACTTTTTTTTCAATTATCCAAATGTTTTGGGTTATTTTAATGCGTTAATGTAGTTTTGTGTTGGTTGTACTCCGATAAATCGTTTAACTTCCGTAACTCCATCTACTAATATTACAGTTGGGATATTCCTAACTCCATATTTTTGTGCTGTTTCATAATCTGAATCTACATCAATTTTTTGAACTGATACTTTGGATGATACCTCATCCATAATAGGTCCTAATGTTTTACATGGACCACACCATGCTGCTGAAAAATACAAATACTTCATTTTTTCTTCCTTCTTTTAATTAAACAATTTAAACAGGTAATAGTTAAAGGTAAACCTGATGGAATTTCCTTTCCACAATGTTTACATAATTCCTTATAACTACCCATCACAACTTATACAATCAGGATCCATCGCTTGTTGTGCGATATCACCTCTTAGTACTGATTCTGTTCTCGTATAGTACAAAGTTTTTACACCTTGCTTCCAAGCTTCGAAGTGTACTGTATTCATCCACTTTGGAGTTGCCTCTGAAGGGAATGCTAAATTCAACGATACTGATTGGTCGATATATTGTTGTCTAACACCAGCTTGTCTAACTAACTCTAATTGGTTAATCTCTTTGAATGTTTTAAATACATCTTTTACCTTATCACACTTAGTAGTATCAATATCACTATCTAATTGTGTTAGTTTACCATCGCAAAATACCCAACTATCTAATTCTTTGATATCTTGTATAGAACCACCATCTGCTAATATCTTATCCCAAGTTGCTTTAGTGTTGATACCTACTTTTCTAAGTACTTTTTCTAATTCTCTGTTTTTTCTAATGAACGTACCTTTTGAAGTTTGTTCCGTAAATACGTTTGCCGCCCAAGGTTCGATACCTGGTGATACGTTACCTGCTAACTTTGAATTGGATACAGTTGGAGCAACTGCTCTTAGGTGAGTATTTCTCATACCACTATCTCTACACCATAAAGGTTCACCTAACTCACTACCCATATCTCTACTTGCTCTTTCAGATTCAATCTTTAATTGTGAGAATATCTTTCTCGTTTCAAACTGAGCTGGAAGTGAATCAAATGGAATACCTTTTTGTTGTAAGTATGTATGCCATCCTAATACACCTAATCCTAATGCTCTTCCTTTTTCTGCAGAACGTACTGAGTTTTCAAACCCTCTCATATTCTTAGCTCTTTGTAAGAACTCTGATAGAATACCATCTAAGAACCAAGTTGCCGTATAAACTAAATCAGTATGTTTCCACTCATCGTATTTTGATAGGTTTAATGAACTTAAACAACAAACAAAAGAATGATTCTCATCTGTATGTAATGTAATCTCAGAACATATATTTGTCATATGAACTTTCAATCCATTAGTTTTGTACATATCAGGATTCTGTTTGTTAACATTACCTTTGTACATTACATATGGTTCACCTGTTGATTTTCTTTTTTGAAGTACCTTACCCCATTTTCTTCTAGCTTCAGAATCACCATCTTCTAATCTTCTCATAAACTTATCACCAACAACTACACATTGATGTAGATTTAATGCTTGTCGGTTTACATCACCTTTGGGTTCTCTGATTTCAATCCACTCATCAAAATCTTCATGTTCGATGTTTAGGTTAACAGATGCTGCCCCTCTTCTTACCGAACCTTGATTGGTTGCAAGAATTGTTGAATCGTATATTTTACAGAATGGCACAACACCATCGGATGTTCCGTTTTGTGTAATTTTTGCACCAGCTGGTCTAATCATATTAATACCAACACCTACTCCACCACCATGTTTAGCGAGTAACATCATCTCTAAGTTCTTAGTACCAATATCCTGAATTGAATCAGCTACATCGATTCCAAAACAACTGATTGGTAATCCTCTATCTGTACCTGTATTTGATAATACTGGCGTTGCGAGATTCAACCATCCCTTCCATATATAATCGAAGAATTTAGTTGCCATTTGAGGTTTATTCAATCTTCGAGCAGCAGTTGTTGCTACTCTCCAATATGCATCCTTTGGCTTTTCACCATCTAATAGATACCCCTTTGATATTGTCTTAACGTAAATTTCTGTGTTTGCCCAAGATGGAAAATCTACGTCTATTTCCCATTCAAATTCAGCTCCGTAATTTTTCATTCTTTTATAAACACTCCATTCTCAGTTTTCCCTTTTCTATCTTTTATTTCATTCCAAGCTGCTTCTAAACACTCAGATGGGTGTAATCCCAACTGCATTGATAAGATAATTAATGTAACGAAAGAATCTCCGATTCCATCTATTATCTCAGGTTTATCATTTTTAAGGAGAGCTCCGGCGGTTTCACCGACTTCTTCCAAAACTTTTAACATCTGTTTGGGGGCGTTATCTTTTACTAAGATACCTTTATCATCTGCCCATCCGATTACATTCGTAATCAATTCATCAAAATTATTCATAACTTATTGTTTTATTATTATTACCAAATATCGTTGAAATCTTCACCTTCGTTTGCCTTACTATAATCAGTAGGTCTAACTGCGAAGAAATCTGTATGAGTAGTACCACCTGTCAAATGATAGAACCAATCTAAATTAGATGCTTTCTTCTCATTAAATTCAAATGTAGGTTTGTAACCTAACTCTTCTAGTTTCTCATTACCTCTCTTAGAGATAAATTCTTTTAAATCAGATGATTTTAAGTTTTCTAAATCACCTTGTTCAAATATCATATCAATGAACTTATGTTCCATTTCAATCATATACTTTGCTGCCTGATGAACATCATCTTTAACTTCATCGTGAAGTTCTGGATACTCATTACACATTTCTCTGAATAACTCACATCCCATTTTTGAGTGTAATGATTCATCTCTAACACTCCATTTCATTTGCTGTCCTATCCCTTTCAGAAGATTTCTCATCTGAAAAGAATATAGAACGGCAAAACTACTATATAAAGATACACCTTCTGCAAATGCTGAGAATATTGCTAATGACCTAGCTACTTCTTTTCTTGCTGTTGGATTCTTTTGTAAATCCGTATGTATCCATTCAGCAGTAGTAGATGTTAGAAAATCAAATTTTTGTGCGATTGCAGGTTCGTGTAGGAAAGCTTCAAAATCTTCTAATCCTAAAGATTCGTTTAGGTATGAGTATGCAGTTGCATGAATTGTTTCTTGCGAACCGAACATCATAGCCATTTGTTTTATTTCGTGTTTTGGAAACCATTTAGTTACCATTGTAGTCCAATAATCAGAAACGGCACATTCGGTTTGAGCGAATCCTAATAGGATATTACCAACTAAGTTCTTTTCTTCAGATGAAAGATTTTCATTCCAATCCTTAATATCACCTTGCATTGGTATTTCGGTATGTAACCAAAATGCTTGAGCTTGTTTTAACCAACCTTCGGTATAATATTGTGGGTATTCAAATGGTTTGAATGGGATTCGTTCTGTAAATAGTTGTGCCATAATTTTGTTTTTTATTGTTTTATTTAGTTGTTGCGGGTTACAATATATATGGATTAAAAATCAATATCTTTATTCATTTCATTATATTTTTGTAACAAATTCTTTCTTACTAACTCACCACCATTGTTCATATCCTTTTGGGTATTTTTACCATCAATGGAGTCATCATTGTATATATCAATCCTACCTGTACTCATATTAGCTTTTGATGGTAGAGTCATCCCATCGGGCCCAAATCTATTTTTTATTACGTGCCATCTACCTGTACCTGCTAATTTATCCTCAATCTTTCTACTTAGTGATACCACAAAATCTGCAGTCATCAATTTAGAGAATGAACCAGCTATCGAAGTACCAGTAATAACATCATTATCTGCCCCACTACGATTTATCTGAGATGCTGTAAATAATGGAACTTCGTATTCACCTGCAATACCTCTCAATCCCTCAACAATCTCTTCTAACTCTTCGTGTCGTTCTTTTCTACTATTACCCTTCATCAAATCAGCGTAATCACATATAATCAAATCAGGAGATTTACCTTGTAGTTTAAGTTTATCTAATGATGCTCTCATAGTATTCAATCCTGCAGATTTAGTAGGCCAATGTTTAACAACAATATTACCAGGTATATTCTCCACTTGCCTTCTTACTTCATCTATCTCAAATTTAAGTTTAGGTACGGGTATTCCAGTTAATACTGAATCATACCTCTGTCCAACGTAACCTTCATTAAGTTCTAACGTATAATGAGCTACATTTTTACCAGCTTTTGCAGCTGCCATCCCTACATTTACTAATGCCCAAGATTTACCAATACCCGGAGGTGCTGCGAATATGATTAATTCACCTTTACCAAAACCACCATCTACTAATTCATCAATAACAGGCCATCCACAAGGAATCACATTTCTAACGGTTGATTCGTATCGTGCAACTATATCTTCTTTATACTCATGTCCAATATCGGTATCCTGTCCCGCCTTCATAGCGTTATCAATCTTTGATTTAATTACATCGAATTTGCTATCACCACCTTCACTTAATAAGTCTACTGATTCTAATATTGCGTTTTTAAATGTTTGATTTTTACAGAATTCTAAAGATTGTTCCTTAACATAATCTAAGTCATCTGACTCTAAACCATTCCAAACTTGCTTTAGGTTATCTATTATAGATTGTTTGAGAACATCCCTCTCAACCTTGTCTACTTCATTTTTAAAGACATCTAACGTAGGTAGTTGTTGAAAACTATCAAAGTGTGATAGGGTTTTCGATACTATCCACTCATTAGCATCCGAGTCAAACATCTCAGGTTTAAGCATATCATACATTTGTTGTAAAAATATCCTATCTGATAATAGAGATGAGAGTATCTTTATTTGAAATGACGTACCAAATTTATTTCCGAATTTATCCATTAAGTATTTATTATTGTACTAATATACGAATTATTATCGTAACTACCAAATTATTTTATGGTTTGTTTTGAATATTTATCCAAATCACCCCAAGAGTTAACTAACCACGTTTCTACATTTTTGAATGCAGTATATAGTTTATCAACCATAAACTCTTTTTTGAATTCAAAAGAATTTAATCTGTTTATTGGTGAATCAATGATATCTCGTACATTTGATGTAATTGCTGCACCCATTATTGGCTCTGATAACTGCATTAAATCGTAATTTAATTTCAAAGTATCGGTATTTTCCAATATTTTGTTTTTCAGCTTCTCATCATCCATCAGAGATACTCTTTCTAATAAGGTATCTAGTGTTAATCCATCAGATTGAAGGAAATCTAATTTATTTATTAGTGTTTTAGGTCCGATTCCTTTTACGCCAGGAATATTATCGGATTTATCACCATCAAAGATTCTGTAATACACTAAGTTTTTTGAAGGAACTCCATACAACTCTTTTACATCATCTTTATGCATCATCTTCTTTTTAGTTGGTAGATATACTGAAATTCTATCATCAACTAATTGTAAGAAATCTTTATCAGAGGAAACTATCAAAACTTCTTTCTTAAAGATATGTCTGGCAGCGTATGCCATAATATCATCTGCTTCGATATAATCAATGTAACACAAATCAACAGGTAGTAACTCTAAATATTTAATTAATCCATTAAAGTTACGTTTCATAGATTCTGCTTGGTCTTCCAAATCTTCGTACCCAACTAACCTATTAACTTTAGTTAATCCAGTTCTACCTTCCTTATAACCTTTATACATTTTCTTCCTACGTGTCGAACCACCCTTTCCATCGAACACTACCAACACTCTTGTTGGTTTGTTGTTACGGATAAGAGCGCCGAGAGATAACAGACATCCTGTTATCCCCCCAACGTGCTCTCCATTATCATTCAAAGTTGGAACTGCTCCAAAACATCTGATAAACAAATTCAACCCATCTACAATCATAACTTTATCATTAACACCCTTTGTAGGTGTTTCTGATAGTTTATTAAACATTTCTTTGTAATTAGATTTCGTGTCCTTCATCGAGTTGTGTTGTATCTGTGTTTGCATTTTCAGTTGCTTCTTTATATCCTAAGATATATGCATCACATATTTGTTTATACATTTGTTCCTTTACCTCTGGTCTTTCTTCTAAGATTTTAGTGAAGTTCTTAGCTTGGAATTTAATCTCTTCTCCAGTTGATTCATCAACCCAAGTATACCAAGCTCCACTTATCTGTATCAACTTATATGTTTTCATAGTGTTTAACCATGAACCATATCTATCAATACCTCTATCAAAGTAGATTTCAAAATCAACTGCTCTTAGTGGTGGTCCCATTCTATTCTTAATAACCTGTACTCTGGTCTTAATACCAACAGTTTGTTCAACACCACCTACTTTAGAGTTAAGTTTACCCATTTGTTTCATTCTCAATCTACAAGATGCGTGAAAACCTAATGCTTTCCCACCTGATGTAGTATAAGGGTCTCCAAATGATACTCCCATTCTAATTCTAAGTTGATTTGTAAATACAACCAATATTCTCTCTCTACCGATAAGATTTGTAATCTTTCTCATCGCCTTTGATATAATGATTGCTTTTTGAGTTGCATAGCCCGCTTGGTCATAATCAGCTGCCATCTCTACTTTAGTAGTGGCCGCCGCAACGGAATCTACTACTATTGTAACCAATCTGTCTTTTTGAGTTTTTCTGATTGATTCTATGATTGAATCCATCGCATCAAAGATATCTTCTACCGCTTCTAAAGGTACATAAAGTAACTTTTTGGTATCAACACCCAATGCTTCTAAGAACTCTTGATTAATTGCGTTCTCTGTATCGATATACACTGCCATTCCACCCTTCTTTTGGGTATTTGCTAATGTATGTGCCGCTAACAGAGATTTACCACTCGCTTCTAGTCCAGTAACCTCTACAATTCGTCCGACAGGAAATCCACCATTAGGTCGATTTGATATTGCTAAATCTAACATATCATCTCCTGTAGACACCCACTCAGTTAAATCGGTGGGTGTCTGTTCGGAGCCATCTAAGAAATAAGCAACTTTCGCTTGTCCTTTAAACTTCTTGTTTAGGTTATCTGCTAAAATCGATGATAATTCATCTCGATTTGTTTTAGCCATTATAACTTATTTTAGTTTTTAAATAAATCCTCAAATGCATCTTTTACATCTGTGGTTGTAGAATTACTAGCAGCTGCTGGTGCAGGTGCTGATTGAGTAGAGTTATTACTTGGTGTAGATTCTTCTTCTTTCGAATCATCTGCTACTGTACCATGCTCCATCCAAGTTTCCAATAAACCTTTCATATCATCATAAGTATATTTCTTAAACATACCTGGTAATTCAATTTGGTCTTTTACAGTTTCTAAAACATTTTTATCTTCTGTAATTGGAGTTTGGTTTGGTTTAACTCTGATATAAGTTTCAGGATAGTTCTTACCTAACTCTTTAGCGGTTTTAAACTCAACAGTGATATCTCTACCATTTGTTGGGTCTGTTAAATCACCATAATCTGGGTCTGCGAAGAAAGCAAGTAGTTCTTGATACACAGTTTTACCAAATCCCCAAAATTTGATTCCTTCAGATTCCTCACCTCTAACGATAACAGGAACATAAGTTCTCATTTTCGGAGTAAGTTGTTTTGAAAGATTCCAATCGTTTCTATCACCAGTCGATTTCAATTGGTCAGCGAACTC
>TARA_B110000259_G_scaffold61182_1_pt1 | contig 31221 bp, 31 predicted proteins | sample TARA_B110000259 | Tara Oceans TARA_B110000259 (sample SAMEA4397649) | marine metagenome | biome: Polar Biome; feature: [SRF] surface water layer (ENVO:00010504); material: water (ENVO:00002006), including particulate matter (ENVO:01000060) such as... | depth 5 m | reverse complement strand
TCGCCACACCCCTATCGTGTAGATCTTGAGCTTTCTCTATCCAATACGGATCCCAATGATCAAAGGTAAATGATTGATTGTCTAGTATGTTATGATTAGGAAATCTATCTTTCATCCACTCAATAATGTCAAATGCACACAGAGCATCAAACTTTGCATAAGCATCTATTCCGATCATAGGAGACACTTTAATCTGTGGATAGTGTTTACATATTAGGAATAAAAGGGAAGCCGAATCGAGACCCCCAGATACAGACAATCCAATATGTTTGGGAATACTAGGAAGAGACGAATCCGTAAAAAACTCTATCGTCTGGTTAGCATGTGTAATTCTCATTTTATCGCCTTATACCACTTTATTACCTCATCATATTCTGGTTTAGATTCTGAGATAAACGGTCTAACAGCATCATCAGCATAACCTATATGCATGGTGAATTCGACCCTCAAACCATCATTAGGAAAGTTAGTCCAATAGCTCACATCATCTTTATAACATAACATATATCCAACCGATAGTCCTTGCTCAACACATAGTCCAGTAAGTATTGCGCTGAACATGCCCACTTCAATGTTGACTTGAGCTATTTCGTTACTAAAACTATTCGGTTTAGCAAGTCTTGGAGTGAATAATAGGTTATATGGAGCAAGTGATTGAGTGTTTGATGTTTGACCCATGTGTTGACTTAATAGATATAGTTCATCCTTCAAGGCATAATGCTCAGGACCTATAACGTGAACAGAATATGGAAAGATGTTCTGTTTGGATGGCGTCAAGGAAAAGGTCTTGTGCAAAAGATCTTCTATAAGTTCTCTTGATGGGATCTTCTCACTATCAAAGGATCTTATCTGTCTTCTTGTTGTAAAGAGTTCTTCTATAGTCATTTTAATTTCCCTATAAATAGTGAAGTATTCAAGGGTATTTATAACATGATTAAAAAAGCAGTGATAGAGATATGTGGCTCGTGCAACTATAGTTGTACGTTCTGCCCACACTCTTTTGACGATGGTAGAGAGAAGTCCTTTAAAAGGATGATGTCATATCAACAGTTCATTAATACCTTAGATCAATTGGTTGATATTGGCGAGTGTGAGGAGATCTATCTTGAGGGTTCGGGAGAGCCTACCATGAACAAAAGATTACCAGACTTTGTTAAGGCTGGATCTGATCGTGGGTTTAAGATGTCGTTCATCACTAATGGCTTTTGGTTTAAGAACGATTTAATGAAAAAGACTATTGATGCGGGTATGCACTTTGCACGTGTCTCAGTCACTGGTTACGATCAGAAAACCTACGAAGAGAATATGAGCAAAGATGCTTTCTATCAGGTAATGGACAATGCCAATGCCGCAATAGAATATGGTGGAAACCTTGGATCTTATTCACTCATCCTAGACAACGATAACATAGCAGAAGAAGTACGTCAATACCGTGAAAATTGGATTGATCATGTTCCTGGTATTAAAGCGTCGATTTGGAAGATGCACAATTGGTCGGGACAGTTGGGTGTTGATTGGCGTGAGGGTAAGAAGAAGCGCAGTTGTGGCAGACCATTCTCGCCAGATCTCATTGTAAGAGCAGGGGGGAATGATAAAAAGACAGGTGCGGTTGTACCTTGTTGTATGGTTCTAGGTCAAGATAGTAAAGCGGTTCTTGGTCATCTATCCGAAGAGTCTATTATGGATATTTGGCATGGAGAGAAGTATAATGAATTAAGAAGAGCGCACGAGTTCCATGACTTCGACTCTATAGAATACTGTAAGAACTGTGACATGTTATATGATGCACCTGATGCTTTGGTGTGGTCTAACTTTGATGCTGATTACAATACACTAACTGGCTCAACTTTCACAATGGAGAAATATAGAATATGACAAAAATACTTATAAGAGATAACTTCTTATCAGAAGAAACATACAATGCTATACTCTTTGATGCAAGATCTACCAAGCAAGACGGTAGTGTTAGTAGGCATTGGTACGACTATGATCCAACACCAGAGATTGCGCAGTTTGCAAATTACTTTGGTAAGAAACGTGGTTATAGAGAATTGGCTAGGTTTATACACACCGCAACCACAGTCCCAAACTTTACCCACAAGATACATGATGAAGCAGAGTTTAAGATCATGTCAGCAATCATATATCTCAGTCCAGAGAAAAACCATGGAACGACATTTTATATCGATGGCAAACAAGAGACCATTGAATGGAAACCTAATCGTCTAATGATATTCTGTGGAGAAACAGGTGTGACGTGGCATGATTATAAGTCTAGCGACGAAACAAGATATACATATAACTACTTTCTAGTAGACCCAACAAGGATTGAAAATGAAGCATATAAAGACCATTGCATTAGGGTGTAAAAGCAACGAAAGAGCTACACCAGAAAACCACATCGTAAAACTTGATGATGGTAACTGTAGAGCATATGCGGCATTGACTTCACAGTTCGCCCCATTGCTCTATAGAATACAAGTCATGAATGACAGTGGGATTGTCAAAGAACCATACAAAGTATGTATCATGATAGACACTGAATGGTGTAATGGTAAGAAGGTTAAGGACAGTAATAGTTGGACAGTCATGGAGACCATCATATGGCTTCTGGAAAACTACCACCCACCCACTAATGGTGTGATATTCACCATATACGAATATGAAGATGTTTACGCCAATACAATCCAAGAAAGATGGGCATCATCTTCCATATGGCCTTTGAATGAAAGTTGGCAAGCTAAACGTGATGGAGATTACATTACACTCCACGACTTTCAAGATGATCTAAAAGGATCTGCCAAGTATGAAATTGCTAGACATTCTGGACAACTAGATGTTATTGATGATATAGATAACATATGTAAGCTACCAGTGAAGCGTGTCGATTATACAATGGGAGAGGATCAGATCTTCACCCTATTGAAACACAGCAAAATGCATTTCACTTTACATGGTGGTAGTTATTATGGTGCGGCTATTATAAACCTACCCACAGTATGCTTTGGATCATTTATATCGGGTGACCATTATCATGACGGCTTCTACTTCAAGCACCAGAAAGATAAGGGTTCTGAGATACCAGTAAGTGTTCAGCATACTAGTTGGAATACTGGTAATGGTAATACGCCCACTAAGGTGTCTCAGTTTGATTTCAAAACAAATAGCGTAACGGAACATCCCCAAAGATACTTGCGTCATGCAACATCACCTATGGAACTAAGGAGTTACCTAAATGGGTTTCCTATGGAAGTTGATGACCACTATTATTCAATAGATGATTAATACTCTCTCCCCTATTCTCGAAGCTGATCCTTTATTATACCCAGATTCGTCATTTTTGTCAAGTCCCTAAAATGTATAAATAGAAGAAACGTTATGATTTATGCAGTGTTAATGAAACTCTCACGATATAATCTGTATAAATAGAAGTAACAAAACATAGCAATTTATGGGTATGATGCATGGCACAAGAAGAAACATTTACAATTGATCAGGGTGCTGATGTGGCTATTGAGCTTCACCTGATTGATCCTACAGGCGGTGCCAAGGATCTGAATAACCACACTATAAACGCCAAGATGAAGAAGAACTTTAACTCCGATAGTGCAGACACTCAAATTTTCAATTCAATTATAGCAACACCAGCTACGGATGGTATAATTACGTTATCTTTAACGAATGCGCAGACAGATTCTCTAAGAGCAGGTAAGTATGTATATGATGTCGAGATAAGCTTTACAGATAGCGACTCCAATGCCATTATAGAACGTGTCCTTGAAGGACGTATTGTCGTATCTCCATCAGTAACAAGGTAGAAAATAATGTCTATTCAAGTTGGTGTGAGTGGAGTACGAGTTGCTAAAATTAAACTTGGCTCAAGTGGAGTACAAGTTGCTAAAGTTGTCGTAGGAACTCCTGTAAAGAGAGTTACTTCTGGTGCCTTTAACGTATCAAATTTGGGTGGAGTTGATACCACTGGGGCCGTTACAGGTTCTGTTTTAGTTTATGATGAACAGGTGGGTAAGTTCGTTGCCCAACTAGACTTAACAGATACAAACCTTAACGGAGGCCAATACTGATGGCATCAATAATTAGAATTAAACGCAGTGCGGCATCAGGTAACCCTACCACGTTGGCGGCTGGCGAATTAGCATACTCATCCTTAGCAGATAACGGTTCCAACGGTGGTGATCGTCTCTATTTTGGTCATGGAACAGAAACAGACGGAGATGCCGCAAACCATGAAATCATTGGTGGTAAGTATTTTACCGATCAATTAGATCATGCTAAAGGTACTCTAACAGCGTCCTCTGCATTACTTGTAGACGCAAACAAAAAGATCAACGAATTACTTGTTGACAATCTGACAATTGATGGTAATACCATCACTGCTACAGATACGAATGGCGACATCTTCCTAGAACCAAATGGTACAGGATCTGTTGTTCTTAACTTTAATAAGATCGAAGACCTTGCTACCCCAGTAGATTCGGCTGATGCGGCGACTAAGGGCTATGTAGATTCGTATAACGCCGCAACTGGTCTTAGAATTTCAGATGGTGCTGACTCAGACCTAGTTCTAATTGCTACTGACACTCTTGCTGTCGTAGGCGGAATTGGATTAACATCTTCGGTTACTAACAACCAAGTTTCCATTGCTCTAGACAATACTGCGGTTACAGCAGGTTCATATGGTAGCGCAACATCTATTCCAGTGTTCACGGTTGACGATCAAGGTCGTTTGACTTCTGCTGGCGCTAACAATATCTCTACAACTCTTAACCTCACTGGCGACAGTGCTTCCTCTGGTTCAGTTGCTCTTGGATCTGGAACACTTGCTTTCAAAGGCATGGAAGGTATCGATATCACCGCTTCTGGTGGTATTGTTACAGTTGGCGCAGAGATTGCTTCCGACACAAACCTTGGTGTTGCTAAGTTTGATGCTACAGACTTCGGTAATAGCAACGGTGCTATCACAGTTGCGGCATCCACACTTGGTTCAACTAACTTAAATCCGGGTGCAACAGTTACAGATCTAGCAGGTCTTACACAATTAGATGTTGACAATGTCCGTGTAAATGGTAATGTCATATCAACGACTGACTCTGCTAATGGTTATATGTGGATTGATCCAGGTAATAACATGGAAGTCACTGGTAAAGTTATCATTCGTGGTGACCTACAGGTTGATGGTACGCAAACAATAATCAACTCAACAGACCTGTCTATCACAGACAAACTTGTTATTGTTGCCCAAGGCTCTGCCGATAGTGCGGCGGCAACTGGTGCTGGTATCCAAGTTGATACCGCAGGTGCATCTATCAAATACAACTCATCTACTGCCGCTTGGGACTTTAATAGACATGTAAACCTTTTAACTGGTAATGACTTTAAAATTGATGGCATTGGGTTCGATGAACGTATAGATGACAGAATGAATAACTTGCTTCTTGCAGGTGAGGCTATTGACCTTACTTACAATGATGGTGCAGGTACATTAACTGTTACGGCTGAAATAGCAAGTTCGTCTAATCTAGGTGTTGCTAAGTTTAATGCAGATTACTTTACTGTTGATGGCGCTGGTGATGTTATCATCCATGAGGTCAATGGTGGGACGTACTAAATAGCACTATGATGTAATACAATTCGCTGGGCTTTTTAGTTCGGTTTAAGCTTTCTTAAGGGTCATAATGGTCAAACTTATACATAAGAAGAGTTCTGTCAGTGGCAGAATTCCCGATAGTTCTGATTTGGAATACGGCGAATTAGCCGTAAACTACGCAGATGGGTATTTGTACTACAAAGCATCTAACAATGATGTTAATAGGGTACTTGACTCGGCTGTTACAGAAGCTCTTATTAATAGTAAGATCACGTCTGCCCTAATTCCTGGTACAAGAGGATCTATTTCTGTCACAGATAACGGTGGTGATGGATCTCTTACCTACACGGAAGCAACAGGTGTAATTACTTATGTTGGACCTGCTAAGGCAGATGTTCTCGCACACCTGTCTGCTGGAGGAGACTTATCCTTCAACAGTACCACAGGCCAGTTTAGTGTAACAACATATAAAGATGCTGACTTTGATACACGTTTGGATACAAAGAGTACTACTAACGTTGCCGAAGGGTCAAACCTATACTATACAGAAGCAAGAGTAGACAGCGACTTTGATACAAGACTTGCTATCAAAACAACTTCAAATCTTGCCGAAGGGTCAAACCTATACTATACAAATGCTCGTGCAGATGCACGTGTTATTGCTGTTATGGATAGTGATCAACTTGATCTACTTGCTAAAGCTTATGTCACTAAGACTGCTACACAAACCCTCACCAACAAAACATTAACCGCTCCTATCCTACAATCAATCATATTGCGTGATAGTGCAGGGGATCAGTCTACAGTACATACTCATGCATACAGTGGTATTTCTTTTAATACTGGTGCAAACTTTGGCGACTCAAACCATACTGTATATCACTTTGGTGGCGACTCGTCAAGAGACACAGTCATATCTCTTGGTAAGAACGATCAGTTCAATCATGGTATTGGTGTAACTGGTGTACAGAATGCTAATGACTTTGTTATTGGCTTTGAGGGTAATGCTACAAACTTTAAGATCAAAAGGGATGTAGGTGCCAACTACGATCTATCTACTGGTACGGATATGTTCTCTATCGACTCAGAAGGTCGTGTACTTATCCCATCAAATCAAGCTTCTACTAATAAGACTAGTGGTGCTTTGGTTGTTACAGGTGGTGTTGGTGTATCGGGAGATCTTCGTGGTTCTGAGATTATCGCATCTGGTAACATACAAGCCCAAGGTAATTTCATTGGTAACCTTACTGGTCAAGTAACGGATATATCAAACCACAACACAGGTGATTTGAGCGAAGGTAGTAACAAATACTACTTGAAATCAAGAGCCGACTCAGATATAGACTCAGCATTTGATGCAAGAAGCACAGGTGATCTGAGCGAAGGTGGTAATCTATACTACACAACAGCACGTGCAGACTCAGATGCTAAAAGATCTGTATCAGTAACGGACGCTGGTGGGGATGGTTCATTATCTTATAACAATACCACAGGTGTTGTCACTTATCAAGGTCCTGTTGCGGCAGATGCTAGAGCACACTTCTCAGGTGGCACAGGTGTCACACTTAATTCTTCAAACGGCGTAATCTCAATTGGTCAGGATGTTAGTACATCATCAGTAGTTACATTCGCTGGTGGATCAACAATCTCTGGTAACTTGAACGTTTCGGGTGACCTTGTTGTTGGTGGTGATCAAATTAGCAATCAGGTAACAGATCTTCGTGTTACCAACGCAATGATCAAACTTGCTGACTCCAATACTACAGATGCTGTTGATATTGGTCTTGTTGGTAGATACTCTGATGATGGTGGCTCTACATTAAGAAGAGCAGGCTTTGTTAGAGATGCATCTAATGGTGAGTTCTACGCTTTCCAAGGGTTGGTACAAGATGGATTAGATTCATCAGTAGCTGATCAGACTATCAATGTTAACGGAACTGGTTGGGAACTAGGAACGTGGAACTTCGGTGCGCTTCGTGGATCTTATCTAGGATTTGACTCGGACTTCTCAGCATTCCAAAGTAATTACAGTGTTAAGACTGGAAACTATACGGCAGTTGCTGGAGATAGACTAGCAATTGATACATCAGGTGGTGCGTTTACGGTAACACTTCCTTCTAACCCTGTAACAGGGAACACTATTAGATTTATAGATATAGCTAATTGGAATGCGACACTTTACTTAGACGTTGCCAGAAATGGTAATACTATTGAGGGCGTGGCAGATAATTTTAGATTAGATCTTGGTCAAAATACGGTTGATTTTATCTTCATAAATAACACATGGAACGTATATGCGGCAATCGGACAGCGTGGCGAACAGGGATTTACTGGTGCCGCAGGTGTTAACGCAGATTCAGACACACTTAACAGTAACGCCATAGCATATGCAATTGCTTTAGGATAATAGGATAGACAATGGGAAAACAACTTATACGTGATTATGTATTTACTCCAGGCAATGGTGGTGCAGGCACCGTCGAAATTGCGGGTACATACTCTTTAGATCAAATTCTAATTATCACAAACGTCACAGACAACGTAGTTCTTTACAACTTCGCAAGCACAGACTATGCAGGAACAACAACCACGATCAACTCGCAGAACACAGGGGCTTCTGGACATTGGCCTCACATCATGGAAAGAGAGAATGGCTATACAGTCATTACTTTAGCCAAAAGTAGTGCGGGTATGGCGGCAACGGATGCGCTACAAATCTTTGTAGAAGATCCACAGGGTGATGTGGTCGTAAGACCGTATGCATTTGGCACAGACGCTATCGAACGTATGCGTGTATCTCTTCCAGAATCGATGATTGATGCTGACTTTGAGTACGGACTACAGCCTACTAAATGGGCTGGATATGGTACTGTTAAGGGGTATCCTTCTGTGTATCAGAACGAAGGTATTGATATTGTAACAACGGCAGTTACGACAGACTATAATACAGGTTCGGCTTCGAACTCGTTAATTACAGTTACCTTTGGATCCGCTCACGAACTTGCTGTTGGAGATGTTGTAAACGTAACTGGCTTAAATTCTGCGGTGGCTGGTTTCTCTCGTGGTGATGGTTCATTCATTGTGGAAACAATTGTTAACAGTACACGGCTTAAATACTATGCACGTGGTATTGTTGGTACATCAAACGGTCAATCGTTACTCACAGAAGAAACATTAACAAGAGTTGGTGGTATTTACGCAGGTGCATCTATTCCAGTCACTTCGGCATCATCAAATGGTGCAAACCCAAGTATTATAACTCTAAACTTTGCCAATCCACACGGACTTATTCCAGGAACAAATATTCACGCTATTGCGGCAAATGGTACTAATAAAGAAGAGGCTTCTGGTCCGTTCTTTATCAAGTCAACCCCAAGTCTTACTTCAATAACATACACTGCACGTACTGGGGCAGTTGTTGCAAACCCATCAAACATTACACTGTATGCTCTTTCTAACGCTACAATTCTACACAGACCATCAGATGGTGGTGTTATTCTACAGACTAAGACACCGACATATGCGGCTTCGGTTGTTCGTGTTAGTAAACGTTATTTCCGCTATCAGTCTGGTAAGGGCTTCTTGTTCTCAACAGGTACTCTCTTAGCACCAAACTATGACGTAAGAAGCATTTCTGCGGCTGGTACTACAGTAGGGTCATTGATCACTATCGGTACAGATGAAATTGACCATGGACTACAGCCCGGAGCTAAGATTCGTCTTGAGGGTATTGAGACATCTGGATATGAAGGAACATATGTAGTTGACTCTATCGTAGATGACTATGTCTATAGAGTTGCGGCTACTCAAACATTAGGTGCTACAGATCCAGTTCTTAAACGTGTATGTACAATGTATGTTACTGAGTGGCGTGGATCTGCGGTTCGTGCAGGTATGTTTGATGATGTTAACGGAATTTACTATGAGTTTGATGGTAAACAAATTTACTGTTGTAAGCGCACATCAACCCAACAGATCACTGGTACGATTAGTGTGACGAACAACAACAGTGAAGTTACAGGTTTAAACACAAGACTTACAGAACAGTGTAAAGCTGGCGACAGGATCGCTATTCGTGGTATGATCCACTTTGTTACTCAAGTTGCCTCTGATACTACTATGTATATTACTCCCGATTATCGTGGCATCACTGCTGGGGGTATTAAGGGTAATATGATTACTGATCACAAAGTTCCGCAAAACCGTTGGAACTTGGATCGAATGAATGGAACAGGTGTCCACAACCCATCACTACACACTCTAGATGTTAATAAGATGCAGATGGTTGGTTTCCAATACTCATGGTATGGTGCTGGATTCATCGACTTCATGATCAGAGGACCTGATGGTCATTGGACTATGATTCATAGAATGAAGAACAACAACATCAATAACGAAGCATTTATGAGATCTGGTAACCTTCCAGTGAGATATTCTATTGAGAATGACTCGCCTACCACTAGCTTGACTGCTACGATCAACGCCTCTACCACTACCATTGGGGCTTTAGAACTTGGCGAGTTTGATGATAATGGTACCATTATGATTGATAACGAGATTATCAACTATACAGGTAGATCAGTAACAACAGGACCTGGAAACTTTACAGGGTGTACAAGATCCGCAACACTAACACAATATCAGCAAGGTACAACGAATAACCTTACTGCTGGTTCGGCGGCTACTCATGCTAACAAGACAGGCATTATTGAGATCTCAAACACTTGTTCTCCAACTCTATCTCACTGGGGTTCTGCCCTAGTTATTGATGGAGACTTTGACTTTGACCGTGGTTATATCTTTAACTACTCTAACTCACATAACTCTGGTTCAGACCAAATTCAGACAACTCCAATTACATCGTTTGTAATTAGACTTGCACCTTCTGTGTCTAACTCATCAGTGGGCAGACTTGGGGCTAAGGATCTTCTCAATAGATCACAGCTACTCCTCAAGCAATGTTCTGTTGTGTGTGGTCGTGGGTCATCTTCTTCGGGTGAGGTTCATATTCAAGGGATCATTAATCCTAAGAACTTCTCGGACGCTACATGGAAAGGTCTATCAGGATCGGCAGAGGGTGGACAGCCTAGCTTTGCTCAAGTTGCAAACAAAGGTACTATCACATGGTCTAGCGGAACTTATGCGCTACCAGGAGAACGTGTTTTCTCATTCGTTGCTGGTACATCAAGAGCAGATTCAGTTGTGTCAACACTAGAACTGGGAGACTTGAAAGAACTATCGGGTGCTCCTCTTGGGGGAGACTATAAATTCCCTGATGGTCCTGACATTCTAGCAGTTAATGCTTTCTGTCTATCGGGTGATGTTAAAGCGTCTATTCAGCTTCGCTGGTCAGAAGCACAGGCTTAATAAGGGAATAAGAACTAATGGTTGTTAAACTAAGTGATCATCTAAACATCAGTCTAGGTTTACAGGCACTCGTTGACTCTGCGGCAGTTACTGCTATTATCAGAGACACTAACATTGCTATGGACTCTGGCACGATGGGTGACTTCGTTGGCACCATTAGCCCCAAAGGGTCTAATGCTGGCATTACTGTACTTAACTCAGGAACTAACGATGCTGATGTCTTACTAAGATTAGACTCGGCAGTTGCGGCTACATTAAGTGGCACTCAAACTCTTACTAACAAAAGTATTAACCTAACAAACAACTCACTGACTGGTACTATTGGTCAGTGGAACGCCGCACTCAGTGGCGGCAATTCCTTTTCAACACTTACTGGTACAGAAACTTTTACTAACAAGACACTTACAACACCAAGCATTACTGGTGTTGGTGCAATTGGCGGATCTATTACAGATATTAGCACATTCTCTCTTAGAGATAATACTGTTGCTTCATATGAACTAATACTTGCCGCTAACAGTTCTGTAAATGCAAGTGCTGATAGAACACTAACTTTCGATGTTGGCAATGCCAATAGAACATTAAGTGCATTGGGCAACCTAGCATTCGGTGGTTCGTTTACGACATCAGGTGCACACACAACGACACTTACTACAGGTGGAACAACTGCACTTACTTTGCCAACATCTGGTACGGTTATCTCGAAAAATGATAGCGGTGACATTTCTGGCATTAGAAACATTACTGTAACAGGTACTGTTGATGGAAGAGATGTTTCGACGGACGGTGGTAAGCTAGACAATGTGGAAGCTAATGCCGATGTCACAGATGCGGCTAATGTTGGTACTGCTTTAACAGCATTCACAACAGGTACTGATGCGGTAGGAACGGATATTATTCCTGTATACGATGTGTCCGCTGGCACATGGGAAAAGCATACTATTACCAACGCAGGTCTCGCAGGCCAAAAGGGACAAAAGGGTCTAACTGGTGATACAGGTGGAGATGGTGGCGCAGGAGCTAAGGGTGAAGCTGGAACTAACGGAGCCAAGGGTCAAAAGGGCGAAGTTGGCGTAAAAGGTAGCACTGGTGGTGCTGGAGACAAAGGACAAAAGGGCGAAGCTGGAACTAACGGAGCTAAGGGTCAAAAGGGCGAAACTGGAAGCAAGGGTCAAAAGGGTCAAAAGGGCGAAGTTGGTCCTGATGGTAACGGTGCGTCTGGTACTAAGGGCCAAAAGGGTCAAACTGGTGCCACAGGCCAAAAGGGTGAAGTTGGAGCCAAAGGTCAAAAAGGTGAACTTGGCGGAACAGGTAATACTGGTCCCATAGGCTTAAAAGGCCAAAAGGGTCAGACTGGCGGCGCAGGGTCAAACGGTTCTGCTGGCGCAAAAGGTCAAAAGGGCGAACCTACTGCATCTATTACGTCCACAACTGCACCAGCAGGTGCGTCTGATGGTGATTTGTGGTGGGACGATGAAACAGGTTCCCTATATATTTACTATGCTGATGGAACAAGTAACCAATGGGTACAGTTTAACAATGCGATTGTTCCTGATGGTTCTATTTCTACCGTTAAACTTGCAGATGATGCCGTAACTGCGGCTAAAATTGCTGATGATGTTGTTAACTCTGAACACTATGCGGCAGGATCTATAGACCAAGAACATTTAGCAGATGATGCGGTTGGATCAGGTGAACTTAAAAATGTAGTATCCTTTGTTATTTACAACTCAGGTGGAACTGCATTGAAAACTCTATATGGCGCAGGAGGCGCATAATCCATGGCGGCAATTAATTTCCCATCATCGCCATCGAATGGCGCAACACATACAGCGAATGGTGTCACATGGACATTCGAAACCGCAAAGGGCGTGTGGAGAGCATCAACATTTTCCGATGCTCCTACAGGCGCTAAAGGACAAAAGGGCGAAAAAGGACAGAAAGGCCAAAAGGGTCAAACTGGTGTCACTGGTGCAAAAGGTCAAAAAGGCGAAGTTGGTGTCACTGGTGAAAAAGGTCAAAAAGGTCAAAAGGGTGAGGTTGGTGTCACTGGTCAAAAAGGTCAAAAGGGAGAAGTTGGACTTACTGGTGCAAAAGGACAAAAGGGAGAAGTTGGAGCCACAGGATCTAAAGGACAAAAAGGTGAGATTGGTCAGTTCGGTGGTGGTAACCTTGATGTCACCAACGGTGGTCTTTTCTCCAATGCGTCATCTAACTGGACAGGTGACCCAGGCACAAAAGGTAAAATCCAATACCACTCAAATAGATGGTACATTGTTTCAGACTCATCATCAAACCGTATTGTACAGTTTAGAAGAAATGCAACAGATGTGTCATATATTGCTAATGATGGTACATTTAATGGTACAGCAACGTCTGCAAACTGGTCGGATTTAGCGGAGAAATACTTAGCCGATAGAGGATATGAGCATGGAGATCTGTTGGCTGTTGGTGGCGAAAAAGAGGTAACTCTATACAAAAAGGGTATGGCTATCGCTGGCGTTATCTCTACACGTCCAGGTGTTCGAATGAACGTTAATGAAGATAACATGGAGGATCCTCTATGGCCTTTCATTGCGCTTAAAGGACGTATCCCTTGTAAGATAAATGGTACTGCTCAAAAAGGCGACTATATAGTAGCAGATGATAATGGTAAATGTAAAGCACTTCCAGCTGACACGACTGCCGCAATGCGCATGAACTTCTTGAACTTTGTGGGTGTGGCACTAGAGGATGGCGAAGGGCTAGTTGAGGTTAAAGTATAAATGCCAACCTATGCACAAAATAACAGTAGTTTACAGTCACAGGCTGGAAGCCAGTTAAGGACGTTTGATAAAACGATGACGTTTACTGTAACTGCATATATTCTTCAGACTGGTACGTCTTACCCCACTACAGGTGGAACAACTACAGGTGGTTTTACTCAACGTTTTGAGTACACTGGAGCGGCTGACTCACTTTACAATAACTATTTGGATTCTGGAGTATACACTGGAAGTCGAATGTATAGTCAAGATGTTATCGACTCTATTAATAGTGTTATGCAAAGAACAGTAGATCAGATTGAATCTCGTATCACTAACAGATCCATTTCAGCTTTACTATGCCACAACTCCTGTCACACTAGTTGTCACACATCAAGAGGTCGTAGGTAATGGGTAATTTAAGCAGAGATAGTTTAGACTCTTATATGCAGACTTATGCTGGTTCAAAGCTTCGCACGTTTGATAAGACTATTACTATAACAACTACAGCATATCAAAACAATAGTCCCTCCGCTATGGGTGGAACAGGATCTAATACTACGACACATAGGTTCGAGTATACGGGGGCGGCTGACTCTCTATTTGATAACTATATTGATGGTGGCGTTGCCGCAGGTTCAAGGATATATTCACAAGACATCGTAGACACATTAGAGGACGGAGTGCGAAGAACCGTAGACCTCATTGAAGGTAGGATTACTAACAGATCCATCTCAGCAGTATTATGCCATTCAAGCTGTCACACCAGCTGTCATACATCAAGAGGAAGACGATAACATGACAATGCAACAATCATATTGTAAGCAGATGAGATACTCAGGACCCGAAAGTCTGGCACCATCTGATGCAACAAAGTTCGATGTTCTTATTCAAATGGAAGTTCTGGCTGGATGTGAACAGGGCTGTCTTGGATGTTTCGTTGACAAAGCAATTGATCCTGTAAGCAATCAACAGATCATTGATCGTGCTAAGGAACTTGCTGATGGTGTATTACGTGTGGGTGGTAACCTAAGAGAGTTTGTTATCGGACCTACAGATCTATTTTCGGCTAAGAATACAAAGGAAGTCTTGACAAACCCAACTGTTCAAGCTATAATGAGAGAACATACTAATGCACGTATTGCATCTCCAGCTAAGTTCGACAATGCTTCAATGGAAAAGGTCAGAGAGATCTTTGCTATTCTGGATGACCTAGATGCGTATAGACGTGACATGGTTATCGAATTCATTATGCCGATTGGTCGTATTAACGAGATGTTGGATGATGACGATTACTATAACAGAGTTATGGAGAAGATAGAGTTCTTTAAGAACGAAACTCCAAAGATGATGGATTGGTCTTGGACATTACAGGCTTCTAACGTTGTCGGTAAGCAGATTGACAAAGAGAAATACAATAGGCTGATTGATCGTTCTGTAAACGACTTCGGCACTATTATGGAAATGAACCCTGCATTCGCTAGGGCACCTAATCAAATCATTCAACGTAACAACTTGTTTGCGTGGAATAAGTTCCTTGAGTCGGTTATTGATGAGAACAATGCTAGTGAGACTGTTATGTCTATGGCTAATCTCTACTGTAACTCAATCAACTTTGTGGGCATTACTATTGTTCCAGGAGAGAACGGACCTACGACACACTTGAATGTAATGCTTCACGAACAAGCGTTCTTTATAACTAATAAGAACCTAGACGTAACAGGACTTACATTCGAAGAGATCTTACAACGTAAGAACGAACTGATTACAAAAGGTATAAATAAGTCTAGTAAGGTAAAAGATTGTGCAGACTGTCAGTTCGCTATGGCTTGTGCAAGTAGATTGGTATTCGAGGCTCAAGATAGTCTCAATATTGATGGGTGTGTATTACCTAAAGAAACATTGAAACACTATAATCCATTCGACTTTACATGGAATGATGATGCAACTAAATACAAAATGAAAGACGGAGCGTAACCATGATCGGTCAAAATCTCTATTACTTAAACAACTCAAAGTATATCTCAACTATAGACAACTTGGGAACAGTGTGCTTCGAGTTAAACTCGTATTATCACACAGCAACCCCACGTAACATCGTGATTGTACACCCATCCAATGGTGATCAATTATTGTCGGCTCAGTATGAGGTTATTGCTAATACGATTAGAGCAAATGCTAACGATTTGATTAGTTATATGGATTTCGCTGATGTAGATGATATTGACTATATTCAAAACAGTAATAAGGTGATCATTCTATTTTCTACTGTTGAAGATATGATCAAAGTTTTTGCACGTTACACATCAGGTCTTATTACGGCATCTGGTTTCTATGACTCGTCTACTAACGTTACTGCAATGGTTGGAGCATTCCTTGAGAAGATCTTCTCTATGGATGTTATGCTCACTATGGTGCTTGACAATGAGACTATTTTAGATGTATCAAATCATGTAGACACACTATTCTCCACAGACTCAGGTGGTGGGGCAGTAACTCCTTATACGGTGATCTATCAGAATGGTAAGAACTTCAGTTATGACCTACTGTTCTTCTTAAACGATTACTATACAAATAATTCAGTACAACTACTAATCAAAGAGAAGTTTACAGTACACCAATCCACAATGGCACAAGATGTGATGGAACACTTTACATCAAGACGCCACTACTTGGCTTATATTTTATCAGTCATCGATTGGATGAATGCCAATGTATCACGTAATGCAGAATATGCAACCAACAAGACTACGTGGATCAGATCCTGTTATGTTACTAAAGCTAATGCTGGAAACTATACTGCCGCTTTCTATCAACTAGAAGAGTTGTGGAACTTGGTTAAAGACGATACTGCATTCCTTGCGGCTCACCAATCTAAGGCAGATAGTGACGCAGATGGTTGGGAATATATGGATCTATACACAGAGTTTAAGAATGTGTTTCCTATCGTGCGCAAGGTATTGCAGAATGACTTTGACATGGACAATCTAACCGCAGATTTGAAGCTGATAAATACAGATGTGCAGTTCTTCTCTAAGAGACAAAACCGCATTCCATATCTTATCCACAAGTACCCATTGTAAGGAATATTATATTATGACAACGCCAGACGAGAGTACGTGTTATGAGTTACCACTATCTCCTCAACACTTAGTACAGATCTATAAAGACAAGAGTGAACTTGAAGAATACGTTCTTTGGGTTGATTATGCTAAGAGTAAAGAGAAGTTGTCTGCACAACACATTATCATCTATTTGGCTAACACCAACTTTAAGACAACGTTCTCTTCTATTGATGAAGACTTAATTAAAGCGTATATCAAATCAGACTTTATGGTTGACTGTCCTCTATTGGCTAGGATCGTTGTTCTTATTATTAAGTTCAAATACAGACACGACATTGGCGAACAAGAGAGCCAACTACTACATTTGTTCCCACCAAAACTTATCTATAAGTTTATTGAAGATAATGAACAATTGGTTGACGACTTAATCGCCACAGTTGCATCTTCAGTACCGTTTGCCCTAACTAAACTATACGATGGGCTTGACGCCTTGCGCCAGCAAATCGAAAACAATCTAAAAGAATTGGTTGAAGACTTCAAGGTAATTGATAAACCAGCTACGTGTGGACCTAATATTGCCAGACTTCTCACTACAGGCTATGATGCGCTTCTACTAATCTTGAGTAAAAACGGATTGTCAATTGAATATAATAAACAAGTGTTTAACGACTCCCCTAAATATTTCGGCAAAGATCTCTATCATATTATGTGTGAGACTAAGATTACGGATCAGATCGTATCATTCTTTCCCGACGATTTCATGTTGACTCTAGATGATAACGAAGCTTAATGCAACAGAAGCGGGGTACTATCGTTACGTTCATGGCATAAGCCCTGTTAATACCGATTTCCTACGCACAGAGATCAACTTGGATATTCTCCATGGTTGTGATCAGATGTGTCCCGGATGCTTTATCCCAAGAAAGAACTTGACATCACCTGATCACATGGCTACTCTATACGATGAGTTGTGTAAGGGACAGTTCTATCCAGATGAAATTACTATAGGTCCAACTGACATCTTTGATGCTCAGAACTTTGATGAGGTGATGACACACCCATCGATGACAGACCTGTATGCTATAAGTGGTGTCGGATTTACATCTACACTATTACAAGACCCAAAGGTTGTCAAGCCTAAACTTGATATGATTTGGCAGATCTATCGTAACATCAATAGAATTCCAGATATCGACTTTAAGATTGTGTTAGATGTTGAGGCGTATCTTGATGATGACCTTGACCCCAACTTCCTTGAAAACATAAAGATGTTTACCATTGGATCTGTTCAGTTCAGAGTTAACTACACTCCTGATTTGTTTGACAGAATAGGATATAATGATCTGTGTGCCAAAGTCAAGGAAGACTTTAACGCACCCATAGTCATCGCACCTTCTTTCTTGACAGACAAGAATGCACGTGGTAAGGTCAATAAGTTTCTTGATATGTTTAGGGCAGATCTGCGTAAGCAGAAGATAAATGATGAGTGGAGGAACTTATACACATTCTTTGATGCTAGGTTTAATGGATATGGCTGTCAGAACTATAGTTTCTACAACGGCAAATTATACATCAATCCATTTTTATATGACGCAATCATTCAGAGAACACCTGAGTTTCAAACTACAATGGATCAGGAATGGTTGGGCACTAACCTAGAGTATGCAAAGACAGTAGACGATTGTAACACATGCGAATACCTAATGAGTTGCGCAGAAAGAAACATACACGTGTATATGAAGTCAAGGAAGTTGAACACTTGTGTTGCCTTGAAAGAATATATGCATGCCGTTAATTAAGAACAACTTATATTACGAGCTAACCACAGAGACGCAAACTAAACCAGTCTCGGCGGTTAAACTTCAGCTTGATATCCTAGATGGTTGTCATCACAAATGTCCGGGATGTTTTGTGCATCGCAGAGGTAATGCTAGTGATGAACATCAGATCCATAAAGCCAAAGACTTCATACGAGACATAACTGACAGAGGCATCTTGGTTGACGAGATCCTTATCGGACCTACAGACTTTCTTGCGTCCGAAAACTTCTATGAGGTCATGCCATCTCTAGTCGATATCATTAATGAGAACTCACCCATTCTTGCATTTGTTAGCACACTGATTGATGGGGATCTTCCACGATGGGTTGCTTTCATAACAAATAATATTAACATAGATACTGAGATTGAAATTGGTATCGCAACGAATGTTAACAAGTTCTTTGATGAGGAGTATGTACAGCATATTCACAAGATGTTGGAGTACATTGATAAAAACCTAGAACATGAAGTGACATATACGTTTGTGGTCAATATACGTGATTATGGTCTAGACTACGTTAAACTGCATAAAAGTGCAATAGAACGCTTTAAAACGATATTAGACTTTGTACCGTCTGTTTCACGTTCTCACAAGCCTAAACTAATATTAGATACATTAGACAAGTTTAATGACTTCTTTAACGAGCTAAGTGCTTATAAAGAAACAGAATTAAATAACATAATGGTAGACCACTCACACGGTGGCATGAACTATACCGTACTAAACTATAAAAAGGGCGAATGGTTCATTTCGCCGTTTATGTACGAAAACATGGCATTGTACCATGATATGTTTAAAGTGGATAACTTTGACGATGTGCTTCCTATTGTACAATCTCAGTTGGAAAGGGTCAAAGGCACAGAGTGCGAAACTTGTCCCTTGATGATGTCTTGTTACAATAGAAAGATTATTCTACTCAGAGATTACCTTGGAGTTGATCGTTGTATTGCTCCTAAGCAGAATATGATGGAACATATACATAACTATAATGCACCTGCTCAGAAGATGTATCAGTGGGATGACTATTCTGTTGAAAACGATAAGAAGGGTTACCGTAAGAGGTTTCTTGTCACAACAGATGACGATCCAGAACTAGAACGAATTAAGGACATCTCCTATGTTAAATAATAGTTGGAAAGACATTGTTAAGCACGGTGGTGTGGGAGAAGAGTTTACTTCAGTATCCTCAATGACGCAGTACAAGATCCAAGTTACTTTAGAATTACTTGAAGGGTGCTCTTACATGTGTCCCGGTTGTTTTGTTAAACGTAGAGGTAATTGGAATCCCAAGTCAATTAAGATGTTTCACGATCTGGCATACGAATTACATGGTAGAACTGATGTCGTGTTAGACGATATTGTTATCGGACCTACAGACTTCTATGGTGCAGAAAACCTAGAAGAAATCATACACAATGCCAGATTATCTGATGCTATCTCTATGATACCAGAAGGTAATAGAAACATTCAACATAACTGTTCTATCATGGGGTCTCTATCGGAAGATGATATTCTAGGTAAGATCAAGTCTATCGAAAAGTCTCCTCTTGGTAAGGTTGTTGAGTCTTGGGATGTGCAGATTGCTTTAGATCTTGTGCGTGTATTGGATGATAAAAGATACAGGAAAGCATTGAGAAACAGAGTGATGAACTTCAAAGAGAGTTCGTTGGACTTTGAGATCTCTATGGCAACCAACATTGTAGAAGGTATCGAAGACAGGCTATACGAAGCTATTGACTACATACGTGAAACCTACGACACGGTCATTGAAATCTTACCCTCTGTTGTCAGATCCTTTAACCATTCTACCAAGCATGGAGACAAACTATTCGCTTGGAATGATATGTTGACAAACTTGTCTAGTGATGCCAATCGTTTTAAGAACAAGTTTCACTTCTTACAGGGGGATCTATCTCACAAAGCATTTCACTATGCGGTGGTGAACATCCACAACGGCAAACTATATGCGTCACCATTCATCTATGAGAATGCTCAGATCTATAAAGATGACTTCGAGATCACTACACATACAGTAGAAGGTATCTTAAATTACAAACACCAAGTCGTTACAGATCAGATAATAAATAGTTCTAATAAAGAATGTGGTACGTGTAAGTACCTCAACGTGTGCTCCAACAGATTGATACCCAAAGTTATGGATACGATGTTTGAGGGAAGATTTGAATGTATATTAAACAAAGATGTTATTGCTCTATTCGATAACGAGGATTACCATGGGAATAGTTACTAACAACAAGAAAGAAGCTCAGGCTGATGCAGACTTTGATCTATCCTTTAACGAAGGACACGAGATCAAGGTTATATTCAATGCTGAAGTTCTGTCAGGATGTGAGTTCAAGTGTGTGGGTTGTTTTGTAAACAAACTAGGCACTAACATGGGATCCTACGAAAGATTAAACAATGCTATTGACTTGTTCAATAATAATGGGTATAGGGTTTCCACGATCAATATCGGACCAACTGATCTATTCGGCAACAACAACGTCATAGAGTTATTGCGAGATGAAACATTTCGAGAGTGTTTGAGTAAGGTTTCTACTATACAATTCGTGACGACTCTAACCAACATCTCAACGGAGGTTATCGAATTACTTAACAGCATACCCAAAATAGATGGGTTCATGTACGATGCTAACATAGCAATCGATCCTAAAAAGTTCCCCCATGGATACAAAGATATGATCGATAAGCTAAACCTATTCGATGACGATCTGAATTACTATCTTGTAATGAATATGGGTAATGACGATAAGACCAATGCCAAAGTCATAGAGTTCTCAGATATTGCTGACGATGAGTTTGACACGATCTTAACTCTTAACCCATCGTTTCTTAGAGCGGATAAGTTTAAGGTACAGAAACATCTAATAGACAAGTGGAAGAAGCTAGATGATTGGGCAGAAGACGCTTTTCCCTCTACTATCATCGATCAAGCACAGGGCGGATCCTTAGAACTTAACTACACATACTGTAATGGCAACTTCTTCTGGACACCATTCGTCTACGATATTGTTAAGATAGGCACAGACAAGTTTAAAGTACATGATGAGAATGATATTGAATCTTGGATAAGTGCCAAAAGCGACAACTTTGGGTCGCAATTAGCATACACTGCCAATACAGATAGTTGTTCTGGATGTGCTCATATGATGACGTGTATCGATAAGGGTGTGCAATCCTACATGGAACATCACGGTGTTACGGAGTGTTTGTTCCCACGTAATCAAATCCTGTGATTTGGTTTTGTCCTGTCTTGTCCATGTAGTTAAACCACATGCGCATTATACAGTCGGGCAGATCTCGTTCACGGTTCTTCCAATCCCATTGTGTATAACATCTAAAGCCACACTTGTTGTACCACTTACATGACAAGCAACCATTCTCATCCATATAAGCTTGCATCATACCAGCATTATCTTTAGGCTCATACTTCGTGTTGAAGTCACGTTGGTCATATCTATCCCATCTACAGTTTGATGTAGAGTTATCAGGAAAGATTGTAACCTTGTTAAGAGCCAAGCAATGCATATGATTTGTTTCATTGTAGATCAGATCCTTGATAGGATTGATGTCTGGATAGTTATGATACACAAACTTTAGGAACTCAAGATACTCACTATCTGATGGGATCATATAGTCATAACCACGATCAGGAATGTAATCGTCAAAGTAGAAGTTATCAAACTTATCATACAGATAGTGAAAGTACTCGTCCTCATCTGCCATAAACTTTTTAATAGAAATAGTGGTTGCAACCATATTAATAGATGTGATATAATCAGCAAAGTATTCTATGTTCTTGCCATAAGGTCCTTTGACAGGTCTACCATCAAAGTCATAAGAACAGATAATATAGGATGGAATGTCTATTGCATTCAAATCATCAAGTAGTTTTTGAACTCTCTCACGTTTACTAAACTGAAAGGATGTTACCCAAACTACTTTAATGTTCTGCTTATGTTCATCATAGATCTTCTTAATCTCAACTAAGAAGTCGTAGTAGACCTCATAAGCCCACTCAGATATTCGGTCTTGAAACAATTCTCCACCAAGCATATTGATCTGAATAACGTCTGCACGGTTCTTCATCTTAATAACATGCTCTTCTACTAGAGGGATCTTGGAGAAGATCTCTTCACGAGACAAGCCTACTGTAGACTTCTTGTCATGGTGACAAAAAGAACAGTTGAGGTGACAGTTCTCAAAGAGTGTCATCTCAATCTCGGCTATGTCTGGACGTTTAGATTCCAGTAGCTGTTTGGTGAAGTCAAAGTTGTCCAATCATGAATTCCTCTTGGTAATACTCATAGACATCTGGAACCATACCATTAGTATTATCAAAATTAACTTTAGAAAGGATCTCATCATAGATCTCCTTACTTCTCTCATATGGTAGGAAGTGTGGATCGTCTGGTAGCAATTCGTTATAGTTTAGTACATCATAGAACTGCTCACCAAAGTCTTCGGCTATCCAATTGGCATAGCAGATTGCAACGAAGAACGACTTCGCTGGGTAGATCCACTGATCCACTCTCTTATCGAAGTGCATCAAAGCATCTTCTACAATAAATTCTGGCCTATTCAATACATCAACATCCGTCAAATCGTCACGGTGGTTTGTTGTCATATGATTATACGCCTTCTGTCTCGCTTTCCAATTTTCCATAGTAATCTAGTAATCCTTTATATCCATTGCAACTGTTGTCTAAATCCAATACGTACCGATAGTGCTCGGTAAGACATGTACCGAAATAGGTACAACTACGACAAATGTCGCTAAGATTATCAACAGCTTCGTTATCTGCCCATTGTTTATATTCATAATATGTGCTATACTCCTTGAAGTACTCTTTATCATGCTTATCAAACTCCAATACGCCAAACTTACCAGATGGTGTGATATAGACGTGGTCATTGGAAAAGGCATTGTACTCTTTATCTATACTTCTATAAATGTTGTGTATGTTTTGGAAGTCAAAGTTCTTCTTAGTCTTAGCCTCATCAAACCTAATAACGAAGTCCTCAAAGTCTTTATGAGTAACATCAAACGCATTGGCTTGGTTGATAGAGTAAGGCTTGATCTCTACCGACTTGACATTAGACACCATGTTAAGAGTGAAGATCATAAACTCCACATCCATCTTCAATACTTTAGGTGATGCAAGGATAAGGACAGCAAGATCCTTATTGGCATTCATCATGTTATTTAGAACAAACTGTTCTTTTTCTCTTGCGTGGAAGTCATAAGATACCGATAGAGTAACATCATCATCACGGAAGAAGTCTGGAAATGCTGACAGATTTGTGTTGATGTGGATACTACCACTATAGTATCTTTTAATCACGTTTTTGATCGATAAATAATACTCTGGTGTTAGTAATCCAATCTCGCCACCATACAGATCAATGTGTGTTATGGGATCTGTAATTTGCCTCATAGAATGTTCTAACCATAATGGCGTTATCTTGTGTCTATCATTTAACTGTTGCTTTGTCAAGTAACAAAAGTCACAAGAGAAGTTACAATAGTAAGTTGGGTTAATTGATAGATTCATCGACATAGGGCGTCACTCCATCAGGACTCATATTATTGGTAGCAAGGATACGAGGTGCCAATGCTTTCATCTGCCTACAATGACCTTCAACAGTACCTTCACGTTTCATATCACGAACAGTTTTCTTACAACCATTGCAGATTTCAAACATAGGGCATGTGTAACAAGCCATCTTCATTGTCTGAATGTTGGGGTCGTGTTGCAGTGGTGTTTGTAACTTTCCTGCCATCTCAGTTTCGAAGTCGATAGGATAATCCATATCATCTGCAAATGAACCACAAGAGTAGTAATCACCTCCTGGGTTAAATGCACGGATACCTTCATCACACGCTCTATTCTGTGGGCATGATGTAGAAGATCCCCCAAGACGTTTCATCATTTGCTTAGTGTTGAACTCATGATCAGCTAGACCACGGTCATAAATCTCAAGATATGTTTCGTAGATCTTGCTTAATTGATACGTAGATCCCTGTACACCAGAAGCCATAGCATAGTTCAACTTACACTCGACGCCCATCTCTTTTGCTAGTTCTACATTCTTAATGGCGAGATGCTCATTCTCTTCTGTAATAACTGCGATAAAATCTGGACGTTCACCTGTATGCTTCAACATGGCATTAGACACCATCCAAAAGTCTGCCTCTGTGAACTCTGAATAATCGCCTTTTAGTCTACCGCCACCATACTGAAATGATGTGGCACAACCAAATCGCTCGTTCTGAAAGATGGGTAACCACTTCTTAGGTTTCATTAGGAAAGGCCAAAGGTTGGACGTAAAGCTAATGCTTGCTGGGTAATCATGCTCATTAAGGTGGTCAATTAGATCTTGATAATACTGTGGCTTGACCATAAGAGGGTCACCACCATTAACAATAATTGTGTTAGTCTCTGGAAACCTTTCTAAGAACCTATAGATATAGCTCAAGTCTAACAGACCAACCTCATTGGGATCGATATCTGTTGACGAGCAAAATGTACACTTGAAGTTACACGCTTCGGTTGGCTTTACGATTAAATCCATTTCTTCTCTTTCGCTAACTTCATCATCAATGTTTTAGGCGCAGGGCACACATCATCCATCCATTGTAACTGATGACAGTCAGAATGGCAATACATAAAGACTGGACATTTGTAACACCGTTCATCACGTTCGTGCTGTTCACAAGATATGATCTCCATACGCTTAGGACTTAATCTTACTTCCTTTGCTGGTGTATCTATATGACCATAATGCATGGTTGGTGCGGTGTTAGGACAGCCTGCGACAGTACCGTCTGCATTAATAGTGTGGATCTTTTGTTCGCAATCACGACAGAATGTGCCGATCTGGAACTGCCCTTTGTTGAACTTGTCATAGATGGATCCCATAAAGCCGTTTTCTACAGGGTGATCTTGAGTTTGTTCATGCATCAGCATCCACCAAGCATCTAGTTCAGAGTTATGAGGAAAGATGTCCGTATTGATTGTGGCATTACCATCATGGGTAAGTCGTTCATAAGAGATCTCAGCAACACCAAGAGACTCCATATAATCAGCAATCTCCAACGGTTGTAGTTTAATAACATCCTTAGATACAGAGATAAAGCACTTGACACGATGCCCAAGTCCTGTCAACTGCTTAACATTATTTTCCCACAGCTTCCTTTGATGTTCGTTAGTAAAACGAATATTAGGATCCCATGAGGTGCCGATGTTACCACCTGTAATGATTTCACTAAAGAATGCAAGTTTCTCTTCGGTAAGCTTAAACACAAGATTTGTTGTGATACCATGAGTTGCACGATCACCCCATTGAGCTTTAGTGATGTCATGGAATTCTCGTAGGTGTGCCATGGGCGCAAGCATAGGCTCTCCACCATGGTACTCTAAATGGATCTGGTTAGAACCAGTGTCGAGTTCGTTACACCAATTTGCAGTCTTTACATGATCAAAATAGATCTTACGCCCATTCATACCAGAAGTAAAACAGTGACTGCAATTAAGATTACAAGTTTCAGTAGTCTTTACGTAGATTACCGAATGTGTTTGTGTCGTTAATGCCATAGCTTAATGTCAATGCTTTCTCTGAGTTGAGCGCAACGTGTGGTGTGTCTGCGGGAATAAAGATCTTCGTTCCCTTTTCTATCATCACGTATTGGTCGTCAATTTCCATTATCTTACGCCCATCAAGGCATTCGATATAGATATCTATAGGATCTGTATGTACAGGAAATGAAGGAGCATTTGTAGGAGCATAGAATATATGGATAGTCCCATCATAAGGTTGGATACGTTCATATCCCTCTACCTTAATCGTATCATCTCCACTAAACCAAAGATCAACCACCTTGCCCTTATATGCAAATAAATCGTCATGCTCTATGTACTGTTGTTCTCCTCTATTGTTAATAAAGGAGACCGAACAGTCATTAAAACATTCTTCACTCATCAAGAAGTCGAAGAATTCGTCAAATGTCATTATCCACCTATAGACAGTGGAGTAAGCATGCTTGAAGATACTTTCCAAACATTGGGGTTATTACGTTCATTTACTATAACTGTTTTCTGATTAACTTTCTTAACAGATCCTGTTACAGTGCTTCCATCACGGCGCATCCAAGAGACAATATCGCCAACACGCAAGGTAGCGTTTGTGGCATAAGACAGTGAGTTGCGGCGAGATTTGATCGCTTCAACTACACGGCTGATTTCTGAAGCGTCCATACGATTGATTTGGTCAAGTACTGTGTTCATCATAGTCATGTGATTCTCTCTTTTCATTTGTTATACCTATTTCTAGCATACCCGAAACATAGAGTCAAGTGTTATTACTAGTATATATAGATGTATATTAACATGATGAAAGAAGTGAGATGGATATCCATAATCTATGGCCTACACAGATGGGTCAAGGAAAGTTCGACACCACTGGTTTAGTGGAACATATATTTAGCACATACAATCTAAACGAACCACCTAGCGATTTGGGTGGATATAACATATTGGATGATAAGAGTGCTGTTATGAGTGCCTTTAATAGTACTGTTAAGAGTGCTTTTAATGACTACCTAAAGAGTACTATTGATTGCTCTATTGAGGATTGGGACAACTACAAGCTAAAGGGTTGGATCACTGGTCACGGTAAAGACTATTCAATGACTATTCACAATCATTCGGGAGCACACTTATCTGGCGTGTTCTATATACTAGCAGAAGATCAAAATTCGGGCGGCGACTTGGTGCTACACGATCCTAGATCTAATGCCAATCGGGGGTATGACGAATATTTCAATCCAATGTTTAACAGACATCATCATCAACCTGAGACAGGAGACTTCTTGATCTTCCCAAGTTTCGCTTATCACCACGTCAACCCTTACTACTCCGAACTACGGATCTGCGTCCCTGTTGATTTGTATCTCTACAGAGACTAATATATAACACTGAAAAGGAATCATTATGCACAAGCTAGTTATTAATCTAAATCGAAGAACTGACAGAAAAAGATCCTTTATGGGTGAATGTGGTTGGTTGGAAGATTATCAATTCGTATTTGCCATTGATGGTCATGACATTGATCACCAACGTATGGTAGACAATGAATTTGGTGTTAATCACAAATGGCGTGATCCATTCAAGAACCGTAGAATTACAAAGGGTGAGGTTGGTTGCTTCCTATCACACTATCAGGCGTGGCAGAAAGTAGTTGAACTAAACGAGACTACAATCATCTTCGAAGATGATGTTAAGATCGACAGATTTAAGTGGAAAGAGAACGAATACCACGAGTGGATGGATGAGCATAATATCGATCTACTATATTTGGGTCACAACGAGAATAACGAAACTGGTGTCACAGAAGGTGGCAATCAACACCTAGTTAAGCCTTGCTATCCATACAATGGTCATGCATATATGCTAACTGTTAAAATGGCGCATGATCTTATTAATAGTGGTTTCCACAGAAAGATCATCCCTGTAGATGAGGTCTTGGCTCAGAAGGTAAAGACACATAACGTACAAGCACTCAAAGTAGAGATTGCGACACAGATTAGTAGAGAAGCTCTTGGATCTGACATTGAGCCACAAAGCCATGACGATTGGTTCCAAAACTTCAATGTTCATGCGGTTACGGTTGGTACGGATAGATCTAAGTGTGTAGCATTGAATGACAGTGCGGCACTAATGGGATTTGATGTTAAGAACTTGGGCACTAATGTCGATTGGGCTGGTACAGACATGCAAGGCCCTGGTGGTGGACATAAAGTTAACTTGGTGCGAGACTATCTCGACACCTTGCCCGAAAACGATATTCTTCTATTCACAGATGCATATGACGTATTCTTTACAAATAATCTACAAGAAATCGTTAAACGGTATATGGACGCTTCTGTAGAGATCCTATTCGGGGCAGAAGCAAGCTGTTGGCCTGACGAGAGCATGCAAAGCCTACATCCAGAACCCAACCTCTTTCATTACAAATACCTCAACAGTGGACAATACATTGGTAGGGTTGGTGCATTAAAAGACTTCTTTGGAGAACGACTTAACGATGATGATGACGATCAGCTATACATCCAACGTGTCTGGCTAAACGATACTACTAAATTCTCTGTAGGGTTGGACTATGAACAATATATCTTCCAAACGCACGAGCCAGAAGTAGACGTAGGTAATGAGCTATGGAACCCAATCACGAATACTGTTCCTTGTCTATATCATGGTAACGGTGGGTTTGAGGCTAAAGTAAAGTTTGATAACCTATGGAGCCAAGTGCACACCAAATACACAAAGGCATTGCCTAAACCTAAAACCGCTTTAGGAACAACTCCACAGTCTCCGATGTTCATCCCCCATCACGGTAAGGTTGACATGCTTGAAAAGGACATGATGGTTGTAGACTTCATGACACAAAGCCAGTGTGATCGTTTGATTGAAATGGGTGATAACCACGGCAAGTGGGCACCTATGCCAGAAGATAAGTTTCCAGCATATGAGATCCGTGTCAAAGAACTAGGATTGTGGAATGAGCTAGAAACCCATTGGAAAGAACATATCGTACCAATCGTAGAGAAGCTTTGGCACCCTATTGAGATGTATGGTATGCGTGATGCATTCGTTATGCGATATTCGGTGGACACTCAAAAGAGTTTGCCTTTGCACAATGATGCCTCTCTTGTTACAGGATCCGTTAAGCTCAATGATGACTATAAAGGTGCATCTTTGATCTACCCAAGACAGGGTGTTAACAACGATGATGTGCCTTGTGGTAAGATGATTCTGTTTCCGGGCATGGTCACACACGGTCATGAGTGTACAGAACTTGTTTCGGGAACGAAATATAGCTTTACAATGTGGACACAACGCTACCCTGGGGATATAAATTAGTATAAATAGAAGTAACGGATTACACATGGGACGAGTTAGATGGCAAAACCGAATTCAAGATCGACATTAATTGACTATGCAAAGCGCAGATTGGGTGAGCCTGTTCTCGAAATTAATGTTGATGAGGATCAAGTAGAAGACAGATTGGACGAAGCTCTTGAATACTTTCAAGAGTACCATTCTGATGCGACTAAGACAGTCTATCTAAAGTATCTTATTACGGCAGATGATGTCACTAACAAATATATCCCTATCCCATCCGACTATCTATTTGTGAAAAGAGTCCTTCCAATCAATGGTGGGGCTTCTTCTAGCGGAATGTTCTCTTTGGGCTATCAGCTTAGGTTGAACGATCTTGCAGTCATGGGTAAGTTCATGGGAGACATGGCATATTATACAATGATGCAACAGCACATTGCTATGATTGACCAAACACTAAACGGAATGCCACAGGTTAATTACTCTCAATACGAAAGTAAGCTATACATTCATGGCGAGTTTGAAACACAAGATATTAAAGAAGGCCAATACATTATTGTAGAAGGCACTCAACTTGTAGATCCTGTAGCAAACACATCAGTGTATAACGACAGGTTTGTTAAGGCATACTTTACTGCATTGGTCAAGCAACAGTGGGGGCAAAACCTCAGTAAGTTTGAAGGTATGCAATTGCCTGGTGGTGTGACGATGAATGGCTTGGCTATACTAGAGGCCGCAAACGCAGAAGTATTGAAACTCGAAGAGGATATGAGACTAGAGCATGAACTCCCTGTAGAATTCTTTGTAGGTTAATATGCGCAATTTATACTTTTCAGATGGTCATAAGTCAGAACAACTTCTTTACGAAGATCTAACAATCGAAGCATTGCGGATCTATGGTCAGGACATGTATTACATGCCACGTGATCTAGTGAACGTAGATGATGTGTTTAAAGAAGATCCAGTATCCTCATTCAACTCTAGTTACAGACTTGAGATGTATGTGGAGAACAATGATGGGTTTGACGGTGAAGGCGACTTATTCAGTAAGTTTGGTGTAGAGATCAGAGACAGTGTAACACTTGTTGTAGCCAAAAGGCGTTGGAACCAAACAGTACGTAAGTTTGATAACGAGATTAAGACAGATAGGCCAGCAGAAGGCGATCTTATTTACACCCCATTTGCAGGCAAACTGTTTCAGATCGTGCACGTTGAGCACGAACAGCCTTTCTATCAGCTAAACAACCTACCAACATATAAGATCCGTTGTGAATTGTTTGAATACAATGACGAAGATATTGATACAGGTAATGTGAATATCGATCAAATTGAGATTGATAATGCCTATAGATATGACATTAAAGTTAATCGTGGTAAGACCGCAACAGCAACAGCGAGTATTTCATAATGTCATTACAAGGTATCACAAGCATTACTCTTACTGACAGTGGTGATCTATACACAACAGTTCCTTCCATAACCTTTTCGGCACCCACAACAGCTAAGAAACCAGCAAGACTAATCGCTATTTTGAATGGTGGCAGTCTTAACCAAATTAACATCGATAGTGGCGGAAGCTACTATGAGGATGGATCTACTCCTGCTATTACAATTGCATCTAGTGTTGGTACTACGGCAACTGCAACTGCAACAGTTCTAAACGGAAGAGTTAACTCGGTTACTCTAACGGATAGTGG
>TARA_B110000259_G_scaffold120883_1_pt1 | contig 31409 bp, 44 predicted proteins | sample TARA_B110000259 | Tara Oceans TARA_B110000259 (sample SAMEA4397649) | marine metagenome | biome: Polar Biome; feature: [SRF] surface water layer (ENVO:00010504); material: water (ENVO:00002006), including particulate matter (ENVO:01000060) such as... | depth 5 m | reverse complement strand
TTTACTGACGCAATAGCAGTAAGCTCAGAGTCCATTAAGGCTCCTGCGGCTGTGACGTTAGCTGCGTCTGTTACGTCTGCACTGGCCTCTATACCATCAAGCTTTGTACCGTCGTTAGCTACATCACGCCCATCGACTGTACCGCCAACCACAATATTACTGGCGACAGTAAGGGTAGAGGCCATATCAACAGCACCATCAATGTCTACAACGTCTAGATTAGTAGTACCGTCTACGTCTATGTTTCCAGAGATGTCTAGGCTTGTACCTGTTAATACACCTGTAACACCTAATGTACCACCAACAGACAATGTTCCGGTTGTGCTTAAATTCTCATTACCAAAACTAATAGCGCCAGAGGAGTCAGTAATTGAACCCGCACCCGCCGTTAGCGTTCCAGCCAATACGGTATTATCTTTTAGCAAAACGCTGTCAATGGTTACACCGGCCCCCGACGATTCCTCGCTGATAGTATTAATTGCAAGAGAGCCACCCGTAATAGTCTTGTTGGTAAGCGTTTGGCCTCCTGCTGTCGATACCGCCTCTCGCCAAGTACCAAGCACCCCACCATCGTCAGTATTCCAATACAGCTTATTAGATTCAGATAAAAGTACCTGACCATAACGTAATTCGCCTGACGCGCTTGTATTACGCACCGCCGAAACAATCACCGACCTATCCGCCGAAGGCGCGTTTGACGATGATGCTTGCAGCGAGTGATAGCCCGACTTTTTAGCCGCTGCGACTGTGGTATCAGTTAGGTCAGTAATCGAGGTCTTGCCTATATTACCTGCCTCGACAGCATTCAAATCGACCTGGATTTGGCTACCTGTTTGCGAGAGTGTAGTTGTCATTTATTCATCCAAAAATTCAACGTCAGCCGACACACTCAAAATATCAAGTTTGGTCGTTGCGTAAGTGGTGATTCTGATAATTCCTTCATGAAATGACCCGAAGGAGGTAAGCTTCTTTCTGCCGTTACCTGATACGGTAAAGGTGCGAGGGTTAGAAAATTCAGTAAGGTCTTTGCTAAAATAAACATTAACCGTCACCTCAGTCGGCGCGTCATACGCAATATATAAGGTGTTAAGCGTCATTGATCGCCCTGGAGCGCCAAAGGTTTCGGAGTTAATCAGTCCGGTGTCTTTTGTGCGTTCGACCACATCGCTGTCATTGATGTAGCCATCAAGCTCGTACATCGTGGCGTTAGATTCGCCAAGTAGTAATGTCTTTCCAAAGGCTCTAATCGCTGAAGTTGTGGTTAGCGTTTTTTCAAACCACTGTCTTGAAGGTTCATGAAATGTCCACACCTTATCGACTTGTGGAAAGATGAAATCAATGAAATTCTCAAGTTCGTGCGAGTAACAAGCAACCCTCACTGTACTCATGGCTGATTCAGGATAGTCATCCCAAGCCTTCGCCATCGCTGACGATAGGATTAGCGGAGCGTATTGAGCGCCCTCAACAACTGCTGGCCTTCTGTGATGGTCAACAAAGTAAAGGGTGTCGTCAATCGAATCCACTGCATAACGCCCGACCAATCCATGTTCTATCACCGCCTGTCGATCTAACGGCGGCACACCAACGCCAGACGTATACCAAACTTCGGTCGATGTCTCACCCAACATGTATATGAGTTGGTTTAGGGGATATACGGCTAGAATATTGTCTGGGAAGGCTTCAGCCTCCGCAAAATAAAACGGGTCAATACTTGTACCATCGTTCAGATCAGAGGCGACAAACTCACCATCTGGCTGATCGTAAATAAAACGTGAGTCTAAATAAGCAACGGTATAGGCATCGTCTAAATCGCTATCGGTAATCGCCGCAAGACCACCGCTTATTGTGTACACATATTTGTTAGCGCCAGCGACAATGATTAGCTGTGTGCCGTTTGTCGCCATGCTGACGGGGATCGTACCATCGATCACGCCAAGATAAGAACCGCTACCAGCCGACTCAATTTTGAACAAAGAGCGGCCCGATACGACGTAAAGTATATTTTTCATTAACTGTTGACCACGATCATCACCACCGGCGATGTACGCTGTGAATAACGTACCATCTGCCGCATCTAAGCCACCATCTGCCGCATCAAGCGCCTCAATAGCCGCATTGAATCGTGAGAAAACCTTGAGTCCAGGAAATGGCCTATAACCGCTTATTGTATGCGGATACAGGTTAAGGGTCGTCTGTGAAGTAACGGGCAGACGGGTTGACTGATAGGAAGTCTCAAGCGGTAAGGGTGTGATCATCGGTCGCTGTTCACGTTATAGCGCGATGATCGGGTTAAAAAAGGATCATGCGTAATTGAAATCTCGATTGCGTTGTTCGCCTCTAATTGGTCTTTTGTTTCTGAGGCAACCATCACAACTTCTGGTGTTACTGAACGCCCGAAGGCAGAGGCAGCATCAATCGCAAGGCCATAAGCTAACCCGCGAATTGTACCGTCTGAAACATCGAGCGTGTCAGTAGCCGCTGAAGGGGCGGGAATGGATAACGTTCCACTCTCCGCCCACTCAGCAATTAGATTCTGAAGAATGGCAAATATCTCACCATTCATCGAAGAATCATCAGTCACAAAACTGACACCCGCAGACCTCACCCGTAAGAGTGACGTTGCGCGGTCAATAACGTCCTGAGCCGTTGCCATATTAGGAATTGATTCCGATACGAGCAGCAAGCTGTGGACGAATAGCTTTGTAGCCATACATCACATCAATACGACAAGGGAACTTGTCATCAGAGATGGTGTAGTCGCGAATAATCCGCATTGATAGACCATCCATGACCTCACGCGCACAGAAATGCACACCTTCAGGCTTGATTAAGTCAACAGAACCGAAAGCAAACGCGCCTTTCTGAAATGCTATCGTTTCTTGCCAGGTTGCATTCGCACCGCCACCAACTTTGTTGACCGCCGCGTTGTCAGCCGGTACAGCACTAACGTTCTGACGACCGCCTGTCGCTGTGAGAGCCGGACTGATAGCGAGAGATGTTGCTGAAGTGCCTGAGTTAGCCGTAATGACAAACTGCTGCAAAACGCCTGTAGACACCTTAGTTTCAGGATGTACACGGAACACGCCAGCGATGGAGATGATATCGCCTTTAAGGAAGGTAGTAGTACCCCCGTCAACCGTTATCGCTGCGCCAGATTGAGACGCGCCGTTAATGTTGTACGCTGTATCGCCTTCAACCGCAGTACCTGTTGTATGTCCAGGAACAAGCGTGTTTTCAAAGTGATCAAAGCCAGCGATACGGCCTAGTGCACCTTCACGGTATTGTTTAGCAATCGCAGACTGATCGTTAAAGTTACCTTTAGTATCAGACACAAAATCAACAACACCCTGCGTATTATGCAACATAGAACGCATACCAGTTGGAGCTAAACTATCTGCCAAGAGTTTACGACCATAGTTAGCATTGGAAAGACTCATACCCGCACCAACACCGTCGTGAAAGTTGTAAACATCCTTGAGCATCGTCAACGCATCAGATTCCATTGTAGCAGCCAGTACAGACATTGCAGGTTCAATATAACGATCCTTGAACTCATCAATATGTAGCGTCAACTCCTCTGAGCTAAAGTTAATATCAACACCTTTTTGGGTGTCTACAGTCATGGTCACAGCTTGTTCTGTAACGTCTTGCGCCGACAGCGCCGCGCCTGAACGAACGGTGAATTCGTTAGGTTGGCGAATCTTCAGATCGTTACCGATCTTGCCGCCTTCCTTGGCATAACGATCATCATATTCAGTGGTGATGTTGCCGATGAAGTTTAGTTTTTGATGCAGTATTGCAAGTGCTTCTTTAGTGATAACCGAAGGGGTTAGTATTGTATTACTCATTATTTTGGATTCCTGTTAACTATTTTTTATAGCCCCGATACCTTGCATATTCGTCCGGTGACATATCGCTGGGGTCTTTATTGACCGATGCGGTATTGCCTACGGGCCTAATGGGGGTGGGCGCATTTGAGTTTGTTTTTGCTACAACGGGAGAACCTAGCTTTTCCGAAATACGGCCTATTTGCATTGCTGCTGTGAACTCGTCAGACATTCGGAGTTCTTGGGCTAAATCAGGGTTTTGAGCTAAGTGATACAGAACCGCTGGGGCGTTGTCGGTCTGAAGTGCTGCTTTTTGCAACACCGGAGCAGACTTGAACGCCGCGACGAAATTAGGCGCTTGAACTTTTTCAAAATAGTCGGCATGTTCTATCGCAAATTCATTCGATTTCTCTGAGAATTGCTCAATCGCTAACCGATTTGATTCCTGACGTACTGCTTCTGTCTGGTATCGTTGTTGCTCGGCTAACGCTTGGTGAATAGTGCGCTGCGTACTTTTCTGATTGTATTCATCCACTGCCGCATTAAAGCGTTGTTCGTCATAATCGAACTGCTCTAAATTAGGCCGTGATAGTGCTACCTCGTCTTGGTTCTGTGTCCTGAATTGCTGAAGCATTCGTTCTTGTGCATCTAGCTTTTCAGTCATCTCACGTTTTTGCGATGTGAGTTGTTTAATACGTTTCTGGACAGAGCTGCGCTTGACCTCTTTGTCTTCGGTGGTATCTTCACCGTCCGATTCCGCTTGCGGTTCATCGGATACCTCTGCCTCTACAGCAGGGGCTTCTTGTGTGATCTCTTCAACGGCTGATCCACCTTCCGTAGATACAGGAGTATCCTCAACCACTTCGGTTGCTTCTTCATCTGACATGAGTATCGTTCTCCACGATTGTTCCTCGTTAGAGCCAACGAGTAGGCATAAAAAAACCGCAATTAAGCGGCTTAGGGTTTTACTTGAATGTGTTTATTGGGTGTTGTCGTCTGGCTGCATGCTTAACAGTGCTGCCGCTATTGGTGTCGCAGCAGCAGTACCAGCCAATAAGTTAGAGCTTGAGCGTTTAGCAGGGTCAAAGGCTGCGTTTACTGAGCGTATGTTTTCAGGCTTCCAATGAATCTCATGCGACTTATCAGGCCAATTAACTCTAATTCCATCGTATCCAGTGGCATCACTTAACGCACTTAGGAATTTATCATTATCATCAAATAGGTCTGTTAGTTCTTCTGGGTTTCTACCTGCGAACCTATCCGCCAAATCATCAATCATCCATTCTTCGGGGCCGCTTTCCCAAAATGATTCATAGTAGTCACCCATAGGATTCATATCATCAGAATCAACCCCACGCCTCAATGCGTCAGACTCCATTAGCATTCCCTTAATTTGATCTCGATCTAAGGTTATTGAGTCTTCCATCCCCCTTGTTGTGGTTCCATCAACATCAAGAAGCCTGCCGCCTGTATTGGCTTGAATAACACCTTTAGAGTCGCCAGTTATTCTGCCTTGTCCTCTTGCTATATCTTCAGCATAGCCGCTTGCTTCATGTGGAGCGTCTGTCAGATAGAATCCGGGGCCATACTGATCAGCGCCTTTGCCTGTCTGCGACTTGTCAAAGGCTTTCAGTTCATCAAGATTACTTGTGCCGTGATAAAGCGTATGGTCTACGTTAAACCCCATCTCTTCAGCCCTAGCCATCCTTGAAGCGTTGTCCATTGGTAAGTCGGCTATTTCTGGCTTCTTAGCAAGTTCAGCCGCTCTATCCCAATCTTCATTATTAATCGCGCTTTCATATCTGAATGAGTCCGACTTCGATAGGTGGCTTATATCTGCTGTGCTAGGGTTTAAGTCGCCAGCAAGGTACTTAAACGCTCCCTCCTGTGGGAATGGCATCGCTCTCGTCGCCCTTGAACCTGGCACAAACTCGCTCATCGCGGTAATCAATCCCAAGCCACCAGCAGCCAACACAGAGCCAGATATCACGCCTAAATTATCTTGCAATGCAGGAACAACCCTATCGCGCCAATAGCCTGACAAGTGATTTAAACCCGTCTCGTTAGCAAGGTTAGATACATCCTTAGCAATCGACCGCATCGCCACTTGACCCGCCCTTGTTTTGGGTTGGTACGTCAATGCGTCTTGCACCTTTGCAATGTTGTCTATGTTACCTGTCGCAATCCCTGCTAGGCCCGATAGAGGCTCCGCAATGCTCGCAGTGCCCATCATTAGACCGAACTCAGCCACCGCCTTTGCAGAGGCCGTCATAGCGCCCAATACGTCTTGAATCTCATCTGTTGTGACAGCATTTGGGAAGTAAACCCGATCACCATTGTAATTAACGGTTGGCAACTAACTGCCCACTGCGCTCGTTAAAGGCGTAATCTGCACCACCTCGCTGAACTTGATCGAGAAGCCCCGCTAACTGCTGAACTTGCTGCTTCAATTGCGCTTGCTCACCGGCTAGTACGCTCATTTCAGCTTTTTCCATCATCGCCTTGGCGGTATTCAAATCAGCTTTAGAATTGGTTTCTTTGATGTCGGCTTGTTTCGCTGCCATCTCTAGCTGCATGTGTGCTTGTTCCATCTGCGCTTGCTGAGGGTTAGGCTGCGGCATCTGCGCTTGCTCTTCCTCTGTCGGTTCAGTAATACCCTGCTTAATTAGCATCTTTCTAACACGCTTAATGAACTCATCAGCACCAACCAAATCAAGCGATTTAGCCCACATATCAGCGCCTAACATGCCTAATTGGGGGTTCTGCGCCATCACTGCGCTTAACTGCGATGCCGTTTCAATACGCTTGGTGGCGTAAGATGCACCCGTATCAACCACAACATCATATTTACCGCGACTTAAATCGTTCTGTGTGACGATCTCACCCGTGATTAAGTTGCGTTGAGCTTTATTAATCTGCAAGACCTTTTCGCTGTCATCATCGCCCAAAATGCGTATTTGGCGCTGTGTATCATAAATTCTAGGGATTAGGTCAATCATAATGCGACCGGCATACTCCAGGGCGCTAACAAGCTCATCGATGTACTCGTAGCTGCCAACATCACCCTCGGCTTTTCGAGCATTAATTGCCACACCGCTGGTTTCGTTAGATCGTGCGCCTAATGACGCATCATACTTGCCTGTTGCTGACTTAATGTCGTCAGAGGATATCTGTAGACCCGTTAGCAAGCCCTGTGGAGCCATCTGAGGCGATTCCCTTGTAGGTCTCATACCTTGGTCTAGGTTGTACGTTAAAGCCGGTCGATTAGAGGTATTCATCTCTGACCATTGTTTCTCATGGCCCTTGAGCATCGCACCTGTGACTAAGTAAGGTTGCTTAGGCTGTAGTGCCACTGTCTCGATATAGTTGGAGCGTTCCATATTATAGGTGCGCTGGGCATCTTTTGCCTTTCTGACTGCGCCGCGATATTTGAACTCACCGTTAATATTGATGACCTTGCCAAACACCGGAATGATTGGCAGATACTTGCCCGTCCACTCACTTTCTTCAAGAATCTCTGAGCCAGTGATTTTAAATATCTCAATCTTAAAACCATCAACCTCTCTTGACTTAAACTCTGGGACTTGACCCATTGCGTCCAACTCTGGCGGCTCATCGACAACAGACCCATCAGATAATTGATAAATGGTGTGCTTCTTAGGCACCTTGCGGAAGTATTCAGCGACTCGAATATTATCTTTGCCGAACCACTGCGAGCTATCACCCACACCGGAGAACTTGTCTGATTGCGTAACAGAGGCTTTTGGGTATGCACGTTCAAACTCTGTTAATGACATATCGTCAACAATGAAGAAGAACATGCCATCTTCTTTCGTGACGAGCTTTGCATCTGCATCCCAGTATACAGAGCATGGATTTTCAACCGCCTTCAACATGATGTCTTGATCGAAACACTCATCATCGGCGTAGTCGTTGAGGATGCGCATGACCCCGAAACCACCTGTTACAGCGTGTTTATAGGCGGTCTTCTGCGCTCTATCAGCCTCTTGCTTATTCAGAATCGAGCGTATCAAGCCGGTGTATATCTCTGCCGTATCCGCATCATCGTCCTCAAAGCCTCTTATCTTGATTGAGGGTGAGTTAATGAGCTGATCACCGATCATCTGATCAATGGCCTGACTGGTCTTATCGAAAGTCATGCAAGGTCTACCCTTGCGTTTATCCTTCGATTCCTGCGTCCATTGCGCGTCCTCATCGTGGACAAAACGCATATCTTCTAGCCACATCTCACGATTGTGATGCTCGGCTGATTCAGAACGATCAAATCGCTCAAGCGCCTCAGTGATAATGCCATCTCGTTGCTTACTCTTTCTTACCATTCTGTTTTAAATTCTATTGGTTTGAATTTGTCGTCTGCCGTATAACCTTGAGCAAACTGCCTGAACGCATCGGCACCGTTGGATGCCCAGTTATGAAGGGGTACTTGTCGAAATGTGTCAAACTTCTCATCGAAGACGTATTGATAGTTAGCCAATGCCGATAGTCCTTGCTCACACCGATCCTCGTCAAACCAGCAGCTTGCAAAGGATTGCCGTGTTGCCTCAATACCTTCATTGAGATTGGCTATCCTTGGCACGACTTCGATGGGTTGAACGCCCATATCCTCTAGCATGACCTTCCTGGAGCGATTATTTGCACCTAGAACAATCACCTCGACATCATGTGGCAAGTAATGCTCGCCGTAGAGATAGCCTTTATCCTTAAGGACTTTGGCGTAATGATCTAAATCGACTAACCGATGTTCATAGTAATCAATGAACCGATTCTGCAAGCCTATTCGTTGCATGAACCATATTGCTGTGGAGTCGTTTCGTCCCAAATCCCAAAACGTATGAACAGGCACTGACTCAATTGGCACCTTTGTAATGCGCCCTTCATCTTTAGCTAACCTCAAGTGATTCGCATAGATACTTCCGTCAGCAAAATTCTTTAACTCACCTTCCCATACGTGTTGATACTCGTCGTAATCGCTTGTTTTTAAGTGTTCCATCTCAGAGATAAGCACCTCTGTTAACCAAGGGTTATCGCGCCATGAGACTTTCTTGACAACTGCGCCTTCAGGTGGATTCAAGACAAAGCGTCGATAAGCAGGATCAGTCTTCAACTTAGGGTTAAAACTCACCCATATCTCTGAGCCTTTCTTTCGTATCGTTGGTATCAGTGTTGCCCAACTCGACTCAGAAACCGTGTTAGCTTCCTCTATCCAGCAGATGTCAACGCCTTCAACTGACTTCAAGCTCTCAGGGTTCGACCACAGACCCGCAAAGATGATGGATGTTCCGTTGCGACCTCTTATCTCGTTTTGTAATATCTCATAGTGGCCCGACAGACCTAGCGCGTTAATCCTATCCTTCAACAAAGAGTGAACAGAGTCCTTGATAGACTTCTGAATCTCACGAGCGCAAAGAATCCTTAGTGGTCGTTGAGCGCCCTGGATAAGTAAACCATCAGCAAAAGCCCATGACTTAGCGCCACCTCTTCCACCCCAGTACACTTTGTAACGATGTGGTTCAAACAGGGGCCGAAAGACTTCAGGTATCTGTGTTGCTACTAATGAACTCAATCGCTATCCCCGTTAACAATGGAGCCTCTGGATCGCCAGTGACTTCGATTGATTTATCGTCCCCCAGATACTTACTAATCAGCTTAAATTTAGCGTTTAACACCACCTTGTAACGCTCTAACATCTCTGCCTCTACGTCAGACGCTGGATTACCCAGCTTCTCCAAGATATCAACAACATGCTGAACGTGACCCTGCGCTGCTAACTGCTCTCTGAGCGCCTCTTTTCTAACTTTTCGGTTTAGTTGTGCGCGTGTCTCTGCCATTGCCCTTGCTCTTGAATATCTTGTCGTAATTGCTGTTATAAGTGGATGTGTTGACCTTCCTTGGTCGGCTGCCTTTACCACTCATTTATCATCCACCGTAATGCTAAGAAGTTGGACTTCGGTATCACCATTTGCAAAGGTCGCTGTGACTCTGACCGTACCCTTGTCATAATTTGTGCCTGATACAGTACCGTCAGCAACGCCGCTGGTAAGTGACTCGTCGGCTACTGTGAGTGATTCATCACTTGTCCAGGCCACACTTGATACAGATGTCCCTCTTGAGCTGGCACACTTGCTAAAGTCAACCCGATACACGATGTCGGAATCGGCATTCTGAGAGAATGACCTGTGTTCCGTATCATTACGCCAAGGGTTGACAAAGATGCGTCTCATTCCCAGAAACGTCCTGCAACATGAGCCGTACCGCTTGCAGAGATTAGCGAGATATTATCGACTATCTCAACCACCAACCCGACTTCAATATCGGCAGGTAAAAAGCTGCTCGACCCTGAATCATCTGTTGGAACTGCGGCAGTACCTGAACAGCTATACCAAACGTCAGCATCAGATATCAATAGACAGACTTTAGCGCCTGTAGGCACCGCCATATTCTCAGCGGTGGTAACCGTGTTGTTTTTGATTGTTGCGTCTAATTCGTTAAACGCATCAATGGGATTGCTGCCTGCAAGAAAAGGTTGCATAACGGGCATGTTGTGTTCCTTTGCTGTTTCGTAGAATTAAGTCCTGCCCTCTCCGACTCTTTTGGTAGTTCGACTCTATTGGCCGCTTCTTATTATGTTGGTCGGGGGGCGAGGATAAGGTTGGGGGTTTTGACACCCCCCGGCAGAGACATTTAAGAGGGAGGTCTTTTCTCTGCCAAAAACGTAAAAAACCCGCTATTAAGCAGGTCTTTGTTGATTTCACTTTTCTTCAGGCGTAATGCTTGAAGGATTCATTAACTGTATAGATATACAGTAGATTTGTCAAGCGTTATTTGTCGATTAATTGCAATTTATTTGCTCGACGTTTTGACTTAATGATTTCTTGCCCCTTAAATATCGCATCTGCGTGTTCCCGTTGGAGCTGGCGAAGTACATTGTCCCAACCATCTTTATATTCCACCTCGAAATGATAGAAGATTTGTGGATGTTTCTGTTTCAGGAGTGACATCTCACCATCGATTGAAAAACGTGCACCGACCTCCGGTACTCTCGTCCCCTTAGTAGGCGGCGTTTCTCTGGCATGGATGACACTGGCCTTGGTTGACTTACCGCCGACAGCGACCGCTAAATCACCGTCTAACGGATGTGATCGGGTTCTATCCGCAATATTGTGTAACTGACGCTCGCCCCACAACTCTAGCTCTGGCTTCAAATCCAATCATTTCCCCTTATTAGAATAAACCTCAACACTTTTCTCAACACTGCGACCTAACACGTAACCACCGATACCTAACTTCAACAGACCAAATAGCTGGTCAACAGTAGCCGGATTGTCAATCAAATAATCAGGCGCGAAGCCGAACCAGTACATGCCCAGCAGGACACTGAACCAGACCATCGTTAACGGTCGCCAGCTACGTTGTAGCCAATTACCCTGCGCCTCTGTCGTAATAATCGACACCTGAGCCTCTAACTCTTTCAGCTCGCCATTCATCGCGGCTATCGTCATCTCTGCCTTTAACTTTTGCGCTAAATCTTTATCCTGGACAAACTTATCAAGTACCTTGCCGCCCAGATTTAAAACCGCCGATAAACTCACCTGATAACGTCCTCTGTAATGACAAGCCGCTCTGTGGTTAGCCCTTGCGTCTGTTTTTGAAATTCACCCATTGCGACTCGGCTTTGTGAAACACCCGTGAGAGTTGGATATAGAGCCATTCCAAGACCAATGCAGCCCACAACATTGCGCTCAGTATTAGCAACATGAAGCAGAATGTAGCTCCGATCATCAACACCTGACACCATCCAGCAGTCCGGCCCAAACCTGGGCGAATCGTGCCTGACCAGATCGTACTCGCCTGTCGGAATGCAACTCTTAAAAGGGATGTTGTCTTGCCAAGGCCGCTCAATCGTGTAATACGTTGCCCCCTCATATTGAAGTCTCCCTATCGTTCTGTCCTTGCACGAGTAAAAGCGCGTTAGCTCGATCATTGTCCTGACAGCTCTCCAATCGCCTTTATCTCATCAGACGTAAGTAAACCAAGCGCCACCAGCATTAGCGCGAAAGCAGCCAGCCCAAGCACATAAACAAAGTTGTTAGATGTCACCACTTCAACCAACGGATTTGCCTGTTTTGATTGAGGTTTAATCTTCAAGCTGTTCAACACTTTTCGGTCTTCTCCGATCATTTTATATTGATTAATCGCGTCCGTTTCGGCTTCGTCAATTCTGACATCATGCTTGGCTAACAGTATTTGATTCGCAGAACCTAAAGCTTTTAAGTCCCTAAAACCCTCTTGAATATGAGCCATGTTTGTGTTCGTCTCAGTGAGCTTGAGATTTATCGACTCTTGCCCATCCTTGCACTCTTTGTTGCCTCTTTCGATCAACTCAAATAGCCTACTGTAGTCAGATTCCGACCGCCGTTCATTACCTCCCCAGGATTGATGCTTTGCCATAGTTCATATCTGGTTAGTTGATTTCGCGCTTAGTACGCCTCGTCTCAGACTAACAGATTACTGTATAAATGTACAGTACTATTTCCACTTAATTGACAACCAATATGCGCTGATACTCTTTTCGTCGTTACTGCTTTTGGGATTCATATATTCAAAAAATTGAATGCCTGTCGCGGCCCTAGCTTCCTTGATTCTTGCAGCTTCAGCCCTGTCGATGATGATTGGGAGTTCGTTAGGATTTCTCACTAATAACCCACCTCTCTGCGTGTCGTTTTGCGAGACTTGCCGACTGACGCTTTTTGGCCCCGTTCCGAATACTCTCTGTTCATTTTAACCATTGGATGCTCGTAATCGCTCACCTCACCGATTGCTATCGCCTGGATTGAACCGCCGCCAGCAAGGAAGGCTTCTGTGTGCCGATCTAGCGCCTCTTGCGTCAATGCTGGCACGTCCTGAATCGTTCGATCTTTCCTGAAACTGTCTGAAATCATTCCCCACATTCCTCGCATTGATTATCTAATTGTGCCTTCTGGCTGTCAGTCAGATGGTCTTCTACGTCCTGCATCTCGATCTCCTCAATCGTCGCCAGCAGCTCAGTAAGCGCGTCCGTAAAACCTTCCATGTAGCTTTGTCGGTATGAGGCGGTTTTTGCTGAAGCCTCTATTTCAGCAGTCTTCTCTTCTATCTGAAGCTCTACCAACATTTTTTGCTCAAGAATTCTCACCGTCACACCTCCTCGATATGTAGCCATTAAATTCATCTAATGAATCTTTGTGTTTCGGGTGATGATTGGGGTACTTGCTCAGTTCTATAAACTTTTCCATCACCTTCATTACTGTCACATCTCTTGCGCTAAAGTCATAAGTAACACCTTGGTTTAATAGGTGGGCGCTCCATAATTGCGCCGTCTGGTCTAAATTACCCACCCAGCACCTCCTTGATGATCCAGCCAATATCATTGACATCGTTAGTCAAAAAAACCGCTTCTTGATGCCTGATTTCATAACTGCCGTCTGGCTTCGCGGTCACAATAAATCGGTTTTCGATTAGCTTGCTCATCTCACCCTCACTTAAGCCCGTTTGAAATTAAAGGAGTGATATACCCCATGTCAGACTTTTTGGATCGCACGTTGTATCTGTCGCGGTAGATAAACCCGTAAGTCTCGTTCGCATACCTGTTGTACAAAAGTCCTGTTGACCTGTTCTTGTAAGGCTTCTTCAAAGAAACTAAGGGGTCGCCTGTTAGGGTGCAGTACAAACCCTCACCCGCCAGGTCGATACATTTCATACGCGGCACATAAGGCGCTGTTCGCATAAATACTTTATAAAGCGTGTTGTAAATATCACCAATGTTGTACTCTTCCATTTTCTCAAAGGCCTTAACATCTCCGTTAGAACATGCAACCCATAAAGGCATACCCTCGTGGTGAACTTTGCGAGTGCCAATCAGCTTCTGAGACAAGTAATCCAACTTCTTGCTATTACCGTTTAGGCCGTGGAGTGTTCTATAGGTACAGTAAACATAGTATTTACTTGGCTGTTTCCAACCTAAATCCATAAAGCGCCCCTCTATCCAACCCCTATCAAACGCGGCATTGTGGGCAACAATCACATCTGAACCATCAAGCAGCTTCCACAACTGGCGCAACACATAGGTGTCATCAAGTGGGTCTTTTTTGAATGCCCTCTTTCGATAATGATTACCGACTGACACCACCCCCTCGGCCCCTTTGGTGTACAGGTCGTACCATGTTCCCCACGCCGCTGTAAGTAGCTTAGTTTGATCCCCCTCCACAACCTGATCTTGATTAACTCTTTGCATACCTCCACGGAACATGTAGGCGCGGATAAGTGACGTTTCAATATCCACGAATGAGACCTTTTTCATCACATTAGCCACATGTTCTCTGTCAATATTGGGTCGAAACTCTGGCATTTCTAATGCCTTAATCACTTGTGAATCAACCATCAATTATTACCTCAAAATTTGTGGGATTTTCCAGTTCCAACATATCCTTTTGCAGCTGCCCTAAAGCACCGTGCATTGTATGGCCGTTATAAAAAAGTCCCGCAGCCTCCTCAACCGTTTCGGTATCAGCCATCACTAACACTGTCAACAATCCAACTACCTCGCCTCGACGAACTTGGTCAGCGATGCCCTCAACGTGAATAAGTAAGTCACGGCCCTCTTGGTTGAGCGGTGTAGGTTCCGTCATACTGCGTCCTCTATCGTTTTAATTAGCGCCCTACAGTCTTCTATCGTTTCCAGCCTTGCCCACTTACCACCGTGGGCTATATGTCTGCCTCTAAATTCTTCTTCACCCTTACTGAGCTTGTCAGTGGGCTTTGCTTTTATTTCTACCGCCACCGTGACCCCTTTATATGTCACCAATAAGTCGCAAAGGTTCTTGAGTCTATGAAGGTGCTCAACTGCCGCGCCCATTGCTCTGAGTGCCTTAACGATTTCGGGTTGATTAGCATCTGCTTTGGCTGACCAGTGGCGACTCATTTGTGATAATCCATGATTGCCCTATACACATGACTCGGGACTATAGATTCATCTAAGCTCAACAGAACCGCAGCAAACCAACCCTTCTCAGCGATAGCGCGAGAATGAAAACCAAACTTCTCGCCAGCATGTAGCGCCTTATGCTCTGAGTCAGTCAGAGGAATCACCCACCAATGACCAATAGCGACCTTGTTATGCTTACCCGTAGCGCCCACTGGGTGATGGATTACCGCTGGCTCTCCGCTAATGATTGAGCCTAAGTCTCTAACGGCTTCCCGCCACCGTTTCTGCGCGGCTGTTGGAGCGTTGCCTTTGCTTCTCATCCGATCACCCAATCCGCTATCAGATAAACAAAGAAAACGAAGCCCATCCAGGTAATCGCCAAGGCCAGTTGAACTTTTAAAGACTCAGAGCGCATGTACCACCATCGGCGTAATTTGTTCACGATGCCTCCTTATAGGTCATGTAATCTTCTTTGCTCGTTAGTCGAAAACCTTGAGTAGAAAAGTGCTTACTCATGGCGTTCAGATAACGGCTCATTTGGTCTGTGTTCATTCTCGATGTGATGGGCAATGCGATAGGTTCAAGCATCAACGCCATCTTTATTTCGTAAGAGAGCGGTTTAACAGTTTTGTTATAGCTATCTCGAAACTCTTCGTCTTCCGCCAGCAGTATCGGTATGCCGAAGAAGGCTTTTGAATAAGCTCGATACTCTTGAGCGGTCTGGTCGCCCTGTTTTTCTAAGTCTCCATACCATCGGTATTGCAGTCTGTTTTGTTCGACCGACCTAAACTGGTCTTTCGTCATTGGCTTAACGACAATCTCAACGCCACTTTCACCAAAATCCCACTGGCCTAATAATTGCGTAACGGACGGCACAGCATCCATGCTGTAAACCTTTGTGCTGTATTTGCCGCCAAGTGAGATGTCTGGTTTAGCTGGCATTTTGAACATTCCTAAACGCAGCCCTAGCCTTATTCATGGTGGCGACATATTGATTCTTTTCGTGCCTTCGCATCGCTTCCGACTTAATAATTCGCTGCTCCAATGCCGCAATCTTCATGGCGCTGCGGTCAAGGCTCTGCGCCATCATCACCCGTTGGATTTCCGATAATTGGCAGCCTTCGCACGCTTGATGTTCTTGTGCGTTATGAACCCCTTTACCTTCGCCGCTGGCGCACTCAGCGGAATTGTGTTCTGGTTGCTCGGTACTGATCCCGTCATCTCCTGACAACTTAGATTTACCCAACCGTTTTTGTAGCCCTTCTTCTGCGCGTAAAACTTCAACTGTCCCCATATATGTGACACCTCTTGAGTTGTGTAGCCTTTTTCGTTACGTGTGATTTCGATCAAATCGCCGTTAGTGGATTTGGTCATGTTGACGGGTATAGATTCGTGACCGCAGTTTGGACAGACCGCCGACGTTCTAATAAAGTCGCACTCTGCGCAGGTCTTGGCGGTCGGGGCTTTTCGCTGCGATGCCTCTTCCTTCTCGTTCGTGCTTAATTTTAAGTGGTGTATGTCGGTAACAAACCCTAGACGCTCATGGGTGTCCGAATGATCGAGAATGAGGCAATGGTCTTTGCCTTTCGCTGTGCGTAATCCCCTGCCAATCATCTGCACAAACAAGGACTCTGACTTTGTTGGTCTGGCTAAAATAATGCACCTAACATCCCAATCAATTCCGGTGGTTAGACAGCCTACCGACCAGACGACTTGCAGCTCACCATTGTGAAACTGTTTGCGGATATCTTCACGCTCATCCATTTCAGTGTGCGCGTCGATATAGCCAGAAGGGATGCCGTTCGCAATGAACTCTTCCTGCATCGTCTTGGCATGAATGCGGTCAACCGCAAAGCCAATCGCGGGTCTATTCTCACCGTGGGTTTTGTAAGTCGATACGATGGATGCGATCAATTTAGGTGCAACAACGCGCTTACCTAACTCTCGCTGATGATAGTCACCTGCAATTGTTTTAAGGCCGTCTAGGTCAGGTTTGGAGGGTGCGAATACTTTGAAGTCTGAGAGGATGCCGCGATCTATAAGACCCTGCGTTGTCTCTGCGATGATAAGATTGTCATAGTGAAGACCTAAGCCTTTTGTCCAAGGTGTCGCTGACAAGCCTATAAAGGTGGTGTTAGGGCGAGCCTTCATCCATCGCCAAATAAACTGGCGCTGTTCATGCGCCTCATCAATGATGACGACTTGTAGATTAGGATAAGTATCGCCGTTCTTGTAACGTCTCAGCAGTGTATCGACACTGCATATCTGCAACTGAGCATAGGGGTTGTAAGCGGGATGATCGCCCTGTACAACCCCGATGTCAGTCAGCCCCTCGGCATAGAAACTGGATGCTGTTTGATCAATTAATGAGATGCGGGGGACAAGGAAGCCGACGCGATTGCCTTTTCTAATGGCTGACTCTGCCAGCGCCGCTGCTATCTTCGTTTTGCCCGAACCCGTTGGCGCTTGAACCATCTGACGCGAATAGCCGCTTGCAAAACCCTTCCTGAGACTCTTAATCGCTGAATACTGATAGCCATATAAGCTAGTTTGCATACTTTCTCTCATCCATGAGAAACATAAAGTAGCGTTAAGGTCATACACCCTAGTTTGCTACAAGCACTGCGGCACAACTGTTCCAAACAACTCATTTACCAGACTGACAATTTAGGCTGCCCTTACCTACCCGACCCGAAAGCCATGACCTCTTTTTGTCTGTATATCTCTGACCATCCTTGTCACCCGCTGCCAGAAGGGGCGCTACTTAAACCCCTGAGTTGCCTGCGTTCTGGATTCGCTATTATCAATGGGGGGACAAATCCAGACCCCCGCTGTGTTTTTAAATCGCTTCTTTCGTTGAATGTTTTCCGGCCTTGCTATAGGCTGTTTTTAACTTCGGGAAGGTTTGTTCTTTCTGCCCCGACTGACTAACAGCACTATAGTGCCATTGACACACCACACATGTCAAGAACTATAGTGCCATTTATAGTGAGTATTATAGATTAAAAATGAACAATAGGCGCATGATGGTCAGCTATACTTCCCCCATGGATACAGCAGAAGTCAAAAAAGTATTTATTAGGAATCTAGTCTTTTTGATGGCTCAGAATGGGCTGTCGTATGCCGACATTACCAAAATGAATAAGAGGGATCGGCCTGTTCATGGCAGGTATGTGTCTATGCTCGTCAAAGGCGAGAGAACGCCCACAATAGAAACACTAGCAAGCCTTGGTGAAATGTTTGGACTAAGCCCAACAGAGATGCTAAATCCAACGCTGCCCGAAGAATACGCAGAAGAGAACAATCTGGCAGAGGTGGTCAAGCATTACCTGGATGCCAACGAGGAAGGTAGAAATCATATTCTTTCTTCCGCCGCCATCGCCCCGAAGAAATAGCCTACTTCAATATCCAACCACGTATGTGATCCAATATTTATTCTCTATAAAGACCAAAAAAAGGGGGTTAACTGAGGTAGTTTTTCTTCATTACACAGGTGTTTTTATTTTCTTTTTTAGTGTAGGAGTTGCCAAGTTGCTCAAGCACCTGATCTAGCTTTTTAGAAAGCGAACTCACATTTTTGTCAGCGGCTGCGAGCGACACACCAAAATCTGCTAACGTTTGTTTGGTACTAAAAAGTTCCTCATTACGATCTTCGATTGTTTTCAACGCGTCTCTGTATCTCTTCTTGTTTGCCTCTGCTTCGTCCAGCGCAAGCTGCAAAACAGCCTGAAATCTGTCCATTCGACCAAATATGTCGTCGTAAAAACCTTGCTCAGTCAGTAATCTCATTCCTTTTCCAAAAACCAAATACGTTGGCGACCAATCAAACTCGCCCCAAAATTTAAACATCTGTTCGGCGGAGGGGCTTCGCGCTCTGACTGAACCGGACTTGGCAAACCAGCCACCAATTTGCGCCTCAGTAAAACCAAGGTTTAAGAAATCCTGTTTGGTCGTTTTCGTCAGGATCATCAATTCATTTATTCTCTCTAACCGCTGGTTCCTTGCCTCAATTAAATCGATCATTAACACCTTGCCCTTACATTTGAATGAAGTTGCACATGACCAAGCGACGAAGCATCTGTCAAGTGCTGCGTTAATATTTAACCCTTTTGCGTTAATATTTAACGCCAATAAACTTTTTTATGTATTAGTTTAGTACCACATTTGAATAGATTAATAATTTATGACGGAACGAATGGACGATTTTCGCAGGGATGCGATGGCTGTTGTGATAGAAGAACTGGCAGCGGGTGACGACAATCAGATAGGTCTCTATATACTCCATGCACTAAGAACAAAGTATCAAGTGATAAAAGAAAAAGACCCCGCCAGGACTCCTTTAGACATAGCCTTGCAGAACAATCGTTTTCTTTTGCTAAATTAATGGCACTATAGTGCTTGACTAAACGGATCTATAGTTCTAAAGTGTTTTCATCAAATCGGAATGGAGCGATGAGATGAAGACGATTACCCACGCAACAAATCACAAAGTTTATTGGGAAGCCAAGGACGCGATCAATCAAGCGTTGCTGGTCCTAGTGAATGCCAACGAGACGTATGAGTTCGACAAGGCTGATATAGCGCGTCTTGAGTTTTTCACTGAGGTAGTTAATAACTTTAAGACACCCAAGTTCTCGCCCAAGGCGTTTGAATATCGCTGTGAAGATATTCAAACAATGCTTGATGATGTGGCGATTTCGGGCGAGCTGGTTGACCCTAAATACTTCTTAGCTATTCGAGTGATTGGCACCCTAATTGCGACCATTCACGAAGATGTGACTGATCGTAGAATTAGCCTAGAAACACAATCGCGGGGGGTTGGGATATGAGCACTGAACAAGACCTTGTTAACAAAATTAAACGGCAGATAAGAATTTCAACCGTTCGCAAAATGACGGTCTGTGATCATGCCGAGATGGATAGTCTGAACGATGATTTAGATGCTTACCGGCGAGATAACCCCGTTAAAGTTTTGCGTTATAGCCGTTTACCAAAACAGGAACCAACCCCTGAAGACAACTCAGCGATGCGAAAGAAACTCAAGTGGCGATGCAGGAGAATCTTATGATGACCCCTGCTCAACGAGCAACAGATGGCGCGATGAAGCCAGATGATTGGCGGAACAAGCAGCGATTAATCGCTTGGGAACTTAGAAAGCCGGAGGCAAACAAATGAAAACATCAGTTGAACTAAACGAATTGGCGACAGCTCTTTCTATCGCGCAAGGAAAGATACAGAACCCATCAAAGGATTCTAGCAACCCTTTCTTTAAGTCTAAATATGCAGACCTAGCAACGGTGCTGGAGTCAGTTAGACCCGTTTTTTCTGAGCATGATTTATCAGTTGTTCAGATGCCGTTCAATGACGGGTCAAACCTTGGTGTGACAACGCGATTGATGCACAAATCAGGTCAATGGCTAGAGGATAGCGTATCTCTGCCTTTGCAGGTAAAGAAGAATGCCGCTCAAGAGGCTGGCGCAGTTGTGACGTATTTGCGCCGCTATGCCCTCGCCGCGCTTGCTGGCATTTATCAGGATGACCCCGATGGAAATATTGGTCATCATAAATCAGATAACAACGCACAAGTTCAGAGCCTTTCAGCACGTGAAGACCTCAGCAAGTGGAAAGAGTCACTCACCAGCGCATCGACAATAGAGGAGCTGCAACAGTCCTTTATGTCGATACCCGCGAATGTCAAACCTCAAATGATCGCTTGCAAAGATGAGATGAAGGGGAAGTTAAGTGCAAGTCATTGAGGTCGAACAAGGCTCTTACGAGTGGCATTGCTACCGTCAGGGCTGTGTGACCGGAACCGCGTTAAAAAGCGCGTTAGGAACGCCCAAGGTGCAAGACACGTTACTGGCTAAGTTAGTCTCTGAGCGCATGACTGAACCGCAGATATCTGACCTTAACTCTCCCGCCGTTGCCAGAGGTAATGAGATGGAGCCGATTGCTAGAAGTGTTGCGGAGGAGGCTTTAGGTCTTACCTTCCACGAAACGGGAATGCTCCAGGATGACGAACTTGAGCGGTTTAGGATTTCGCCCGATGGTATTTGTCTGGTAGATGGCAAGGTGGTTGGTGGCATTGAAATCAAATGCCCCGACAGCAAGAAGCATGTCGAATACATGATTAAGGATGAAGTACCACCTGAGTATCTGCCGCAAGTAAAAGCACCTTTTATTATGTCGCCAGATGTGAAGTTTTGGCACTTTGTCAGCTACGACGACAGAAACTATGAGCGCCCATTGTTTGTGAAAACCGTATTGCGTGAAGACCTGGACACACTTGAGGCCGACAGGGAAAAGCTCAAAGCTTTCCTTGATCGGGTTGAACAAACACACATTGATTTAACTTTTTAGGAGCAATTATGAGCGGAGTAAATAAGGCAATTATCGTCGGGAATTTAGGCAACAACCCTGAAACCCGATCACTACCGAATGGGGACGCTGTGACGAACATCAGTGTGGCGACATCTGAAAGTTGGAAGGATGCAAGCGGCAATAAACAGGAGCGTACCGAATGGCACAATATTGTGTTTTTCAAACGCCTTGGTGAAATCGCTGCACAGTATCTGGTTAAAGGCTCGAAAATTTACGTTGAAGGCCAGCTCAGAACAAGCAACTGGGAGAAAGACGGTCAGAAGCATTACAAGACCGAAATAATCGGACGAGAAATGCAGATGCTGGATTCAAAGGGTGGAACCCAATCGAGTACCAGTTCACCAACCCCGCAACAATCTCAGCCGGAGAACATGGAAGAAGATATCCCCTTCTAATTGGCAGTATCCTGGCTTGCAATGAGCTGGGGGACTCCATAGGTCGCGCCCCTTCTGTCGAAACGCGCCCCCTTACCCGCTTAATTGCGGGTTTGGTGGTAGAAGCAATTGATTTTAAATAGGGTAGTTAGATAAATGCGCGTTCTTGATTTATTTTCCGGCATCGGCGGTTTCTCACTTGGCCTAGAACGGGCAGGTATGGAGACGGTCGCATTCTGTGAATATGACGAGAAGTGCCGCCAAGTATTAACGAAGCACTGGCCTGATGTGCCTCAGTATAACGATGTACGAACGCTAACCGGAGAACAGCTTGAGCAAGACGGAATCACAGTTGACATTATTTGCGGTGGATTTCCTTGTCAGGATGTCTCATTCGCCGGAACAGGAGAAGGGTTAGATGGTGAAAGATCAGGATTATGGGCAGATTTTGGGCGACTCATTGGCGAAATACGACCCGATTACGCAATCATTGAAAATGTCACAGCTCTCCTTGTTCGGGGACTTGATAGAGTCCTTTGCGACCTTGCCGCGCTCGGGTACGATGCGGAATGGCACTGTATACCAGCTTCCCACGTTGGTGCGCCTCACGAGAGGGACAGGGCATGGGTTGTTGCTTCCAACACCTTGCGCGTCCGACCATCGCGACAGGGGGGATGTGTCCAATCCGTCAATTCAACGTCGGCAGCGTATCGGGAAGCAAGTGGGTTTGTCGATGCTTTTCAAAGGGAAGCCTTGCCCTATGTGTGTGGAAGGCATGATGGGGTATCCGGCGGAATGGACAGACTTAAACAGCTCGGCAATGCCGTTGACCCTCAAATCCCCGAAATCATCGGCAGGGCAATAATGGAGAGTAGCAAATGAAGATTGAATTCTACAACAAAGAAACGGGCGGGATTGTAGACGGTGACAAGGACGGAGGTTACGAGAAATACATGGTTGACGGTGACGGAGATGTTTTAATTTTGCATTTCGATCCTTTGTATGACCCCGTTGAACTTAGTTTTCCTGTAAATGATATCGGCTGGCGAGCAGTAGAGGAGGTGAAGTAATGAGAAAGATGTCACAGCCTCAGTTGACTCGCTTTTTGGAGACAAGCGACCCCAAACGGCAAACTGAGCGACTTGCGCAAATAGGCGTAACACCTATCGTTAACACGGAAACTGCCAAGTTAATCGTTTATGATACGGCAATCGAGAAGGCAATGAGCGTGTCAGCCAAGCAAAGACCCTTCACCATGAACCTGGACGCATTCAATGGGTAGAAAGCGCAAAACAGATGCTCACTTGCCGCACAGGGTTTACCGTCTTTCGTCAGGGCGTTATCAGTTCAAGCCGCAGTATGGTAAATCGGAGATCATCGCGCACAAACACGCCAGCATTGATGAAGTCTGGGCGGAATGGAAAAAGCGCACACAGGCTGATGGTACATCGCTGTCCTACTATGCAGACCGTTATTATGAGAGTAATTGGTTTTTAGCACTTAAGCCAAGAACCCAGAATGACTACCGTAAAGAATGCAGCAAGATACCTATCAAAGCGTTTAAGGGTTGGGATGCGAGCTTTATCACGCCCGCCGATATTCATAAATACATGCAAGCTAGGGCTAAAACGTCAATCAGAAGGGCGAACCTAGAACTAACATGGTTCAAGAACGTGTTTGGCAATGCTCAGAGGCTAGGATACGTGCCCGTGTCACCCGCTAAAGACTTACTGCCACTGAGACTCAACCAGAAGCAGAAAGTCGCTCAACGGGCAAAGAAGCGTAAAGTATCAGACGAGGACTATAACGCCCTACTCGCTACCGTCACCGCACCCACGCAAGTCGCAATGGAGATTAGCTACTGTACCGGCATCCGCCAAGGTGATGTATTAAAGCTAAAGTGGGAGGATGTCGTCGGTGAAAGTATCTATGTGATGGAAGGTAAAACAGATAATGAGTTTTACAAGAAGATATCGCCTCGATTGAGGGCGGCATTAGAGTTAGCTAAGACGCTTCCAGGTCACGCGCATGGCGGCTGGGTTGTGAGGAGTCGAACAGGTCAGCGATACACTAGAAGCGGGTTTGGGGCTAATTTCAAGCGCGCTAAGGCCAAATTACCCAAAGCGCAACAGTTTACGTTCCATGACATTCGCCACAAGGCAATTACTGAAGCCGAACGATCCAAGAAGCAGGAGTTTTCAATGCACAGAGACGCGAGAATGTTGGGTGTTTATGACCATGAATTACCGGAGTCACCGAGTCATTAGGAGTACTGTATATTCCATATATTCCACGATATATTCCACGAAGGCTGTTTCAAGAATCTCTAAATTACCTACAGGCCTTTAAGAATATGGGGTGAACGACGGGGCTTGAACCCGCGACCACCGGAATCACAATACTGTGCTTGATCTAGGTCTGACGGGCGATACAGCGTGATTTTGGGGAATACTTGAAAAGAACAATCAATGACTTACACCACTGTATATTCTCCGCAGTTAGTAACTTTTGTTGCAGTTTTCGGCACGTTAAAAGCGTACATTGTTGCAGTTTTCTGCGCGTTAAAGGAGTACATTATTGGTATGAAAAAGATCATTAAGATTGAAGATATTAAAGACGCAGATGGCTACCCAGTAAGGATAGTTAGCGTTTTTGGGAAGCGAATAACTCCGACACTTGAGCAAGAACTTCAGATTGGTCGTTGGCTTGACCTCATTAGAGCTTTCTTTAAATATTGGGTTTTCATGCCGCTGGGTATCATAACCCTCATAGCGGCCTTCACAGCCTTTGGCGCATTAGTACCAGCAACAACGATCATTATTATTCTTTTGGTGCTAATCCTTATTGCTTACGTTTTCTTTTAACTAATGCCTCAATGGTCAGCATCGCATTTTTATCGTTAATGCCGCGTGACCTTTCCAGCGCCTCTGTCGCCCTTTCAATCACCGCTTCTTTTACACCCTCGCGCCCTCTTGCCGCTTGCTTGGCCCCACTGACAAACTCGCCCTTGAGTGAGTTTTTAGCAACCACGCCAAAGCGATTCTCTAAAGTGTTCGCAAAGTTGACCAGCACATTAATGTCATCGCCAAAGCTGCCGCCCATGTTTCGCGCCACGGTATCAATTTCATTAACGGCATTCTCAAGCCTCACTCTGGATTTCCGGTTGCTGAGTAAACCCCTCAAGTCCTGCCCAATAGCTTTATTAGCGCCAGAAGCGAACACGTCAATCGACCCACCTAATGCGCGTTGAAAATCTTCCATTGCGCCCAGTGACTCGCTAAGGGTGTCGTTAACTCTTGCATAGTCATCATCAATATCTCTAACGGCTCTGTTTAAAGATGCCCGTACCGACTTAGCAACATTCCTACCCGCTTCCGTAAGTCCGCCAGCAGATTGCTTTTTAAAGTCAATCAGCGTATCCAGTTGTCTTTTTAGCTTATGCGCTCGTTGTGCATTCGGGGACGCTTTGTACCCAAGAAGGTCAACAATATCTCTAATAACTCTTTGTGATGTTTTATCCTTGGCAATAAGTGACCCGCCAAAATCCAGTGTAGGCGGCACAGTGTTGCGATTAACATCGACATCTAACCGCTCCATCTCGCCCAAAAAGTTAGTTTCTATCTCGTCCAGGTCAACGGCCTTGCCTCTTAATCGTGTACCAGCTATTTGGTCAAGCTCTAACTTTGCCTCGTTAGCCGACCGTCTAATGTAATCAAAGCGCCCAAGAACAGACTCACCAATGACATCTGTGGGACGTTCAAGGGCAGAGCTATCAACATTGCGCCGCTTTGTGACGGCAATCATGTTTTGCATCTTTGCTTTGGTTGGATCGTTGGCAACCTTAATTGATTGAAGATCAGCGCCTTCAAAGCCCTGCCTGACAGCATCTTGCGCCAACAAATCAGGCTCGACCTTACCTTTGCTGTTGAGTTGGTGAGGCCACAAAGCATCATCGGTATCACCGTTACGCATCTTCTTTTCTAACAATAAATTAACGGCTTCCTTGGGCGTGGCGTTATCTGGAAGAAATTTCAGGTCGCCTGTATCGCCAACATTATCAACGCTAAGACCTTTGGCCTCTAACGCCTTATCAAAAGCCTTCGTTGGCAATCCTGTTCTCTCATCAATAAAAGAGTACGTTCTTGGCGGCGGTCTAAGGCGGTTTATTGCCCCCGTTGCGCCCTTAGAGCCAGCAATCTCAACCAGCGCCTCCGGTAATATCTGTGCGCCCGTTGCTAATAGTGGGCTTCCGGTAGCGTCAAGCGTGTTATCACCTAGCGTTTTACCTAACCCCTTTCTAGCGACATCTTCAAAGGTTTCCGTTGCCTCTTGTGGACTGCTACCCATAAAAACCGCGTCAGCAATACCCGCAGCAACCGCAACAGGTACTTTGAACTGATTGGCAATCGTTTCTATCATGCCACCTGCCGCAGCCATGCCCTTCTGTCCTTCGATTGTCTGAGGCTGAAACGAAGCGTTTCTTGATTCTTGTACGGCTCTTGCCCCAGCTCCAGGCGCAGTTCTAGGGTCTAACGACTCTTTAACCCCTAATAAACCGCCAGCTACGGTATTACCAACACTAGAAGCTATTGCTTTAGCGGGTTCAGCGAATCGGTCAATCATCGTGCCTTGTGGGGTTACTGGCGCTTCTTTTATCTGCTTTGGCGCTGCAAGCTTGTAAGCCTTAACCACTGTATTGAACTCGTCAGAACCCTTCTTGTCTGGGTTTGCAACAATCCATTCAGCGTACTTTTTAGCGTCTGACATTTACTAGTTCCCTATGATCGCGTTTGCCAAATCAAAAACATCTTTGTCATCATCAACATCTTTGCCACCCGGAAGCGGTGGTGGCTCATATCCAACGCCGGTAGCCATTAACATCGCCGCTTCAGCAGCTTCTCTGGATTCCTTCTTCTGCTTTATAACGGCCTCACTTTCACCAAATTCAGGGAAGAATGTTGATATCTCATCTAACATTTCTTGCTCGCCAATAGCAGCACCAGACTCATCACGCAACTTAGCTCTGACCCACATTCGTTGTGCCTGAGTTGCTAATTGTTTTTTCTCGCTACTCATAGCGTTGCCGAATAACGGAATTTCTGATACAAAAGTGTCAGTTGCATTAGCAGGATTGTATCCAGGTTCCGTTAAGCCAGTTTGCTCGTTTAACGTACCCCCAGTTAACTTGTTTAGATTAGCGGATGCCCGTTGCATCATAGAATAGAAGTTTCTTGAATCAGCCTCCTTGGCAGTTGTAGCAGCACCTACCTTCGCTTGCTTGGCCTTATTATCTAGTTCTGCATTTTTAAGCTGTATCTCTTGCAATTCGGTTCGTGGTTTTGGGCCAGATACCATCGTGTAAGCTTCTGTTTTCTGTGCGTCAGTCATGTTGCTAAAATCTGTGCCTAACGCATAAGACATTTTTTGTTGCAGTTCAGTCAGCGGCTTATTGGGCGCAGCACCCATACCTTCCATAAGCGCAGAGTTCATTGGGTTTCCTTGCGGATCATACTCAACCTTGTATATGTTGCCATCGTTGCCCTTACTCAGCTCAAACGTATTCTGCGGCCCTCGCGCCATTTTTTGAGCAAGTTGCGTATTCTCAAGTTGTTGCCCCCTACTTTGCTTGTTATAATATTCCGTCTGCGCTTGACGCTGATTAATCTGACCTTGCTGCAACAGTTGTGCGAGCTTTTGATTTGAATCAGCGTCACGACGATCTTTCCTTCTCTGCTTGATATTAAAGCCATTTGCCAGCATTAATTTTGATAATTCGCTACTCATTACACTCCTCCAAATATGTCAACATAACTGTTTGTTCGTGCCGCCCCAATATCGCCCATATCCTCAAATAAGGTTGAGCCGATGTTTTGAGTAGACGCCATGCCCTGTCCCTGTCCGGCTGCCGCATTCCCACCTAGTTGCAACATGTTCAAAAATTGACCGAAATCTTGTGAATTGGCATTCTGATAAAAGTTATTAGCCGCCATATTGTTGTTAAACAGTTGGCTATTGAGGCCAAAATTATTGGCAATGTTGGCTTGACCTTGATTGAAATTAAAGCCTGCACTCGTCGTATCTTGCCCGAATCGCTGAGAGTCAGAGGCTAGATTTGATTGATAAAGACCGAACTGGTTGGCAATATTGGCTTGATCTTGGTTCAAATTGAAGCCTGCACTTGTTGAATCTTGCCCGAATCGTTGTGAATCAGACGAAAGATTAGCTTGATCTTGAGCAGTGCTTATACCCTGCATTTGATCGGCATAAGTCGAGGCAACATTTGCCGCCCGATCCTGCAAGGCTTTATATCTACCGCCACTGTTAAGCTTGCCACTGGCTGCAAATCCATTATTAACCGCCTGCATTTGCTCATCTTGAAGAAAGCGCAATGCTTCTGAGTTTCGATCAAACGGGTCTATTTGGTTTACATCCACCTGACCCGCTGTCGGGCCTTGAACGCTTGTGTTTGGGTTGATATTTACATCCACCTGACCCGCTGTCGGGCCTTGAATGCTTGTGTCTGGGTTGATCGTTCGCTGACCGTCAAACAGGTCTAAAACTTGCGGCTGCGCATTCAGCGCCTCTTGTGATCCAGGTATCGCGTCAATGCCCACCTGACGGAAAGGTTCAAGTCGATTAACTTGGTCGTCATAAATGCCCTGACTATAATCAATCGCATCTTTATTAGCCTCAAACTGCTGGTCAGCCGCGTAATCGGTCGCCCCCATATTTAATACAGTGTTGCCCACGTTTGTTAGCAAGTCCGTCAGCGAATTGCTGGAGTCCCCACCTTGACCCGTGCCGCCAGTACCGCCAGTGGCATTGCCTCCTGCGCCACCAGTGGCGTTAGCATCTCCACCTTCACCCCCTGCGCCACCAGCAGATGTGTTATCAATTTGGTTATTTACATCTGTGGTGTTGTTAGCCGATCCACCCTCCGATGTGTTATTGATGTCGTTATTGATGTCAGTGTTGGTGTTAACGTCAGTGTTGGTAGTGTTATCAATATCAGTATTAACGTCTGTATTAGTCGTATTATCGATATCTGTATCAACATCAGTGTTAACGGTGTTGGCAATTTCCGTCAAGATATCCATTATATTCACCGCATCTCCGCCTTCCCCAAAGCCGCCGCCTTCCCCACCGCCTCCAAGCAAGCCACGTAATAAATCGAGTAAGTCGTCCATATTGTTATCTCCTGTTTCATCTATGTCAGTTACAGCTTGGTCTGGGTCTGCTGGAACTGGGCTTGGTGCTGGTACTGGAACTGGGCTTGGTGTTGGTGCTGGCGTTGGTGTTGGTGTTGGAACTGGGCTTGGTGTTGGTGGAAACCAGGGGACATCAGGGCTACCAACACCACCCTCTCCTCCGCCGCCGCCACCTGGTTGTGGTGTTGGTTGCGGTGTTGGTTGCGGTTGCGGTTGAGGGTTCACGCTAGGATTGTCAATTATCCCACCCCAATCTGCGATGTCACCCCCGCCGTTGATGTATTCAAGCAATCGCTTATGCCAATCTTCTGGCAAATTAACTAAGTCGTTGCCACCGCCAAAAGGGATGTCAATTATAGGCGCTGGGCCTGTCCCGCCGCCGCCAACTGGTGCTGGTATTGGAGGTGGTGCTGGTGGCATGTAGAATGTCATTACGTTACCTTGCCGATAATTTTATATTCTCCGACTGACGAAAAAATCAAAGTGAATGCGTCTCCTTGTGTTGCTAACGATAGCGTTGATGCGCCGTTGATGGTTTTTGTATTACCGTTAATCGTCACCGCGCCTGAGTTCTCGCGAACAATTGTATAAGTCTGTCCAGGAATCGGATTAACAGGCAGGTAAGCAATTTGGGCAGATGTGCCATTAAAGTTGCATAGCTCATGCCCCACCTTCGCGCTAAACGTATAATTAGCTGTTTGCCTAGAATCAAAAAATGAATAGCCTCCATAGGCTTCGCCCAGCAGCTCTTTAAGGAACTGCCAGAAGCCAGCCTGTGCCAGCTTTGGCATTGCATTAGGGTGCTTCATTTTCTATCGCATCTTCGACATGCTCAAGAGATGCCGATAACATGTTGACAAAAGCCTCGCGGCCCACCGTTAGCTGATCCACGTTAAAGCCTAAGTTTCCTAGCTTTTTGTCCAGATCAGTAATGTGATTAACCATAGCAATTTGCTGTACAGTTAAGTCTTCAATATTGCGTTCTACATCATTGACAGTAATGGTTTTCTTTTCATTTTTAGCCATCAAAGTATTCCATTGATTATTCTCCTTTATGCGTTTTCGAGTGCTGTAATTCTGTCAAGTAGTGCCTCATTAGAAGCCTCAATCACTGCAATCCGATCAAGTAGCTCACCAATAGCAGCCTCTAACATAGGGACACGCTTAGATTGGTCAATACCAGCGGGTGAGACAACCTTTTCAGGTGAGACTTCGTATACTTCCATCTCTCCGGATTCGATCATTTCACCAGTAGGTTCGCCTTCGTCGTCTAACTCAGCAACCATTATAGGACGTTCACCCATAACAGCTTCTTCGTAGACAGAACCTAACTCAGCATCTCTTGGGCCTTCGCCTTCAGAACCACCTAAACCAGCTTGTAAGTCAGCAACCTTGTGAGCGTTGTAACCCCAGACAGTTTGAGTAGGGTCGGATAGGAAATGAAACTCGCCAACCATACCTTTATCACGCGCTTCTAGGATCATCTCAGACGCACCCGTGATAGGTGTGAACTCAGACTTCAAACGTGGGTCTGATGATGTAACAAAGGCGGTTGTGGTTCCGTTAGTGCGTATGCTACCTACTTTGCCATTAGGGTTGTGGAAAGTAGCATGATCCGCATTAGTGGTTATTGATCTTGAGGTCGCTGTCTGTCCTGCGCTAAACGACAAGCCATTCGATGTGGCTGGTGACGAGAAGTCCCCTTGAGTCAGAACGCCATTAGGTATAGAGACATTGTTGTTGACATCCATTTGCATCGTTGGTAATGATCCGTTCTGTGACCATATTTCAAAGTCATCACTCGATTCACGGTAACCAATCTGACCTTTGAATGTACCTTCGTTATAAAACTGTACGGTTGCTTGGTTCGCTCCACCTGTCCCTAGACCTTCTAATTTTAGTCTAGCGAGATCATCTCCTGCATAGATCGAGTGAGTTGAAATGGCTGTTACGCCTATGCCAATATTGCCAGTGACATCGAGAGCGCCAGTGACAGTCGTGTCATTGTCCAAGTAAATATCGTTCGCGGAAGAACCAATCCTTACATCTTCACTTGCATCAAGTTCCATCAAGTCTCTAAGCGCAGTACCCGCAGCATTCCACGATTGAATCTTGGTGGTGTTGTTGAGACGTAGACCTTGGTTCGCGGTTTTCGACGATAGGTAGAGATAACCGGAGCCTGTTGTTGTGCCAGTGACATCGAGAGCACCCGATGCCAACGTACCTGTAGTAGTCAGGTTCTCATCACCAAAGCTAATAGCGCCAGAGCTGTCGGTAACACTACCCGAACCAGCAGTAAGTGTTCCAGCGGTCAATGTATCAAACCAACCTTTGAGCCAACGAACCGTAGTTGAACCAAGGCTGTCTGTGCTGTCTGTATCTGAGATGATGTCGGAGCCACTTGTAATACCGCCAGTAGCAACCTGTGTAGCGGTTGTGGTTAGAACACCGGTTACGAGTGCAGTACTAGCCATGTCAACAGCACCATCAATATCAACAATATCGAGGTTAGTTGTTCCATCAACATCTATGTCACCAGAGATATCTAAGGATGCGAAGACTGAAGTACCTGTGCCTGTAACTTTACCTGTTACGTTAATAGGATGTGAGAAATCAAACTCATCGTTAGTAGTATCCC
>TARA_B110000259_G_scaffold29989_1_pt1 | contig 31855 bp, 39 predicted proteins | sample TARA_B110000259 | Tara Oceans TARA_B110000259 (sample SAMEA4397649) | marine metagenome | biome: Polar Biome; feature: [SRF] surface water layer (ENVO:00010504); material: water (ENVO:00002006), including particulate matter (ENVO:01000060) such as... | depth 5 m | reverse complement strand
CAATTCGGTGTAGATGCTGTTGCTCAAGTAGAAGCAGTATTAACTAATGAGTTGACTCAGTCTATTAACAATCACATCTTATTAACGATGAGAGATTTAGCTGGTGAAAACTTATTCGGTATAGGTGAAACTATGAATATCGCTGTAGCTGCTGGAGAAACTAAAGGTGACTCACACAGAAGAATCTTAACTGCTATCCTTGCTGCCGGTAACTTAATCGCGCAAAGAGGAAGACGTGGTGCTGGTAACTTCGCTGTAATAGGTGGAAAAGTTGCATCTGCATTACAAGGTGTTGCTGGATTCGTAGCATACCCAATGGCTAACACTATAAACCAAGTTGCTGGTTCAATCTATCCATTAGGATCTATTGCTGGTATCAACGTTTATACTGATCCATCAATTGACTTTAACTCTGTTGAAGTATTAGTTGGTAGAAAAGGTGATGGTAACGGACCTGGATTAGTATTCATGCCTTACTTAATGGCTGAATCAGTACAAACTATCGTTGAAGGAACTATGGCTCCGAAAGTAGCTGTAAAATCTAGATACGCTTTAGTTGAAGCTGGATTCCATGCAGGAACTCAATATGAGAAATTTACTTTATTGAACTTCGCACTATAATCTGAAAGGAAAATAGAATTTATATTAGAAAGACCCTCTTAATTGAGGGTCTTTTTTTTTGCTCATTTTTAAGGGGATATATAGCTTATAGGAATAATCATAGAAAATTTAACAACTAATATGAAAAAGATTAAATTAGACAAAAAGATTCAATTGCTAGAAGACTTTTCTGCAAGTGAACTTTCTAAACCATCTCAATCAGTAACACCCGCTGGACAGACACAAAGAGATTCAGTTACCGTAGATAAGGTAGTTGCTCAACCAGCCCAACCAGCTATTACAAATGAACCAGCAGAAGCTATACCAAGCGTCATATCAGGCGAAGAGGTAAGATCTGAGATTCTTAAAGATGTAGATGCTATATTAAATAACTTAGAAGCACTTTCAAAGCAAATTACTGAAGCAGCTCTATTAGAAGCAGATGCTTGGTTTAAAGATGGATCTTTATTTGAATCAGTGGCTATTAATGAAGAAGACGGTTTCTTTGCTAAATTATTCGGCCAGTTTAAAGCAGCTCAGGCATTCGGAACTCGTATAGGAACTTATGCAAAAATGAAGAAGGACGAGGCTAACGCAGAAGGAAAGAAAATAGAACTAGAAGGACAATTCGATGCAAAGAAAGAACAGCTAGGAGAAGAAATAAAGAAGAAGCTTAGAGATAAATTTACTAAACAAATAGATCAGGTTAATCAAAAAGATATACCGACAGAGACTAAAGCAAAGATCAAAGAGAAGATATATGCTAAGCGAGATGAAGTAGAAGCGAAAGCTTCAAAACAAATAGCCGAAAAGATTAAAGCTAAAAAGGCAGCAGTATCTGCTAAAGCAAGCCAAGACATTAAAGCAAAATCAGAGGCCACTCAGAAAATGCTTAAAGACAATCCAATTGACGATGAAAAGTATACTAATAAATGGGAAATGTATAAACTAGAGGTCGACAACAAACATGAAATTACTCTAATAGAAGTTAAAGCGGAAGCAGCTGATAGCGTTGATAAAGATGCAGATCAGTTAGAAAAAGATGAAGCAACCTTTAAGGCTCAAATGGCAACAGCTGCCAAACTTAAAGCAGAAAAAGAAAAAGATTTAGATCTTAAAGCAAAGAAAATAGAAGACAAAGCTAAAAAGGAATTAGAAGACCTAGCTGAAGATAAAAAAGAGGCTGCTGTTAGAATAACACAATATCTAGCTGCAAAAACAGCTCTAGATAAAGCTAAAGCATCCGGAGATGAAAAAAAGATTCTTCAAGCTGAAGACAAATTTGCAAATCTAGATGATATAACCGTTAAAGATATTAAACTAGGAGATTCGGGTCTATCTGATGAACAAGCTAATGCAAAACTAAAAGAACTTACCGGAAGCTCTAAAGAACCTAAGAAAGAACCTAAGAAAGAAGATAAAACTGAGGTTGCTTCTAAAGAAGAAATAGCTAAAATAGATAACAAAATCAAAGCTGCAAGTAAAGAACTGGAATCTGAACAAGATAAAGATAAGAATGGAGATGTTCAGACTTACAAACAATCCGGAATGATATCAGCTAAAATGCGAATAGAAGAATTAAAAGTACAAAAAGCTGAAGCAGAAGGAGATAAAGAAGCGGCATCTGATGCACAACAAATGGCCGATGTATTAAGAGACGATCTAAAAGCACAAATAAAGAAAGAAGAAGAAAGAGAAGCTAAAAAAGATGAATCAGTAGTTACTGAATCAAAAAACTCTAAGGAGATTAAAGAGCTTGAAAAATTACTTAAATCAATAAAATCAAATACACCTGCAGACCAAGGCAGAAAGGCATCTATTCAAGACGATATCGAAAGATTAAAGAACGAAGCAGTTACTGAATCTAAGTTACACGAATCAATGACAATAGCTCAGAAATTCAAAGCATTAATGTAATATTAAAGAGAGCGCTTAGCGTTCTTTTTTGCAAGTTTAAGAAACTCCTCTCGTTCTGCGAGCAGGAGTTTTTTGCATTTCTTACGAAACTCAACCGAGGATTTAAGGATACGACTATCGATCATTGGTGCATCTAATACATCATAGTATTCTGAGTGTATGAAATTCTTTAAATCAAAATTCATAAACTTAGCCTTGATAGGTTTAAGTGAAATAGCACATAGCCAATTAACTGTATTATATGAACGTTCTAATCCCTTTTCAGAATGGGCAGTATCAGTTCTCATATCCCAATAAATCTTAGTAGAAGTAGTAGATTTGGGTTTTTGCATTTTCAAGACACACTCCATGAACTGATCATCATCAGAATGTTTAGCAAGATTTCTATGAATTATTAGAAACTTTCTTAAAAATCTTGGTAAGTACTTTAAGATGATACCATATCTGTTTGCGGGCCAAGGACCACCAGTCTTTTCAATACGTATACTCATATACTATATCTATCTATGAAACATTTAGGCACTTTAACACTATAACAATTAAACATATACTGCATGCAATCAATAAACCAATTATTTACAGAGAAGTACAGACCCTCTACATTAGAACAACTTATTTTACCAGATGCGGTAATGAACAAGTTTAAAGATGGACTAGTCCAGAATATGCTGTTTACGGGCTCACCAGGGACAGGTAAGACTTCTTGTGCAAAAGCTATAGTAAATCAGTTTAAGCTTCCTTATTTGTACATCAACGCGTCCACAGATACTTCGGTTGAGGTGATTAGGACTAGAATTATAGATTTCTGTTCAACAGTATCTATTATGGATGCACCTGGCATGTTTAAGGTAGTAATACTAGATGAGGTTGATGGTGTATCGGATCAATTCTTTAAAGCACTTCGTGCTACAATGGAGACATTCGCATCTAACTCAAGGTTTATCGCAACATGTAATTACATTAATAAACTACCAGATCCTATCCTATCAAGATTTGAAGTAATTAACTTTGATTTTGATAAAGAAGAGGAGACTGAACTAACAAAGAAATATATCCGTAGAGTATATGATATTTGTAAGGCAGAAGAAATGACAATTGAGAAAGACGCATTAGTTGAATTTGTTAGGCGTAACTTTCCAGATTTAAGAAGTACTCTAAATAAACTACAAGGGTTTAAAACTCAAGGTACTAATGCAATCACGGTTGATAACGTAAAGAAATTTAACTCGGTCTATAAAGATGTATTTGAATTAGTCTTTAGAGAAACAGACCCGGCGAAGAACTACCAAATGCTAGTAAGTAACTATTCTAATAGAGTAGATGATATCTTACAAACACTAGGGGCAGAATTTATAGAATATATACAGCAAGAACAATTGCAATCAGTTAAGCATATCCCACAGATTATTATTTCTGTAGCTAAACATCAATCGCAGAGAGTTCATGTAATCGATCCCGTAATAACAATGTTAAGTTGCATATACGAGATACAAGGAATAATTAAAAGCAATTAAAAGCAAAATAAGTATCGAATAATTTTTTTATGTCAAATATAATTCGTATATTAGCACATAGATATTAAATAACAAAAATATGAAAGTGGGAAAACATACATTACTGATCGACGGAAACTACTTTGTTTTCAGTAGATTATTTGTCTTACCAAAACCAAAAACTGGTAAGCTATTAGGAGACGATAAGCAAAAGTCTCAATTTATGAGAAAACTAGCAATTGATTTTGCATCAGAAATGCGTAAGCTAAAGATGTTTGTCGATGATGTAGTATTAACCGTGGATTCAAAATCATGGCGTAAGGATCTATTTCCTGCTGCCGAATATAAAGGTACTAGGAAACAGAACAGTAACGTAGATTGGACTGCAGTTTATGAAGTATACGAAGCATTCCAAGAAATTGTTGCTACTAAAGGTGTAACTGTACATCAAATACAAGGCGCAGAAGCAGATGATGTTATCTTCGGATGGTCAGCTGCCCTAAATGCTAGAGGTAAATCATGTATCGTATGGTCAGGTGATAGAGATCTAATACAATTAGTTAACTATTCAGAAACCAACGACGCACATACATTGTGGTACTACAATACTAAGAAGACTCTTTATGGTTATGAAGGTTTCAGTAAAGATATGGAAACCTCTGCTGCTAACGAGCTTACAAGCGACGAGATGTTATTCAACCTAGGTGGACAAACAATGTTACGTGATAATTATCAACAAGACATTATGGATTGGGTTCAAGCTAACAAGGTTAATATTGTAGAAGTTGATTGCGACAAATTCATATTCCAAAAGATACTTACTGGTGATAAATCAGATAATATATCATCAGTTGTTACATGGCAAAAAGAAATGAAGACTGGTAAGTTGCGTAACTATTCTATTACTGACAAAACAGCAGATCTTATATGGGATCAGTATATTAAAGAATACAATAAAGACTTTACAATTGATTTTCTATTCTCATCAGAAGCAAAAGACGTATTAGTAGATATTATCTATAGAGTTGTTGGCCATAGTTCTCAAACACTAATCAAAACAAATCTTACACAGAATATAGCTCTAATGTTATTACATAACAAGACTATTCCAGATCCAATTCAAAAGGCTATTTATGCTGCCATTGAAAAAGATTGGGAAGGTGCTATCGAGAATAAGAATTCTATTATGGAAATGGATAAAATCTTAGAAGGAACAGATTGGCTAGAGGGTGCAAAGAAAAACAGTTATGCACCAGATCCTTTTGCAGGAATGGATTTCCCAACAGAAGAATCTCCAATGAAACTTGTAGGTAAGAAAACTGCAAAGACAATTAAAAAGGATCCAACTAAAAAGTTATTTTAATATGACGTTAACTGACTATATTCACATAGAAGAAATATTAGCAGAGGCTAACGCACATGGCCTTAAGGCTGAAGTTGCAGACCGAGCGATCAAGATAGAACTGCTCCATAATATGTCAAAGCTAGATGCACATCAAGAGGCATATAACGCAATCATAGGGTAAACTTTACCGTACAATAACATATAACTAATATGCTAGACGATACAAAACTATTTGATTTTGTGAAGATTATGTTCACAAGACCAGGAGATTACAAAAAAATAAAACAACATACTAAAAAGCGACATCATTTCATGATTAATCGTTTCATGTCTATTAAATATCCTGCTAACGCAATGATGTTTAATATTAATGGGATTAACGGTGGTAATGTAGTAGAATGTTGGTCAGTTGTCGCCTCTAGATTCCAATCGGTGCCTCGATGGTTTTATACTAAAACTAAAAAAGCAAAGAAAAATACGCCTGATAAATATAACCCCAGTGAAAGAGCTGTGGCCATTTATATGGACAAGAATGAGATTGGTAATAGAGAATTTAGCGAACTAAAAGAATTTGCTAAGGAAGCTCTGTTTTCTGATTTAAAAAAAATTGAAGAACAAATAGAGGTTTATGCAAAAGATAAATGATCATTTTACTGAAATAATAGATATAACTCTATATAGATACAACTCGATAGATTTAAAACTATGGGGCATCATATCTAGAGATAATAAATCAAAAAATATGACTCCTAATAGTATGTTAGTATCTAAGGAGCGTATGGAAGTATATTTAAACGCTAAATTTACTAACGATGTCAATAGATTTCGTACAGTGAGCGACGTTAATATACATAAAGAAGCAACATCAATATATTTTATATGGCAGATATTTCAATCCATGCCGAACCTATCATATATTAGAGTTAATCTTAATTCGAATGCTAGCTATAACAGAATTGTTAAAGTAGATCAGGTAAAAACTATCAAGTACGATATTAAAACACTAAGAGGTTCTATGCGTATGTTTGATTTATTCCACGAAGAGCATGAGCTTAAACAGGCAAATAACATTTTAATAAAAGCAGGTCTATTTAAAGAACAAGAGGCTTTTAAAATATTCAAATTAAGAGATTTTTTAAGTGCTTTAGATTTATTTCAAGCTGAACATAACACAGTAGAAGTATTAGGCGTAACTAATGCATTTATACATGTTTTAGAACACCATGAGAATGATAATCCTGACATGCTTTTAATCACGGACTGGGAGTCAGATATATAATAAAAAATAGAAGCGTAAACTTCTTTATCAAATGGCAGTAACAAATTTTACAGCAAACGCAATCGGAGACTATTTCTTCGCTAAATTAAGAGAACCATATACTGACGTAAAGAAAGTACTTGGTTATACTATTCAATTTGGCGTAAGCTCACCTACTAGTATTGGTACAGTACAATTAGTAACTGGATCTAAAACAATAGTAGGTACAGGAATAGCATGGACACTTGCTCCTGGCGATAATTTCATTGTAGGTTCTCAAACGTTTACTGTAGATACTATTGTAGCAAATACTATTACTACATTAGAAGATTCTAACATAACAGCAGAAGCTGCAAAATGGTATGAATCTCCAGATGCTGATAATTATTTTAATTTTAAATATAGATGGTCTCAGAATCCTGTAGGTAGTGATGGTGGTGAAATGTCACCTCTAAAACCACTAGGAGCTTCAATCCTTTCATTAGTTTTTGATCCACTTAAGCCATTGTATATAGATGTCCAAGCGGAAGTAGAAAGATTATCTTTATTACATACATTAAGTCTTATATCAATTACATTTGAATTAGAAACTGAATCCGGTACGATCCAATCATGTCCACAATTATGTGTGGATTGTAATGATCCTTACCAAGCAGGATGTACTAATATTGTAATTGACTGTTCAGATCCTATATACGATCCATATAACTTAGCTAAACCATCTGCGATTTATGGTGAAATTAGTGAGTTGGCTTCAGAAATGTGGGGACACCCCACAAAATACTTTAGAGTAGAACCTGATCAAAGATCTAAAGATGTTGTTCTAATGGAATACTCTTTATATAATGTAAAAGAACAAGGAGAAGTAAAGATTATTGTACCAGATAATGCAATGCCTACTAGAGAATTCCAGTATGATATATTTGGAATGGGCTTTGAAGACTTTGAAATCCATATTACAAAAGGCCAAATGGAAAAAGCATTCGGTACTAATATTGCCCCAAGACCAAGAGATTATATGTACGTTCCTGTAATGAATAGAATGTATGAAATAAGCTCTGTTAGTTTTGCTGATGAGTTTAATCAGTCTATGACTTACTGGAGAGTAATGTTAAAGAAATACGAAGAGAGAACTTCAACACTTCACGATACAGACGCTACCGGTGTGGCATTAGAAGCAACACAAGACGCACTATATACTGGAGTTGAAGAAGTATTTGGAGAAGAAATTAAAGACGAGTACAGACAGTCTACCAAACCAGAGCAATATCAAACAATGTTCTCAGAAGTAGGAGATGGTATTAGAGAAAGAATCCATAACTCATTAGTAATCAGTGATAAAGAAATTAGAAATAAATGGACTATTATCGCTAAGAACACATACGATTTAGAAGCAGTAAAAGATTTAGGTATTGAATGTTTAGTATACAAGAAATATTCTCAACTAACAGCTGATAAGAATATGGCATTCTCTGCATGGTTTAAACCTAACTTTACAAGCGCATCTGCAGAGCAAACTCTATTCGATGGAAGAGTTGGACAAAAAGGATTTAAACTAACAGTTAATTCTACTCATGTCAAAGCATATATTAACGATATTACAATGTCTTATCCGTTTACAGTACAACCAATTAATGGAGAATGGTATGGTATAATCTATAACCTAAATAATACATATAGCAATACATCTGCTAATGTGTATCAATTAAACCCAAAAAGTAATACATTAACAAATATGTCTATTTCAGATACATTAATTAATGTAATGGATCAAAACTTTGAACTAAGTGCACAACAAGGATGGGTTACTACTCAGAAATATTCTCTAATGCCAGGTAAGTTAGCAATGACCAACATTAGATTATACACTAAGATTATTGGTAAAGACCAACATACGAATATGCTACAACAATATATTGTTAGAGATAATAGACTAACACATATTATTGATAACGCAGTTCCTTCAATACAATTAAGAAAGTATAACCAGAACAGGTAATCAACGTAACAAAAGATGTTACATAATTTGTTAGATATATACAATATAATATCATAATATGAGCGAAAGCGAGAAGAAGAAATCAATAGCAGAACAAGCAGATGACATTAGGTTAGAGTTAGATGCATTAATTGGAGATAGTCCAATGGATGTTGAGAACGATCCTAGAGATTTGCCAATTCAAGCTAAACCTACTGCATTAGCACCAAAAACTAATTACGCAGAGTTAAAGTCTTCGGCAACTAAAAAAGCTCAAAAGACTATTACAAGTTTAATGAAGTTCTATCTTGATGCAGATATTATCGAGAAGGATGATTATATAGCGGCTAAAAAGAGGATGGACGAAATGACTATGGCGTCTTTAATCTACCAACTACAAGCCGGCGAAAAAGCCTTAACGACTCTATTAGAAACAATTGACTCTGGAGAATTAGCACCTAGAATGTTTGAGGTACTAGCTACTCTACAGAAATCAATGTTAGATATTATTAAGTCGCAAACCATGTATTTAATGGCAGCGGAAGAGGGTACTAAAAGAATCGCTAGAGATTTAGAAATTTACCAGAAGAGAGCTAACACATCTGAAATCGAAGGTGCTGGTGGAGACACTAGCAATAAAAATATCCAAAGAGGTACAAAAGACTTAATGGCTGCAATTCAAGCAGGTATTCAAAGTGGTAACTTAGAAGATATTGAAGATGCAGATATAGAACCAACAGAAGAATCATAAATGTCAGACGGAGTAGGAGATAATAAATGGATCCCAAAAGAGGAGGGTAACACAGATGCAGCTGACAGGATCGTTTGGTCGACCAGGCAGATTGATGATCTGTTAGTGGCCATGGATCAGGGTTATCGACCTAAGATTAAGCTGCCGTTCTACGAGGGTAGACAGTTTCTAAAGAAGGGTAATATTGTATTTGAATATACCGATGATGAAATAACTGAGCTAGCTAGATGTGCCAAGGACATTGTCTACTTTGCAGAAAAGTATGCAGTTGTAATGACTGATGAAGGTATTCAGCAAGTAAAGTTAAGAGATTACCAAAAAGTTATGTTGCGTAATTTCCAGAATGATAGATTTAATATCGTTCTTGCTGCTCGACAAATGGGTAAGACAGTAACAGCCAGTATATTTAATGCATGGTATGTTACATTTAATATGGATAAGAATACCCTATTACTTGCCAACAAATCTGATTCAACAAAAGAAATTATTGATAAAGCCAAAACAGTAATAGAGAACTTACCGTTCTTTATGAAACCTGGTATTATTAAATATGATGTAATGAATGTAAGGTGTGATAATGGTTGTCGTCTTATTGGACAATCAACCACAGCAAAATCTGGTATTGGATTTACGATTCATAATTTATACCTAGATGAGTTTGCACACATCCACCCATCAATCGCTGAATCTTTCTATGAAAATGTATATCCTACATTATCCTCATCTAAAGTATCAAGGATTACAATTACATCAACACCAAACGGATTTAATAAATTCTATGAAATATATGCCGCAGCAGATCGTGGCGATAACGAATACTTAGCAACGAGAATAGATTGGTGGCAACACCCAGACAGAGACGACGCATGGTATAAAAGAGAGCTTGCTAACCTAGGCTCGATCGAAGGCTTTAATAAACAATACGGAAATGAATTCGTTAGTTCATCTAATCTACTATTAGACCCAGTAGATATGAAAAAGATGAGAAAAAGAATGAAGCCATACGTTTATCATGACTTTGACGAATTTGACTATATTAGTATCGATGTTAAAGGCTTCTTAGAATGGGATCCTGCTTTCGATATTGAAACATGTGCAGATAAAGAGAACTTTTGGGTTTTCTCTGTAGATATTGCAGAAGGTAATGGTGGTGACTCATCAGTTATCAATGTCTTTAAAGTTGAACCTATGAATAGTAACGAAATAAAAAATGTTATTAATCCAGGGGCAATGTATGATTTCTTTAAATTTGAGCAAGTAGCGAGGTTTAAATCTAATGAGCATGTAATTGAAGATTTTGCAAAAGTACTTTATACCCTCGCAGTTGATATATTTAACTCCGAGAATGTAAAGATGATTGTGGAGTATAATACTTATGGTACTGTATTATTTCAATACCTAAGAAGTATATTTCCACAAAGAAATGATTTTGATGATGAGATGGTTGTTAAGTTTAAACACAGACACGACTCTAAAACATTAAAGCCTGGTATAAAACTAAAATCTGACAACAAAGCAATCTTCTGTCAAAACTTTGCCAAATTGTATAAGATAAATAGATTAGATTTAACTGATGAAGTTACAGTAACAGAAGCATCGTTATTTGGTGTGCTACCAAATGGCAGTTATGGTGCTCAAATGGGGAACGATGATATCATTATGACCTGTATTACTGCGACCGAATTTTTTAACACAACGGATTATGCAGATTTCGTTGAGGAGATGTTAGATTTCATAGATCCTAGTGTTCACAACGAGATGGAAGGCATCTTATATAAGGACAGTGACCAACAAGGAGATTTACAATATGATATTTATGACCTACTCAAATAAATTTGCAAAAAGACAAGGATATATAATAAAAGAACAAAAAAATAACAACTAAAAGATTATGGCATTAAGTCCTCAATTACTACAGTTCAAAAGCTCGGGCGTATATCGTTTAGAGTTTGACAAATCACAAACCGTGAACATCCCTGCAGAAACTATTAGATTAGTGGTAGGTAGATCTAACAAAGGTCCTTACAACACTCCGGTGTTAGTAGAAGATGTTGAACAATTTAAAAATGTATTCGGTGGCGTAGACAAGTCACTAGAAAAGAAAAACATGTTTTTCCACAGATCAGCTATTGAAGCTTTATCTAGGGGACCAATTTTAGCATTAAACTTAACTGCTGCTGATGCTGACGATCAAGTATCGATATTATCTCCAGCAACTAATTCTTCTTCGGAAGGTTTATCTGCTATTACTGTACAATCATCTGCAATCACTGGCGGTAAGAAATTCAGTGACGTATTTGATACAGATAAGTTTTGGAACCCATCAGATGAGAAATTATTATCTGCTGCTGATGACGATCCAAATCATGCTATCTCTTTTGTAAACATTAAACAAGATCCTATTACAGTTATCATCAGACAATCTGCTGATACTAGAGGATTTGAATTAACTGCAAGAGAATGGTACGGAGAAACTAACATTCCAGAAGGCGTTGATGCTGATGAATACGTATCAGACTACTTAGTAGATGTATTTGTATTCAAAGGAAAATTCGATTCTGCTGAATTAAACAATGATCCTAACTACGGAGACTACTTTGATAACAATGGTTTATTAAAAGCACAATTCGCTAAATTCGCTGGATTAAGAGAAGTAACTCTTTTAGCACAATATAATGGATTATCTTTAATCCCTGAATTTATTGATGCTGAAGGAAACCAAATGTACATCGAGACTCTAATTAACATGGAGGCTAGAAGAACAGGTTTATTCTGTGCTGTTAATGAGGAATTACTTTCTAACATCGATTTAATTGGTAATGATTTTGATATCTACCAAGATTACGAAGTATTATCTCACAAAGTATTACAAGAAAAAACTAATGTTATTGTTGATTTAACTTCTCTATCAAGTATAGTTACAGTTGAAGGAGCTATCTTAACATTAAAAGGAGGATCTGCAACTGCTGCAAACATTGCACCAGAAATTACTGATGCTAAATACTTACAAGGATCTGTTGCTGGCGAATATGTCAAAATAGATACAATAGAAGATATAGGTGGTGAAGTAGTAATTACTGCATTAGCTGATATCTCTAAAGGTTACGAAAAGTTTAGTGCTGCTACAGCTGCAACATGGAATTCTCCAATTGCAATTACTGTTGATGGTAACGGTAACTTAGTATTATCTGCTGCACCATTTAATTATGGAGAGCTTCAAGGTAATGCTGGATTTTACTTATTATCTACAAACGCTGGCGAATACATCGAAATCAACACTGTTGATGTAGATAACGTAACAGGTGTAACAACTATATCTCCAGCGGGTAACGTTGGATTTAGTGCTGATTATGCAAATGCTACTGCATCTGATTTAGCAGTTTGGAAACAAACCGTAAATACTCAATTTGACGTATGGACATTAGCTCCTAACGAAAGAACAGAAATGTTACCAACACTTTCAAGTGGATGGACATGGACTGATAACGGAGCTGGAGCATTTACTTACGCTTACACAGGAGTTGGTGTATTAAACACTGGCATCAAAGTAGGAATGTATATCCCAGGAGACGGTGGAAAACTAGCAAGAGTTAAGAAAATTGTTAAAGAGTTTAGCAATGGTGAAACAAAATATAAATTTTTCACACACAGAGCAATTTCTGTAAGACCTGCTTATGCACTTAAAAGATACGAAGATGCTTCAGGATTCTACAAAACATTCCCATTAGAAGGATGTACGCAAACACCTAAGAAAATTGCAGAGTTAATGGCAGCAATTAAGCCAGGAACTGGTTTAGGTAATGCATTAGTAGATAAAGACAATATTACATTTAGATATGTAGTTGATACATTCGGATCATTAGAAGATGGTTCAATTTTAACAAAGAAAGAATTATCTTTCTTATGTAAAGAAAGACAAAACGCTGCAGCAATTCTTAATGCACCTATGGTGAAAGAATTTAAAGCGGCAACTAACCCAACGTTTAAAGATTCATTTGCTCCTTACGGATTTAATGTACGTCACGTTGCAACTGGAGGTAATTTAGATACTAACCCATCTGCTCTTTACACATTACCATCGATCAATCAAGGTGCGAGTTACGCATTCTACTACGGTCCTGGACTTAATGTAATAGAGAATGGAAGAACTAAAGTAATTCCACCAGCAGCATACATATCTAACAATTATATCGATAAGTATTTAGATGCTTTACCATGGTCAATCATTGCAGGTCCTAGAAGAGGAGTTGTAGGAGGAACTGGAGTACAGTCATTAGAATTCGCATTCGATAAGAATGATAGAGATATACTTGAGCCATTTGGTTACAACCCAATCGTATTCGAAAGAGGCGTAGGACTAACGATCAAAGGTAACAAGACTGCACAACAAGGAGTTCAATCAGCTTTATCTTCAGCTCACGTAAGAGAGGTATTAATTTACATTGAAGATGGACTTGCAGAAATCCTTAAGAACTACTTATTTGAGTTTAATAGCGCTCAGACTAGATTAGAGATCAAAACTCTTGCTGACAACTTTATGGAATCAGTTAAGAAAGATGGTGGTGTATACGACTTTAAGAATATCATGGACTCTTCAAACAACACGTCTGAAGTAATAGATAACAACATGGGAATCTTAGATACATTCGTAGAACCAGTTAAAGGTCTAGAAATCTTAGTATCGAGAGTAACTGTTTTAAACACAGGTGAAATCGCAACGGGTAACTTTGCATAATAAACGAACGATATATAAATAAAATAGAAAATTAAAGATATGGCTTTACCACATTATTCAGAGGACCAAACTAGCAAGAAGGGAAGAAACTTCGAGCCTGTTCAAGCTAACCTATTCGAGGTAACAATTTTACCACCGGATGGAGTAGCAGGACAAGAGTTCCTCTTACAACACGTCAATTCAATTAGTGGATTAGATACTATGGCTCCTGCAGTCGATGCAATCGGACAAAAATACAAATTTGCCGATAGATCTTATGCTGGAATGCCTGGTGCAACTTCCATTGATATTACAGTTAACTTCTCGCTTAACTTAAATGATTCTAACCAAGCTTACTTGTATAAAACATTAAGACAATGGTATAGAGCTCAATATAATCCAGAAACTGGAGAAATGGGTCTTAAAAAGAATTATGTCGGTACAATCGTTATCGTACAATTTAATAGAGAAGGTGACATCTACAGAAAAGTTACTTTAGATGACTGTTTCATTACATCAGGTGTAAACCTCTTAGGTGAATTAAGTTACGAAAGTGCAGATGCAGTAGCATTAGAAGTAGGATGGAAGTGTGATACTTTTTCAGAAGAGTTGAACTAAAACCAACAGAACTTAACCTAAAAGAAGGAGCTTCACGGCCCCTTCTTTTTTTAAGCTCAGAAAACATAATATAATATCAAGATAATAAAAGATTATGAATGATAAATTAACAAAAAAATTACAGGTCCTTTTAACCGAGGGTGAAGTTCGGGAAGTAAACCGAATTATCTTAAACGACGCTTTAGAGAATGAGGCTCGTCCCATATCTGTAAGTGGATTCATAAGGAATTTAATTAAAAATGAATTAAGTAATAGAACTGTAGAACAGAGATCCTACATAAAACAAAATCTCAAAAACCTAAAAAGTAAATAAAATGAGCGACAAGAAAAACAAAATGAGTTCCGAAGAAGCTAAAATGGCGAGAGCTTTAGAAGCTAAAGACGGAATTAACAACCCACAAGTTGAGTCGAATGCACCAGCAGCACAAGACATTGAGTCTGCAGTTGATGCTGCAGGACTAGGTAGAGTCAACATGGCAAATTTCACACCGGATAAGGCACAATCAGCTGATAGTGCATTAGGATGGCATGTATTAGATCAAATGACATTACCATCAGAAGGTAAATTTTACCCAGCTGATTGTATAATTAAAATTAGATCTGCAAAAGCTGCTGAAATTAGACATTTTTCTACAATGGATGAGAACAACTACATCGATATGGAAGATAAGTTAAATTCAGTTGTTGAATCATGTTCTCAAGTAACATCAGGGGCTAAAAGATTATCTTACAAGGACGTATTAGAAGAGGACAGAATTGTTCTATTACTTTCTATTAGAGATCTTACTTTCCCAGAACCGGAAAACAAATTAATGTTAAACGGTAAAGGTGAAAAAACTAAGAAGAAGTTTGAAGTTGAATTAACAACTAAGAACTTAGTTCCATCTACTATTGACGAAGAAATCGAAAGATACTACGACAGTAAAGAAAGAACCTATGTTATTAAAACTCGTTCCGCTGGAGAAATTAGAATGCACCCACCTACAATTGGGGTTATGCAAGAAGTTACACAGTATTTAAAAGATCGTAACGAGAAGGAATTAGAATTCGATAAAGCATTTATCCAAGTATTACCTTATATACAAAATGACTGGAGAACTTTAAGCTTAACTAGAATATTTCAATTAGAAATTGACTATAAAGCTTGGGATCAAAAGAAATTTATGATTATATACAGATTAGCTGAGAGAATGAGAATTGGTGTTCAGGCAAATTTAGAGACAACTGTAGACGGAGAGACGGTGAAAGCCCCTCTTGAGTTCCCAGGTGGCATCAAAAGTCTTTTCATTATTTCAGATCTCGCTGGAGAATTACTTTAAGACAAAGTTCTACCTGGGTATACATCTTAGAATGCAACCGTCAGAGATTGAAAATATGTACTACTATGAGTATTGGTATTATGTCAAGAATCTTTCGGAGTATATTAAGAATAAGAATAAATCACAAACGGATCAACAAGAACAGGCTGACCAACAACAAAGCTCAATGAGCTCTAAATATAAGTCGCCTACGATGCCCAAGATCCCCTCTATGAAAACGCCATCGTTTAAGATGCCAAAAATGTAGAGATATATAAATAGAGTGAAGGGGTATGCTTCCAAAGCGTACCCCATTTACTTTAAAAAGATATTAGCGATACGTGAGCAAAAATTTCAACATGGGAAGTGCATTTGATAGACTGTCTGGTAAAGATGGCCCTTTATTTGCAATTCAAGAAAACACAGCATTAGTAGCAGAAACATTTGGTGAAGACGGAGAAATATTTGATAGAATTGACCGAATGGTCACAGCTATTGAAGGACTCGCCGGCAAAGCTGGAGCAAAAGGAGATTCTGGTCTAAAAGAAGCTATTGTATTAAATTTAGTAGCACCTACTCTTAAACCTATCGGTTTAGGTATGGGTTTTATAGTTGAAGCATTAAACGCAGCTCCTGATGGAGAAGTTCTTTCATCAAAATTCGGAGCAATCGCATCTGGACTTTTACTCCTAGGAGATATAGGAATGTCAGTTCTAAAATTCGCAGCAGCAATGGTAATAGCATTACCAATCTTATTAATAGCCGCTGTAACCTCACCTATTTGGGTTGGAGGTATTTACATACTAACAAAAGGATTGGCCATGGCCACAGATCACCTAGAGGGTAAATCTATGGAGAATCTTATGTTATTGGGTGTAATAGGTCAACAAATGGTTTACTTTGGATTATTTATGGCTGCAATGGTAATAATAGCACCAATTGCAATTATAGGTATGTTATTTACAGTCCCTTTAATTATGGGAGTTGTTTGGTTAGCCAAGTATATTGATGAAAACTTAGGTGAAAAATCCGTTGAAAAATTTGAGAATTTTAATAAGTCCATGGTAATACTAGGACTTGGTATTTTAGCAATTGGATTATCACTGGCCTTTATGGCATTGGCGTTTAAGCAAGTTATGATGGGTCTGTTAGTTACAGTTCTAGTACTTAGTGTATTAGGAGGAATCTTCTTGTTATGGGAAAAGGTATTTAATATAGATCAAGAAAAGGCAGAAGGCTACGCAAAGGCATTAGCATTCTTAGGAATTGGTATCATTACTATTGGATTAGGTTTAATGTTGATGAATGCATTCGCAGGACCTATTATGATGGGTCTATTAGTTGCATCTCTTGTACTAGTTACAATTGGTGGTATATTCTGGCTCTTCCAAAAAATGGGAATCAATAAAACTATTAGGAAGACCTCTGTTGGATTAATGTTCGCAGCAGGAGCAATCTTAGGACTTTCAATAGCATTAGCATTGGCTAATTTAATTCTTCCAGACTTCTTAGATTCATTAGCGGTATTAGCTACTATCGGAGCAGTCGGACTCTTATTCAATATAATGGGAAGAGCCCAAGCAAATATACTTAAAGGTGCTTTAGCAATGATCGCAATGGGAATAGGTTTATTCGCATTAGCAGTCGGTATGGGATTCTTTAGACTAGCAATGCCAGGAATTGCTGAAGGTATCGGCATGTTGGCATTACTCGGTGGGATTGGAATAGTATTTGGAGTAATGGGAATGGCATTCACAAATATCCTATTAGGTTCTCTAGCAATGATTGTAGCAGGTGTTGCAATGATCGTATTAGGTATTGGCGTAATAGCGTTAATGGCTTCATTACCAGATGTTCCAACAGGATTAGGCATGTTAGCATTAATTGCAGGAATAGGAATTGTGTTTGGAGTTGCTGGTTTAGCAGCTGCATTTATAGCACTAGGAGGTGCTGCAATGATTGTAGCAGGTGTTGCAATGATTATATTAGGCGCCGGTGTCGCAGTTATGGCATCAGCAACTAAAGATATTACATTAGAACAAGCCGGAGTAATGGCACTTGTTATTGGTGGTATCGGTGTTGTTATGGCAGCCGCAGGTTTAGTTTCACCTTTAATAATATTAGGAAGTGCTGCAATGATCGCAGCTGGCGTTGCTGTATTGGCAATCTCAGTAGGTGTCTTAGCACTTAGTAAATTAGACTTCACAGCATTAGGTACTGTTAGTGAAAAAGGAAGTAAAGCATTTAACTGGTCTGGAGAAAAAGGATTCTTTGGTGGAAAGAAAACTAACTTTGAAGTAGCAATGGGTGCCATCGCAGATGGTATGTCATTAGGACCTCTTTCAATTATAGGTATTATGGCCGGAGCGCCAACCTTAATTCTAGCAGGAGCAGCTCTAACAGGTATTGCATTCGGACTTAGAACATTTACAAATGTTATTGCAGATGTTGATTTACCTAAACTGAGTGATAATGTAAAAATGATTGTTTCAGGTTTATCTGAAACATTTGCAGATGTTGGTAGAAAATACCCTGGAGGTGGCGGCGGAATATTAGCAGCTCTAACAGGAAGCGGCGGTGATACATCAGTCGTGGCACAAGGTATTTCTGCAGTTGGTGGAATGGGTAAAGCACTTACAGGTATTGCTAAAGGCGTACAGGCGATGGCGATGCTTAAATTCCCAACAGGATTTGATAAAGACGGTAATCCAACAGGATATGAAACCATAGATTTAACAAGCGCAGTACCAAACTTAATAGCCAATACTAAATTATTAGTGTCAGGTTTAAGTTCTGTATTTGCAGAGGTTGGAGAATCTGAAGCAGCTCAAGGTAGCTCATGGTTTACTAGCTCTTCTTATGAAAAAGGAATTGATGTTGTTACTCAAATGGGTACTCCATTATTTAACTTAGCAAATGGTGTACAAGCCATGGCTAATCTTAAATTCCCAACAGGTTATGATAAAGATGGTAATCCAACAGGATTCAAATCAATTGGTAATGTAGATGGTTTAGTTAAGAAATTAGCTAAAAATACTAAAGCATTAATTATAGGTTTAGCTGGAGTCTTTGAAGAAGTTGGTGCTTCCGGAGTCGGAGGTGGCGGCGGATGGTTTTCTTCATCTAATTTTGAGAAAGGAGCCGAAATTGCATTAGCATTAGCAGATCCTTATGCTGCATTAGCTGACACTGTAGAATCAGTTGGAAAGATAACAGCTGGTATTGCAAGTGGAACAGAGCTTCAAGAGAAAGTAACAGCGATGATAGGAGTTATTGCTGCCGCTGGAGAAATCAATAAAGATAATTTCTGGGCCGGACGTGGTTATGCAATGTATGTTGCAGATCCTTATGCTGCATTAGCAGCTACTCTAGAACCGATTGAAAAGATAATAACAGGTGTTGCAAGTGGAACAGACCTTAAAGAGAAGGTATATTGTATGGTTGCGCCTATATCTGATGTTGGATTGTTAGACAGTAATAATTTTTGGACCGGACGTGGATATGCAATGTACGTGGCAGATCCTTATGCTTCATTGGCAAGCGCTATTCCATCGATTGAAATAATAACAAATGGTATTGTAAGTGCATCGGATCTTAAAGAGAAGGTACATGCGATGATTGATTCTATTACTGGTTCTGGAGAAGAAGATGTAGATTTACCAGGTAGGACTAAGTTGATTGGTGTAATTGGATGGACTTATCAGAAATTAGGAGTTGCAATTCCATTAATAGTAAATGCGTTAACATCGTTTACAGTAGAAAAAGGTAAAGCATTTATGAGTGTTTTTGCTGGAGAAACTGCACCTGGTGAATATGCGGAAAAGGGCAACATGCTTAACATATTATCAAAAGCTTATTTAACAATGTCATTGGCTATTCCAATGCTTGTAGGAGCAGTTAATACAGTAGAGGCTGAACCATTCCATGCATTCTCTAAAATATACGGTGGTGTTGATAACAACATCGAAGTCATGGCGGCTAAAGCCAATCTATTCGAATCTGTAGGAAAGGCTTATGGTAAAATAGGTTCTGCAGCACCTTCAATTGCTGGCGCAATTAATAGTACTCCTGTTGAACAAATGGCTGCATGGACAGGAATGTTTATTGGCGATGTTGGGTACTTTAGTCCAATTAAAGGATATGAAGCCCAATCAGAGCTTTGGAGATCGATCGGAGTTAGTACTACGGCAAGTGGTGCAGCAATGCCACTAATAGCACAAGGTATTAATGCTATGGATTTAGACAAACTTGTAGAATCAAGAAAAATGTTTGAAGCATTAGGAGTTCTTTCAAGTGGTGGCGAACCTACAGATATACTTGCAGCAATGGGAGAGTCTTTAGAAGTTGCAATGGAAAAATTAGCTGATATTCTAATGACTTTCCAAGATTCAGTTGGAGAAGCTCAAGAATCTCAAGGAGGACTGTTAACGGAAATCGCTAAAATGCCTGGAAACTTTGTAGGAGCAATGAGTAAAGGTATTGGCGCTGGCGGCAGTTCTGGAGGTGGAGATAATAGTGCAGTAGTAAGTGCAGTTAACAATCTTAGAAAAGCATTAATCACTAAAGGTGTTAAGATTAGTAACGTAGACGATCTAGGATAGAAACTATTTTAATATTCTCTGTATAATGATCAAACAGATTAAATTATGATAACTTCCATAACATCACATTACAAAAGCTCGACAATCGATTCAGCAACATATAACATAACTGATAAAACACTTACAGTTGTTTTTAAATGGGCAACTTACGTTTATGAAGCAGTTGACGTAGCTACTTGGGACAAATTTAATTCAGCAGATTCTCAAGGTAAAGCTTTGAACGAATATATCAAAGGTAACTTTGAGTATGCTAAATACGAAGAAGCACCTAGACCTCCGAAGCAAAATTCAAATGAATTTCCTGATTCACTAACTGAAGATATTAAATACGGTTCTAGTGGTATGGTTAAGAATATTACAGCACCTGGAACAACACCGGGTAGTTTATTAGATGAATTACCACCTTCTGATTATCAAATGGGAAATTAATATGAAAAGAATTAAAAGATTTTGGAAATACTTACAGTGGCTAGAAGAACAGAGAATGAAAGCTGCGATTCATAGCGGTAGCGCTGGACCATTAATGTAAATATTTATTATGACAAAAGCAAGCATCGTACAGAACTTATTAGATCAAAGGCAAATCACAGCAGAAGAAGCAGTGATTTTGTTACAAGAAATTCAGTACCAACCACCAATGTATATTCCTAATACTAACCCATATTTTACAGATCCAACATGGACTGGCACACCACCACCTATTTATTGTAAGACTGACACAAGTGGGAATGTACCTGGGGATTGTACTAACACATCTGAGTAATTTGTAATTTACCCCCTAATGAATAAGTTCACCAAGGCCATTCCGCCAGGCGACACTGACGATAGTCGCAAAAAAGCAGTACATTTTAAAAAGCGCAAACAGCGCAAACTGGATCACAATATTAATTTTAAAAATATTAGATCTATACACGATATAGACGAAGACGCAGATGAATATAATCTCTAACAATCCCCTAATTTTAGATTACTCCAAGATGAGTGAAGAAGGATTTATACACATGCATGTTATATCCATTTTAAGGAATCCTAAGGATATGTCTGAGGGAGTTAACGGATTATGCAGGGCAGGCGCGTTTGGACGTTTAACACACATCCTTCAGCTAGCTGGAGCACCTGAACCTACTATTGTATCAGTTATCAATGACCCGGAAGCGGAACTCACTTATGAGCTCTCCTAAATCCCACCCAGAATTTATTTATTGGGAAGATAGTTGGAATCAGATCCCCCTCAATAAAGAAGATAATAACAGTGAAACAATTATACCAGATGAGGTATAAGTATTAAATCACACCACTATGCCAGAGTTAGCGGAACTCAAGTTCACATCAGATTACGTAAATCAAGTTTCAGAAGGAGCAACTTATACTAGAGTTGAAAAGAATCCAGTACATAAATGCGAGGATCTTAATATTCCATTTACATCATTTAAAATCAAGTCAAAATCAAAAGGTAAAGAAATGGTACTTTACTTTTTAGATAATAACTCAGATCAGCTTGTTACTGTAAGGATTACGATGGGCATGTCCGGTCATTTTAAAGTTTCAAATACTGGTGATGAACACAAACACGCACATCTTAAATTTTATCGAGAAGACGGAACTACTTTATCTTTTGTAGATGTTAGGCGTTTTGGCAAATGGAAACAAGGTCTTGTATGGTCAGAAAACAGAGGACCGGATCCAACCACAGAACATAGAGAATTCTTTTTAAATGTAATGACTAATTTAACTAAACTAAAGAAACCTCTTTATGAAGCCTTAATGGATCAAAAGTATTTCAATGGTATTGGTAACTATTTAAGAGCTGAAATTATTTATAGAGCAGGAGATGTAGATCCATTCTTACCAGCTGGTATGCAATTAGCAAAATATCCTAAGCTGTTAGAATTATGCCGTGATATTCCACTTCTTGCGTATGCTAAGGGCGGTGGAAGCATTAAGGATTGGGATAATCCATTTGGAGATGAATCCATCCAGGAACGCTTTATGTTATGTTATGGCAATGGTGAAATGTCAAAGAGAAAGGATCGAAACGGTAGAACTTTTTGGTATGATGCAAAATGGGACGAAGTGCCTACAAGTAGAGATGACCTAAAAGAGTTTTTGTACAGATGAGTCTAGAAGCAAAAACTTGGCTTAACAAAAACGAATGGCCAGACATTCCAGTGGATAACGATGCATTTCCACATTATACGAGCTTGAGTAAAATCATGGAACAGTATGCAAAGGAATACCACGCGAAGCAACTAAACGACGCAAGAGAAAAAGAATTAACTAAATATACTAAATTTTTATGACAAGCAGCAGACCAAACACAAAAGAAGAAGCATACGCAACATTACACTTAGAAGATGTATTAGCAGCAGTACATTGGATTAAAACCGGAATGGTGACCGGAATGAGCAAACGACCAGCGATAGAATATGTTAAACATTGGAAAGATTGGTCTAAACTAAATGACATAGAATCATATAATAAAATAACAGAAGCAGAACAAATTTCAGAAGCAACACCGGAATGAAAAAGAAAGAAAGAATGCAAAACTTAATTATCGTTGGACATCCAGACGAGGGCTCGTTTTGCTACGATGGTATTTTCAAAACCATACAAAAAACATTATTAGAGTCAGATTATCTGAATGAAATTGAAGTTATCGATTTATATAGAGATAGTTTTCAAAGACCTAGAACAGATCTTATTGAAAGATATAAAGAGCTAGTGAAATGGGCAGATCGTATTTACTTTATATCTCCGGTTTGGTGGTTTAGATTAACTCCAAGAATGGAAATCTTTTTTGATGAGGTATTAACTCCAGGCTATGCATATAACTTCGTACCAATCGTAGGACCATACGCATATCCTAAACCGTTCTTAGGAGATAAACAAATTAGAACCTATATAACACACGGAGCTCCGGCACTGCCTGTTAAAACACTCTATTTAAACTCACCTAAACTAAGATTAGTAATGGGAGTATTTACTTTTGTATTTGGATGGAAGTTGTCATTATGGACTAAGACTAAACAATTTTGGTCAGTTCCATTTGTATCTCAAAAGAAACGAGAACAATATTTAGAAACAGTCCGAAAAGATATTGTAAAAGACTTAAGGAAACATCAAACAAAAATCAAACCAACCATATAATAACTATGAAATTAATCCTAGTAGGTAAAGCAGCAGCCGGAAAAGACCACTTTAAACTCAGACTATCCAAAAAAGGATTTAAAGCAGGTATCAGCCATACTACCAGAACTCCGAGAGAAAACGAAGTAGATGGAAAAGATTATTATTTTATATCAGTAGATAAGTTCGAGGCTATGATAGCATCTGGGGCATTTATTGAACACATGAAATTTAATGGTTGGTATTACGGACAAACTGAAGAAGACTTTAATAAATCAGATGTAATGATTATGTCAAAAGATGGATTAGACATTTTACCTAAACAATATAGAGATCAATGTATGGTAATCTATTTAGATCCTTCTAGAATTGACCGATTAGAAAGATTAAATTACAGAGCAGACGCAAGCGATAGCATCGTTAGGAGAATGAGTACAGATGATGAACAATTCAAAGGATTTACAGACTTTGATCTACGGATTAAAAATTCAGACTTTTAGAAACTTTTAGAAAAGGCAATATATAACTAACACTAAATAACTACAATAATGAGTAAAACTCTAACAAAACAAAAAGAAGATCTAATATTAGATATAGATCAATCGCAAATTGAAGCAGCCGAAAAAACATTCGACATTCAATTTACCGACAGAAAAATGGTTAAAACCTTAATGGACCATTTAAACAAAGGTTATGGATGGAAAACAGCTAATGCAGCAGTTATCGTAACATTATATGACCAATTAAAGAAGCAAAACAAAGCTTTATTAGCTTCTGATACAGAAGAAACAATTATTTCTTTAAGAGGCCATGAATTAAACGCATTGTATCAAGCTTTATTAAATGTTGAAGGGACTGGTATTGAAGCTGCTAGAAAATTCATCATAATGCTAACACACGTTGGCGAAACTGTTTCGAAGGCGATGACAGAACTTTCCGCGATGAATACCAGTATTCAAGAGATGCATAAGAAACTTGCAGAACTTGAAGCAGATATTGAAGAAGCTCCGGAAGTAACTGTCGATGCAGAAACAGCGATACATGAAACAAGCAAGTAAATCTCAAAAGAGAATAGAATTTTTAGATTTAATTTCTGAAGCTATCACACATGATGATATTTTTGGAACATTAAACTACAAGAAGAAGTCTGAAGATCAGATTAAGCAATTCATATATCCACACCTTGTAAAAGATCTTACCGACTATGTTGTTGGACAAGGACAAGAGGACAAGGAAAAGGCTAAAGAAATTGTAAAATCTTCAATCAACTGGGAAGGCGATGTGAACACTACGGTGTCTCACATCCTTTTCATGGGAACTAGAAATAGACCTGACATGACGATTGAGATGAATGGTATGAAAATTGCAATTGAATTCAAGAAAGGAAAAAGAGGTACAGACCTTAGAGCCGGTATTGGACAATCAATGATCTACGCTACTCATTATGATTTTGTACTTTATCTCTTCGTAGATATTTCAGATGACAAAAGAATACAAAATGCCCAAGGAGGAGTTAATGAACTTTCATTAACCGGCGAACTTTGGGATAACTATAACATTAAATTTATCATAGCATAATATGGGCAAAGTTTACGTAACATCAAATCTACAACTAGGTAGACCTGGCGCAATTAAAAAATACAACAGGGATTTTAAAGACGTTGATGCAATGACAGACGGTTTGATTAAAAACTGGAATGAAGTTGTAACTAAAGACGATACTGTATATCATTTAGGTAATTTTGCTCACGATCCTAAAACTGCACAAGAGTCTTTACTAAGATTGAATGGAACTATCTTGTTATGCCTAGGCGAACACGATCAAGCAATAGAACAATTATATGAAAAAAAGATGTTCAGACCTGGAGTTGATATTATTAAGTGTATCGAAACAGATAAAGAAAATCAAGTATCTCTTTCATATTACCCATTAGGCTCTTGGCCAGGTAAAAACAAGAAATGGTTCTCCATTATCGGTTATCCTGCAAAGTCTTTTAAATCAGATCCTAAAAAGAGAATTATTAATGCCTCTACTGATTTATGGGGACATAAGCCACAAGAACTACACAAAGTTGTAGATATTTTCAAAGATTTCTAAAATTGTTAATAACTTTATTCAAAATAACTGACATATAATTTTTTTATGTCAGTTATTATTCGTATATTAGTACTGTAATTAAAAACTAATAACTATGAACTATACACAATATTTAACTAAAAGATGTAAGTTTGTTAAAAAGTATGTAACTATACTACTAACAGACAAATAAAAGCAAAATAATTGCTAAAACATTTTTTTATGTCAATTATTATTCGTATATTAGTACTGTAATTAAAAACAAACCTTAAAAAATACATACATGTCAAAAACAAAAAAAGTAACCTACAGAGAATTAGCAGAAAACTTCGTTGCATCTAAATCAGAAAAAGACTATAAAGTTCTTTATGACAAAATTAAACCAGGACTAGAAAACTATGTCTATAATGTTGTAAAATGTAACGAAGCTAAAGATGATATTGTTACTAATACTCTAACTAAAATGTGGACTAAGATCGATCAATATGATCCACAATATCAAATCACTACATGGTTATATCGAATCGCATTCAACGAATCTTTAGGTTGGATTCGTCAAAGAAACAAGAAAAGATCTATTGATGCATTAAGAGATTCTGGTATAGAAGTTTCTAGATATTATGCTAGAACATCTGCAGGAGAACTATTGATTGAAATGGAATACAAATCAGAACAAGATTGGATTGATGAAGATGACAACTTAATGAATCGTTACGAACAAGCACTAAAAGGCATTAATAATCTTAAGCCAATGTACAGAGGTATTCTAGAAGATAGATTACTTAATAATATGAAATATGAAGATATTGCATCCAAATATGAATTACCATTACAAACTGTTAAAAACAGAATCCGTAGAGGTAAAGCAATTATTGCTGGATCTATATAATGAATACGCATAAACACGCTAGAAAGCCTGGAGAAAGTACACGAGAATGGATAAATCGAGTTTCTATAAAAGATTCTAGTTGGTTTAGAAAGGCAAAGCGCCGCCAAAGATACTCATGGTTTTATGACTTAAAGTTTTATTTACAGTTAAAATACACAATGTTTAAAAAGAAATGCAATGGCAACATCAGTAAGAAATAAGGCAGAAGATGCATGGCAGATCATGAGAATTCAAGGAGAATTCACAAAAGGTTTTGATACGTTTAGTGAATTAGGGCCTTGTATTTCTGTATTTGGTTCTGCAAGAACTAAACAAGGAAGCAAATGGTATAATGAAGCACGTCTATTTGGTAAGTTAATTGCATGTGAAGGTTTTGGCGTAATTACTGGCGGTGGTCCAGGTATTATGGCAGCCGCCAACCATGGCGCGCATGAAGTTAGTGGCAAATCTATTGGAATTGGTATAGAATTACCATTCGAGGCAGGTATGAATAAGTATGTTGATCTCGGCATTGAATGTAGATACTTTTTTACAAGAAAGGTGATGTTCCTTAAATACTCACAGGCATTTGTAGTATTTCCAGGAGGAGTTGGAACACTAGATGAAACATTCGAAGCTATAACATTAGCACAATGTGGGCATAATGTAAAATATCCGATAGTTCTTGTAGGTAAAGAATATTGGAGTGGGTTAATAGATTGGATGAAAGATCAATTATTAAGTTCAGGTAGAATGAGCGAAAAGGATTTTGATCTATTTAGAATTGTCGATAGCGCAGATGAAGCCAGAAACAAAGTAATGGAATACCATAATAAATATATGACTACTCCAGAATATTTAGGTCCTAAAACAAACTTTTAATAAACAATAACACAAAAGGACAGTATAACTACTGTTAAACGACAACAAGTTCTTTACTTATTGGTTTTAGTACTAATGCTCCGGTGGTGGAATTGGTAGACACGTTGGACTTAAAATCCAATGAGCAGTAATGCTCGTGCGGGTTCAAGTCCCGCCCGGAGTACTAAGAGAGAGGCTAGTGAAGCTGTAATAATAGACACTATTGATGAATGAAAAAAGGTTTGTAGTAGTTCAGAATCCAGGCAATCTATTATCAGAAACCTCGAAAGACCCGAAGCCTCTCTTATTTATGGACCAGTAGCTCAGCTGGATAGAGCATCGCCCTTCTAAGGCGACGGTCAAAGGTTCGAATCCTTTCTGGTTCACTATGAAACTAAAGCCAAATAATCAATATAAATAACATGGGCAAACAAAACGAAAAGTTATTAAACAACATGAGCAACAATTGGAACGAAAACGATTGGCAAGGCAGATCACGTGAAAGCGTAGAAGCTAATTACAAAGTAGCAGGTATTTCTATGTTATTATGTGTATGTGCGATAATCGGTTTAGTGATCTACAATTTAGTAGTTCACGGAATTTAAAAATAAATACTCTTATAGCTTAATTGGTTAGAGCAGGATCCTTATATGGTCAAGGTTATGGGTTCGAGGCCCGTTGAGAGTACCTTACGAAAAACATGAAGATAGACAAAATTTATGTATTGGCGATAAACCATACGCAAGAAAAGATTAATAATATAGTTGAAAGGTTATCCGCTGCAGGATTTGAACCGGACACGCCATTTACTGTCATTGAAGGACATAACGCATATTCAGATACTATTCCAGAAGGAGTTACTGTTTATGACAAATGGGGAGATTCTAATAGCTGGAATAAGTTCTGGCAAATGCCAGTTCAGACCGGAGAAGTAGGATGTACATTAAGCCACATCAAAGGCTGGAAGGCGATCGTAGAAGAAGAGGGTGTCGAAAGAGCTCTTATATTAGAAGAAGATTTTGCACCAATGACAGGAAAGCAAATAAAAGATCTACCAGAGCCAGACGAAAAAAGCAGATGGCCATTTGTATGGGATTACTTATCGTTAGGTAGATGGACATTTGATAACAAAGATGATATAAAACTAGACGATACTTATTGTATTCCATCACTACACTATAATATGCATGCTTATATCCTAACAAAAACAGGAGCTCAGAAATTAGTAGATTGTAAACTAGAAAAGAATCTATTTATTAATGATGAATTTATTACAGCATCATATATGAAACATAGAAGAGAAGATATAGAAGCTCTTTATCCAATAAAAACAATAAGTGCTATTGCAACACAATCTGATTGGTTTGAACAACTAGATCATAAGTCAATGGTATCTGGCCACACTAGAGATTAAATGTGTAAACCAACAATTAGATGCAGTAGATGTGAAGAACTATTTTGTGGTGGGTTTGAATACAGAATGCATTTCGATAAGCACATAGACGAATGGTACGAATCTGAAGACAAGGCAGAATATATTAAAAAAACAACACATTGACAGAAGAACAAATAGATAGAATTATAGAAATGGCATGGGAGGACAGAACACCTTTCGAAGCCATAGAATTCCAGTTTGGTCTTAAAGAGAATGATGTTAGAAAGATAATGAGGGCTAACATGAAAGAGTCCTCGTTTAAAATGTGGAGAGAGCGAGTTAAAGGTAGAAAGACAAAACATAGTAAATCAAATCCGTCAACAAAGTTTAAATCTAAAAATCAAAGAGCTAATAGATGAAAAAGTACCTATTTATATTTTTATTTATGACAACGACTTCTATGTTAGGCCAATCATTCTTCCAACAGCAAGATAAACAGCTACATTTTATAGCAGGAACCATTGCTGGAGGTTTAGGATATAAATGGTCTTATGATAAGCATAAAAATAAAAAGAAAGCATTTATAGCAGGAGTATGTTCTTCACTTGCAGTTGGACTTGTTAAAGAATTATATGATAGTAGAACAGGTGGGACTGTAGAACTTGGAGATGTAGCAGCAACTACATTAGGAGGCATGGCAATTGGATTTACAATACCATTATTTAAAAAGAAGAAATGAAAATAGGAATTACATGTTCCAGTTTTGATCTGTTTCATGCAGGTCACGTTAAAATGCTTGAAGAGTCAAAATCACAATGTGATTACTTGATAGTTGCATTACAAACAGATCCAACTATCGATCGACCAGAAAAGAATAAACCAATACAATCTATAGTAGAAAGATATGTTCAAGTTAATGCTTGTAAATGGGTAGACGAGATAGTACCTTATGCAACTGAAAAGGATCTAGAAGATATTTTTGCATCGTTTCAGTTAGATTATAGATTTATAGGTATTGAATATAAAGATAAGGATTTTACAGCAAAAGACGTCTGTCTTTCTAGAAAAATAGAGTTGATATATAATAGTCGCTCCCACAAATGGTCATCGAGCGAATTAAGAAATAGAATAAAATAATGGAACAAAATCAATCAAATAACGGGAATACCCAGATCAATCAAACTAGGAACTCGTTTAATGAAAAAGTATCAAAATTAAGAATGCTAGGATCTACTAGAAGCGTAGCCTGGAACAACATGAGGCGCAATAGATCAATCTAAGATATTGTTGCTAATGCAAATACAATCAACATAATAGCAACATATAAAATAGGGGAGATGTCAAATTTAGTTTTCATATAATATTTATAGATAAAATAACTAAAAACACACCCCCTGGGTATTAATTAATTGTTAATAAATCGTTAATACAAAACTTGCTTAGGGTACTTTTCAAATAGAACATAGCCAGATCTAATTCTAGCATCTATTTGTGGTAATGCATAATCAACGATTTCTACTACCATTGCAAGCTCTTTATTCTCTTCACCTTCTAGTTTTGGATTATCAAACCAAGCATATCGATTTTTATCAAAAGTCTTTTGCATAATAATCCATTTAGAAATGAAGTAATCCATTTCATCTTTAAGCCTTTCTAAATGTAATAAATGAGGAGATACTTTCTTATTAAGAAATGATTTATCAACGTCTTGTAGATATGCATATAATAAATATTGTTTATGTTCAAAATCTATAGGTGCATGAGAATACCAATCTAAGTTAAGTAGCTTCATTAATTATATATCACAAGTCATTAATACCCTTGCCGTAAATAAGATAAATATATCAATGATACATGTAGAAGAAATACATCGACCAGTCGCAGATAAAATAATAAGAGCTAACCATTATAGTGGCACTGTTTGTTTTGCTACTCAAGTTAGTCTAGGTATTTATTTAGACGAAATGTTAGTCGGTATTGCACAATTCGGATACGGTATTAATCCTAAAGGTAGTTGTAAATGGGTAGAAGGTAGTACTACTAAAGACTTCTTAGAATTTAATAGAATGTGGATGGCAGATTCAGCTCCTAAGAATTCAGAGTCAGAGGCTATCGGTAGAATATTTAAGTGGTTTAAAATCAATAGACCGGATATTAAATGGTTAATGTCATTTGCAGATGGGGCCAGCGGTAAAGTTGGAACAATATACCAGGCTTCTAATTGGATCTACACCGGGTATTCACGACATGGAGGCGTATGGGTAACACCAGAAGGCACCAGGATGACTCAAGTCAGTATGATTAATAAACACAAGACCACAAAGAGGGATGTGTTAGAAGACATCTACGGGACTCCATTATATAGAGTACGAGGAGGTCAATTTAGATATATTTACTTTTTAGATAAATCATGGAAGAAACGACTTACTGTCGAACCAGAAGAATATCCTAAACTAGACACGCTTAAAAAACATTTAATTATATTTAAAGAACATTTAGTCAAAGAAGATCTCTTCGATGAATATATGAAAATAATTAATTAAATATTATTAGCTATAAAGACAGTATATAAGATCCATATTATGAGGCGTAAATTTAATCGCATTCCCCATAGTTTGATAAAAATATAAGCAGATCTTCTGCTCCAACAATTCCATCCTCATCAAAATCACCTTCACATACTGAATCAGGCTGAATACAAGAAGCATAGTTAGGATGTTCTGTTAATAGAGGATATACAAATCCATCTCCATTTAAAACAAAGGCAGTACCTATATCTGCACAGTAGATTATAGTATAACCTCCAGCTGGCAGGCCAAAATAATGTGCATCACCATCACAGTCTTGATATTGGAAGTTGGTCCATTTTTCGGCACCTACTGAAGTAAAGACATGTTGGTTACATTGGGCTACCGTATAAAATGGCAGAAGAAATAGTAGGGAAATAAGTAATGATTTCATGTTATCTAAATATT
>TARA_B110000259_G_scaffold2385_1_pt1 | contig 32192 bp, 27 predicted proteins | sample TARA_B110000259 | Tara Oceans TARA_B110000259 (sample SAMEA4397649) | marine metagenome | biome: Polar Biome; feature: [SRF] surface water layer (ENVO:00010504); material: water (ENVO:00002006), including particulate matter (ENVO:01000060) such as... | depth 5 m | reverse complement strand
TTTGCTTGAAAATATTGCTCTGCACTAAAAAATCCATCGCCCAGATTGGCTTCTGTTGTTGGACATAATCCAGCGACACAGCCACTGACCGCCATTTTTAGAGTTTCATCATCAGTCATGTGTGTTGCGTGAATCAGGCACCACTGTTGGTCAACATCAAAGTGATTAAATAACCACTCAACTGGCCGTTGTTGAGACCAAGCTAGGCAGTCGTCAACCTCTTTGGTTTGTTCTGCAATGTGAATATGAATCGCAGCAAGGTTGTTTTTTCCAATGGAATCAATGACTGACTTGAGTAACGGCTGGTCAATGGCACGTAGTGAATGTGGGGCGATACCAACCGATGTATTAAAGTTGGCTTTAGACGCAGATTGCAATGATTCGACTATGGAGCAAAATCCTTCTGCATTGTTGATGAAACGCTTTTGACCTTCGATAGAGTCAACACTACCGAATCCACCAAATCGATATAAAACTGGCAATGCGGTAAAACCAATACCCACTGATTCTGCCGCATGAAGGCACTGTAGACTCATTTCTGCTGGATTTTGGTAGGCACTACCATCACAGTTGTGGTGGAGATACTGAAACTCACCGACGCAGGTAAAACCAGACTTCAACATTTCTAGATACAGCTGTGAACTGATATGAAACAAATGCTCAGGCTGAATACGGTCAAGATAATGGTACATAATTTTGCGCCAAGTCCAGAAACTATCTTTTGAGCCATCGGCTGCAGCTTGACCTGCACACTCGCCTAGACCCGACATAGCACGTTGATGCGCATGTGAATGGACATTGGGCATGCCCGCTATCAAAACATTGTGACGTTCACCTTGTTGGTAGGTTTCGTTGACTAATATTCGGCTTATATCACCGTTATTATCCACAGTAATTTCTACTGAATCAGCCCAGCCATTGGGTAGGAGTGCTGATTTTGCCCATATGATTTGAGCCATTGATTTTAATTTTCCTATTGTTTGAATGGTTAGTCACACTGAGCTTGTGAAGCCTACTTAAACAAGTTAGCATACATGTATATACAAGTATAGAGCACCTAATAAAAGCACCATGAAAAAGAATCAAACCCTATTTATTAACGCTCGACTGGCCACTATGACTGGTGAAAGTGGTTATGGCGTTGTTGAAGATCATGGTTTATTGGTTGAAGCTGATCGCATTATTTGGATTGGGTTAATGTCTGAAAGGCAGACAAGGGTCGAAACTGAACCTGAGGTTATCGATTGTCAGGGAAAGTTATTAACACCGGGCCTTATCGATTGCCACAGTCATTTAGTCTATGGTGGAGATCGTGCAGATGAGTTTGAACTTCGCTTAGAGGGTGCTAGCTATGAAGAAATTTCCAGGGCTGGCGGTGGTATAAAGTCGACCGTTAAAGCGACTCGTGAAGCGACTCAGCAAAGCTTGCTATACAGCGCTAAAAAGCGCCTTAAACCTCTATTAGAGGAAGGTGTTACAACACTCGAAATTAAATCGGGTTACGGCCTTGATAGCGAGACTGAAATAAAGATGCTTCGTGTAGCCAAGCAGTTAGAAACAGATTGTTCTGTGCGAATAAAAAAAACCTTTCTTGGTGCGCATGCCTTGCCAGAAGAATATACGAATCGAAGTGATGACTACATTGATTTGGTTTGTAATCAAATGCTGCCTGAAGCCCATTCGGCTGGGCTAGTTGATGCAGTCGATGTGTTTATCGAAAAAATTGCTTTTACCATTGATCAAGCACAAAGAGTGTTTGATTGTGCGGATGCGCTGGGTTTACCAGTCAAGGCACATGTCGAGCAACTGTCCGATATGGGTGGCGCAGTAATGGTGGCAAAACGCAAAGCCCTGTCAGTTGATCATATTGAATATCTAACCAAAGACGACGTTACCACATTAGCTGAAAACAATACTGTCGCAGTGCTGTTGCCCGGCGCCTTCTACGTGTTACGGGAGACTAAACTACCGCCAATAGAAGCCCTGCGTGCTAATGGCGTGTCGATGGCCATCGCGACTGACGCCAATCCTGGCAGCTCGCCGGTGCATTCGTTACTGCTGATTATGAATATGGCTTGCACACTATTTCGTCTCACTCCCACCGAAGCGTTAAGAGGAGTAACAATCAATGCTGCGAAAGCACTTGGACTCAACAAAGAATTAGGCTCGTTAAGTGTCGGCAAGCAGGCTGACTTGGTGCTTTGGGATGTCGATAAACCGGCAATGTTAAGTTATCAAATTGGACTCAACCCTTGCGCTGCAATTATGAAAGCAGGGGTTTGGCGCAAACCACTGGAGACATGTAATGACCGTTAGAAAGTCCATTATTAGTCTCAGTATCAGCATGATCAATAGGTCATCACCTGAACCGATTTATCAACAAATTATAAAAAGTATCGAACAGAAAATATCGGATGATGAGTGGCTAGCAGGACAAAAGTTACCATCAGAGAATGACTTAGTGTTAGCGCTTGGCGTTAGTCGGATGACGGTAAATCGAGCCTTGCGAGAAATAACCCAAAAAGGTTTAATTAATCGCGTCCACGGTTTAGGGTCATTTGTCGCTGAGAAGCCTCGTCACGCAAGCTTAATCGAGTTAGAAGATATTGCGCTCGAAGTAACGGGTAATGGCAAACAACATAGCTCAAAAGTTTTGGTTTTAGAGATGCGAATGGCTAATTCCGAGGTAGCTCGAGATATGGATGTTTCAATTAATAAAGAATTGTTTTACTTAAATACAGTGCATTACCAAAATGATACACCGATTCAGCTCGAATCACGTTATGTCAATCCCATGTTAATGCCTGAATTTTTATTTCAAGACTTTAACAGCATAACCTCAACAGCTTATTTGCTCAGTCAGTTTCAGCCTGATGAAATGGAGCATATTGTGAGCGCTGTCATTGCCGACGGTGTGACTCAAAATAGACTTAAAATCGGGCCGTTTGACCCATGTTTGCAGCTCAATCGCCGCACTTGGAAAAACAGGCAGGTAGTAACGCAGGTGACGCTAACTTATCCCGGCAACCGATATAATCTTGGTGCTCGTTATGCCACCAGTGAATACAACACAAGAATACCTAATAAGCGATAACAGGAGAAAAAAGTGTCCCTAGACCCTAGTAATAATCGTATTGATAAATTGCGTAAAATTCGCGCACCACGCGGATCAGAACTGAACTGCAAAAGCTGGCTTAGCGAAGCAGCGTATCGGATGATCCAAAATAATCTTGATGCAGAAGTCGCTGAGAAGCCTGACGAACTTATCGTCTATGGTGGCATAGGTCGTGCGGCCCGAAACTGGGATTGCTACGATAAAATTCTTGACTGCCTAAGAAAACTCGAAGATAACGAAAGCCTGCTCATTCAATCAGGAAAGCCTGTTGGTGTATTCAAAACTCATGCTGACGCGCCGCGCGTACTCATTGCTAACTCTAATTTAGTTCCGGCTTGGGCGAACTGGGAGCATTACAATGAACTCGACCGAAAGGGTTTGATGATGTATGGCCAGATGACAGCAGGGTCGTGGATTTATATTGGAAGCCAGGGCATTGTTCAAGGCACCTATGAAACTTTCGTTGAAGCGGGCCGACAACACTTTGAAGGCAACACGAAAGGAAAATGGATACTGACCTCTGGCCTAGGGGGTATGGGCGGTGCACAACCGTTGGCAGCGACAATGGCGGGTTACTGCATGTTATGTGTCGAGTGTGATGAAACCCGGCTCGATTTCAGATTACGAACTCGTTACCTTGATAAAAAAGCCAATAACCTTGATCAAGCATTAAAAATGATTGATGAAGCTTGTGCCAAGGGTGAAGCCTTGTCAGTCGGGCTGGTGGGTAATGGCGCTGAAGTTTTACCAGAATTACTCAAACGTGGTATTAAACCCGATCTCGTGACCGACCAAACCTCAGCACACGATCCAGTTAATGGTTATCTACCGGTTGGCTGGAGTATGGAGCAATGGGACCAAACTATTATCAGTGACCCTGAATTAGTCGCCAGAGAGGCAAAAAAATCAATGGCCTTGCATGTAAAAGCAATGCTTGAATTTCATCGACAAGGCATACCGACAATTGATTATGGCAACAATATTCGTCAGGAAGCACTTAATTTAGGCGTTACAGATGCATTTGATTTTCCGGGTTTTGTACCGGCTTACATTCGACCTTTATTTTGCAAAGGGGTTGGGCCATTTAGGTGGGTTGCATTATCAGGTGATCCAGAAGATATCTATAAAACAGATGCGAAGGTAAAAGAGCTTATTCCTGATGACGCTCATCTGCATAACTGGCTCGATATGGCGCAAGAAAAAATCAGCTTTCAGGGCTTGCCAGCCCGAATCTGTTGGGTTGGCTTAGGCGATAGAGATCGCTTAGGGTTGGCCTTTAATGAAATGGTGAAGTCAGGTGAATTAAAAGCCCCCGTCGTGATTGGACGTGACCATCTCGATTCTGGCTCAGTCGCTAGTCCCAATCGTGAAACAGAATCAATGCTAGATGGCTCGGATGCCGTGTCTGATTGGCCGCTGCTTAATTTATTGCTCAACACATCAGGCGGTGCAACCTGGGTATCGTTCCATCATGGTGGTGGTGTGGGTATGGGCTACTCTCAACACTCGGGCATGGTGATTTGTTGTGATGGCACCGATGCTGCTGCAGAACGCATTAAACGCGTATTGTGGAATGATCCGGCTAGCGGCGTAATGCGTCATGCTGATGCTGGCTATGAGTCAGCAAAAGATTGTGCGCGCGAGCATGGCTTGAATCTTGCCAGTATCCTAGACGAATAATAGCCAATATGAACTATAGGCCAGAGAAAGAAGCTTGCCCGTTGCCCTACTCTATTTTTCAGAGTGGCACAGAACCAACATCCATTGGTTGGTTGTCGACAGTCTTCAATGACGGAGTAGTCAACCTTGCGGCTTACAGTCAATGGTAAATTTGACTTACCAATGGTCTTGCTTGTTGCCAATCAATTGAGCAATGGATGCAGCAAAGATACGACCATCTAAAGGTCATCGATACAGAGTTAACCCAGTAAAGTGTACTTGTGTTGGTCAATTCCTCACAGTTACATATATGAGCAAGACGTCATTTTAATTGGTCCATAGAACTTTGGTGCAATTAATGTATAAAATTCAACAAACCTGCTAAATCTATTAGTAGTGTCCGTTGTAAACAAACCTTAAGAGATAATTCTTAACGGTTAATAATAAAAGAGGATAGATTTTATGAAGAAAGCAAAAATAATATCAGCCGTGGTGATGAGTGGATTACTTTCTATTGCCACCGGTCACGCTAACTCAATCAAAATCGGATTTAACGTGCCACTGACGGGTTTTGCTGCTGCCGATGGAAAGTCAGCGCTTAACGGTGCAGAGCTTGCTGTTGAACAAGCAAATGCAGCTGGTGGTATTAATGGCGACTCAATTGTTTTGGTTGTTTATGATGACCAAGCATCCCCCAAAGAAGCCGTGCCGATCGCGCAAAAATTAATTGAAAAAGATGAAGTGGTTGCAGCAATTTCTGGCAGTTATTCCGGTTCAACCCGCGCCGCTGCAGGCATTTTTCAGGAGGCAGGCGTGCCCTACATTGCTGCTTATGCGGTACATCCAGACATTACTCGAGCAGGAAACTACGTTTTTCGTACATCATTTGTAGGTGAAGTACAGGGGCGTGCGGGTGCCAAATTAATGGGTGAAACTCTTGGTGCTAAAAAAGTATCCGTTATTACACTAAAGAATGATTTCGGAAAGTCACTTGCAGCAGGGTTAAAACAAGCGGCTAGTAATTATGGTATTACCATCGTTTCAGAATATGAATATGGAATCAAAGATCGCCAATTTGGCCCAATTGTTTCAAAAGTAAAAAGTGATAAACCTGACGCTATATATGCGACGGGTTACTTTTTCACCGCAGGACCATTGGTCAGCCAATTGCGGGCCGCTGGTATTACAGTTCCGATTATTGGCCAAGAGGGTTATGACTCGCAGAAATTTATTGATATTGCTGGGGCTGCTGCTGAAGGCACTATTATTACGACATCGCTTAATCGAGACTCAGCATCAATCGAAACCAAAAATTTCATTCGTGAGTTTGAAAGTAAGACCGGAAACAAAGCAGATATGGTTGCGGCCTCTGCCCATACTGCTGTAAAAGTTATTGTTGCCGCCATGCGTCAGTCCGGTTCAATGGATAAGGCCGCTCTACGCAATGCAATCTCGGCAACATCGGTGGTGGCAGCTACTGGTACCATCTCATTTAATGCTTTAGGCGAAGTACGCAAAGACGTGCAAGTGCAAATAGTGAAGGATGGAAACTGGCACGAGCATTCGGTTATTAGTGATTCTAAGTTGCTAGCACCACCTAACGAATAGATCACAGCACACCAAAGCAGCGCTCCCAAACGATCGGGAGCGCATTGTAAGAAAACAAACAATAAAAAATATCGAATGCTATATCTCGAACTATTTATTCAGGGTCTGGTGCAAGGCAGCATATACGCACTAATTGCCCTTGGCCTAACGTTAGTCTATGGCTTGTTACGAATTTTACACGTTGCTCATGCTGCATTATTCACCTTGGGTGGCTATATCGGGGTAATTGTAACTAACGCTACGGGTAGCTTTACCTTGGCGATGGTAGTTGCAATGTTAGTGGTCGGTCTTGCAGGGATGTTGATGTACAAACTTGCCTACGAACCTCTTTTATCGCAACCACCGTATGTTTCACTGATCGCATCGATTGCGTTGTTTATTGCCTCTGAAGAAATATTCCGCATTGCTTTTGGTCCATACGGATTATCCTATCAAACTGCCCCTTTGCAGGGTCATATCGAACTGTTTTCAGGCTTCTATTTGAAATATGCCGAAATTTTAGTGATGGGATTGTCAACAATATTAATGATTGCACTAGCATGGCTGTCAATGCAGACACGGACAGGCGTTGCTTGGCGCGCAACAGTGACTGATCCTGATATGGCTCGGGCCTTTGGAGTTAAAATCCAAAATGTGCGCTACTTAAATTTTTTTATTGGTTCATCGTTTGCTGCTGCGGCTGGCGTATTAGTCGCGCTGTTAAACAATCTGGTTGAACCGACTATGGGAAGCGTGGCTTCCTATAAAGCATTGGCAATTATTGTACTGGGTGGGCTAGGCAGTATTCGTGGCACATTAATCGCTTCATTATTACTTGGAGTCCTTGAATCTTTTGGCACAATTTACATTGGCCATTTACTGGATCGTGATGCAATCGCTTTTGCATTTTTAATATTGGTGCTGATGATTCGACCACAAGGTTTGATGGGAGGTAAGTTATGAGTTATGAAATCACCCTGATGACAACAATGGCGATTAGTGTTTTGTTTGCATTGAGTTTAAATTTCATCACTGGTTTTTGTGGTCAAATCAGCCTTGGGCACGCAGCTTTTCTCGGCGCTGGTGCCTATACCTCTGCGATGTTATCAAAAGCCGATGTTCCTTTTTTATTCACCATTCCTGCTGCTGCAATTTGCGCGGCTATGTTGGGTGCTATTATTGGCTTGGCCAGTTTAAGAGTGCGCCATGACTTCCTGGCTATTACCACGATGGGAGTAGGTTTTCTATTTGTTGGTATTATTCGTCAGCAGGATTTCTTTGGTGGTGAGATTGGCATTGCGGGTATTCCTAGCAGTGGCTTTGGCAAAGGTGGGTTCATGTTAATTTGCATAGCCCTCGCCCTGACTTTCGCCGCATTTTCTTTGTATGTCCGTCGTTCATGGATGGGGTTTGTATTTAAGTCGATTGCCGATAATGAAGATGTCACTCGTGTACTTGGAATTGACGTATCACGTTACAAATTAATTGCATTCATCATTGGCACCGGCACTGCCGGAGTTGCAGGTGCACTTTATGCACATCACTTCCGGTTTGTTGGGCCTGATAGTTTTGGATTTGTGGAATCAATCAGTGTGCTGGCAATGGTTATCGTTGGTGGTATTGGCTCGGTGTGGGGTGTCATATTTGCAGCTGCGCTACTGAGTGTTCTACCGATGTTAGTCCAATTTATTGATGACTATAAATTGCTATTTTACAGCGGATTGCTTTTTGCAATGATGCGTTTTTCACCTGATGGTATTGCAGGCTTGTGCACCCGTTTATTTTCTTCAATACCAAGGCGTGTACCTGATAACGGTGGAAATAATCGATGACTGAAATACTACATGTCAGAGATGTGACGGTTCGTTTTGGTGGCGTTTATGCGGTCCAAAACGTTGACCTCCGTATTAATAACGGTGAGTTAATTGGCTTTATTGGTCCTAACGGCGCGGGTAAAACGACTCTAATGCGAGTAATCACTGGCATCGTGCAACCGCAGAGTGGCAGAGTATTTCTTCAGGGTGTCGATATTACCGACAAAGCAACTCATCTGCGTATTCGAGCTGGACTCGCCTTGGCACAACAAATCGTTCAACCATTACGTGCATTGACCTTACTTGATAACGTCGCCATTGCCTGTGGTAGTGACAAAACTCGGCACGCGTTAAAGTCTATGTGGGTCACAGATATTCGAAGTGAGCGCGCGCAAGCCCGTGAATTACTGGCCCGCGTCGGCCTTAGTCATGTTGTCGATGAATTGCCGGGAACAATGCCACTAGGCTACCTCAAGCGACTCGAAGTCGCTCGTGCATTGGCACTCAACCCAAGGCTTTTACTGCTTGATGAACCCCTTGCCGGACTCAGTCAGAAGGAGGCGGCATCACTTGCTGATTTGATTGCTACGCTTAACGCGGACGGCCAAACTATTTTATTAATTGAACACAATTTGCGTGAAGTGATGCGTATCTGCCCGACACTTTATGTTCAGGACAACGGGAAATCATTAGCTTTTGGCAAGACAGATCAAGTCATGTCTGACCCAAATGTGCGCAATGCTTACCTAGGAGTTGGGCATGCTTGAAGTTTCAAAACTGAGTTGTGGTTATGGAGACATTGTTGCTGCACGAGATATCAGCTTTCGCCTATCAAGTGGTGAAGTATTGTCAATTATAGGTGCAAACGGGGCGGGTAAATCATCAACGTTGATGTGCCTCTCTGGCCTAGTAGAACAATACAATGGCAGTATTCAAGTCAACGGCGTCGAGCTGGCTAAACTAAAACCAGAGCAAAGAATACAAAAGGGCATCTCCATTGTGCCCGAAGGCCGTCGAATATTTCCTGATTTGAGCGTACTCGAAAACCTCATTGTTGGTGGTCAAATCGTAGATAAGTCAACACTACATTTAGGCTGTGAGCAAGCCTTTAACTATTTCCCCCGCTTGCGTGATCGACAGCGACAGTTAGCGGGATCACTTTCAGGTGGAGAGCAACAAATGCTAGCCATTGGACGTGCACTGATGAGTCAGCCTAAAGTGTTGCTGGTTGATGAAATGTCGCTAGGGTTGATGCCCAAAGTGGTCGATGAATGCTACGAAGTGTTGAATGACTTGAAGCAAAAAAATGTCGCGATTGTACTGGTTGAGCAAAACACCGAACGTGCGCTTAACGCCGCTGATCAGGTTTTGCTGATTGAAGCGAGTCAGGTCACTTGGCAGGGCAGTGCTGAGGCATTAAAGCAAACCCCAGAGTTATTCAATTCATTACTTGGCCTCCACAAAGGCAATTAATTAAGTAAATAAGGAAGGCGCCTATATTCCTAAATGTCCTAAATATTACTCCCCTTGAGTGTCAAATTACCCCTGAAATAATTTAAAATAATAATAGGGCTATTAGTATTTTTTATTCAAAATGAAGAGAAACGACGGTTATTTTGCGTTTAAAAAATTCTCGATTCATCAATACCATGCAATAAAAAAGTCAGTCTATTTGACTGAAGCACTAGCGTGGTAATGATTACAGCCTTATGTGATGCCCCTAAATGCTATGGCCAATAATTGGATCTAAGTTAAGATTTTTGCAACCCAGTTTGGGTGAGAATTTATTATAAGTAATCCAGCACAGGCTAAATGCTTAAAAAAGTAGGGTCTAAAACATTGAATCAGCCTTAATTTCTTACCCATTCCAAACACTATTATAGCTTATGTGAATAGTAGGAATAACCTCCATTTATTTCAATTATGGAGGATAAGATTCTATGATGACCCGACATAATTACTCTACTTAATTTGAGGCTTGCCATTTTGGAAACAACTGTTTTGTCTGTTAAAACTACCTGTGATTTGTTGAATATTGGCACCGATGATGCTATTGCAATTATGGCTCCTGGCCGACCGCCTCTTCATTATTCTGCCATGCGGGCGCTATCAAAACGTACCCGACAATCGCTTAAGCAAGCAGGCATTGCCAAAAGTGATCGGGTTGCCATCGTATTACCTAATGGACCTGAAATGGCAACAGCATTTGTTACCATTTCCGGTGCGTCGACTACTGCACCGTTAAACCCTGCTTATCGGCAAGAGGAGTTTGAATTTTATCTCAGTGACTTAAAAGCTAAGGCACTTGTCGTTGAGGCTAATAGTGAGTCACCATCAGTTGCTGCTGCTCAAAAGTTAGATATTCCACTCATTACTTTAGTGACTGATAGTCGCCGGGATGCGGGTGACTTTGACCTTATATTTGATTCTGCAACACTCTTGGTGCCGACAACACATGATGAAGTTAACGAAGAGGATGTTGCCCTCATACTGCATACTTCAGGCACTACTTCGAGACCAAAAATAGTACCGTTGAGCCATGGAAACGTCACTAACTCTGCAGAAAATATTATGAATACCCTGTCTTTGCTGCCAGGTGACCGTTGCATGAATATCATGCCGCTATTTCATATCCATGGACTTATTGCCTCAGTCTTATCATCGTTAAGAGCCGGTGCTAGTATTTATTGCACGCCTGGATTTAACGCATTGAAATTCTTTGGCTGGATGGATGATGCAAAACCAACTTGGTATACCGCCGTACCGACAATGCATCAGGCAATATTAACTCGCGCCTCTCGTAGCCTGAATATTATTAATGCCGCACCACTGCGATTTATTCGTTCGTCATCTTCATCATTACCATCTCGAGTTATGACTGAATTAGAAAAAGCTTTCAACGCACCGGTTGTTGAAGCCTATGGTATGACCGAAGCCTCCCACCAAATGGCGTGTAACCCGTTACCACCCGCGGTAAGAAAAGCAGGGACCGTTGGAACTGCGGCCGGTCCTGAAGTGGGTATTATGAGTTTGAATGGTGAGATACTGGCAAATGGAGAAGTTGGTGAAATTGTAATTCGTGGCGCAAACATTACTAAAGGGTATGAAAATAATCCGAAAGCCAATGCGGAAAATTTCACTAATGGTTGGTTTCGTACAGGTGACCAAGGCGTGCTTGATTCAGAAGGTTACATTTCAATTACTGGCCGATTGAAAGAAATCATCAACCGAGGTGGTGAAAAGATTTCACCGCGAGAAGTTGATGAAATCCTAATGGATCATCCTGCGATTCAACAGTGTGTGACATTTGCCATGCCACACTTCAAGCTCGGAGAAGAAGTAGCTGCTGCGGTGGTTTTAAAGGAAGGTATGACGGCGGATGAAGCAGATATTCGAATGTTTACAGCGCAACATGTAGCTGACTTTAAAGTCCCTCGAAAAATTCTGATTATGGATGAAATCCCCAAAGGCGCGACTGGAAAGTTACAACGTATAGGGCTTGCCGAAAAACTTGGACTCGCTGGATTGTAACGATAATATGAAAATTGCAATTTATGGTGCTGGCGCCATTGGTGGTTATATCGCAGCATTACTCGAACAGTCTGGTGAGGAAGTCTCTGTTATTGCTCGTGGACCCCATCTCGCGGCAATAAAAGCCAATGGGTTGGTGCTGGATATGAATGGTGAGCGTATTGTGACTCATCCAATAGCCACTGATAATCCATCAGATCTAGGCCAGCAAGATTTTGTAATTGTTTCACTTAAGGCCCATTCAGTGCCTAACGTAGTCGATGCCATGCAGCCATTATTGGGTGACAATACAGCGGTAGTGACAGCAGTCAACGGAGTTCCTTGGTGGTATTTCCACAAACTTTCAGGTGAGTGGGAAAATCGTAGAATTGAGAGTGTAGACCCAGGCGGTAAGCAGTGGGATGGCATTGGACCAGAGCGAGCTATTGGTTGTGTTGTTTACCCTGCTTGTGAAATATCTGAACCAGGTGTGGTTCGTCATATTGACGGAAACCGATTTACGCTTGGCGAATCGTCGGGTGAAAAAACAGAGCGTGTAAGGGCATTGTCAAAGGCAATGATCAATGCGGGTTTTAAAGCACCAGTGAGAAACATTCGCGACGAAATATGGGTGAAGCTATGGGGAAATTTATGCTTCAACCCCTTAAGTGCTCTGACCAATGCCACATTAGATATTGTTGCAACGGATGCTGGCACGCGTGCTGTGGCAAGAAATATGATGCTGGAGGCGAAAGCAATTGGAGAAAAATTGGGAGTACGCTTCGCTATTGACGTCGATAAGCGTATTGCTGGCGCGGCTGCTGTTGGAGCGCACACAACGTCAATGCTGCAAGACTTAACTCTGGGTCGTCCAATGGAAATTGATGCGCTAGTGACTGCAGTTCAGGAACTAGGGCGTATTGTTGATGTTAAAACACCCACAATCGACACGGTCTTGCCAATAGTTCAACAGCGTGGCCGCATAGCCGGTTGTTATTAAAATTAACGTTTACTTTAAAAACCTAATGGCGAGACACTGGCTATTTGGGTGTTATAAGACTCATTATTTCAACGCTGAGACATTTAATGGCATTGACCGTCAACATTGGCCAAAAGTTATGGTCATTCAGCTGTGAGCAAGTTGTCTGAAAACATGACATTTTAAGTTGGAGATATGATTACTTCTGATCCTTTTTAGGGGCAATGCTGATGAAAAGCAATGCAAATTTGAAGTGATAATTAATGGGGTAGGTGTATTAAAAAGCACCTACATACCTGGCTAAAATAGAGGCTAATATGATTTATATAATTAATGATTCTATGAATATACTTTATATTGGTTTTAATCATAAAGATCTGTAGAGTGTAAGATTGTTAGTTTAGTAAGTACCTAGTGGTGAGCAAAATTAGCTCAAGATATTAAGTTTAATAAATAAAATCCTGGAGGATTTCGAAATGATTAAAAAATTGACATTATTAGCAATGGTAGGCGCTCTGTCGTCTTCCTTTACGTCTATAGCGATAGCCGCTTGGGAGCCAGTCAAACCGGTAGAATTTGTTGTCATGGCCGGTAAAGGTGGTGGTGCTGACAAAGCGGTTCGCTTGTTACAAAGCATTATTGCATCAGAAAAAATGGCATCGGTTCCTTTCACACCAGTGAATAAGCCCGGTGGTTCAGGTGCTGAAGCACTGATTCACATGAAAGGTAAAAAGGGTGATGACCATACCATCATGTTCACTCTGAACAGCTTTTACACCACACCACTACGTCAGCCTAAGCTGGGTATCGATATCGCTACTTTTACACCCATTGCACGCATGGCGGAAGATACCTTCTTGTTGTGGGTTCATTCAGACCGCAAAGATATCAACAATATGGCTGAATTTGCAAAAGCGGCAAAAGCTAAGGGCAATCAGTGGATCATGGCGGGTACCGGTAAGAATTCGGAAGACAACTTGTTGACCGACTTCCTTAACACCGCTTACGACTTAGATATGAAATATGTACCGTACAAAGGTGGTGGTAAGGTTGCTAAGGAGCTTGCGGGTAAAAATGCTGACTCTACAGTCAACAACCCTTCTGAGCAGTTAGGCTTTTATGAAGCGGGTACCACTAAAGCATTGGCGTCATTTACTGACAAGCGTTTACCTCTTTTTCCAGATGCACCTACTTTCAAAGAGCTGGGTGAAGACTACGTTTATTACATGCAGCGTACCGTTGTTGGAGCACCTGGTATGAGCTCAGAAGCATCAGCTTACTATCAGGATCTTTTCAAAAAGGTATTTAACTCTAAGAAATGGCAGAACTATCGCACTAAGAAAAGCCTACAAGGTAACTTGTTGCAGGGCGATGCTTTAATGAGCTATTGGAAGAAAGAGCGTGATGTTCATGAAGTGATGCTTAAGAATATGGGCGTTATTAAGTAAATACTTTTAAACTTGAGGTAGATAGAGTTGTTTTCATCATAACAATGATGCCCGGCTGAATTGATGGTGTCTTTAATGATGCGAACTTTCTCTATCTACCTTATATTAAAAAGTCTCGAGTTACCGATTGGTTAATACCGAAAGAAAAATCAGGTAGAGGTGCAAAGCCCTGCCTAGGTCCAATGAATGCAGTAACAACGCAATGGCGATTAAATTTTGCGGTTGACAGAGACTAGAACTACCTCAAAACCTAATATAAATTTATATTACCTTAATGCTGAGTCTAGCTATGTGATAATAATCTATGTGTTAATTATTGGCATGATATTGGTTGTTAAGCGGGAGAGTTAATATACGATAGCGCTTACAAAAGGTGTTAGATGATTGAAAAAAATCTACTATTAACTGGGCGCAATAATTAATATTTCCTTTAAAATAAAGACACCAATACCCCAACATGACACAGGCCTATCGATATGAAACTTAAGGAAATCAAAACTTGGGTAACCGTACCGCCAACTGGAATTGGCGGATCGTTTTGGGTCATCGTGAAAATCACAACTGATAATGGAATTGAAGGGATTGGTGAGTGTTATGGTATCCCCGTTTCAGGTGATATTGCTTGCGCCATGGTAGAAGATACTTTCGAACGATTTATTGTCGGTGAAGATCCACATCACATCGAAACATTATTCCGACGAGTTTATTCCGCAGGATTTACGCAGCGTCCAGATGTCAGCATGATGGGCGTCTTCAGTGGTATCGAAATTGCAATTTGGGACATTTTAGGCAAGGCTCATGAACAGCCGGTGTACCAACTATTAGGTGGACAGTTCCACTCACGCTTGCGCACTTACACCTACATCTATCCAAGCAATCGAACCCCAGCTGAAGGCGAAGAAATTGTTGACGTTTACCATGATGGCGACGCTGCAGCTGAACGTGCACTCGAATATGTCGAAATGGGGTTCACAGCAGTCAAGCAAGATCCAGCGGGACCTTATAGTTTTCAAGGTGGACGAGAATTGTCGATGCATGAATTATCTCGCTGTGAATACAACATAAAACGCATCCGTGAAGCTGTTGGCGATCGAGCGGATATTCTATTTGGCACTCACGGCCAAATGACAACGTCCTCTGCCATTCGATTAGCGCGGCGCCTCGAGCCTTACGATCCTTTATGGTATGAAGAACCCTGCCCGCCAGACCAGATGGACGCCATTGGAAAGGTCGCTAAGTCGACTTCTATCCCTGTTGCCACGGGTGAAAGATTAACAACTAAAATGGAATTCCATCAAGCCTTGCAAGCTGGAGTGTCAATATTGCAACCAGACATTGGGCGTAGTGGTGGCATTTGGGAGACCAAGAAAATAGCAATGATCGCAGAGCTCTACAACGCACAAATTGCGCCACATATTTATTGTGGGCCAATTGCTCATGCGGCGGCGACCCATGTGGCTTTTTCAAGCCCCGCTTTTTTAATACTAGAAACTATCCAAACTGAGTTCCATGATGCAATTTTAAAAAAACCATTAACATGGGAACAAGGCTATATGCTTCCCCCAACTGAACCTGGATTAGGCATCGAACTCAACGAGTCAGTATTGGAAGACAATCCTTATACGACGGGTGGTCGGCTCCACCTAGAAATGTGTCAGACTCCATTAAGTTCGGACAACAATAAAGTAATTTCAGAGATAAAATAATACCCATGTTAGAGAGGCGCCCCAAAAAAATAAGCCTAAAAAATTGGCGGCAACCACCACTCAGCGAATGGGCCTTTCAACATATTCGAGAACTCCTGCCCACTGAAAATATACCCACAGGGAAGCGGTCTTCAAGATTGCCGTTGGATAGCAACCCGTTAAGTGATTCTTTACGGTTTAAAGGGTCAGCATTAAACCAGGCTACCTGGACATTGGCTCAGCTATGTGAAGCAACTAATGGAAGCGCCTTGCTGATATCACAACACGGCAGGATAGTGCATGAATGGTATAGGCATGGATACGTGGCTCATAACCCTCACATTTTATTTTCTATTAGTAAGTCGATTATAGGTATCTTAACGGGTATTTTTGTAGAGAGCGGCAAAATAGATATTTCTAGAAAAGTGGTTTCCTATTTGCCTGAAGTCAAGCATAGCGGCTTTGCCGAATGCACTATTGAGCATTTGCTCGATATGACAACCAGTCTAGATTTTGAAGACTTTACGGATAATCCATCCAATAAGGTTAAGGAATATTGGGCATCGACTGGCTGGGATCCAACCCATGACCATCAAGCGGTTTCTGGATTACATGACTTTTTACTATCACTAGATAAAGGACCTAACCCTCACGGTTTTCAATACGAGTATCAATCACCCAATACTGATTTACTGGGCTGGGTATTAGAACGCATTAGTGGGCAAACTATCGCAAGCTTATTATCCAGTTTAATCTGGCAACCTCTGCAGGCAGAAATGTCAGCCTACATTACCATTGATCAAAAAGGTGCTGCACGCAGTGCTGGTGGCATTTGTACATTGCCTCGCGACTTACTGCGCTTTGGAGAAATGATTTTGAATAAAGGGCGGGTAGGCAATAGCCAAATAGTTTCACAAAAATGGATTCAAGACTGCTTCAGTGGTGGCAATAAAGAACCCTGGCTAAACGGCAGTTCAAGCGAAAGATTTCCAAACGGAGGTTATCGAAATTGTTGGTATCAAATTGGTAATGTAAACGGTGCTATCGCAGCCATTGGCCTACATGGACAATGGCTATATATAGACCCCGTAACAAATGTAACAATCGTCAAAAATTCAGCGCAAGCTGACCCATTGAACGATATATTCGGACCCCTCCACATTGCTGCGTTTGAGTCAATATGCGACAAGTTAAAATTAACTAAAGCATAATTTTATAAAGCCTACAGTTTCATTTTTAATCCGCTATTTTAACAGACGAATACCATTGACAGACGCCCTCTATACTTATGTACTTTATCACTCAACGGAATAGCCTGCTTCAGTAAGCCGTTTAGCCAGTGCTGTTATATGCGCTGGTCCAACTTCACAGCAGCCACCAATTAAACGAGCCCCATCGTTGGCCCATTGCAAGGCAAATTCTGCATAGGCAGCGGGACCAAGATCTGATCGAGACGTCATAGATTCAACCGTACCTCCAGGTTTTAAGCTGTCGATGGAAGTAAACCCATTGGCATAAGCACCCGTTAATCTATGGTCTGATTGCATTTTTGACCATGACGCTGCAATAGCTTCCGGCTTGCTGCAATTGAGTAATATTGCATCGGCACCGAATTCATCCAGCATGGTAATCGCTTGACTTAATGGTTCACCACTTCGCAAAAGACTCTTATCATTGTCTTCGATAGTTAAAGAAACCCAAACCCTCACCCCGCTCTTTTTGGCTGCTGTTAAAGCCGCTTTTGCCTCAGCAATTGATGACATGGTTTCACACAAAAACACATCAACATGAGGTGCTTGAATAGCGACTATGCGGCCGAAACTTTCTAACATGGCTTCGTATTTAGGCGCTACCTCGGGATGATAGCTTGCCACTAAAGGGGGCAGACATCCCGCAATTTTAACGCCTGATATTCCCACGTTAGTACGTGCATTTACAGCGGCACTAACAGCCGCTAATTGTAACTTTTCGAAGTCTTCAATTTGGGCATCACGTGCTAATCTTTCTGGTGTCATGGTATAAGCGTTAAGCGTAATAACACGTGAGCCAGCTCGAATATAATCAGCGTGCAAATCACGAACGATTTCAGGTTCATCAATCATCACCTGAGTTGACCAAAGTGGTGTGATTTCTTTATGACTGCGTTTGACCAGTTCTTGGCCCATGCCACCGTCTAAAAGGGTAATAACTTGTTTGTTTGAACGCATAAAAACCTTTAACATAAAAAGAGTGAATAAAAATAGAATGATATAAATTGAAAGTTTAACGTATCTGCCCATGGAGAGCGTTATTATTAAATAGGGGATCATCTTAATAAAATTTTATGTGCTCCATTAAGATAAAAATGATGGCTATTAGGTGAAGTGCAACGTTATTAGGAGCCCGTTATTTAAATATCCCCAGCCTAATCGACCAAAAATCTTGCTTTTTTCTTAAACAGTACTATATAGACAGTGTGAAAGAGATTAAATCCCCATTAATCCCTAACACATTCCTCCTTTGGTTGTAATGTCAGAAATGGCAGTTAAGACTGGTTGATATCTCAACCGGTCTTTTTTTTGCCCGCTAAAAGCGGCAAAGCGGATCAAATTAAGGATGTTACTGAATCTGGTGTAAAATTACTTTAGTTGTAAAAGCAGCATAAAACAAACAACTTAATGGTTCATCAATTTCATTGCCGAATGATCTAATGATAATCTTCCCAGTACTTATCAGATGGTTGACTTAGAAGACGAGAGGAATCAACTTCTTCAGATTCATTTATAGATTTTGTGACATCAATGGACATATTGTCACGAACATTTGTTTCGAGAAATTGGAATATGGTATTACGTAAGCTCAGTAAAATAGAGTTATCAAGCTCAAAATCAAGTTCGTTAAATAGGTCGGCAAGTAACTCAAAAGAAATATCGTTGAGTGAATAAATAATGTGCACGCTATAACAGTCTAACGGTGCCGCTAAAATAATACCCTCGATCCCTGAGACCGCTTCGCAAGCCGCTTGTGCTTGTTTGGCTATATTATTAGTTTGCTTAAGATAAATTAACCTGCAACGGTATTGATCTGAGTCATCCATACGATCAAGATTACGCTCGCCTCTGAATTATTTCAACACGGGATTGTATGAGGGTGTTTTTTTAAATGCATTGACCGATACTGATACGGGGCAGATTGTTAATATCATATTGGCAACTAATATTGGTAAACCCGTTTGATTTTAATAGGTTTGCAACTGCGACTTCTTGATCGTAGCCATGCTCTAACAGTAAATATCCGTTTGGTTTTAAATAGCCAGGCGCAGTAGAAATAATTTGTTGAAGTGACTCCATGCCTGTGGGACCAGGGCTGAGTGCTAATAGTGGCTCAGCAGATAAATCGCCCTGAGTAAGATAAAAGTCGCCTTGAGCAATATAAGGCGGATTAGACACGATCATGTCGTATCGTTCTGACATTTCAATGGCACTAAACCAGTCCGACAGTATCCAACCAATATCTACTTTATGGCGAACGGCGTTTTGTTTCGCCAACTCCAAACATTGCGGGCTAATGTCAGTTGCAGTAACAGTATTACTGGGCTGGTGTATTTTAAGTGTTATGGCTATCGCACCGGTGCCTGTACCGAGTTCGAGAATCTTAAAGGGTGAGTTTTTGGGGCAACGCTCTAGAGTCGCTTCAACCAGTAGCTCAGTATCAGACCTAGGAATGAGCGCGACGGCTGTAGTTTTGAAGTCTAAAGAGAAAAATTCACGTTCACCGAGAAGGTAAGCAATGGGAGTTGGCATTAAACGTTGTGTAATAAGAGCCTGATAAGCTTCCCAATGTTCGTCAGAGAGCGCTTGCTCGGGCCAAGTATATAAATAACTTCTCGACTTGCCAATGCAGTGTGCAAGTAATACCTCGGCGTCTAATGTGGTAGAGTCACTCGAACAACCCATCTGCTGACGAGCCCATTCCAGTCCAGTATTCAAGTCCATTGTTTAGCTCATACCACCACTGTCTTCAGCTAATTTAGAAAGTTGCTCGGCCTGATATTCATTCATTAATGGTTCGACGATATGGCCCAATGAACCGGCAAGAATCTCATCTAGCTTATATAATGTCAGATTAATGCGGTGGTCTGTCACTCGTCCCTGTGGAAAATTATAAGTACGAATTCGCTCCGATCGATCACCGCCGCCCACCAGTGACTTTCTTTCGGCGGCTTGCTCTTGGTCTTGTTTTTGTTTTTCGGCATCATAAATTCTTGCTTGCAACAACGACATCGCTCGCGCTCTATTTTTATGTTGCGAACGCTCGTCCTGACATTCAACTACGGTACCCGTTGGTAAGTGAGTTAATCGAATAGCAGAGTCGGTCTTATTAACGTGTTGTCCGCCAGCGCCTGATGCACGAAAGGTGTCTACCCTTAAATCGCCCGGATTAATTTCGATTTTTTGTACTTCTTCACCCTCGGGAATGATCGCAACCGTTGCTGCCGACGTATGCACTCGACCTTGAGATTCTGTTTCAGGCACGCGTTGGACACGATGAGCGCCCGATTCAAACTTGAGGTACGAATAGGCACCATGGCCGATGATACGGGCAATAATTTCTTTATAACCACCATGCTCGCCTTCGTTACTATTCAGAATCTCTAACTGCCAGCGCTGAGATTCAGCATAGCGACTATACATTCGAAACAAGTCACCACCAAACAGCGCGGCTTCATCACCACCGGTGCCAGCACGAATTTCGAGAAACACATTCGCCGCATCATTGGGATCTTTTGGTAGCAGCAGCTTTTGAAGTTGAGCTTCCAACCGTTCGATTCTCTGATTACTATCGTTGATTTCTTCTTCTGCCATTTCACGCATTTCGGCATCATTTTCGGCTAACATTTCTTTTGCGCTGGTAAGTGTTTCCTGTGCTTGCTGAAACGCACCAAAACTTGAGACAACATCTTCAAGCTGAGCGTACTCCATTGACAAGGCACGAAACTTATCCTGGTTATTGATTGTTTCAATATCCGATAAAAGCGCCGTTATTTCCTCATGACGACCGCACAGGAGTTCCAACTTGTTTAACAATGATTGGTTCATTAATATTAGTTACTCAGACATTTATTAAGGGAGTTTGATTACTCGGAAGTGATCAACGATTTTAAAAATTGAATAGTGGCTTGGTCATCAGTTTTGATCGCTTTCCGCATGGCTAATGTGGGAGCGTGAAGCATTTTGTTGGTCAACGTATTAGCCAGTGTTAAAAGTGCTTTCTTGGCATCATTATCCTGTTCAAATTGCGCTATTGCCTTATCAACACATTGCTGTTTAATGATTTCAGTTTGATTACGTAATTGACGGATATGATCAGCCGACTGGTGTGTTTTTAACCATTGAGAAAACGTTGCCACTTCACCGTTTATAATTTCTTGAGCCGCCGTGGCTGCCAGCTCACGATGACGCATATTTTCATCCACTACATTTTTTAAATCATCAACCGTATAGAGATAAACGTCTTCAAGGTCGCCCACTTGGCTTTCTATATCCCGTGGTACCGCCAAGTCAACCATGAAAATAGGGCGATGACGTCGCTGTTTTAAAGCGGCTTCTGTCGCACCTTTGCCCAAAATAGGTAACTGACTCGCAGTAGAAGAAATAACAATATCTGCATTCACTAGCTCGTCTGGAACCGCGCTAATGCTTGTCGCGGTGGCCCCCAGCGTTTTTGCCAGTATCTGCGCTTTTTCGAGGCTTCGATTAGCAATCACAATTGACTGAATGCCCTGACTTTTTAAATGACGTGCTACGAGTTCGATAGTCTCTCCCGCACCAATCAGTAGAGCGCGTTGATTCCCCAAGTTGCCAAAAATTTGTTTTGATAAATTAACCGCTGAAAAGGCAACAGAAACCGGGTGCGAACCAATCTCAGTATCAGTACGAACCCGTTTTGCAACACTGAAAGAATGTTGGAATAGTCGATCTAGAATGGTGTTAACGCTATTACCCGTTCGAGCTTGATCATAAGAGGACTTCAACTGTCCTAAAATTTGTGGTTCACCTAGCACCATCGAATCCAGCCCTGAGGCGACTCGAAATAAATGGCGTGCAACTTCGTGATCGGCATGTTGATAGAGGTAGGGCGTTAACGAATTGTTTTCCATACTGTGAAAGTTGGAGAGCCAATTAGAAATAGCACGACGAGAGTCATCGACTGCATCGCAATATATTTCGGTCCGATTGCAGGTCGATACAATAACAGACTCATTAATTGCCGGTAGTTTTTGTAATTCCAACAAGGCACCAGACAATTGCTCAGGTGAAAACGCAATTTTCTCACGAATATCAATAGGAGCAGTCTGATGGTTAATGCCAAGCGACAGTAATGTCATGTTTTAGAAAGGTTTAAATGTTAGATTGCAATTTTCAGTCATTGACCCACTAAATACAAGGCCAGGCTTATAAATCCTTATGTGTTTTAGAAATAAAGGAACGAAAGTATTTCAAATCGATCAGATCAATTGATAATGAAGCTAAAAGCAACCTTAAGCGACGCATTAAAATTCATACGTGAGTCACAGGATGATAGGCAATAAAAGACAAACTTTTCGCTTTTGTAACTCAGTGATACACTCAGTCAAAATAAGTTGGCATAATTTTGCACGCCTTTTTTGAAATGAGAAACAACTCAATAAATACTATGGTATCGAAATTGACAACTAAACAGTGCAACTTCTTGGCGGTCCTACCTATTGTACTACTCTCTGCCTGTGCTGGGCTGCCTGGGTCGCAACCTTTGGGCGGTGAAAAATTACACATTGAGCCAGCTCAAATTAACTATTTAGAGAAAGATGGTGGTCAGCCTAGGCCGGATCAACTGAGCAATGATACCTACCACATGATGATCGCTGAGCTCGCTTTTCGACGTGGTGAGATTGATGTGGCAGTAGAAAATTACTTAATAGTTGCAAAATCGCAGAATAATCCTGAAATTGCCGCTCGAGCTGTTCGTATTGCAATATACGGCAATGATTTTGAAGCTGCACTTCAGGCGGCCCAACGTCGTCAAGAATTATCGCCGAATGACCTTGAAGCGAAGCAGGTAATTGTTGCTATCTATATACGTCAAGGTAGGCCCACAGAGGCTGCCCGTTATCTTGAAAAGGTAATTGCACAAAGCCAGGGCAGTGACCAAATGTTGTTTGGCATCTTAACTGGATTGTTTTCAAGAGAAGAAGACGTTCACTCCACATTAGAAGTCACTCGCCAAACGGCACAGAATTACCCAGAAAAAGCTTATGCTCAATACATGCATGGCGTGCTATCGGCGCAGGCAGGCAATGTCGCAGAGGCTCTCAGTTATCTGGATAAATCGTTGGAAATTCAAGTTATCGATGGCGCATACAGTTCACGAGCTAAAATTTTACTTAAATTAAACCGGCCTCAAGAAGCGGTTGCAAGCCTTAGTCAAGCAGTGACTGATCGTCCTGATGACAAAAGTCTTGGTTTAACCTATGCACGGTTATTGGTCGACGTAAAGCAATATGAGCTCGCTCGAATCGAATTTGAACGACTTTATGAAACCTCGCCAAATGACCCAGACCTACTGTATACCTTGGGTTTATTGTCGCTCGAATCACAGCGGTTGGATAATGCTGAAAAATATATGTCACGACTGGTTGAGCTCAATTTGCGTGAAGGCGAAGCACAGTATTATCTGGGTAGAATCTTTGAAGGTAAGGGGCAACCCAATCAAGCCATAGATTGGTATCGTTCGGTACAGGTAAAAGAATATCGTTTTGATGCGCAGCTTAGAATTGCGGTATTACTAGGTTCAATCGGTCAAATTAAAGAATCAAATGAATATTTAAGTCAAATGCGAAAAGGCAGCCAAACTCAAAGTGCATTAGTTCGAATATACATAACCGAGGGTGAAATATTGTCAACAGCAGGACAATTTACTGAAGCGCTAGAGGTTTACAACGAGGCGTTAAAGGTTTCGCCTGACGATATTGACCTTTTATTTGCACGTGGAATGGTAGCTGAAAGGGCAGATCGTCTTGATATTCTGGAAGCAGACATTAAGGCAGTCCTTAAAATGCAGCCCAATAATGCGCATGCATTGAATGCACTAGGCTTTACCTTAGCTGACCGAACAGACCGATATGAAGAAGCCTATGGCATGTTAAAGCGGGCTGTAGAATTGATGCCTAACAATGCCGCAATTCTGGATAGTTTTGGTTGGGTTAATTACCGTATGGGAAAATATGACGTTGCCATTCGTTTATTAAAGTCTGCACTGTCCAAGTATTATGACAATGAAATCGTTGCGCATTTAGGTGAAGTGTTGTGGGTGAGTGGAAACCAAGAAGAAGCAAAAAGTGTATGGGAAGAAGCTTTGAAAAAAACGCCAAATGACCCACTTATCCAAAAGGTCATGCAACGTTTTATCCAATGAACTGACCCAACAACCAATCACTAATCGATCGGCTAATAAAATTGCTGACTCCAACTATTTGTAGGGCGATAGCTCACTTTCTTCGCGTATGACACTTTTGATACAACCTTTTTTTTCACGTCTATTGGCCCTGGTCTTGGTGATATTGATTGGTGCCTGCAGTCAAACGCCAGAGCTCCAAGTCACCCAAGAAAGTGAACGAAGTTGGGATAGACGACAGCAGCAATTAGTCAATATCGATGAATGGGAAATTCATGCCCGTATAGCCATCTTGTTAGAAGACAAGGTTTATCCGCTCGTAATCAACTGGGTTCGTCAACAGGAACGCTCTTTGATGATTATGGAAGCCCCGTTCGGACAAGGCGTCATTCGGTTACAGTCAAATACTTCAACGAATAAAAACGAACAGTTTAAACTTACGTTAGTTGATGGCAGGTTTCATCTTGGGCCAACCCCAGAAGTTTTATTGTTTAATCTGTTGGGTTGGAGTATCCCAGTGAGTGGTTTAAAGTCTTGGATCAAAGGATTGCCTCAGTCTAATGTAGATTCTAACTACGAAATATATGGCTCTGGCAGGTTGAAGTCATTACAACAAAACGGCTGGCTGATCAATTATTTGGATTACTTTTCCGAACAAGAGCAGCCTCAGCAATTACCGAAGCGACTGTACCTTAAGCATAAAAATATGGGCATTAAGATGGCCATAGAACGCTGGGAAAAGTTTGAAGTATCGGTCGAGTCGGAATCGATATTCCCAAATTTCGACTAAGGGTCTATTAAAACCAATGACACTATTATCCCCAGTATTTAAATCGCCGGCTAAACTCAACTTGATGTTGCACATTACAGGGCAGCGTGTTGATGGTTATCATCTGTTGCAAACTGTTTTTCAGTTTATTGATCTATACGATCATTTAACATTTGAAATAACGCAAGACGGTTTAATCAAACGTGCACACAGTCAAACGACTGTTGACGAGGCAGATGACATTATTCTGCTGGCGGCAAAGTTATTACAATCAAAATACTCAGTATCATTGGGCTTGCGATACCGTATTGAAAAGCATATTCCTATCGGTGGCGGTCTGGGGGGCGGCAGTTCAAATGCGGCCACGACCTTAATGGTATTGAACAAACTATGGGAATTAAATCTAGGCACGTCAGAACTGGCGACTATAGGGCTGGAACTAGGTGCGGACGTTCCCGTATTTGTTAAGGGGCAATCTGCCTGGGCCAGTGGTATTGGTGAAGATTTAATGCCAATTAATCTACCAAAACCTTGGTTTGTTGTCATTTATCCGAAAATAGTTGTCTCAACAGGTGAAATATTTGCCTCTGAGCAATTGACACGCAATTGTGATCCCATCACAATACGCGACTTTCTGACAAGTGGTGGTCGCAATGTTTGCGAACCAGTCGCATGCCAGTTATATCCAGACATTCAAAACGCGATCGATTGGCTCAATCAATACTCGATAGCTAAAATGACTGGCACTGGAGCTTGCATTTTTGCGAGTTTTGATAGCCTCGAGCAGGCTGAAAGTGTAATATCGCTCGCGCCCAAGCATTGGAGTACATTTGTTGTGAAAGCAATGAATACAAATCCATTACTTGAGCAGTGTAGAAAATTACAATAATGACAGTAATATATTGGGGCGTCGCCAAGCGGTAAGGCACCAGGTTTTGATCCTGGCATGCGTAGGTTCGAATCCTGCCGCCCCAGCCATATTAAAATAGATTTTGCTTAGAGTTGAAGCCCAAGTCGTTTCGACTAGCATATTGACAGCAACAATAGTTTAATCAAACCTCATTTCAAACTGAGCGAGTGACCGAATGGCTGGTAGTGCAAACACAGACGACCTCATGGTGTTTACGGGCAACGCTAACCCAGAATTATCTCGAGCAGTGGCACGCTATCTGGATATCCCGCTTGGAATTGCATCAGTTGGAACCTTTAGTGACGGTGAGACGGCCGTTGAAATTGGCGAAAATGTTCGTGGTAGGGATGTATTTATAATCCAGCCAACGTGCATGCCAACCAACGACAACCTGATGGAATTGTTAGTCATGATCGATGCGCTAAAGCGCTCTTCAGCTGACAGGGTGACTGCGGTTATCCCCTACTTTGGTTATGCCCGACAAGATCGTAAAGTAAGGTCTCAGCGTGTACCGATAACGGCAAAAGTGGTTGCTAATATGCTCAGTAGTGTTGGTGTAGACCGCGTGCTAACAGTTGACTTACATGCAGATCAGATCCAAGGTTTTTTCGAATGTCTGGTGGATAACGTCTATGCATCCCCGATTTTAATGGGTGATATTTGGAAGCAGAAACACCCCGACATGATTGTTGTATCGCCAGACGTTGGCGGTGTAGTGCGTGCTAGGGCCGTCGCTAAGCAGCTTGACGACGCAGACCTTGCCATTATCGATAAACGTCGACCACAGCCGAATATGGCCAAGGTGATGAATATCATTGGTGAAGTTGACGGCAAGACCTGCATTATTGTCGACGATATGGTTGATACAGCGGGCACATTGTGCCAAGCCGGTGCCGCTTTGAAAGAACGTGGCGCGAAAGGTGTTTATGCCTACTGTACTCACCCCGTGTTGTCCGGTAAGGCCATAGAAAATGTTGAAAATTCAGTGCTTGATGCACTGGTTGTTACCGATACCATCCCACTGTCAGCTGCGGCCGTACAGTGCTCAAAGATCCGCCAGGTATCAGTCGCAGAAATGTTAGCCGAAACAATACGACGCGTACATTTCGAAGAATCTGTTAGTTCATTATATATGGATTAACGATCGCTGATCAGGTGAAACCTGGGCAGCGTTAAGTTCCTTCTTGGTCGCAAAGGAGGTTTCCGTCATTTCGACGGTTTTTTTGTTTTTGGAGTACAACAATGTCAGACAACATTCAATTGAATGCTGAGCCACGTGAGGATTCGGGGAAAGGTGCGAGCCGCCGCCTAAGACACACAGGAATGGTACCAGCAATTATATATGGTGGCGATAAAGCCCCAATATCCATCATGCTAAAGCATAACGACTTCTTTCATGCACTTGAAAAAGAAGCGATTTACACGCAGCTTATCGATCTAAACCTAGGTAAAAAGAAAGAAGTGGTCGTTTTGCGTGATCTACAACGCCACCCTTTCAAGCAAAAGATCATGCATGCGGATTTCTTTCGTATCGACAATAAAAAGCCGATTCATGTCACTATTCCGGTTCACACGTTAAATGCAGACGATTGTGCTGGCGTTAAAATCGACGGCGGAATGCTATCGCTAATGATGTCAGAAATCGAAGTGATCTGTTTGCCGAAAGACATCCCCGAGTATCTTGAAATTGACGTGGCAGAATTGCACCTTGGTGAGACTATTCACCTGTCACAGATTAAAATGCCAAAAGGCGTTGAGATTGTCGCGTTAACACATGACGAAGATGGCGATCACGACTTAGGTGTTGTTTCAGTACTAAAGACTCGCGCTGAAGTCGTATCAGACGAAGCACCAGAAGCACCTGCACAGCAAGATGATGCTGCTGCTGAAGGTGATAGCGAAGACAGCTAGACCGCAAATGGCTGCCCTTAAAGCAGACATACGCTTGATAGTTGGCCTTGGTAATCCCGGGGCTGACTATACCGATACCCGGCACAATGCCGGGTTTTGGTTTTTGGATAGTTTGGCGCAGCAACTGTCCGTTTCGTTTCGGTTCGATAAACGATTCAATGCCGCCGAAACCAAAACCCAAGTAAAAGTAGATACCAATTCAAAAGACATTATCCTGCTAAAACCTCAGACATTTATGAATCGAAGTGGTCAGTCTGTTGGCGCCGTAGCAAGGTACTATAAATTGTTACCGGCTCAAATTCTTGTTGTGCATGATGAGTTAGATCTAGCGGCAGGAGACAATCGCCTTAAACAAGGTGGTGGTCATGGAGGGCACAATGGTCTCAGAGATATCATCAATCATTTGGCGGTAAAAGATTTTTTCCGGCTTAGAGTTGGCATAGGCCACCCTGGAGATCGCAATCAGGTGATCAATTACGTCTTGCATAAACCTTCAGTTTCAGACCAAAGTGCTATTGAAGCAGCGAACCAACGGTCGCTCGACGTCATGCCACAGGTATTTGAAGGACGCTTAGATAAAGCCATGCAAGCGTTACACACTTAATTAGAGCATAAAAATATGGGATTCAAATGTGGCATCGTAGGCCTGCCTAACGTCGGAAAGTCGACACTCTTCAATTCGCTGACCAAAGCCGGCATTGCTGCAGAAAACTATCCGTTTTGCACGATTGATCCCAATATTGGTATTGTAGAAGTACCCGACCCCCGGTTAGCGCAATTAGCAGAAATCGTTATACCCAAAAAGATCATCCCCACCACAATGGAGTTTGTTGATATAGCCGGACTTGTTGCGGGCGCGTCAAAAGGGGAAGGTTTAGGCAATCAATTCCTCGGACATATTCGTGAAACAGACGCCATTGCACAGGTCGTTCGATGCTTCGAAGACCCCGACGTAATCCACGTCGCCAACAAAATAGACCCGCTCAGTGACGTTGAAACAATCAACACAGAATTGCTATTAGCAGACATGGAATCAGTCACCCGTCAAATTGAGCGTAACCGAAAGCTGGCTAAATCCAATGATAAGGATGCCAAAGCCAAGCTGACTTTTATGCAAGAAATCTTAGCGCATATTGAACAAGGTGAGAGCGCCAGAACTTTTGAAGTTGATGAAAGCCAGCAAAAATGGATGAAAGAGCTTCACCTCATCACAGCTAAACCCACTTTATACATTGCCAATGTGGCTGATGATGGTTTTGAAAATAACCCACATCTTGATGCGCTCGTTAAATTTGCAGCAACAGAAGGGGCTGAAGTTGTTCCAGTCTGTGCCTCAATAGAAGCCGATATTGCCGAACTAGACCCTGAAGAAGCCGAAGACTTCCTAAAAGAACTGGGTCTCACTGAACCGGGCCTAGACCGCGTCATTCACGCAGGTTACCGGCTGCTTAACCTACAAACCTACTTCACTGCAGGTGTGCAGGAAGTGCGAGCCTGGACAATACGCGTCGGTGACACGGCCCCAAAAGCCGCAGCTGTTATTCACACTGACTTTGAAAAAGGCTTTATCCGCGCTGAAGTCATAGCCTTTGGTGACTTCATTACGGGCAAAGGAGAGCAAGGCGCCAAAGATGCAGGAAAATGGCGCTTAGAGGGTAAGGAATACATCATGAAAGAAGCCGACGTTATCCACTTTCGGTTTAATGTATAAACAACAGCGAATCCGCTATTGACAGCAGCCAGTCTTCAAGGGAAAATCCTGCCCCCGCGACTGGCTAAACAGGTTTTAGCGAGTCGGCTGATAGCATCAGTCGGCAAAACGGCAACATAGCTCAGTTGGTTAGAGCACATCACTCATAATGATGGGGTCCCAGGTTCGAATCCCGGTGTTGCCACCATACATAATCCAATAGCCACAAGGCTTTGCTGGGTTTAAACTAAACCGCCTTAGGGCGGTTTTTTTATGTCTGCAGTTTATAAGGAGCCAGTATAGCGATGGCAGTCATTGTAGGAAAATTTTTACTTTTGTGCCGATTGGTACTTTTACTACTCTTACCAAAATAAGCAAGTGGCGGCAAAAAAACCTAATAGGCATTGATTGTAAAATGCCATTTACAACTATTAGCATACTCAGTTTAAGCGAATTTAATTTTTGGAAGCGATGTTCATGCGTAAGATAAAAATCTGGATATGTTAGGGAATAAATTTTGAGAGGGCGTTGTTCTTGTCAGTCTTGGGGCATGTTTTTCAAGGCTGTTATAAATCGATACTGGTTCAAAAAGAGAGCTATCTTCTGGAGCTATCGAGATATATCGTACTCAATCCTATCCGAGCAGGTGGGGTAGTTAAAGCAGAACACTGGCAGTGGAGTCGCTATCAAAATACGGTTGGCCTCGAAGAGTCTCCTGGTTGGCTGCAGGTCAATGGTTGATTATCTTGTTTCGGAAAGCGCCGTTCATCCGCAGAAGAAAAATATAAGGTGTTTGTCGCTGAAGGAAAAAATCAGTTATCACTCTGGACACTATTAAAAAAGCAATTTTTGGGTGATGAGAATTTTGTCGAAGAAATGGCAGCAAAGATAGATCAAGATAGAGATCTATCGGAAGTTCCATCAAGTCAAAGAAGGGCAAAAGCAAGGGCTTTAACGGAATACGAAACAAGGTATGAAGGTCGTAACAAATCTATTTTGACGCCCAATCAAAGTGGGGGGGTACACGATGAAAGCAATAGAGGATGACTTCAATTGACACTACTCGAGTGTGAGTAAAATTATCAAATTTTCGTCGAATTCATGTTTTAAGTCTTGACCCAAGCCTCTATCAAATTCAGACTTGACCCCAATCTCTATATATCACGATAAAAATTATAAGGGCCTCGTTATGACCTCAAAATATTTAACATCAATAATTTTTACATTTTTTGCTACTTTGTCTCTAGTTTCTTGTGGTGGTGGTGGTGGTGGTGGAGGTAATTCATCAGACCCAAAGGATCAGGTGGTATTATCAAATAAAAACGCCCCTTGGTTTCATGATTATATGAAAACAGATGATGGTAGTGAGGTGTTAGTTTTGACAACCATTGATCAAGCTAACTTTAACAAAGTTTCACCACCGACACCTCTATTTATGATTCAGGTTGGGTCTTCAGGAGTGGTCGATAAAACAGCAACATACTTTAACACTCCCCCTCAGTTTTATTGGGCTCGAAATATTGTGGCCTTTACTGATCCAGTGACTCAACGTCCTATCCTATGGTTCTGTAGTCAAGGTAGGGAGGTCGGAAATTACGAGGACGCACCTGATCCTAGAGTCAACGGTGTATGGGGAGAACAAGACCAACTATATGTACTGAATGGAGATAAATTTGAAGATGCGAGTACAAAATTACCCCAATCAAATGATTTTTCTCATGGTTGTTCGGTTGGAAATATCGGAGATGGAAACCCACTAGTTTTTGTAAAAAACACTTTGGGTGTATTTGATGGTAACCCACCACGCCGTTTACTATTTGATGACGGAGTGAAGTACACCTCCAATGGGTTTGATTCAGATACTTTAGCGGATGTTACCTCATGGTGGACTGGGACAGGTGATTTTGCAGGACGTGGATTTGACGATTTCGTGTATAGCAAAAGAATAGTCAGATATGTAGGTGGCGCGTATCAAGTAGTACAAGATTTAGTTGCAAGTGACTTAGAAAACGAAGGCTATACAAACTACCATGGTGGTGTGATAGGTGATATCAATAATGATAATAAGCCTGATATTATAATGATATTAAGTGGGGATGGAGTTAAGCAACCTTTCTTGGGAGGGGCTAAATTAGCAGTGTTTCTAAATGATGGAACGGGGTCTTTTTCGTATTCGCCTGCTTCTATCCCATCACATGAGCCAAATGAGTATGGGTTAAAAATAAGAATATTTGATATTAACTTCGATGGTAACGCAGATATTGTAACCAGCGGGTCCAAGTACGGTTACGGGCTTCAGGTTACAGATCGATTAACATCATCAGTGCTAGTTGGTGACGGGCAAGGTAACTTCATAAAAAAGACGCTTAATGATCCAGCCTTAAATTTGATTAGCAATGGCCATGAGGCAATGTATTTTCTACATGACCGAGATAGTACCTCTTACAGTATTATTTTATATTCTGGCGATGGTGTAAATACCACGTTATATGGCAGAACAGTTACACCTAATACTCCTCTTGGTTTACGCTGAATACTCAATTGAAATAATCTCAATATTGAAGCTTGTGAACTAAACGGTTTCGTACTCTTAATATTGTGTAACCAATTAGGAATAAAGTAGGGTTTCAATATTTAAATGGCGGCTAAAAGTGTCTTAAGCAATCAGCTTATAAAAAATGTCCCAATCACTATGCCGTCCTC
>TARA_B110000259_G_scaffold170023_1_pt1 | contig 32657 bp, 27 predicted proteins | sample TARA_B110000259 | Tara Oceans TARA_B110000259 (sample SAMEA4397649) | marine metagenome | biome: Polar Biome; feature: [SRF] surface water layer (ENVO:00010504); material: water (ENVO:00002006), including particulate matter (ENVO:01000060) such as... | depth 5 m | reverse complement strand
TATTTAGTTTTTATTTTATAGTTTGAGAGATTATAACAAATCTCTATGTATTCAATTTTTTATTTATTTATAAAAAATTGAATCGAATTTAATTAAATATATAACAATACCATAATACCTATGACTGACATGACTTGTAATATCTGCTGTGAAAAATATAATAAATCTTTGAATGCTAAAGTTTCGTGTATATGTGGCTTTGACGCTTGTAAAACCTGTGTTAGAACTTACTTGCTTTCTACTAATAAAGATCCTCATTGTATGGAATGTAAAACCCTATGGAGTAATAAATTTGTAATTGATAATTTGAATCGGTCATATATCGATGGAGATTATAAAAATCACCGCAAAACTCTATTGGTCGACCGTGAAATTAGTAGAACACCCGAATTAATGAATCTAGTTGAGAGAACTAAATTAACTGAAGAAAAAACACAGGAAATAGATGAAATTAATATACAGTTTAAAGAAGTAAGAAAACTCTATAATGAACTTTCAAAAAAATTGTCTGAAAAAAAACATGATCTCACAAGAATTAGGACCGGAGAAAAAATTATAGACCGAAAGAAATTTATTATGCCCTGTCCCGGTGAGAATTGTAAAGGATATTTATCATCACAGTATAAATGTGAGATATGTAAAATTCATACTTGCCCTCAGTGCTATGAAATTATTGGATACAACAAAGACGAACCGCATATCTGTATAGAGGCTAATTTACAAAGTGCAGCTTTGATTAAGAAAGAAACTAAAGGTTGTCCTCAGTGCGGAGTTAGAATTTATAAAATAGATGGTTGTGACCAAATGTGGTGCACCGAATGTAAGGTTGCTTTTAATTGGGGTAATGGTAAAATTATTTATGGGGGGCAAGTACATAATCCGCATTACTACCAATATATGAGAGAACAAAATGATCAGCAAACTGCTACAAGAAATCCAGGTGATGTATTATGTGGTGGGTTAGTCACTTACAATATATTTTCATATTTAGTTCGGTATATTAATGAATATAATCAGCCAAAGTGGTTTGATATGCTGAAAAATGATGCTGTAATAAATCAATTTACGCAAGAATATAAAATTGATTCTATCGCTCAAATAATCAAAATTTTATCACATCTACACAGAATAGTTAATCATATCAATAATGTTAATCTGCTCAATACAAGAACTAAGGTTAGAATTTTAGATAATAATGATTCATTAACTATTCAATATATTTTAAATAAAATAACCAAAAAAGAACTGGCTAGATATATTTACACAAATGATATTTCGAGAAAGAAACACACCGAGTTGTTAAATATTTATGAACTGTTGGGTGTTGTTGGTATTGAAAAATTTACTAATCTAATCGATTTATATAAAAATATTAATAAAAATCAAGCCACACCTTTCACTAATGGACCTCTTAATATTGAAGATTTATTATTGGTAGTGCATGCCGTTATTGATGTTATAAGAGAATACAATAATCTACTGGACTATTGTAATCGATTAGCAGTTGATATTTCAATAAATTACAAACAGACGGTTACTTTAATAAAATACTTTCATAACGATTATAAATATCAAGTTTTAAATGGTAAATATACAATTGCTGATTTGGAGAAAATTTTAAATAATAGTAAAGGTAATAATAATAGCGAAGCATCCTCAAGTTCCGACAACAAATAATTCAACTATTCAATAAATTTACTTGTTATTTGAGAACTACGAATATTATAAGCCGAATTTGTAGAAAGGAACGCAACATCAGACCAGTCTATCTCTTTAAATTTTTTTATGTTTTCTTTTTTATTTTTAAGAAAGACTACACCATAGCCTTTTTTCTTAGGTAATATATCATAACTATCATAATGTTTCATATTTGCCTTTCCAAAACAAGTGGAAGGTATATAGATATCACAAATATAATGCATCTTTTTATTTCTGGTAGTAGAAGGCGTTCCTCCGTCAGATAGAGAATATATTTTCATAGTTTCGCTATCATTTTCATTTATTATATAACTATCATTTTTATGATTTTTAGACCAAACCTGAAATATACATTGGACACTTATATTTTTACCTGTTGGAGATTCGAAATCAGTTTCTAATTTTTCACTATGTATTAGGTTAAAACCAACAACTCTTTTTCGTGGAACTCCTTTTCCATCGCTTTCAAACAATTGTGGTAAAATAAAACAAACATAATCAGCAAATTTATTAGAATGATTTATAAATTTTAACGCTAATTGCCCTCTCAATCCAAATGGTGGATTTCCAATAACTACATATTTTTTGTTTTCATTCTCGTTGGGATTCCATTCGAGATAATTTTGTTTTTTAATTTCATCAAAATTTGGTTCAATATCCAGTCCTATTCTTCTATTGGTTGGTAAAATTTTTAGAAATACTCCGTTACCTGCAGCCGGTTCAATAAAAGTATAATTTTTTTCACAATCTTTATATTCATTCAATACTTTTATAAATTTGGAATAACAATACTCGGCTGTTGCTTTAGGTGTGAAGAATTGGTCTTTTTCCTTATAACTAAATTTAGAATAGTCAATATCTATCTTTGCCAAAGTAAGTATCTCAAATGTATAATGCGATGGAACATTTTTTAATTCTATCCATCGTCTTATTGTTCCAACTGCAACATTAATATCACTTGCTATATCTTGTAATTTTTTACTTTCTAAAATTTCATTAAGAATATCAATCAAATTATATGATTCTGATTTTGGTTCTGTTTTTTGAGACATGTATATTATGGTATATACATATCCGTTTATATATATTATATTTTCAATTTTAATTTATATTTTATTATCATTAAAATATGTAAAAATCCTATAAATCACCTGAAAACTGGTTTTAGAGCATTATGCTGTCAATAATTAAATATTATATTTATGTGTATAATTTTGAGAATTTGATAAAGTAAAAATTTTTTTAGAATTGGACATTTTAAAAATGTCCATTTTTGAAATACGTGACAACTTTCAAAACTTGAAAAAAACACATTTTATAAATTTAACGATAATAAAAAACAAACAAATTTTATTATCATTATGTAGCCAATAATTGAAAATATGTAAAAAATAAAAGTTTTTATGTAAAAAAAACATCAAAAATTATATATATATAAAACAAGTTAAGGATTTTTAGGGTTGCTATATTATAAATGTCACGCACACTAAAAAATCCCGATGTCCCAACAAAATATGTGTGTAAATGTTGTCAGTATTTTACGAGTAAAAAAAATTTCAATAAACATTTAGCCACATCAAAACACATAAAAACAGAGGACGCAACCAATTGCGAGGATTTTAGCAATAACTCGCACACTAAAATCCCTAAAATTTTTTTGTGAAAATTGTAATTATCAAGAAAAACATAAGAAAAACATAAGAAAAATTAATTATAGTCTTATATATATATAAGATTAAATAACTTAAAAATATTATCTTATACAGTATACAAGATAATAATAATATGCCGAAAGTAAAAATGGACTATTCTAATACTATTATTTACAAAATTTTTTGTAAAGACACTAATATAAAAGAAACATATATAGGTCATACTACAAATTTTGTTACGAGAAAATCAGCACATAAAACAAGTTGTAAAGATGGTAATAGTTATATTTATCGTTATATAAGAGCACACGGAGGCTGGGATAATTGGAAAATAATAATTTTAGATGATATTGACTGTAAAAATTATGAAGAAGCAAGGAAAGCAGAGCAAAGTTATATAGACATGCATAATAGCGAATTAAACACTACCAACGCATATTGTGTTAAAGATAAAAATGAAAAAGAATATAATGAAAACGATTATACTTACAAAGAATATAAAGAACCTAAAGAATATGTGTGTAAATGTTGTCAGTATTTTACGAGTAGTAAAAAAGATTTCAATAAACATTTAGCCACACCAAAACACATAAAAACAGAGGACGCAACCAAATGCGAGGATTTTAGCAATAACTCGCACACTAAAATCTCCCAAATTATGATGTTTGGGTGTGTAAATTGCGACCGACAATTCAAATCTAAGTCTGGTTTATGGAGACATAAAAAAACCTGTATAAATAAAAAAGATAGTGATGTAAGTTGTACGGAAATAATAGAGCATAACAAACCAGATAAAGAAACAGAATTAAAAGATATGATTATGGTGCTTGTAAATGAGAACAAGGAAATGCGAAATATAATGATGGAACAAAGCAAACAAATTACCGAAATAATACCTAAACTGGGAAACAGTACAACAAATAATAATAATACCATAAATAATAATCAAAAGGTTAGTATTAATGTATTTTTAAATGAGAAATGCAAAGATGCTATTAATATGAGTGATTTTATAAAATCTATACAAGTATCAGTAGACCAACTCCAATATACGACGAATAATGGTTTAGGCAAAGGAATTACTAAAGTAATTATGGATAATATGAATAAATTAAGTAAATACGAGAGACCTTTACATTGTAGCGACTTAAAAAGGGAAACAATTTATATAAAAGATGATGATAAATGGGAGAAAGATACACATAATGAAAAATTAAAGAAAGCAATAAATAAAGCATCTAACAAAAATTATTCGGCATTATGCGATTGGACAAGCGAAAACCCTAATTTTATGAAACAAGACGATAAACAGATGTTTTATGCAAAGACTTGTTCGGTAATTGGGAAACCGTTGGAAGAAGATAAAATAATAAAGAATATCTGTTCAAATACATACCTAAAATAAACTTTTGCACCTACTGATTAGTTTATTTTCGTTTATGATTACGTTTTCTTGTTCTGCCTAATTTACCACCACTGAGCAAACCAGCCTGTTTTGGTTTTAATATGTTTAATATACCGTCTTTCGCGTTGCCTAGAATTTGTCCAACATTAACCTCGCGGCCTAAAAATTGTCCAACAGTTTTAGTGGGCGGAACTAAATTTCCGACCATTGATGGAACTGACTGTGAAGATGTAACTTGTCCACCGCGGTGGGATCGTTTTGTATTTTTTTGACGAGGTTTTTTTTGGGGGTTCCTTCTGCGTTTAGCCGTAGGAGACATTATATATATATATCTGTATATATAAAAAAATTGATATGGAAGATAATAAATATATTGAAGATAATAACGAGAATTCAGAGAATAACGAGAATATAGAAATGACTGAATGCAGTATTTGTTTTGAAGAGATAACAAATGTCAGCAGTGCAAATTGTAATCATAATTTTTGCCACAGTTGCATAATGGATTGGTGTAATGTTGGTAAAGTCAGTTGTCCTCTATGCCGAACAAGAATGTTTGAAATAAAACAAACATCGGCGACAGATAATGTGGTCGCCGAAAATAAAAAAAACAAATTGCTAATTATAGATTTGGACATAAACGAGAAAATCCCGGGATTGATTTTGGTTCGCGTGGAAGGCGATAAAACTCCAGGAGTGTTAGTTGATTTTATCGATGATGACAGCATATTTGTAAATATTTTGAAGGAAGGAGATAGGTTGCTGTATGTAAATGGATTGCCTTGTATTAATTCTAAAGATACTGTTGCTGTAATAAATCGCACTTACGGAAACCGTGGATTTTTAAAAATTGAAATCCTCAACAATGATTTGGGGATAGACCGAAAAGTAAATAAGAAACGATTTACCGAGTACTATCGAGAAAATTGTTTCGTATGGATGTATAAAATTCTTCATTAATTTAAATTAAAATATATTTAAATTAATGTGATATTTATTTCTGTGAATTTTTGAACTCGCGGTAGGAAAGAGGTTTTGTTTCAGTTTCAGTCTCGGTGGATGACTTTGGCTTGGACGAACCCTTTTTTCTGCGATTATTAGAATCTTTTTTTTGTTGAACACGTAGAGCACTATCAACATATATTTCTTTAAGATGCTTACCAACGAGATAGGAACCCTCGTGCTGGTCGATTTCACCGTCTTCAATCTTCTTTAAAACATCTAAAAATTTATACATAATATTTATATCGATAGTATCCGTTTTTATTCCTTTGAAAATTTCAGCAAAACTATTATATAAAAAATCGCACTGTTTAATACAAATAGCATCAAATTCTTTTGGATTAGATTTTGCTAAACGGAAATATTTTTTTTTTAAATGTAGCAAATGATTTATATCAGCGTGAATACGTTCACTTTTTTTTGTAGAACGAATATCTTCTGTCACGTCTTCGGTTTCATTCGCCGAAATCATATTTTCAAGATCTTCTTTTTGTTGATCGTCGAGTACGGTCATATATTCTATTATATAAAATAGAAAAATATTTTTAAGTAATAACTTTAAAAATATATTGTAAGATTTAAAATAAAATGATATATATAATAAGATGAATTTGAAGAATAATTTGGTTTCAATTTTGAACAGAAAAAATTATAAATTTGTAATAATTTTTTTATCTGCTTTGCTATTATTTTTTTTATTTTATGGAAATTATAATTTGGTAGAAGGTTTAGATTTGAAGGACAAAATAAAAGATTTAAATAAAACTATGAGCGATGCGAAAAAGTCTACTAATGATAGTAAATCAACAGCAAAACATTATAAATCAGCGAATAACGGTCGTAGAAATATTTTAAAAAAACAGAGTGGATCAGTAGTTGAACCATTTCAAGAAGGAATGAATATTTGTGGTTCAAATTATAGTAATTTGGGAGTAAAAGGGAATAAAGCGAACATTATGGTTAATTCCCAATGTGAAACTCTGGAAACATTAAAGAATAAAAATAAACAAATATTAGAAGAAGATGCTTAAATCATTTAGGCATTAGGTTTTTTTTTATTTGGATATTTTCCAATTTTAACAATTCCAATTTGATTAAAACATTCCTCCCATATTTTTAATTCTTCAATTGTGAATAGCGGTGCACCATTAAAACTTTTCAAAAATAAAGTAGTTTTAATATTTTTATCAAATATAACATCAAAATTTCCAACCCATTCATACAAAGAATTTTCGTTTACATATCCCCAATTCCCTGTATTAGTAAGATTATGAACGCATAATCTTACTGATTTATACCATTTATTATCTAAATTTTGTTTAAATTTGAATAATATTCCTCCTTCGCTAATTGCTTCAGGTTGGAATTCGCATAAATTAGCATATTCAGGGCGACAATTTAATACTTTACATAAAGTAATAATATTATTTTTTGTAACAATTTTGTTAGTTTTAATAGCAAATCCTTTTGTATATGTTCCTAGTTCACTCATATTATGATTATGATTATAAATATATAATATTAAGAAATTATTAATTCAATTTTTTAAGTAATGAATATATTTATTATAATAATAAGATAAATTTATTATAGAAATATAATATAATCTTTTATGACTTCTGCTTTCGGCGATTCAGGAAGTGCTATAGTAATAATTATTATATTCAGCCTTGTTCATATATTATTGGCTGTAAGCATTGGAATAACAAATATAAGAAAAAACTGGGACATGTACAAATGTGACCCAGCAATTATGCCTTTTGCTGGAGTTTTTGGTCATGATGTAACTGAAAATTTTAATCAATGTATAAAAACCACGCAAGTGAATTTTATGGGTCCGTTTCTCGAACCGGTTTATCAATCTTTATCCTATTTCTCTCAAAATGGTGCACAATTTACTGATATGTTTGAAGATTTGAAAGTATTCGGCAACGGACAAGATAATGAAATGAGTAATTTTGCTGAAGATGCCAAAAATAGATTGTATCGTATGGGAGATAGTTCTAATAAGATATTTATAAGCGTGGTTGATACTTTTAGCAAATTGTCGTCGACGATAACTATTTTATTTTATACTTTGAAATCTGGTTTAGTAATAGGAGAGAACGTTTATAATGAATTACCAGGGACATTTATAAAAATAGCCACATTATAAAAATAGCAACTTTTGGTTCGGTAGGTAAAAAAATAATTTATATTTATAATTTATATCAATATATATTAATATGGAAAATGGAAATCAAAAAATTTTACAAGAAAATATAAAACACTTGTTTGAAAACGCAACATATTACAGTGAACATAGCAATGATATTTGGATCACTACAATTTTGATTGTTATCGTATTGGGGATATCAATGTATTTTTATATAAAGTCTTTAGCGGCGACTGAAAAAGTTAATTGGGAGAAAAACAAATGCAATCCAGCGTTTATGCCGTTCGCCGGAATGATCAATGGGGGCTCTGATAAATTCAACGAGAGTAATCTTTCAAATTGTTTAAAAGATTTAACCAGAAATATCGCAGACGATGCCTTATCACCTATAAACGCTGCTGCTAATATATTTTCGGCAACATTAGAAACAATGTCTGGTATGTTTTCAGGAGCACAAGATTTTATAATGTATCTCTACAATTTGCTATTAAGTTTTTTTAGAGAATTAATGTTGAAAATACAAAGAATTGCTATGGAAAATAATATAATTTTCGGAAAAATCAATGATTTTATTTCAGCATTCCTTGGATTTATTTCTTTAATGTACTACAATTTGATTGTTATAATTGATTCGATTAAATTGGTTTTTCCAATTGCGGCAATGAGTTTTCTTATTGGGGTGATTATGCCTGCGTTGGTTTCTTTAGTTGTTTCTATGATTTTACTCGCAGTATTCTATGTAATTGCTGTGACTATGTCGCCAGTGTTCTGTATCGGATGTTGGGCGTGGGGTCCAGTTGCTATTTGGATTATAGTGGTAATTTTTATGACGATTTTTGTTGTGTTTCTTTTAACAATTTATGCGATTTTTGCTGAAAGTTGTAACAATATTTTAAATAAACTTTTAAAACCAGTCAGTAATACTGAAGACGAAAGCGAATTCAAACAACCACCGCCTTAGTAAATAAAAAATTTGTATATTTCATTAAAATATTTTAATATTTTAATGATGTTAATTGAAACAAAACGAAAAAATAAACTCTATAAATTTTTATTTTATATTTTTTTACTGCTTATAATTTTTAACCAAGTAATATTATATGGCGTAGTTAATTATTTATATAATAATCCATCGGAAAATTATGAAAATTATAATTTAGGAAATAATCCCGGAGAGATGATTTTCAAAGATAACAAAATTTTACCCGAATGCTGTTCTCATTTTTCTCATTATTCAAGTGATAAAGGCTGTCCCTGTCTAACGATAGAGCAACAAAATTATTTACGAATGAGAGGTTTAAATAGAAATCAGTCGTCATTCAACCATTCTCCGGGATTAAAAAATATATATTTTTCACCGACAAATACATTAAAGGGTTTAAAAGATGAGAAATTTCTTAAACACAACACTTATATAAATAAATCGCCCGTAGAGATGAGTGCTGAAAGAAAAAACGAGGTTTATTCGCTTCTAAATATTCAAGAACGATGATGGTGTGGTATAAAGTATATATAAAATAATTATATAAAACGATAACACTATTAATAATAATATTACAAAAAATGTTATTATTAATAATCGTTCCTGTTCGCTCATTTATGCTCGCGCACAATATAAATATGAGGCAGATAAATTATATTAATAAAATTAGAAATCCATATGTGATGATGCAACCAGAAATTCCAGGAGAAAATACAACTGAACCATTTGATTATCTGGAGAATATTGAATATGACGAAGATGAAGATATGTGGACGATGGATTTGATAATACCAGACGAACAATTCCCTGCCGAACTCAAGGGGAAGATAGAGCCGACATCAGAAATAATGAAAGATATTTTAAATAAAACCGAGAGTGAGACGGAGAGTGAGACTCCTTTTCCATCTTTCAACGAATTTTTAAGAAAGAAACAAGAAGAAGTAGCTTACAATATGCTCCAAGAATTTAACAAAGCAGATGAAAAAGCAGATGTGATTGAAAAAATGGACGAACATACAAATCTACGGATACTTACACAAGGCGGAGCGATAGCATATTCGAAGAAATGGATCTATGATATGGTAAAGTTTAGTTGGGATTATCCAAAGTTCATGTATATTGATATGTATAATATGAGAGATTTTGCTATTGAAAATAAAACAAAAAATTATATGTATCTTGGGTATAACCCGCCTGATATAGATACTTCAAAATTTGGACCATACTATGTTGTAGCACTTGAAGTGGTTGCATCTAAAAAAGAACTTCATGTTTGTGGTATTATTCAAAATCCAAATTATATGATGGAAAATGAAAAAGATACACATAGAATTCAAGAGTTCAAGAAGGAAATAACAGTTATGGCTGAAAATTCGGCGGTGTTTTTAAAAATAGAAAGGTTAAAAAAAGGTTCAAATGAAAGATATTATTTAAGTTGGTTATATGATTAGATTTAGTTGTACATACCTAATGGTAGGTCGTTTTTTGCGGTGCGTGTGAGTAGTTTATCAATAGTAGTGCGTTTAAGATGGAATGGGAATTCAACAGTATCATCAAGTTTAAGAGATGATTGAAATAGATTATCATCGGATTTCATTAGTCGGTAAAGGTTGAGTTTGGTATAAATAATTTCAAGACACCGTTTCAGGTTCCTAACACCTGCTTCTTGTTCTGTGAAATCGGTAATGATATATTCAATAATCTCATCTGTGAATACAATATCATCAGGTGAGAATTTAGTCTGTTCGTGTATTTTAGTGAGTAGGTAATTTTTACAGATTACAAGTTTATCTTTTGTTGTATATCCCTTGGTCTCAATCTTATACATCCTATCTTTAAGGATGGGATTGACCTTGGTCTCGTCGTTATAACTGAAAATGTATAACGCCCTTGACATATCAAGACTGATTTCGGATAAGTATTTATCGCTGAAATCAGTATTCTGTGTAGTATCAGTAAGATGGGTTAGAACTCCCGCAATTTCTTCGCCTTTTGGTGTATCGCTGATTTTATCAAGTTCATCAAACAGTATGACTGGGTTCATACATCCAGATTGGATTAGAATATCAATAATTTTTCCATATTTACTACCCTCAAATGTGTAAGCATAACCATCAAGAAACCCACTGTCGCCACAACCACCGAGAGCGACAAGAGCGAATGGGCGATTTAGAATTTTACTAATACCGTCCTTGATAAGTGTGGTTTTTCCAGTTCCCATAGGTCCTTTGATTGCGATTGCACTACCAACCGCATTAGGATTAACAAGCCATAGACCAATAAGTTGCATAATTTGCATTTTAGCATCTTCAAGACCATATACTACCGAATCAAGAGTGTTTTTGGCGGATTTCATAAAACTATGGCATTCATCAATACCGTCGGCAAATGTAATTGGTAGATTATTGTATTTATTAAACGGTAGTTTGATAAACGCATCAACCCATGACTTAACCTTGTAATACTCGCTATTATCGTGTTCCATTGTGCGAAGAGCGTTAATTTTCCGTAGGGCACAAGCCTTATATGTGTCTGGAATATCAATATTAACAAGATGAATTAGATATGGTGTTTCTACGGTGGTGAGTTTTTTAATAGCAGTTAATTTTTTAATAGCGACATCCTGTTCTTCGGGAGACATATGTTGCTTGAAATATAGCGATTCATTATTTTCAACAGCGAGAATTTTAGTGAATGCTTTGTAATTTTTATTACCAGTTTTAGCAACGGACGTAGCAAATTCCTCCATATCGCCTTGACCGTCATTATCACCATCGATGATTTCATTTTGGAGTTCATTATTTGCCAATTTAACGATGTCGTCAATGATATTATTAGTCTTAGAATTAATCAGTTTCATGGTTAGTTTATCAAGTCCTGTATCTTTATCGTCTGTATCGCTTACATCATCATCGTCATCTGTGAATACATCTTCATCTTCATCGTCATTATCCTCATCGGTATCAGCATCAACCGCTTCGGTTAGATGGCGTTTGTTTTTCTGCATTTTAGGAATTGGTGTTACTTTAATACGCTTGAGTTTATTGATTTTGGATGCACTATACTTTGAGGGGTATAATGTGTTGATAAACTTGTAATATTCCAATTTATCCTTTACAAGGTTTTTTGTAGATTTATTTACAAATGGGTCTTCGCTGTCGTCAATGAATGAGTCATTATCGGATTCATACTCGCTTTCAGAATCAGTAGGAAAATCGGTATCGGATTTATCAATAATATACTTGCGCTTCAACACGCCGGTGCTAAGACGGGTATTATGTTTGCGATTATATAGAGAAGTCGGCATATGTGATAATTGATATATAATTATAAAATAATTTAATTTATCAATTTTAAAACAATTAAATTATTTTAAATAATTATTCAAAATAAATTTAAATAAATTTAAAATAATTTAATATTAATAATATTAAAATTGATTAGGAATTTAAATATATATATTAATTATAATAAAGTAACTATGACTTCTCATGAAACCAAAAAACCGTCAAAGATTATCGGTATTCAATTTAGTCTTTTAAGTCCTCACGAGATCCAGAAGGGGTCTGTGGCGGAAATTGTAAATAGGGATACTTATATCAATAATAAGCCTGTGCTGGGAGGGCTGTTTGACCCTCGCATGGGTATTCTGGAGCCTGGTTTTATTTGTCCCACCGATGGGTTAGATTATATCCAAACGCCAGGATACTTTGGTCACATTAATTTAGCACGCCCAGTATTCTACATTCAATATTTGACAACAATAATGAAAGTTTTAAGATGCGTATGCATTAAATGCAGCAAACTTTTAATTAACAAAGAAAAATATTCATACTTTTTGAACTACAACAGCGACCAGCGCTGGAATAAAGTCTTCGCTTTGGCGAGTAAGAAAAAGAGATGTGGTGAATGTTCTCATAATGGCTGTGGTTGTCTTCAACCAAAGTTAAAAAAGGAGGGACTTGCTACTCTAATTGCCGAATGGAACGAAAAGGAAGAAGAGATTAAGAATTACGAATTTTCAAAGGACGAAGGAACAGGAAAACTCATTATGAAGCTAATCCCCGAGATTGTAATTAAAATTCTATCAAAGATTTCAGATGAAGATGTGAACTTTATGGGGTTCAGTTCGGTTTGGTCTCGTCCAGAGTGGATGGTTTGTCGGACAATGGCGGTGCCTCCTCCAGCGGTTCGTCCATCGGTCAAGCATGATTCGCAACAGAGGAGCGAGGACGATTTAACACATATCATTGTGAATATCATTAAGGCTAATAAAACACTTCAAGAGAAGATTGAGCAAAATGCTAACTCAAATGTAATTGATGATTGGTCGACTGTGTTGCAATATTATGTTGCTACGCTTGTAGACAATAAAATCCCTGGTGTAGCGGCGGTGGCTCAGCGTTCGGGGCGCCCTCTCAAGGCAATCAAGGACAGACTAAACGGTAAGGGTGGTCGTGTAAGGGGTAATCTTATGGGTAAGCGTGTTGATTTCAGTGCTCGCTCGGTAATTACACCCGATCCTAATTTATCCATTAGCGAATTAGGTGTTCCATTAAAAATCGCTAAAAATTTAACGAAACCGGTAACGGTAAACTCAAAGAACAAACAGTATTTAATGACTTTTATCAAGAACGGACCAGATGTATATCCGGGAGCCAAAATTTACGAGAAGAAGAACGGCGATTGTATCAGTCTGCGTTATGTTGATAGGGAATCGATTGTTTTAGAGGACGGTGATAAAGTCCATCGTCATATATTAAACGGCGACCCTGTGCTTTTCAATCGTCAACCAACTCTACATAGAATGTCTATGATGTGTCATAAGGCTCGTGTTATGATGCAGGGTGATACTTTCCGTATGAATGTAGCAGATACGAAGCCATACAATGCAGATTTTGATGGTGATGAGATGAATTTACATATGCCCCAAGATGAAGAATCGGAGACAGAACTGCGTCTATTAGCGACAGTTAAAAATAATATTATTAGCCCAGCCAATAACAAGTCTATCGTTGGTATTTTCCAGGATTCTCTTTTAAGCACATACTTATTCTCGCGCGAAGATATTACATTTGATTCGCGAACGGCGATGAATCTACTAATGCACTACAAGAAGATTGATATCAACTCTATTGATTTCACAAAGGACAGGATTTCCAGTTTTGAGATTCTATCGCAAATTCTACCAAATTTCAGTCTTAAATACAAGACAAAGCGGTTCAAGGACGACGAGGACTATAAAACATCTAACAATGTGTTAGAGATTAACAATGGAACAATTGTTCGTGGGCATATTGAGAAGGGAATTCTTGGTGATACTACTCGCGGACTACTACAGAGAATTTACAACGATTTTGGTGTAGATGCGTCGCAGGAATTCATTGATTCACTACAGGATATTGTAACCGAATATATGAAAATTCACGGATACAGCGTTGGTATTAGCGATTTAATTGCCGATAAAGATACTAATAAAAAAATCGTGGAGGTAATCACACAGAAGAAGACTGAAGTCAAGTCGCTAATTGACGAAACACATCTGGGGATTTTTGAGAATAAGACGGGAAAGCCAAATGTGGAAGAATTTGAAACACAGGTGAATAATATTTTAAACAAGGCTTCTTTTGAGGCTGGTAAGTTAGGGCGCACCAATTTAGATAAGAATAACAGATTTGTTATTATGGTAAATGCTGGTTCAAAGGGTAGCGATTTAAATATTTCACAGATGATTTCGTGTCTGGGACAGCAGAACGTTGATGGAAAGCGCATCCCATATGGCTATGAGAACAGAACTCTACCACACTTTACCAAGTTCGATGATTCGCCCGAAGCGCGTGGTTTCGTAGAGAGTTCCTTTATTGGGGGGCTACGACCAGAAGAGTTATTCTTCCATGCTATGGGTGGTCGTGTTGGTCTAATTGATACTGCTGTAAAAACATCCACTACTGGTTATATTCAGCGTCGTTTAATTAAAAGTATGGAAGACATTATGATTGGTTATGATATGACCGTAAGAAATAACAAAAATAAAATTATTCAGTATTCGTATGGTGATGACGGGATTGACCCAATCAAAGTTGAGTCTCAGGGACTTGGATTTATTACTATGACGATTGAAGAAATTTACGGACATTACCAGATGCCGACTGATAAAACTAAGGATTCTATATATGCCACTCTATATACCAAGACTGCTTATACAAAATTCAACAAAGAGAAGACAGAGATGGATAAAAAATGCAAAGAATACATTAGTTATATCATTGATGCCCGCAAGGAGATCGTTGAAAAGGTGCTGAAGAATGTATTCAAGGGCACGGTCAATCTCCCTGTTTCGTTTGTAAATATTATCAACAATATTGCTGGAAATCAAGAAGAAAATGTAATCGTGGATATTACACCTCTGGAATTATTTAAAATGATTGAGACAAATATGGAAAAGTTAGACAAAATCCATTACTGTAAGCCAAGTGATTTATTCAAAATTCTATACTACTATTATTTAAGCCCCAAGGAATTAATTATGCATAAGAAATTAACAAAGAAGTCGGTTGAAGTTCTTCTGTTGACGATTAACAATAGTTACAAAAAGTCTATTGTAGCACCAGGAGAAATGGTGGGTATGATTGCGGCGCAAAGTATTGGTGAGCCAACTACTCAATTAACTCTGAATACTTTCCATTTTGCGGGTGTAGCGTCAAAGTCTAACGTAACTCGTGGTGTCCCCCGGATTGAAGAAATTCTGTCTCTTTCGGAAAACACAAAGAATCCATCATGCACCATTTATTTGAATGAAAACGATAAATATGACCAGAACAAGGTGAAGCAGTATATTAATTCGTTAGAACATACCAAATTACGCGAAATCGTTGAGACGATTGAGATTTGCTATGACCCAGACGATTTAAATACGTTAATCAAAAAAGACGAAGGACTAATGAAAGAATACAGGGAATTTGAAGAACTATTAGATGATTGTAAGACAACTCTAAACTCGAGTAAAGAAAAATCCCCATGGATTTTAAGATTAGAAATGAACAAGGCAGAAATGCTCGATAAAGAAATTACGATGGAAGATATTCATTTCGCGTTAGGCAATTCGTATGGCAACATATCATGCATGTATAATGATTATAATGCGGATAATTTAGTTTTCAGGATTAGACTTAACAAGAACATTCAATCTTCAAAGAAAAAGAAGACAAGTTCTACTCCAGAGACATTAGATCAATCGGACGAGATTTACATCCTGAAGAACCTACAGGACGAACTGTTAGATACTTTAATTCTGCGCGGTATTAAAAATATCGGGAAGGTTCTTCTGCGGAAAATCACAGATAATTTTGAAGAAATTGACCTTAAATTTATCAAAAAAGAGGTGTGGGTTCTGGATACGGTTGGAACAAATCTATTAGATATTCTGGCGTTAGAATTCATTGATAAAACAAAAACTTATACCACCGACATTATGGAGATTTACAATGTATTAGGGGTTGAGGCTGGGCGACAGGCGATTTTCAACGAGTTCTCAGAGGCGATTGAGTTCGACGGCGCGTATATCAATTACCACCATTTAACTATGCTGGCGGATAGGATGTGTTGTAACGACAAGATGGTCTCAATTTTCAGACATGGTATTAATAATGACGATGTCGGTCCTATCGCGAAAGCATCATTTGAAGAAACACCAGAGATGTTCCTGAAAGCGGCGCGTCATGGCGAACTAGATGCTATGCGCGGTGTTTCGGCTAACATTATGTGCGGACAAGAAGGTTATTATGGGACGAGTGCGTTCAAACTACTTGTTGATATGGAAAAGATGATGGTAAATAAACCAAAAAATGAAGATACCAATAATTTAAACAAGCAGGATATGGCCGATAAGTTATTTAATGAATTGGATATTTCGCCTGATACAGATGAATGTTCTAGTAACAAGTTAGTAATTGATTCACTCGTTCCAACGATGAAGGCTGTGAATATGGGTAAAATCGATGATTATGATTTGGAATTTTGAACACGTCAGCGTTAAGTATGAAACACAATAAAAAACAATAAAAACACAATAAACAATAAAAACACAATAAACAATAAAAACACAATAAACAATAAACTTTTTTTTATATATAATATGATTTCATACTATATATAATGTCTTATATATATCTCATAGGGTTTAACATGTGAAATTTAGAATATTTACAATATTTTTATATATTTTTGTCGGTTATTAAAAACATAACAGAGAGATTGTTAAAAAGATTATGCTTTTTTATTAAAATTTTTAAGAATTTTTTTATTTTTAGAGTCAATTTTTCTGATATTATATTTATTAATACCAGCAATAACTAAATCTTTATAATCTTTTAGTTCCTCCTCTATCTCAGTTTTAATATGGTTTTTATCACTATCAACTAATTGGGTCATAACATCCATTGTTGTATTATTATTATAATATAATAATTTATAATTTTTTAAACCACGATAGTGGGGACTTGGTAATTTAATAAAATAGTAATTATTGTTATTGTTATTTTTATTAAGTATCGCATATGGTTTTAGATTAATATAACTATTAATAATGCCATTGGAGACTAAAATAATTGGTAGGTCATATTTTAACGTCAATAGATATATATCGATATATGAAATAATGTAATTATTATTGTTTATGATGTCGGACAATAATTTTTTGAATTCATTTGTTTTTTCGAATCGCGATGTTTTCATTTTTTCGACATATGGTTTCATCAATTCTGTCATGGGAGGAGTTTTATTATTTTCCATAACCATACCCAATAGTGCTTCCGTAAGTTCGTGATTAAAATATTCATCAATCAAAACATTTTTGATTTCAGCACCAGACAAGTTAGACATATTAGAACCATCAAAATTAGCATAATAATGTTTTATGATATATAAAATTAATTCAACCGAACATAATCCGTCATCGGTTATTGTAAAATAAAATTCATAAACTTTATTTTTAAAGAATTGATATAATTTTTCTTTTACTGCTAATTTTTTATGCTTACAACCCATATCTTTTACATATTCCGCAATATTCACTTCCTCTTCAGCTGGGACAGCACCTATATCAGGATTAACAACTGGAACACCGTTACCTACATCAGCAGTTCCATATTTTGCTTCAATAAGTTTTATTTTATCAATTTGCTCTTTTGGTAATTTTAATATTACCTTTTGGTTGGGTTGGAGAGATTGTAAATCAAATTCGGGATATTCAACATTAATGCCTTCGGTGTTTATTTTGTTAACCTTGTTATTAGTATAATTAATATTATTAGTATCAAACGTATTAAAATTGGAATATGGGTCTTTAATATTGGAATTACTGGTAGTAATTTCTCTGACTAATGCGGTCTCCATTATTATTACTTCATCAAAATTGATATTATATTTGATATTATTAAATGAAATAAATTTAGAAGGATTAAATAGAACCATTTTAGTTTTATTATAACGAGCAAATTCATCGGCTATTTTGGTGAAATATATATCTATATTGGAATCGTTGGTTATTAAATTGGACTCGGGAATAATTAAATTGCAAATATTAGTATCTGCTTTAACCATACAGTAGTCACTATCGCAATTAGCGTTGTTAATACAGGAAGAGAAATTTTTAATGTTGTTTAATATTCTGCGGTCATATTGAGCGAACATAATATAATTATCAACTAACGTTTCTAATTCTTCGCGTATAAGTTTAATTTTATCAAAATAAATAATTGCATTATTTTTGATAATATCTTGTATTCTGATATTAAATTTCATATTTTTGTATTCCGATAGTAATTTTAAAACCGTATTTCTGAAACTATTATAAAATCCTGATTCTAATTTGATATTGTTAATCATTTCGCGACGTTCTTCGTCTATATTAAATTTATTTTGTATAATGGTATCAGTAAATAAATAATTTTTATCGGCAAGTATTTGCAATTCGTCATTAACATATAAAGCCGGTTCGGATAACATAACAAATTGGTTAGCATTTGTAAGAATACCAACAACTAATTCGTCTTCTACTATTTTATTGAGTGGTTTACACTGTATTATCTCATTACTATCTATGTAAATTTTTTCCAGAAAATCTTTGGTCTTTTTATATTCGGTGAAATATTCAATAGATAAATCATCTATAAATATTACAGGTATATCTTCAAGTTCATACATCTTAGATGGATAGCAAGGGATGTATCTGTAATTTTCAAATTCATCTTTATTACTTACCAGAACAGCAATAACTTTACTTTCATAATCAACTACCTGGAAATTGACTTCATATTTCAGTTTATTTAAGATATTGATAATGTTTTCCAACGATATATTTTTTTTAAATTTATTGGTTTCGTCGCGTGTGTTAGATATACAATTATCATTTAAGTCGGTCTTTATAAAATTCAAAACTTTTTTGAATTCATTTAATCCTTGTTCTTCCTTGTCAAAACCAAACGAAAATAGTGGTTCAATAGTATCAATTAGCTCAGTTTTTACAGAATATACAGGTTCGAAGTATTCATTTTTTTTTAATAATATTAAACTCTTCTTACTGTCGTCTATGAATTCGTTTGAATAATTTTGTTTGGGGCAAATAACCTTAACATTATCGGTTAAATCATAGGTAGTAATATCTAAAATTATAAGATTAATTCCATTTGGGAACAATTTTGTATTCGGCTTACATATAATATCCCATAAATAGGTGTAATCTATAATATAATCGTTGCCTTTCAAATATAATTTGAATTGTTCGAATGAGGTCAATATTCTTTTATACAAATTAAGTTGATTGATATTCTCCTTATCAATTTTGTCATAAAACTTACTTTTATAGTCATAACTTTTAATATCTATTGTATCTAAAAATTCAGCACCATACTTTTTATCTGTAAAAATTAATAATAAATTACCATTATTGTAATGAATAAAATTATCAATTGTTAAAGCACCGACTAATATAGTTTTCATTTCGTCAATCGTGATACTCTCTTTGATTGTATTTTCCTTGGAATATAAATCTGCTATACAGGCAATAAATGAATTATATTGATCGTTTTGAACTCCATACCTCAATAGGCACTTATATAGAGGCTTCAAATTATTATTATTTTGATCAATACATTGGTCGGAATCAAATTGTAAAAATTTCTTGACATTTAATGGTAAATGACCAACTTTATACTGACCAAGTGGGAATTTGTCAGCACCAACAACATATTTAATATCTGTTATTTTAGCATCTTCGTTTTTAGGATTACATATTTGTCTCTCGTTTTTGGTATCAGTTTTTTCATTCTTTAATTTTTTAAAACAGCAAGGTAAGCAAAATTCTTTTTGGTTATTTGGATCAACTGCAAAGCGATTTTTAATAAACCCAGGCCAGAGGTCTTTGTTGTCATACTTATAAATGTTACCACCATTACCCTTTTCATATATATTACCATATTTTCCTGACTTGACTTGTTCATCTGTTAATGTTCTATTACTTGTAATATCCCAAAATTGTGGGCAAATGTAATATTTTTTTTTGGTAGGGTCGGGGTTAGTAGAGTATTCTAGAATATCAGTATCTTTAGTGTTTTTGTTGTCATTTAAAAAATTGTCTTTCTCTTCTTCTGTTAAAATAACCGGTTGTCTAGCTGACTGACATATTCTCGAGTATGCTACCATGCCATTACCAAGATTTTCTTTCGTGAGATTGGTTTGTTTTATCTGGCCGTTTTTAAATATAGCCGGTTCTGTTTTTGTTAATTTATCTAATATAGGACTGGCTTTCGTGCCTTCCTTAACTTTCTTTTTATTATCAATCTCTGGTGTATCATATTCATCTTTATTATCTTTATTATCATTATTGTCATCAGTGTTCGGTTTGCCAAATATTTTAACCTCATTGTCTTCATCAATATCTTCAATGTAGTCATCATCCTCATATCCAACGGTATTGTTCAATGTGTTTTGTCCCTTATCCTCTGCGTCATTACCAGCATCATCATTATCGTCGTCGTCATCATCATCATCCTCATCGTCCTCATCATCCTCATCATCCTCATCATCACCGAGACCAAGCATTATATTCATTAGAGCATCGTCATCATCGTCGTCATCACCCATAGCACTTGATACATCAATAATATCGTCCAAGTCGACGTCTTTTTCTTCGAGTAAAACATCATTAATATTTTTTTGATTTACTTGAACAACAACATCATCGGGTGTAATATCATCAACGAACTGCTGTTCTTTCTTTTTCCCGGATTTACACATCGTTAAATCAATATTTTTAGATTCGTTGAATGATAATTTGAAAATGGAATCAATATACAGTTTTATAAAATAAACATATCTAATATTATCAATATTTTCAATTGAAATACTAATTTTGTCGGTGTGATTATTATCTATTTTTAATAAAAATCCCGGCGAATCTTTAATTTTAAGTTTTCTATAATTAAACGTATTTTGAACGAAACTCAGTTCTTGTATAGTGGAATTGAATATTTCGTTTGCCTCTTCAATCGAGGGCAACTTAAAATTGTCTTTCAACATTTGTATAATTTTAGTAGGTGTCTCTTTTTGTTTAATTAGTTCAATTATAAAGGCATTCTTAGCATTCATTTCATTATAATTGGATACTCGTTTATATCTGTATAATTTTTCATTATTTTTATTATCACTGATAATATTAAAATATAAATATAAACAATTTTTGATGTTGTTTAATAATTCAATACTCTTGTTGGTTTCAATATTGATGGCGTAATTTAAATTAACTAATTCTATATTATTATCAATTAATGAATCAAAATATTGGATGCTATTAGCATCGGTATTGATATGTTTTTTTATAATATCTAAAATGGGATTAACATTTTCTCTAATAATAAATTCAGTTTCTTCAACGGATAAATGATTAAAAAATTCCATTTTAATATTGATAGTTCCATAAATATCTAATTCAAGTAAAAATAACTTGACGTTATCACTAATAAAAGTATTGTTGCTAAAAATCACCATCGATATGGTATTGTTTTTACCAAGTAATTTAGAATATTTAACTATGAGTTCTTTTGATAAATACGGTATTTTAACATTGGCTTTAGTTTTTTTGTTTGTAAATAACCTATAAATATTTTCATTTTTTTTACCCGGATTATACTTGATTAGTGGAATTTCAACGTTGCTATTTATAAGTTTGAATAAAGATTCCAGTGATAAACTAAGATTAATATCAGTATGTATATTTAAATTAATTCCCTTCGCGCCATCGTTGGAATATTTTAAGTCTGGGTATTCTTGTTTGTTATTTGAGACATTATATAATGTGTCGGTGAATGTATTTTTATTGGTGAATAACTCGGATGTTATATGTTTATTGGTTTTACTTAGATGTGTTTTTTTGCTTTTAATAAATAGTTGTTGTGTAAGATGATTAGATGCTATCATTGGGAAATATAATTTGATAGTTATATCTTCGTCTAAATTAGTAGATTGTTGGTTAGTATAATTTAAAACATCATCAAAAAAACAAAGAAACAATGTGTTGTTAACCAGATTATATTCAAATAATAAACTGTTATTGTTTGTGTTCAACGATGTATTAATAATTGACCGGATATAATTAGAGTATTTAAATAAGTCAAATGGATTGGTGGTGTATAGATGGGGTAATTTATTGTTTATATTTTGACCTATAGGTGTTAATATATTAACTTCATCAAGTTCTATAGAATTAATATCGTCAAATGTGTAAAAATCTTTTTCCTTATTATCATTTATTTCTAATAATTTATTGAATATATCGATCTGTTCGTTTACATTTAAAAGGTATTGTTTTAGATTTTCACTGGTTATTTTATTAGAATTATTATCCGATAAAGTATTGTATATTTCAGCTGGATTGTATTTTTTATTAATCAGCCCATACATATAAAGTTCTTCATATGAAATTTGTTTGGGTGGTTCAGTTTGTTGATTGTGATATTTTAGAAACTTAAACTTGATAATTTCTAATGTATCATCATAATAAATATTATCATCAACGAAATAAATATTAATATCAAAATCGTTTATATATTTGATATCTAATTCGCTAAAATCATCTTTAAATACAGAATTGAATATATCTGACTTGATAAATTTTTTGGAGTCGTAGTAGTCATTTTGTAGTGTTTCAATAGTTTCTTCCAATATGCCAGTCAGATACTTATTTTTTATAAATAAGTACAATTTTGATAAATTATTATTATCATTTATATATAATTTAAATATATTTGACATCTATATAAATACAATCATATAATTTTATATAATAATGTTGGTAAATGTTATAGTTGCGTATTGTAAGAATGGTGGTATTGGTATTAATAATACATTACCATGGAAGATTTCAAGTGATTTAAAAAAGTTTAAGAAAATGACGCTGGGTAACAAAAATAATGCTATTGTGATGGGGAAGAATACATTTGTGAGTTTAAGAAATAAAGCTTTACCGATGAGGGACAATTTAATACTATCAACCTCATTAGATATAGATATAGTAGAGCCAACTGGGTATATTACTAAATCATTTAAAAACGAACAATTATTAAAAGATTTTGTAAATAAAAAAAATTATGATGAGATGTGGATAATTGGTGGTGAGAATATATATGATTTATTCTTAAACAAAACAAATATATTTAAAATAAATAAAATATTTGTTACGTTGATAGACGAAGATGTAGAATGCGATAAATTTTTTCCTAAAATAGATACAAATAAATATAGTTTTATAAGCAAATCAATTCATCCATCCGAAGAGTATAATGTTTATGATTTAATATATATTCAATAATCATAGTATGGGTTATCAGTAATATTCATACCACAATATCTTGCTGGTTCTTTTTTGTAATCAACTGGGCTGTAAATATCTAATTCTTCGGCGGCGATTAATATAAATTTAAAATTCTCCCAAAATTCATCATTATGTCCTATAGATTTTGAAGCAACGTGGCTGACTTCATGCAGAGCAACATACATTAATGTATTGTCATCTATCAAACGACCTTCGCTGTGTTTTTCTGTGTCTAAACAGAACGCAATTTTCTCCCCCTTGTTCTCACTATATGCGGTGTATTCGCTTGTGGGTAAAGTTTCATAAATTTTCTGTGGGTTATATCCTTTAATTAAACGCTTAACATTCTCCTGTGTTGGATACTTTTCGCCTAAATATTTGACTAATTTATTCAACTTTATATTTACGTGTGCTAATTTATCGGCAGACATTTCAAGTTTGGCTCTGTCTCTAACACAATATTTGTTGCCGTTTACATTGGATATAATACATCTTAAATTAAATGAATCGGAAGTAATATATATTTTGTAGGCAATCATCAATATAAAAATCGCTAACACCGAATTCAAAACGTTGTTAATCATATAAAATATGACTATAAATTTATAATTGTTATTAATAATAATAATTATAACTATGTGTGTATGAAATTTAAGCGCTGGCGCCAATCTCTAATGGCTTTCTGAATTTATCGTCGTCAATAGTCGAGATATTCCATGGGCTGTTGGTGTTGGTGCGGGGATTGGGTGGTTCGGAACGGATCTGTAAATTAGCGTTTCTCAGCGAGGAACCCTGTGTGTTAATACCTACAACCTGCTGTGGGTTTAATAGATTAATATTTTGTAAATCGCCCACGGGGTTCATGCTCGCCCAAGCGCTGTTGGAGTCGGTTGGTAATAAATCCGCGGGATTAGCAGCAGGCTTGTTGGCGACTGCGGGAGGTGCCGGGGGGGCAGCGGCAGCACCGTTGTATGGCGCATACGCGGTTTGTCCAGAAGCACCAACAACCTTACCAGATGGCTTGTTCGCGGGGCCTTTTGCGACATTGGGGACATCGGGCATGGCAGTCATACCTAACTGATATACGCTTTTATTCTGCGAATACATGTTAAATGCAACTACTAAAATTACTAAACCCATTATTCCTAAAATCTGCTCGTAATGAACCTTAACGAATTTCTTAAGAGAGCCAATCATTTATATAAAATATACAATAAAATATTTTTCATAAATAAGTTATTATTTTTTAAATACAAATATCTAATCATCTAAACATACTAATGGCTAAACAGCAAAATATATCTAAACTTGTAATTTCAATAAATTATTGTCCAAAATTCATAAAATCTTCTTCGTCGTCGCTACTATCAATATCTAACTCTTCCAAATTGTATAATTTTTTTATGTTTTTTGCCTCTAAGAATGCGGTAATGGCATTTTTTCTAATATCCTTAGCCTTTTGTTTTGCTGTATTATAAATCTCTAAATAGATTTCTTCGTGCGATTTCAATTCCAGTGAATTATCACTGGATTCGGTAATATTTAGAATGTCTATTGTTTCTAAATTAGAATTAACAGACGGGATATATTCGCTCGTCGCTTGTGCTGGTTCAGCAACATCAATAATGGGTTTTAAAATGGGTTCAGTTATAGTTGGGGTTATGGGTTCGTCTTTTACTTCTAAATCCATGAATAGAATGCCTTCTTCTTTTTTTATTTCTAAATTGGGCGGTAGAATGCTTTCATCTATAACGTCTTCTATTATTAATGGTTTTATCGCATCAATTTCGTTATCATTTATGGTTTCGTCATCATTATCATCATCATCATTATCATTATCATCATCTGTGATAGTTTCAATTGTGGGCATTTCGATAGATTCAGGAACGGCTACGGTTGGTGTTGGTTTTGTAGAATTAACTTTAATAAGCACCTGTTTTTCAAAATCATCCGATGGTAATATAACCATCATCTGTGTCAATATAATTTCAATACTAAAATTTTTGGTTGAGAATTTTACGTTGTTAATATTTACCAACGGAATAAATTCACAAGCATCGTTTATCTCGTCTATTTCTATTTTATTTTCGTTCTCGTCATAGATTTTGAGTTTATCGGGATTTATATGTACTTTAACCAAAAAATTCTTACCGTGTTTAAACGGTCTTGTTGTTGATTGCATTAAATAATCAATATCATTTTTTTGTAAATTATCAGTATCAACCAGCCACGCATCGCGATTGTTATAAATCTGTTCTGTACAATATTTTTCTAAATTTTCAAAAAAATCCATAGCTTTTTTATTCGACATACAAAAGTTTAGATCGGCATATGTTTTTGATGCTGTTTTGATAATTCCTTGTTTAGTTGAGCATTTCGGAAGTTGTAAATATAGATTTTTACTAGTTTTACCATGGCTGATTTTACAAGAATAGTTACTATTATTGATCAGTGTAGGATTACCTAAATTTAATATATTGAAATCAAATGGGTTGTCTAATTCATATATAGAGTTGTTGTTCATAATTAATAATTATGATATAATAATAAAATTTAGAATAATTTAACACGCAATTAATAAAAATAACATACATTTAGTAGTAAAAAGAATTATAATTCTTCCTTTTATTAGACAGAATAATAATTTAAGTATTAAATGGCTTACCGATACAGGAGGTTGAATAATTATATAATAATTACGATATAATTATTATATTATCTCTCAAATTTAGAATAATATAACACCGAATAATTAATTAAATAAATAATACTTATTAATGTAAGGAATGAAAAACAATTTAGTTCTGGAACAATGTCTTAATACGTTAAATTCAGAAGAATTTAAAGAAGAAATGCGGTGTTTTATAAAACCAATAACAGATTCCATATTTAAAGAAGTATCAATTTATTTATTTTTTTTTGTATTTTTTATATTGAGTAGTTTTTTATTACATTTAGGAGTATTGATATTATTAATTCGTTATAATAATAAATTAAATAAATTTTAAAATTCACTATTAAAATTATTATCTAAGCATATAATATAAATAGAATGACTTTAGCAATGACCGAACTTCTTGGTGGCGCACGTCGTCGTAGTCAGAACAGAGGCGGACGCACCCAGCGTCAGAGTTCCCGTACACAGAACAGAGGCGGACGCAAACAGCGTTCTCGCAGCCAGAACAGAGGCGGTTCGAACCTTGCCGTACCAGCCGGACTTTTACTGATGAACCAAATTTTAAAGGGGAGAAAGGCGAGTAGGTCGCGCAAAGCCGCCAAGAAATCCATCAAGAGACGTACATCCAAACGCAGGTGAGCGTACGGTGTTTAACATAATAATACGAAAATATATTATTTAAAATTATTTAAATAATAATTGATAACTTATATAAATAAATTATCAATTATAAATATATATAAATGAGCCTAAAAGATAATATAAAACAATGGGTTATCCTTGATAATCAACACAAAAACGCAAACGAACAAGTAAAAAAAATAAGAGATATGAAAAACGGATTAGGCAACACGATAATAACAGATTTAGCAGCAGATAATATACAAAATCCAGTAATTAAAATAAGCGATGGTAAATTGCGTTTTGTTGAAACGCACCAAGCAAATGTAATTGGTTATAAATTTTTATTAGATTGCTTTAATGAATATTTAAATGATGAAAATAAAGCACAGGAACTCTTGGAATTTGTAAAAAGTAAACGAACATTTACAAATGTCTCATCTATAAAGCGAATTTATAATAAAGAATAAATGATATATAAATAATATTCACATATTATAATAATAAATGTTTAAATTACTAAATGAATTAAACATAGATAAAAAAACCCATAAAGATTTGGCTATTTTACCCGGATTTAATATTAATGTTAATATGCCCGAACCAATAAAAGAAAGTTCAAATGTAATAACCAATATGGTTTTAGGTGACGAGGTAATAGACGAGAAGGTATTTGCTAAATTTTTTAATTCAGTAAATGAAACCAATAATAATTCGAGTAGAAAGAAAAAATTGCACTCTTTTAATAAAAACAGATCTAATAAATTCAATAAACTAAATAAATCCAATAAAAATACATCTAAAAATAGGTCTAAAAAATTACAAAGACCAATTAAAGCGAATAAAACAAAAAAAATAAAAAAAATAAAAAATAGATAGATGTAAAAGGCATTATATTCCAATCAAGAAATATATTATTATATTTAACATACTTAAATATAATAATATAACCAAGGGAATAATACAGTTATGACCAAATTATTATTATCACTTTTAATTTCGGAAGCATATGCGTTTTCATTCAATTCACTAATGTCCCCTGTATCGGGAAGAGGTAGAGTTGCGATGACGCATACGCCCGATTTTGATAGCCCACAATCAATATATAAACAGGGAATAGATATAATTAGAGACGAACTGAACGCTGAACCATCATTAGGGAGTTATTATGGTCGCCGAGGCATATATCCAAAATACCATGAATTTGGGGACAATCGTGGTGACAAGTTGGCAACTCGTCATGAAAAACGCCGTCGCCGTAAGAATAATCCTCCTACCAATCTTGGTGGTGGTGGTAATCCAAATAATAGTGGAAACGCACGTCGCCCACCACTTCGTAAAAGCAACATTAATATAACGTTCGATCACGTGGCTGGGTGCGATGAAGCAAAGTACGAACTTGAAGAAATAGTAAATTTTTTAAAGAACCCAGATAAATATTTCTCGGCTGGAGCAAAAGTTCCAAAAGGCGTTTTATTAGAGGGACCACCAGGAACTGGAAAAACACTTTTAGCAAGGGCAGTAGCAGGCGAAGCAAATGTAACATTTATTCAAGTATCTGCTTCTGAATTTGTAGAAATGTATGTTGGTGTGGGGGCATCTCGTGTAAGAGATTTATTTAATATCGCAAAAAATAATGCACCATCTGTGATTTTCATTGACGAAATTGACGCGGTTGGTAAAAAAAGGGGTAGTGGTGGAGGAGATAGTTCGGGTGCAAACGATGAACGAGAACAAACACTTAATCAAATTTTAACAAGTATGGATGGTTTTAAGCAAACTGAATCTATTGTTGTATTGGCCGCAACAAACAGAGCTGATATATTAGACCCAGCATTAACCCGTTCTGGCAGATTTGATAGGAAGGTGCGAGTAGGTATGCCTGATGTATCTGGTCGCCGTAAAATTTTAGAAGTCCATTTAAAGCGTAAAACCGTTTCACCTGATACCGATTTAGATGAAATTGCAATTTTAACATCGGGATTTTCAGGAGCAGATATTGAAAACTTGGCGAACGAGGCAGTTATTTTAGCGCTCCGCGATAATAAATCGGATATAAATTCAACAAATTTAATTGATGCGTATGAAAAGATTACGATTGGATTACCGATGATTTCAAAGCCGGTCGATAAATTTCAGGATGAACTGGTTGCATATCATGAAGCAGGTCATGCAATTACGTCTTTGCTCTTCCGGGATTTTTTTGATGTTCGCAAAGTAACAATTATCTCGAATACAAATGGTGCGGGTGGTTATACCCTTGTTACACCCAAAGAACATTATTTGTCTTATCCTACTAAAAAATATATGCTTGCTGAATTAATAGTTGCGATGGGTGGGAGAGCGGCTGAAATCGTTTTATATAATGTTATCAAACAGGATGAATTTTTTTATGTAAAATCCAATTATTCTGATGATAAACTATTCCATGGAATGAACGATTTAGATGTATCGACTGGCGCCAGTAGTGATTTAAAGCGAGCTGACCGTATAGCGAGAAATTTTATAGAGATTTTTGGATATAGTAGTAAGGAAGGATATGGTTCAGACAGTTTCATCCAAATCCCCGATAATCAACGCTCGTCAATAAGCGATGAAATAAAATATGAAATTGATGATTATGTAATTAAATTAGTTAATTATGGACTGGATAAAGCGATTGATATAATCGAACATAATCAGGGTTCATTTAATAAACTAGCAAATGATTTAATAGATAAAAAATCAGTTGATATTAAGTATTTAGATACTTTGGACGTGGGTTATTTTTAAACAGATGGAACTTTAAACCAATTATCATTATTAAACGGTGAAATCAAAATATTACCAACTCTGTTTTTCCAATAATCTACACGCGCATCAAATAATTTTTCTTTTTCTGTTTTAGGGTTGATATTTTTTTGTTTTAATAAATTACTTTCTAAATCGCTTATTTTTGGTTTGTATCCATAACAATTACTGCCTAATTTAATATGAGGATTTGATACATATCCTCCATTTACACCGGGTAATCCACAAGAATATTCCTGTCCTTCTTTGTCTTGTAATTTATCCCAAGTACTTTGGCTGGTGGGATATAATCCAAGTTGATCTTTGGTCCATCCATAACTACACCAACTCGCACCTTTTTTCTGTGCGTCTTTTAATTCATTATAACTTGCTAATTCGCCATCAAACGCGTTACAAACTGCTTTAGCATCGTGGTATGTGAATTTGTTGCCTGGTACGTGATAAACTTCTTTTGTTTCTAATACAGCTTTAGGCTGTGTCTCGCCTTCTTCTATATCTTTAGCATCATCCGTAGTAGTATCTGGATTGGATGTAATTTGAATTTCTGGATTTTCATTAAATAAATTTTTAATTTCGGTGACTACATTAATATTAAAAAAATAAGCCAATCCATTCATAAAAACCAATAAAATCAATACAGCCCATAAAATTGCTTCTATAAATGCAAATCCACCTGAACTTTCGGATGAATTACCTAATAACGAAAAAATAACATAGTACATGACTATAATAAAAATTAATACAACTAAAACAACTGGATTAGAGCCGACTTTATTTACTTCCTCATAAAAATCTTGTGTTATATTATTATTTAAATTCATATTATTATATATAAATGAATATTATATAAAATAATAGTTAAATAAACTTTTATTTTATATTAAAATTTTACTTTGAAACTTTTTTGTAAAAATAGCAATAGCCGCTATTAGTTATTATTTTTGCCGGATTGACTTCATTTACATTGGTATCGTTAAAATGGTACCATTTGTTATTCGCATTTTTTACAAATGATGTATAATGACCCCCCGAACAACCACCGAGATGATTACATACCCCGAATAAGTCATATACATAAGTCTCTTTATCGTATCCAACGACATATTTACTTAAATCAAGATTTGTAAGCGGGGTAGTAATAACGGTGTTAATTTTGCGATTATAGTTATTAAATCGTTTAAATGATATGATTAGAACCTCTGGAAAATTCCAAAAATTTAGCGATTTATTTACATTCTGTTTTTGCTTCGTTTTTTCATTATACCAAGCATTATCACCTTCGAGTTTTTCGGGATAAACATATGAATCTAAACAGTCATAAATGTTGCTAGACTGCTTATTTTCGGGAATTGGTAAATCAATCAGTGAAAATGGTTCTGGTTTGCATGATAAGAGGGTTTTATTATCGTCAGAATATAGTAATGAAACATTAATTCCATAAAATAGATTTAATAATTCTGAATAAGTTTCGGAATACATATTTTTAATCATCGAGAAGCATTGCTTGGCCAAATCATCAGTCTCATTGCGTGAAGTCCCTGATATATTCATTTTTACCTTTCTTTTTAGAGAATCGTGAAAGCAATCAATTATAAATACCAAGAACTCGGGTAAATCGTTTTGAGCGAAACCACTAAATAATTCAATATTTTTACTTGCTGATAATTTTTGAACGGTATTTACATATCTATGCGGGGCAATAACACAATTTTGAGACCACATTAAATTTCTTAAATTATTCCATTCAATTAATAAATTACTCTCTGGTGTTTTATTCAGTGTATCAAAATCAATATTATCCAGCATATTGTTAAATTCATAGCAATGCGATAATATTTGCATGCACGAATTTAAATAGCAAGTATTACCCAAATTGGCTAAACCAGTTAAACCTTTGTCTTCATATTTTGTTAAATCCAACGACATATTTACATTAGTTATGTGATTTGTATTTAAACATATTTATAAAATATATATAATTATATCTAATATGCAAAATAATTCTGATTATCAACAATATGTTAATACCACCAATTGGTTAATTACAAGTCTTAATAATAACGCCACATATTTAAATTATACAAATAGTATAATTTCAAATATGTTTAATCGTATGGATGATGCTTATACAAATATGTTAAACGAGACTTCTTATCTGCCTGTAAATAATAATAGACGCCGCCGACTTAATATGCCGGAGAGACCAGCAACACCAACACCTGAATCGAGAGAAGAACCATTTATACCTATTCCGATTGTAGCTGTTCCAGTAGTAGAACCAACTCCAGATACACAACAATCAACGAGTGATAATATATATAGAGATATGTCGGTCACTAATTTATCAGATGTAATTAATAACAATATTAGAAAAGTTAAATATAGTGAGGTCATTAACCCAATAGATACAGTATGTGCTATTAGTCAAGAAGAATTTGAACCCGATGATATTGTGGGTGTATTTTCTAACTGTGAACATATTTTTAATTATGATGCTCTATTAAATTGGTTGGTAAGAGACCAAACTTGTCCTTGCTGTAGACGTAATATAATGGAAGGCTCCAATTTAATCGGTTATGTTGATGAACAAACAAATCAACATTTATTTTTAACACTACCAGAGTTCAGAAGTTTTTTAATGAGAGATTTATTTGGAACTATTGATAATACATTAACAATGGTCGTTCGATAATTCCTCCACTCCTCTTTAAGTCCTTTTATTATATATATTATGAGTTCATAGTATATATAACATTTTTTATTTCATTCTTTTATAAAATTGTCTTTACATATGCTCTTAATTATTTTA
>TARA_B110000259_G_scaffold174582_1_pt1 | contig 32731 bp, 28 predicted proteins | sample TARA_B110000259 | Tara Oceans TARA_B110000259 (sample SAMEA4397649) | marine metagenome | biome: Polar Biome; feature: [SRF] surface water layer (ENVO:00010504); material: water (ENVO:00002006), including particulate matter (ENVO:01000060) such as... | depth 5 m | reverse complement strand
AAAAAAAAATCAATTAAGTGCTTTTAGACACGAAGGCTTTTGGCATTGTATGGATACAAAAAGAGACATGGATTTAATTAATAACTTAATAAAAAATAATAAAAATTTATTATGATAAGACTGTCGAAATCCAGCATCACTCGTAAAGACATAAGTTCTGTAGTTAAGGTGCTACAAAAAGAATATTTGGGCATGGGAGAAAATGTAAAAATATTTGAAGATAAATTAAAATTATTTTTTAAAAGACCGGTAGTTTGTGTTTCGAGTGGAACTTCTGCATTGCAATTAGCATTACAAGCGATTGGAGTAAAAAAAAATGACGAGGTTATTGTTCCATCTTTAACATATGTTTCTACATTTCAAGCTATAAAAGCCTGTAATGCCATACCTATTGCTGCAGATATAAATCTTAACGATTTAAACTTTAGTCTTGATGATATAAAAAAAAAAATATCAAAAAAAACTAAGTGCATAATCCCAGTTCACTACGCAGGTTCTGTAGGAAATTTATCATCATTATTAGATATTGCTAAAAAAAATAAAATAAGAATCATTGAGGATGCCGCACATTCTTTTGGAACAATATATAAAAAAAATTTAATTGGATCTTTTGGTGATATTAGCTGTTTTAGTTTTGATGGTATCAAAAACATTACAGCAGGTGAGGGCGGTTGTGTTGTTACTAAAGACAAAAAAGTGATTAATTATATAAAAGATTCCAGAGTTCTTGGAATAAAGAACGAATCAAAAAAAAGATATAAAAATGAAAAAGGAACCTACCCTAAAGTTGAAATCCAAGGCTGGAGGTACCATATGAGTAATATTATGGCTGCACTAGGATCCTCTCAGCTGGACAGAATAAAAAAAATATCCAAAATTAGACAATCTTTGGCAGCGTATTATCAAAAAAAATTGGAAAATAATACCAAGATAACTTTATTGGATCATGATTACAGATCTGTAGTACCGCATATTTTTGTGATTAGATTAAAAAATTTTAATGAAAAAAATAGAAACAATGTGATGAAACAATTAAAAAATAAAAGAATTGAAACGGGCCTACATTGGTACCCAAATCATTTATTAAAATATTTTACCTCAAATAAAAAAATCTTACTTAAAAATACGGAAATTGCATTCAATGAAATTGTTACATTACCTCTTCATCTAGATTTAAAAAAAAAAGATATCGATTATATTATTTCCTCATTAAACATGGTGTTGAGAAAATTTAATTAATGTTGAAAAAAAAAATGTTAATCTCAGTTATAATAAACTGTTATAATGGTGAGAAATATTTAAAAGAAACACTTAATAGCATAAAAAAGCAAAGCTATTCAAATTTTGAACTAATTTTTTGGGACAACAAATCTACAGATAATTCAAAAAACATATTTTTAGAATATAATGATCCAAGATTTAAATACTTTTTGTCAGACATTCATACGAATTTACCTACGGCTAGAAACTTAAGTCTCAAGAAAGTCAAAGGTGACTTAATTTCTTTTATTGATGCTGATGATATTTGGCATGAAAGAAAATTAGAGGAGCAGGCTATTTTTTTTGCAGACACTGATGTCAGCGCAGTTTTTACAGACATTAATACAATAGACTGCAATGGAAAAATTTTAACAAGGGGTAAGTTTAGTAAGTTTACAAACAATCTTAAATGGACCAATTTCTTTTTAAAAAATTTTATAGTTTCTTTTTCATCACTAATATTTAGAAAGGATGATGTAGACAACTTTGATAATAATTATCATATTATTTATGATTTTGACTTTGTAATGAAATTGTCCCTTAGGAAAAAAATAATTTATCTCAACAAGACTTTAACTAGCTATAGAGTTCATGCAAAAAATGAATCCTTATTAAATAAAGATTTGGAATTAACAGAAAAATTACAGTGGATACAGAATACTGAAAATATTAATTTTTTCTCTCAATTTAAAAATTTTGAATATTGTAAAAATGATTTTTTTTATTCTTATTGTTTAAATTTATATTTAAAGAAAGTTAATATTTCTAAAATTAAAAATTTTTTTGATAATATTTCATGGGGTAAACATAAAATTAAAATATTAATTTTATTCTGTTTGCCATTTTTTTTAATTAATGCGCTACGTAAAAAAAGAATTTAAATTAAATGCACATATTGCTAGTTCTTACTAATGAATTTCAAACAAAGGCAAGTCCAATAGGCGGTGTTTTTCAATTAGACCAGGCAAAAGTTCTAAGGTCGGCGGGGTACAAAGTGGGCGTGATATCGCCGGCATTACTTTCTCCTAGAAGATTTTTGCTAAACTATAAATATAAAAAAAAAGAAATCATCCAAAAAATTCCCGTATTAAGGGAATATAAAAAAAATATATTACCTGCTAAGATAAAATTTTTTAATAATTTTTTTACAAATTATTATGAAACAAAAGGACTGAGTTTGTTTGATGAATATAAAAAAAAATTTGGAACTCCGGATATTTTGCACGTTTTTGATATTAGATTCGGATTGTTTGTTGGTAATATAATTAAAGAAAAGCGCAATGTGCCTTTCATTTTAACTGAATATTGTGCGGAAGTAGCAAGCAATACTCTGCCCTTAACTCAAAATTTTATAAAAAATAAAGTTAAAAATAAAATTATCAATGCACATAAAATTACCACTTGTAGTAAAAAATTTTCATCTATTTTTAAAAAAAAATTAGATATCAAAAAAAATGTAGGTGTTCATTACCCTGTCATGCCTCCTAGTTCGAGTAAAATTTCCATAAAAATTAATAAAAATAAAAAATTTATTTTTATTTCAGTAAATAGACTAGATCCCAACAAAAATGTTGAGTTAATCATTAATGCTTTTTCTAATAACTTTAAAGGTAAAGAAGCTATTTTAGAGCTGGTTGGCAAAGGTCCAAACTTGAAAATAATAAAGAAATTAATTAAAAAAAAAAAAATTAAAGACCAGGTTTTTATTTATGAAAACTTAAGTAGAAATGAAATGCTTAGCAAACTAAGTAGAGCAAACTGTTGTCTTGTAGCAAGTAAAGTTGAGACTTTTGGTGTAATTCTAATAGAGGCTGCAGCTAGAGGCTTGTCATTAATATCTACAAAAGCTGAAGGTCCATTAGAAATAGTAAATAAAACAAATGGTTTTTTGGTCGAACAAGGTAACGTAAAAAAATATGGGGAAGCTATGACTAAAACTATCGATCTAAATTTATCAATAAAAAAAAGAAAGTTAATTAGAAATGATATTATTAATAGATTTGGAAATAAAATTTATTTAAAAAGAATACGAAATATTTTAAATAAAATTTAATTTCTTGAAATAATATAATTATTTATAACTAGATTATCCATTTTTGTTCTTAAAAAACAATCTATGGCTTCTTCTGGTGTACATACAATTGGTTCATTTTCATTAAATGAAGTATTAAGCAATATGGGAACATTAGTAAGCTTATAAAAGCTTTTAATTAGAGTATAAAATTTAATATTGTCTAGTTCAGAAATTACTTGCAGTCTGCAACTTTCATCAATATGCGTTACAGCTGGAACTAATTCTTTTTTTTTACTTTTAATTTTTATAACAACTTCCATATAGTGATTATAATATTCATTTAAAAACCAATTTTCTTTTTCTTCCTCGAGAATAGTAGGAGCAAATGGTCTAAAACTTTCTCTCCTCTTAATTTTAGTATTGATTATTTCTCTCATATTTTTATTGCGAGGGTCTGCTAAAATGGATCTATTGCCAAGGGCCCTTGCTCCAAATTCTATTCTATCTTGAAACCATCCAACAACATGACTATTGCTTATTTTTAAAGCAATTTCCTTACATAATTCTTCCAAGTTTAATTCTCGATAATTAAACTTATTCAAATCTAAATTTTTTAAAGCCTCTTGAATTTGTTTGTTTGTAAATTCAGGCCCTAAGTACGGTGTCTTAATATTTGTTAGTATTTTATTACTCTTCTTATTATGAACAACCATTGCTGAACCAATTGCGCCACCAGCATCTCCTGGAGCGTAGGGTATGAATATTTTTTTTACGCTAGTTGATTGTATGATTTTTCCATTAGCTGATGAATTTAGAGAACATCCTCCTGAAAGACATAAATTTTCTGTTGGGTATTTAGATAAACCATACTTTATTATTTTAATTAGAAAGTATTCAAAAACTTTTTGTACAGAAGCGGCTATATTTTCCTTTTTCTTTTCAATAGTAGACTTATCAAATATATCATAAATTTTATTATTGAATATATTTTGTTGCTGAGGAACACCATCATATTTGTAAGAATAGTTTTTTTGAGTGTGATTAAAGTAAATTAAGTTGAGTTTAAAAAAATTATTTTCGACAAATAGATTTTTTTTTATTATATCGTAAAATTCAGGCAAGCCATATGATGCCATGCCCATTATTTTATATTCATCCCCATAATTTTTAAATCCTAACATTTGAGTCATTGCTTCATAAAATATACCAAGAGAATCTGGAAAGTATATCTTCTTAAATACCGTTATTTTTTTATCATTACATTTCGCCAAATTAATACTGGCAAAATCACCAAAACCATCAATACTTATTCCTAAACATTTTTTAAAATCAGATGCATAATAAGCCGAGGCTATATGAGATAAGTGATGATCAATATAGTGTATTGTAATTTTCTTATTAAATTTATGTTTATTAATTAATAATTTTTTTAACGACGCTTTTTTTTCAAGCCTTGTGAATATTTCATTTTTTTTTTCTCCTAGTAGAAAATTCATCAAAAAAAAAGGTATTTTTTTTGACATATTTGAATATGGATTCGTATTAATCGCAATATCTAAAATTTCATTTTTTTTAATTCCTGAAAACTTTATAGCTTCCTCAATTGATTTTTCTGGAAACCCTGCCCAATGTTTTTTTCTGTTTAATTTTTCTTCTTCGACTGCAAATATGAGCTTATTATCCTTAACTAAAGCAACAGCCGAATCTGCATGGTAGGCATTTAGCCCAAGTATTATTGACATAAATTTTTACTTAGCACGTCTTCTTAATAAGATCTATATATACGTTTACAAGATTTAATAATTTCATTTTTGTTTTATTAAGGTTTAATTTTATATATAAACATATTTATTCAAATGAAGAGAATTTTAATTACAGGTGGAAGCGGTTACTTAGGAAAAGATTTAGCATTAAAACTTAAAGATAAATATAAAGTTTTTTTAGGCTCTAGAAATAATAGTAACAATTTTGCTGCAGAAAAAGAAGTCAAATGTAAATCTATTCCTTTAGATATTGCAAACATCGAATCTATTAAAGATGCCCTGAACTTCACCAGAGCAGAAATTGTTATTCATGCAGCCGCTACTAAATTTGTCGGTCTTTCGGAAAAGCAGCCCTTTGAGTGTGTAGACACCAATATCTTAGGATCTACCAATTTGGCAAGGGCCTGTATAGACAAAAAAATTAAAAGTGTAATTGGAATTTCAACAGACAAAGCTACACCGCCACAAAAAAATTTATATGGCATCAGCAAATCAGCTATGGAAAGAATTTTTTTGAACGCAAATGAGCTTAGTAATACTAATTTTTTATGCGTAAGGTTTGGAAATATAGCTTGGTCTACTGGTTCAGTTTTTCCTCTGTGGCAAGAAATGTTTGAAAAAAATAAATTAATTCTTACAACAGGACCTTACATGAGAAGATATTTTTTTTCAGTTGATGAGGCATCGAAGTTGGTAATATTTGCAATGAATAAAATAAAATCTTTTAAAGGTTGTATTGTATCTCAGGAAATGAAATCAGCTCAGATGATTGCTTTTTTAAAAGTATGGAAAAAGCACTGGGGGGGCAACTACAAAATTATTTCAAATAGAATCGGAGACAGTGTAGATGAAACTTTAATTGGAGAAAACGAGCTTGAGCATACAAAGGTTCACAAAGAAAGAAAAAAAAATTATTTTATAATAGATTACAAAAAAAAATTTTTTAAAAAATTTAAATCAGCCTTATCATCAAAAAATGCAAAGAAATTTTCTGAAAATGAAATTAAAAATATTTTAAAAATTTAAATGAAAATTAACCACGCTTTAATTTTAGCTGCCGGAAGGGGAGTTAGAATGATGCCATTAACTAACAAAATTCCGAAAGCTTTATTAAAATTTAGAAATGAAACTCTAATTTTAAATGGACTTAAGAAAATAAAAAAATATATAAAAAACATTCATATTACAGTTGGTTACAAAGGAGCTATGTTGGCTAAGCATGTTCTTGAGAATCGTGTCTCGTCTGTAATAAACACTTCAGGTAAAGGGAATGCGTGGTGGCTATTTAATTTTCCATTTAATTTGCTAAATGAGCCAATTTTTGTTTTGACTTGTGACAATGTAACTAAAATTGATTTTAAATTACTGATAACAGATTATAATAAAAAAAAACAACCAGCCTGCTTGTTAGTTCCTGTAAAGCCAGTGGAAGGCTTGGAGGGTGATTATATCCATCAAAATAATGAACATGTTCTTGAGTTATCAAGAAAAAAAGTTTCAAAATTATATTGTTCTGGAATACAAATATTAAATCCTAAAAAAATTAATAGCTTAATGGACGAAAAAAATGATTTCAAAGAGGTGTGGAAACTTTTAATTAAAAAAAAAGAATTAAAAGTATCTAGTATTACTCCTAAAAAATGGTTTGCTGTTGATAGTGCTTCACAATTAAAAATACTTAGGAAACTTAAAATTAGCTAAAATAACTTAAATACTTTCAATCTTTGTTAGCTATTCTTGTTCATTTCATTTTTTATCCAAAAGTATGTTTTTTCCAAACCTTGAGATAAAGAAAATTTTGGTTCCCAGTCTAGTTTTTCTTTTACCATTGTATTATCACTCGATCTTCCACGGACTCCTTTGGGTTTGTCCAGTAAGTATTTTCTTTCAACTTTTTTTTCAGAAATAACTTCAATTTTATCAAGCATTTGATTAATAGAGACCTGTTCTTCACTGCCTATATTGATGGGACCTGTCTCTTTTGAATCTATTAATCTTAGCGTCGCATCAATACAATCTTCTATATATAAAAAAGACCTCGTTTGCTCTCCATCTCCCCATACCTCTATACTTTTTTTGTCTGTTCTGATTGCTTCAATAACTTTTCTACATAAAGCTGCAGGAGCCTTTTCTCTCCCACCATCATACGTACCATTTGGACCGTAGATGTTGTGATATCTTGCTACTTTAACGTCTAAATTATAATCTTCATGAAAATGTCTGCACATTCTTTCTGAAAAAAGTTTTTCCCACCCATATCCATCTTCCGGCATGGCTGGGTAAGCATCTGACTCTTTTAGCCCACTAATTTTTGTATTTTGTTGAAGTTCCGTATTGTATGCACAAGCACTGGATGAAAAAAAATATTTTTTAATTTTAAATTCTTTACATGCAATTAACATATGCGTATTTACAAGAACTGACAGCATGCATAGAGCTTTATTGTTCTCAATAAAACCCATCCCACCCATGTTACATGCCATGTTAATTACCTCATCCACTCCTTCGGTCGCCTTAAAACAATTTTCTTTAACTGTCATATCTAGAGTAAAGTTTTCTACTTCCTGAAAACATTGATACCAATCATCAAAAGGCTTTATGTCTGTAGCTCTAACCTTGTGTCCTCGATTAATTAGCTCTTTTACTAAATGTCCACCGATAAAACCACCCGCTCCGGTAACTAAAATTTTTTTCATATATCGTTTTTTATCTAATATTGTTAATAATAAAAATTATCTTAATAATCTTTTTATAAGATAAATAAAGAACTATATTAAAAATGAATATAAATCCAATAATTATATTATGAAAAAAAAAAGATATAATCAATGACTATTGGCATCGACTTTGTTGGAACCAATTTGAGTAGTGGAACCAAAAGTTATAATATTAATTTTTGCGAAGAGCTTAACTCTCTTTCACTTTCTTCAAATATAAAAATATTTATTTGTAAAAATTATTTAAAACAAATAAATAAAAATCTAAATCAAAATAAAAAAATACAGTATTTGGTCAAACCAAATTTTTTATCTATTACTTTTATACGATTCATATGGATGCAATTGATATTACCATTTGAATTAAAATTGTTAGGAATAAATAAATTGTATTGTCCTATGAATTTCTCCCCAATTCTTGCTAAGTTTTTAAATATAAAAGTAGTGCTATGCTTACACTCCAACTTACCGTGGGTTTATTTTAATTACATGCCAGGAAATATAATAAGAAATTTTATTACAAAAAAATTGATGGAAATATCAATACATAGCTGTGATCTTTTAATTTTTAACTCTTTCTTTGCAAAAAAAGAGTTGGAAAATATTTTAAACTTGTCAAAAAAAAAAATAGAAGTGATCTATTTGGGTGTAAACAATATCTTTTTAGAAAGTAGTAGTGAAAAAAACTTGATTAGTTCTTTTAATTATAATGATAGGTATATTGTATCGGTGATGTCATGCGTTAGGTATCACAATATTATAAATATCTTAAAGGCGTTCAAATTGCTAATCAGTGATTTGAAAATAGATATAAAGCTAGTGCTAGTCCTTCAAATATTGGATAAAAAATATTTTTTAGAAATAAAAAAATTTATCAGATTAAATTATATGGAAAAGCAAATTAAAATTTTTTCAAATTTAAACATTAATCAATTACCAAGACTTTATAAGAGTGCTGAGCTTTATGTGTTTACTTCTTACTGCGAGGTATTTGGCCTAACCTCATTAGAAGCCATGGCAAAAGAAACACCTGTAGCAATTTCTAATAGATCAGCCTTACCTGAAATTAATGGAGATGCAGCAATGTATTTCAATCCAGATGAAGTTGGCGAAATTAAAAGTTCTTTAAAAAAAATCTTGTTAGACAAAAATTTAAATTTTTTTTTAATAGATTCTGGAAGAATGCAATATAAAAAATTTGATGGAAAAGAAAATGTTAGGAAGACAGTTAATATAATTGAAAAACTTATTTAAAGAATATTTTATTTATAAATTATATCATAAAATATTTTTTTATATTTATATTTATCAAGAGATTCATTGCCCACAGGATATGCTCCAATCCACCCTTTGTAATAAGTAAACTCATTCAATTTTTTAAGTTGTGGCTCTCTGTGCCATCCAATTTTCTTTAAGTGCTGTATAGGATTATTAAAAAAATTATCTTTATAAATTCTTTTAAAATTCTTTCCTAAGTTGAATGAAAAAAATATAATAATTATTACATATAAAAAAGTTTGTTTAAATAAAAACTTTTTTGGGACTAGGGTAAAAAAAAGAATTATAAAAAATAAAAATAGTGTGTGATGGTATCTAATTACCGGAACTTTAAAAAAAAATAATAAATTTACTAGGAATAGAGCGCCGAAAAATAACTTTTCCCATAAATTTTTTTTTGGTATATTTTTTAATGATTTGCTTGATATGAAAATTACAAAAATAATAAATGCTGATATTCCTAGGTAAGTCAAAAGCTCTTCAGAAACAATTGCAAACCAAGTCGGTATCCATTGAAAATTTGCAAGATATTCAGCTTTGGAAAGAGCACCAGTATAGCTATCAAAACCCTTGGTATGAGCTCCTGTCCAAGAAAATAAATTATAAGCAATATCTTGGCTGTTCCAACTTATACCACTAAAACAAGTGAAATATAAAGGGTAAATTAAACAGCCAGTCCATAAAATATTTTTTCCAAAATAGCAAAAGGCAAGAAATAAAAAAAAGGTAAATTCTAATTTTAAAAAAAATTTAAAATTTTTAAAATTGAATATCAAAAATAATGGAATTAAAAAAGAAAATATAAAAAATAACTTTATTGAGGTTAAAAATAAACTTATTATTAAGGTTAAAATTACAAAACTATCTCTGTGGGCATCTGTTATTTGTCTGTATTTGAAAGATAGATAGGTAAGAAAACAAAAAAAAAGAATACCCGGCCTATCTAAACCAAATTCTTTTAATCTTGTGTATTTTATTAAAAAGAAAAAAATAAATACACTTAAAATTATATACAAAGTGTTTTTGTTTGAGTCTTTTTTAATTCCTAAAAATTCAACAATAAAGTAAGAGAGTATAAAAAATAAAGTTATAGCGTTGACAATATGTATATCTTGTAAAAAGGTTGAATTAAAATTTAAATATGAGTGAAGCAACAACCATATAGATCCATACCCATAGTGATGATGCAAAAAATTTACTCCTAATATATATTTGGAGTTATCAGAATTAATAATTTGACCACCATGATAATGGGCTAGATCGTCAGAAAAACCACTGCCATATATTTGTGAAAAGCATAAAATTAACATTGCAGCCAAAATTGCTACTGTATATTTGTTAAAATTTAGGAATCTTTTTTTTTTATAAATTGCTAAAATAACAATATTGGTAAACAAATTAAAAAAAATAACCAAATCACTCAAAGGTATAAAAAAATTAATTACTTGAGCAAGAAAGCCTGTTACCATCATTCCTAATATTGAAACTTCAAATAGATTGATTGTTAAGTTTTTTAGAAAGATTAATCTAAAAAAAATAAAACCATTAGAAACGATTATAAAAGCAAATAAAAAAAAATGAATAATGATATTAGGCATTTTTTTTCTTCAAAAAAAATAAAATCATAAAATAGATTGCAATACTTGCAACTAAAGCAAAATAAGATTTTACAAAAAAAATGTTTAATAGAAATGGAGCTGTGGCTATAGCTAAGTAAGGAATAAAAACATATTTAACACCAGTGATTTTAATCAAAAGATGTTGAAAATGATTTTGATCGGCTTCTAATGGAGATTTGTTATTAAGCAATCTTTCAACTACTATTCTAACTAAATCAATTGAAGGTAGAAATACTAGTAAAATAATTTGATCAAATAAGATATGACCGTTATTAAATAGTTTAATAAATATCAATGAAAACAATATTGATAAAAAATTAACACCCGAATTGCCAGTAAATATTTGATTTCTTATATTTGACATCAGAACAAGAAATAAAGAGATTAGGATTGCAAGATAGTTTGGATTATTCATTTCAGTGATTATCATTATTGAAATTATCCAATAAGCACACAAGCCTAAGGCTACACCGTTTGCTCCATCAGCAAAATTTAAGGCATTGTAAATAAAATAAATGCAAAAAATGGTAAAAAATAAAGATCCTTGATTTAAAACTATTACATATTTTAAATCTTGAAATCTTAAGGCACTAATTGTGAGCTCTTTTTCAAGTGGCAAAACAATAAATAAAATTATTATTAAAAAAAAAGTTTTTATTTTTGCATTGAGATGTTTTTTGTCATCAATAAAGCCTATGATAAAAAAATAAGACATTAAAAAAAGCCATATCAGCAGTTGTTTTATTGATAGTAAAGATCCATAGTTTAAATATATCAAAGAAGCAGAAATATAGATAAAAATTATTAAACCTCCAGTTGGAGGTATTGGCTCTAAGTGTATTTTTCTTGTATTATTAGGGCAGTCCATTATCTTAAAAAAATTAGCAATTTCTATTCTAAATTTGATTAAGACTAAACTAAACAGCGTAAGTATTGTATGAAAAATGTATTCTTGAAACATGAAATTAGAATATTAATAAACTAGAAAAAGAAATGATTCAAAGGTTTATTAACAGTTCAAAAAATAATTTATTTATTGACTTGTTTATTTACCTTATTCCTTTTGCAATTATTGTAGGCCAAGCGCCCATTAATTTAATTTCATTTGCAATATCAATTATTTTTATCTTTTTAATCATAAAAAATAAAATTTTTCATGAGTTTAAAAAATATTTTATATTTTTATTTTTTCTAATTTTTCTTTTTCTCTGTAATTTAATTTTTTCTGTGAATCCATATTTATCGTTTATTTCAATATTGGGTTTAATAAAATATTATATAATGTTTTTGTCAATTCTTTATTGCCTGAATAATATTAAAAGTTTCAAAAATAATTTTTCATTAATTCTGCTTATGACATCTTTATTTGTAGTCATAGATTCGTATGTTCAGTATTTTTTTTTACAAGATATTTTTGGAAAAGAAATTCTACAAAATAGGCTAACTGGCCCGTTTGACAGAAAAGTTCCAGGTGCATACGTTAGTAAATTAATTTTTTTGTCTTTAATTTTTTTTTCAATAAAAAAATTAAGTACAAAATATATTATATCTATTCTTTTTGCTGTTTTGTTTTTTTTAATTTTAACTAATGAAAGATCACCAACTTTTATGTTTATATTTGCATTATTTATTTATATTTTTCTGTGTAATATTAAAATCTACTTCAAAATACTTTTATTGGTAATAATACCAATTTTAGTATTTTTAATAATAAATTATAATAGTCAATTAAAAAATAGATTTATTGATGAAACAAAGTCACATGTTACCGTTAATAATTACTGGAAACCACACTTTCTAACTGCAATAGAAATATTTAAAAACAATAAAATTATTGGGAGTGGGATTAAGACCTTTAGATTTGAGTGTAAAAAAGATGAATATAAAAAAATAAAAGCAAAACATATAGATTTACGTTGCTCAACACATCCTCACAATTTTTATTTAGAAGTTTTATCAGAGACGGGACTATTAGGTGCCTTGACTTTTTTATTTGTAAATTTTTTTATTTTATTTTTTTTAATTACAAATTTTTTTAAGAAGAAAATTTTTCGACAAGATATAATTCTAATTTTTTGTAGCTTTGTTATTCTATTTTGGCCACTACAAACTACGGGAGCTTTTTTTTCAAGTTGGAATGGAATTTTTTATTGGATATTTTATGCTTATTTTTTTAATTTAAAAAAAATTTTGACAGATTAGCAATCAATGTCATTTAAAGTATTAGCCTCTCCACTAAATACATAAAATACTTTTAAAACTTAACTATTATGTTAGCTTATTTTTATTATGAATATAATTTTTTCAGGATTCTTTCATCCTTTAGTTGGTATTTTATCTGGTTTTCTTTTGATAATTGGATCCGAGTATGTGGGAAAATTTTTTTTAAAAAAATTTATTAAAACTTTTTTTTTTTTAAATTTGGCAACAGGTGTTATTTCAATTTCTCTAGTTGCTTATATTTTTATTACAATTAACATCTCAAAATATAGCAACCCAGCCATAAGCTATATACTAATTTTATTGGGCATTTGTAATTTTTATCATTTAGCCAAAAATTTTTATTTCAAGCATGTAATTGATTTTAATGTTTTCTTAATTCTGTTAATTTTATTTTTACTACTGATTTTATCAATTGCAGCCCCAACTATGGCTGACTCTCTTGGTTATCACCTAGGAGTCGCCAAGTATATTAATGCTAACAATAGTTGGCCAGATCCAGATATGTGGCTACTTTCCAACATTGCAGGATTGGGTGAAGTTTATATTTCTCTAGGATTGCTTGTATATTCTGACACTGTGGGTTCATTAGTCCAACTTATTTCTTTAATTGCTTTTTTGCATTTTTTTTTTCAATTCATTGATTGCAAGCAGAGATTTGTTTTATTTGTTTTTTTTATTTTAGGCTCACCTGTGATTGTATTTCTTTTGTCTGGTGCAAAATTTCAAATTTTTCCTCAATTGATTTCAGCTTTTGTTTTTTATTCTCTAATTGTAAATAAAAAAATCAATCACAAGTTATCCTGTCTTTTGCTTTTTTTAATATTTGGTATTGCAAACTTTAAGCTATCTTTTTTAATATCTGGATTTGTTTTAACAATTTTTTTATTAACAAAAACTAAAATTAATTTTAAATTTTTAATATCAAGTTTTTTTATTTTTTCGATAATTTTTTTACCCAAAGCGTTATTTCATCTAATCAGTACTAATGATCCGACATATTTAACTTTTTTTACATTAGCACCACCTGAATTTTTATCTTCGTTAAGAAATTTCAGAGAAAATAGTGTTTTTTTTCCACTAAATTTATTTATTCCACATTCAGTTGGACAGGTTTCAACAATTCTTGGATTTCAATTTGTGATATTGTTTTTTATGAAAAATATTAAAAAAGAAAATTTTCAAATTATTATCTGTGTTTTAATTACAAGTATATTGTATTTTTTAATCTCACAATCAATATCGAGAATTTACTATGAAATGATATTGTGGCTTTCTTTAAGTTTAGTTTTTATAAAGGATTTTAGAGTTAATTTAAAATACTTAAATATTTACCTGATACTAAATATCAGTATTGTTTTTACAATACTTATTGTAGGATTTTACAATTTATCGCCATCTTTAATTAGCAACGAAGCCAGAACGGAAGTGATGCGTAATAATTCTAATGAGTTCAAAGGTGCAAGTTGGGTAAATCAAAATATTCCACCAAATAGTTTAGTTTTAACAAACCTAAGGTCTATCTCTTTAATAAAAAACAGTGCCATACCTATGGATTTTCTAAATTATAATGTTAATTCTTCGAATTTAAAGAAGTATTTTAACTACTTAAAGAGTAAAAAGATTGATTACATAATAATAAAAAATTTTACCAAAAAAAAAGACTATTTTTTTAAAAAATGTGAATTCAGTTTAGTAAAACAATCTCCAAGTTTTCTAAAAGAAACTAGGAATCCATTTAATAGAAGTTCTAAATATTCTTTAACAATTTTAAAGCCATTGAATCGAAACTTGTCTTTTTGCATTAAGTAAAAAAAATTCATATAAATTGATAGAAGGATTAATAATAGGGCGGCATGCAATGCTATTTTAATTCTAAAGCAGAACTGCTAATACAAAAGTATATTTATAATAGATTTTCGGTGTAGGATCTTAAATAATGATAACTTTTAAGTTATTGGCAAAAAGCTATGAGAACATTCATTACCTGATTAAGAAAAAAATTTTAGTTTAAATTTAGATCTTACGCATATTGTGATCTGAGCTATTAGTTTAATCTCTTTTTATTTCCATCAATTTTAATGAAGTGTTGTATTGAATTTAAAATTAAAAACAAATAAATGGAGGATGTTTGATAAAAGATCCTGTCCAAACCAACCTCAGCTTTAAATTTCCACTCAGAAGCATCTAATAAAAAAACTAAATTGATTGCTAGCAGAGTTGAAAGAAAATATATAAAGGTATGATTGTCAAATTTAGAGGTTCTTTCGTATAGCAAGTTATAAGAATAAAATAACAAAAAGAGAATAAATATCGGATATTTTAAAAAAGTTACAAATGTATTTGTTATTAAAAAAAGTGATCTTTCAATAAAATTTGACATATTAAAAAAATTTTCGATTGACACAAATGTAAACCACGAAGGAAAACCACCATTTATATTTCCATCATAAATATGAATGTCAATAAATTTTTTTAAGATTATAATAAATATCAAAGTGAGAAGAGTATACATTTTGCTTTTCCTATTTATGTCTGAATTGAAAAAAATAAAGATATATAAAAAAAGTATTAAAAAAATTCCTTCAACCTTGGTCCATGCGATCAGATTAGTACACAAAATAAGAAAGATATGAAAAATATTGAATTTATTATAATTTTTAATTTGAATAAATAAAAACAGACATATTGCACTTAATGAAAAAGTCAGAGGTTCCTGATATCCTGAGAATAAATAACTATTGAATGTTATTAGTGCTAAAAAAAACAAAACTATTATTTTTACAATTAAATCAAAATTAATTTTCGATATAGCCAAAAATAAGCTCAAAAAGTATATGTATATAAATATTAATCTTCCAGTATATTCACTGTCTATTAAGCTTCCTTTCCAAACAAAGGCCCAAAGAAAAGATCCAAGAGGAGGGTATTGATTGTGATTTGGAATATTGGAAAAATTTGCATAATCATAGCCATTGTAAAAATTTTTTACTTTATAAATCCAGTGTGAAAAAGCATCCCATTCTAATATTGGGTAGTTGGCTATTTCAATAAAATAAATTATTACAAACATTGCAAAAAAAATCATTAAGCCTAAATCTTTTTTAAAGTGATTAAATCTTACAAAAAATAAATTTATTAAAGAAAATATCAAAAATATATAGAACAAGAGTTTTAAATTAATTTCAAAAAAAGAAAGTAACAGCAGTAATGAAAAAATTAAAATAGTGTTAAGAGAAAATATTTCAAAAATATTTTTTTCTTTTATTTTAAAAAAACTAATCAAATATTTATTTGAGAAAGGAAATGAAAAAATAATCAATACACCTGCCACTAAAAAGAAAACATTTAGAATCTCATTCATCTCGTTAAATAATAACAGTTACTTTTTTTGTAAATTATTTTAAAATTAGAAAAATTTTTTCCTTTAAAATTAAAGCTTATTGTTTTTTTATTATTTAAGTCAAAATTTTTAGACGAGTTAATAAGGATTATTTTGCTTTCATTAGTTACCTTGTTGATTTGATAATTAAACCAGGCACTTTTTTGACTTAATTCGTATGATTTTAAATTTGGATCGTCATTTAAGACTAGAATATTTTCTTTGATTGAATATTTTGAATACATTTCGGAAATAAAGCCATAACCGTGCTTGTCACAATCTCCGTACACTCTAATTAATCTTTTTTCTAAATTTTGATTTATAATGTTATAGATATTATAGAAAAAATTATTTTGTTGCATTATTGTAATAGCAATAGCAATAATAAAAAAATATTTTCTTTCAATTATTTTGTTTAATATCATTGAAGTTAAGCCCATTCTATCATATCTAAATCAAAGTGTAATATTAAACCTAATAATATTAATTAAAAAAAATTGCAAATGAAGAAAAAAATACTTTTTATATTGTTTCTTATCATATTCATTTTTATGGCAGCTTTTATTACTAATAATTTTTTAATTGGAAACACAAAAGGCTATGCGCAAAAGATAAAATATTTAGTGCCAAATTCACTTAGAAATATTTTAAGAGAGACTGTTTTTGCATATAAGTACCTAAATGTAGAAAATGCTAAGCTTAAAAATATAATTAAAGATAATTTTACTAACCAAACAATAAAAGTTAATAAAAAATTACCATTAATTGATACTAAAAAAATTAAATCTGAATCTGGCCAAAACACATTTGTTTTATCTAGATATAAGCTTCCTTACCCTGCTCATTTTGATTGGGGTGGTAAGCCAGTTAGCTATTTAGCAAAATTTAATAATTTTGTTTTCTTAATTTCAGGATCTGGAGAAATCACTTATATAAATCAGAATGAGTTAGGAAAAAAAATTATCACTTTGAAAAAAAATGACTCCAATAAAAAAGAAGAAGTAGCGTACATTTCTGGTTATGGAAAAGAAGTTTTAACCAAAAATAAAACTTTAAATATAAATAATATTAAATTTGAATTGATTGAATCTAACTTCAGTAGTTTTATTGATACAAATGCATACATTAATAAAGGAGTTACTGGTCCCAGAGATATTGAAATAATTGACAAAGAAATTTACATTTCTTTTGTAGATATAAAAAGTTGTGAAAAAGTTTCAATAATAAAAGCTAAAATAAATTTTGAATATTTAAATTTTAAAAATTTTTTTAGTTGGAAAGATTGCAGTAGAAAATCTTTTTCAGACCAAAGATCTGGTGGAAGAATAAAAAATTATGATAAAAAAAATATTATTTTTACAATTGGAGATTATAGTAAATTATATTATCCTGCAGAATCTCAAAACCCAAATTCATTATTTGGAAAAATTATCAAAATAAACAAAGAAACTAAAAAATATAACATTCTATCTCTAGGTCATAGAAATCCGCAGGGATTGTATGTTGACCAAAAAAAAAATTTTTTATTTTCAACAGACCATGGTCCAGATGGCGGGGATGAAGTTAATGTTCAAAATTTAAAACTTAATAAAGTAGAAAATTTTGGATGGCCAATTTCTTCTTACGGAATTCATTACTCAAGTACTCTAAAAAATGCAAAAAAAAATAAGTTGATGTCTATGCTTAATAAAGGAGCACCCCTTCATAAATCTCATAAAAAATTTAATTTTACTGAACCTTTAAAACATTACAGTCCAAAATCTATAGGTATTAGTGAGATAATTAAAATACCCCAATCTTACGGTAGTCAATTTAAAAACGATTTTTTTGTCTCAGCAATGGGAAATGTAATTTTAGAAGGTGACCAGACTCTCCATCATTTGAGATTTGATGAAAGTAATAAAAAAATTATCTTTGAAGATAAAGTTGTTATAAATGAAAGAATTAGAGATATTATTTATAACAAAGAACAAAATGCATTCTTGATGACTTTAGAAACAGAACCATCTTTAGGAGTGTTGAAAATAATAAGTGACTAATGTTTAATATTAATAGTTATTTAGAGTTAATTAATTGCCCACTATGTAACTCCAGTATATATAGTGTAAAAAAAAAATCTCAATACTCAAATGTTAAAAATGCTGAAGAGCTTTTTTCAATTTACAAATCATCAGGAGATGAGCTTATGTTGGATCAGCTTGTATCCTGCAGCTCATGTTTTTTTGAGTATTTAAATCCAAGAATAAAGTCGGAAATAATTTTAAAATCTTATGCTGAAAACAAAGATATAGACCATATATCCCAAGATAAATTGAGATATAAAACTTTTGCCAGTAGCATGAAAAAAATACTAGGCGAAGTTAACATGCGAAACATAGAGGATAGTAAATTTTTAGATATCGGCTCTGCTTCTGGAATTTTTTTAAAAGTAATTAAGGATATGGGTTTTAACGAAATAGGGTTTGAGCCTAGTAACTGGATGGTTAACTTTGGAAAAAAAAATTATAATGTAAACATTAAGCAGGGATTAATCCAAAATGTAGAGTCTAGCAAGTATGATTTTATATCTTTTTGGGATGTCTTGGAGCACGTTACAGATTTACAAGGAACGCTTGAAAAAGTAGATGAGCTTACAAAGAAGGATTCTTATTTAATTATAAATGTTCCAGATATAGATAGCTATGCTAAAAAAATAATGAAATTTAATTGGCCATTTTATTTAAATGTTCATTTGTATTATTTTAGAAAAAAAACACTAGAGAAAGCTATGAATAAATATAATTTTAAATTAGTCTATAAATTTCCGCACTGGCAATATTTAGAACTCGGGTATATCCTGAATAGAGCAAGTAAATACTTTAATTTTTTTTCATTAGTAAAAAAACTGGCAAATTATACAGGCCTATCAAAAATTATTTTACCCTACAACATGGGACAAACCACTTTTATTTTCAAAAAAAATGATTGATAAAAATATTACTTTCATAATTCCTGCAGCAGGTAAAAGCAGTAGGTTTAAAAGTGAAAAAAGTAAAATTTTTTATAATTATAAAAAAAAAGCTTTAATTCAACATGTTGTTGAAAAGTGCTTAAAATTTAGCAATCGTCTAGTAATTGTGGTCAATAAAAAAGACATTGAAGAATTAAAAAAAATATTATCTATTTATACAAAGATTAAATTTATTTTTGTTTTACAAAATGAAGCTAAGGGAATGGGTCATGCAATAAGTATAGCTCTTAAAAAATCCAAAACAGTATATACCTCTGTCATCTGGTCAGATCAAACTTATTTATTATTGAGTACTATCATGAGGACTATTTCTTTTTTAAAAAAAAATAGTTCTTTATTGTGTTTTCCCACTTATAAAAAAAAATTACCATACGTTTATATTTTGAGAGATTCCAAGAAAAAATTTAAAGATATAGTTCAAACTAGAGAGGGAGGAAAGGTAGCAGAAATAGGAGAATCTGACTGTGGTTTTTTTATATTTAAAACTTTTATTATAAAAAAAATACTACAAAAATTAATTGAAGAAAAAAAAATTATTACAAAAAAGACTAAAGAAGTTGATTTTTTAAAAGCATTTAAATTTTTTAAAAAAATTGGAAATGTAGATACCATAAAAGCAGGAGGTGTCAGAGACACCATCGGAATAAATACTATAGAAGATTTGATATGAATTTACTTTCCATTGTTGTTCCTGTTTACAATGAAGAAAATAATATAGGAATATTGATTGAAAAATTAAAAAACCTAGATCTTTCAATTTCAAATTTTAAAAAAGAAATTATTATTATTAACGACGGCTCTACAGACAAAAGTGCTTCTATAATAGGAAAATTTGACGAAATAATTGTAATAAATCAAGTGAATCAGGGAAAAGGAAGTGCTGTACAAAATGGTATTAAATCAGCAAATGGAGACTATATTTTGATACAAGATGGAGATTTAGAATACAATCCAGATGATATTATAAAAATGTGCAGCCAGTTAAAAAGTTCTAAAAATATGTCGATTTATGGATCGAGGTATAAGCCTTTTTATTTAGGACTATTTCCCAAATATCATAACAAGCAAAACATCTCATCTTATTTGGCAAATATTATTTTTATATTTATGTTTTTAATTTTTTATTCTAGAATTGTTACGGATCCTCTGACTGGATATAAATTATATCCAAAAACATTTTTCAAAAACAATATTATTAAATCCAAGGGTTTTGAAGCCGATCACGAAATTACAGCTAAGCTGATTAAGCAAAACTATAAAATTATTGAAATACCAATTGATTACAAGCCCAGAAATAAGCTAGAAGGGAAAAAAATAAATTTTTTTGATGGTGTTAAGGCATTAATTACGATTGTCAAATATAGGTTTATTAATTAGATTTATGACTGCAATATTTATTAACCCTCAGCTCTATGTTCAAAAAAACGACAAGTTTACTACTGGAATCGTTTATATGCCAATTGTATTGGCTTACCTAATTTCATATTTTAAAAGCAAAAATGTAAAAACCGAACTTTTTGATTTATTTGGTTCTGCCCCTAGAGTATGTAGAGAAGAAAATGAAAGCTTAGTTTTTGGAAAAAATATAGATGAAGTTAATTCAGAAAGTTTTCATAATGCAAAAATTTTTTTTGTTTACGCGAACCAAGTTGCAAATCATTTATCTGTAGTTAATATTGTCAATTATCTTAAAAAAAAATACCCAGATACACCTATTGCAGTTTTGGAAAATTCACAAGCTGTCACTGCATATTCTTTAAGTAAAATTAGAAAAGAGTTTTTTGATATAGGTTGCAACTATATAGTATTAGGTGACTTGGAGAAACCTTCCTTGCAACTTTATAAAAATTTAGAAGAGAAAAGACCCTTAATAGAAATTAAGGGACTGATTGCAAAAAATTTTAGCAATGACAGAATTGACTTTGTAGAAAATTTAGATGACTTAAATATTCCAGCTTGGGAAGATTTTCCCCTAGAAAACTATTGGAGCCTTGGATATGCTCATGGACCCCTATCTAGCAAAAGATACATTCCAATACTAAGCTCTAGAGGTTGTCCCTACCCATGTAATTTTTGTGTGATTCCCAAAACTAACGAAAGAAGATGGAGATCAAGATCTCCAGAAAATGTAGTTAAGGAGATAAAATTTTGGAAGCAAAAACTAAATATTAAAGAATTTCATTTTGAAGATTTGAATTCGACTGTTAACGACAAGAGAACCAAAGAGCTTTGTAAATTAATTATAAAAGAAGAGCTTGATATTAAATGGAAAATAGTAGCAGGCACTAAGGTTGAAAGTATTAAAGATGACGAAACTATAGAGCTTCTCTCTAAGTCAGGCTGTAATTATGTATCAATATCTCCAGAAAGTGGCTCTAAAGAGATAATGAAGAGCATTGCAAAACCGTTTAACTATAACCATGCATTAAAATCAGTAAAAAAAATGAATAAAGAAAAAATTTTTACTCAAGCATGCTTTATTATTGGATATCCTGGAGAAACTAATTTTGATCTAAGGCAAACTAAAAAAATGGTTTTTGATTTGACCAGAAGAGGAATCGATGAAATTGCAGTATTTATAATAACGCCAATACCAGGATCCAATATTTACGAAGACTTCGAAGGATTTGATTCTCTAGCCAATTTAACTTTTACTCCCACATGGAGAAAAGATTACAAAAAGCTAACTAAAGAGAGGTTAGTTATTTACTCAATTTTTTTATTTACCAAGTGTTTATTTCACCCGTTGAAAATTTTTAAACAAACTTTTAATTTTTTTAATAAAAAATTTGATACCAAAATGGAAATGGTCCCATATAAATTTTTAAGAATTACAAAATTTCAAAATGCCTCAAAATTTAAAAGTTAAAATTACATTATTTTCTGGAGGGTCCGGAAACATAAGGTTTATAAAGTTAATTAATAACTTACCAGATGTAGAGTTAAGTATCTTGGTAAATGGTTATGATGATGGAAAATCTACAGGTGAAATTAGAAAGTATATACCTGGAATTCTGGGTCCATCTGACTTCAGAAAAAATATATCACATTTAATAAATAAAAATAATTTTAATGGAAAAATTTTTTACAACATATTCAATTACAGATTTTTAAAAAGTATTACTAAAAAAGACTTTAAATCTTTTTTAAAATTAGATACAAAAAATAAAATAGTTAAAGATTTAAAGGTTTACAATTTATCGTATAAAAAATTTTTAAGAATAAAAAATTATTTAAATATATTTTATAAATATTATTGCAAACACTCCCTTTTAAATTTAGCAGATATTTCACTTGGTAACATTCTTATTGCGAGTTCTTTTCTAAAAAATCAAAAAAATTTTAATAAAAGCCTTTATGAGATTCAAAATTTTTTAGAAATAAAAAATAAAGTTTTAAACATTACAAAAGGTGAAAATCTTTTTCTTAATGCAGTGTTGGAAGATGGAACCCTCGTAACTGATGAGGAGCGATTAGTTCAAATACCACACCAAAGTAAAGTAGTAGATATTTTCCTTTTAAAGAAGAAACTTTCAAATAAAGAAATAAAAATCATAGATTCACAAAAAAATAAAAATAAAAAAAATATTTTAAATAAATCTTCAACAAGCCCCAAAATAAATACAGAAGTAGCAAGCGTGATCAAAAGTTCAGATATTATTATATATGGACCAGGTACTCAATTTTCATCTTTATTTCCAAGCTATTTAACAATAGGCTTAAGAAAATTGATTGAAAAGTCAAAAGCCAAAAAATTTTTGGTTACTAATATTTACTTAGATAATGATATTATTGCAGAAACAGTAGAAAGTATTATTGAGAATTTTTATTACTTTTTTAATAAGGAGGATCCAAAAATAAACACTAAATTAATAAATTATTACTTGGTAAATAAATTTGATGAAGATGATTTAAATTTATTAAAAAAAACTAATTATCTTGTTTATCAAAAAAATAAAAAATACACTCTTCTAGATTGGGAAAAAGGTGAGGGCTTGCATTATCCTAATTGGTTAGCCAAAAAAATATTTGGATTAAGCAATAAAGCTTTCTTGTCAAAACAGTTGGGCAGATCAGTTGTGTCTATTATTTTACCCTGTCTTAACGAAAAGAATAATATTAAAAAAGTATTAAAAAAAATAAATGAGCTTAAATTAGTTAATTTTGATTTAGTAATAGAATTAATAGTGGTTGATGGAGGTTCTACAGATGGCAGTATTGAAGTTATTAAAAAATATAAAAATATCAAGTTTTATTCGTTAAATAATGCTCAAAAGGGGCAGGCGTTAAAATTTGGGATACAAAAATCCAAAGGAGATATAATAGTATTTTTTCCTTCTGACAACGAATATGAGGTAGATGATATTGAAAAAGTTCTTGCTCCCATAATGCTGAATCAGTCTAACATTGTTTATGGAAGTAGAATGATCAAGTGCATCAATCTAGATGACCAGCTAAACGCCATATATAAAAATAATTCATTAGGAATGTTACTAAGTAAATATGGAGGAAAGATAATTAATTTATTTATTTTAGCATTTTTTAATAAATCTATTTCGGATCCATTTACTAGCCTAAAAGCATTTGATGCAAATTTATTAAAAAGCTTGCAATTGAAAAAAAAAGGATTTGATATGGATTTTGAAATTTTTGTTAAACTAAATCGAGGAAAAAATTTTTTTTTAGAAGTACCAGTTAAATTTAAACCAAGAACAGGTAGCAGTAAGAAAAAAATGACAGTTAACGAGGGATTAAAATGTTTGTTTTATTTAATGTTTAGCAAATTTATAAGATAATTATTTTTTTTTTAATATTTCTTTTAACTGCTGATATAAGTTCTTTTTCTTACTTTTATAATAAAAATTAATACCAGCCCCGTTGGCACACAAAAGATCTTTTTTTTTATCTCCAATCATAAAACTAGTTTTAATGTCAATTTTCCATCTCTTAATTGCTTTTTTAACCATACCCGATCCAGGTTTGCGGTCTTGAGTTTTCTTTTTATATTTACCCACTCCATGCGTAGGATGAAAAGGACAAAAATATATATCATTAATAATAGCTTTATTTTTTTTGATTATTTTCTTCAAATATACATGAATAGAATTTAATTCCTTTAAGGTTATCAGGCCCCTTCCAACACCAGCCTGATTGGTAATCAAAATTACTAAATAACCGTGATCATTTAGCAATTTTATTGCCTTGCCAGTAAACGGATAAATTTTAAATTTTTTTATATTAGATATATAACCTAGATCTTTATTTAGTACTCCATCCCTATCGAGAAAAACACATTTGTTAAAATTTTTCATATTACATTTTTGAAATAATTATTAAAATTAATCTTTTTAAACAGGTTAGATTTTTTTTTAATTTTCATTTTTTTTAAAATTTCTTTAAGAGCTGTTTTGTGATTATTATAAACAATAGGATAAAAATTGTTAAATTTAAATAATTCATATTTTTTAAATTCTATATTGTAAAAGACTGTTAAATTTTGTTTTAGGCAATCTTGTATAAAAAAACTATAAAGGTTTTCTTTATTCCCAATCGCGCATTTGCTTAGAGAAATAATGGTATTTACTTTTTTGTTATCACAATACCCAAAATTTTTAACTCCATGTAAGTTAATTTTATCACCAATTGTAGCTATTTTAAAATTTAACTGTAATAATTGATTAATTAAATTTTGAAAAAAAAAATTTTTATTATAAAATTCACCTCGTATGTAAAAAATAAAGTCATATCTTTTTCTTTTATTGAGTTTGCTAATAACTAAATCTGAAAGAATAAAATTATGACAAGATTGTTTAAACATATTCTGATAGAAATTATTCGAAAAAATTTTATTTTTGTATCTAATTTTTATTATAAAAATACTAATTTGTTCTAATAAATTTTTTAGAAAAAATTTTTTATCTTTTAGAATACTTCCTGTGATTGGTCCTAAAATAGTATTGGGTGGTAAGGATAAAAAAATGAAAAAATTCCACAAAGGTAGATAATTCAAATAACAAGGTCTCCAACCTCGTAAAAAAAATATCCATAGTTTGACAATTCCATAAATTGGTCCCACATACTTGTGTCTCCACGAAGAAAATTTTTTTTTATTTATATCTCTGTCTTGTTTTGTAAATAAGCTTATTATTATTTTTAATTTGTTAATTCTATTTTGTTTCTTGAGTTTAGAGATAAATAATCTAGCCAACCTACCTTCTCCACTTTTTTGAGAATAATCTGATGCCCAAAAAATGATTTTATTTATAGCCATAATTTTTTAACTTTAGTAGAAAGTAAGTGAACGAATATTAATTTATTAAATAAACTATGAATAATAATATAATATATTTTAAAAAAATTAAATTTTATAATTATCCTTCCTCTTTTTTAATTAAAAAAATTAGCACAAAGGGGGGGTATTTGGTGGCCCCTGCGGCTTCATCATTGACTACAATTATGAAAAATAATTGTTATTACAAATCTCTTAAACTTTCCACTATTGCCATTTTAGATAGCGGATTTTTTTGCATTCTTTTAAGAATACTTAGAAGAGAAAAAGTTTCAAAACTTTCTGGCTATCTTTTTTTAAAAAATTTTCTTGATACTGTTTATGTAAAAAAAGAAAGAATTTTATTAGTTTCTCCAAGTAAATTTGAAGCAAAAAAAAACAAAAAATTTATTAAATCCAAAAATTTTAAAAAGATTAATAGCTATGTTGCTCCAAATTATCCCTTTAACTCAAATATTGTAGATACCAAGCTACTTAATTTCATAAATAGAATTAAACCTAAGTATGTCTTGATAAATATTGGTGGTGAAAAACAGGAAATATTGGCTGAATATCTTTATAGAAAAAGCAAAAACAGAAAAATATCAATTTTATGCTTGGGTGCAGCAATTGCCTTTCTAACAAAATCTCAAGCACCTATTAGTGAAAAAATTGATAAGTACTATTTAGGATGGTTTTTAAGACTTATTTATTCTCCAAGGCTTTTCTTTCCAAGAATGGCAAAATCTTTTTTTCTTATTAAACTTTTTCGTTAGTCTTTTGTTTGTCGTTATATTGCTCTGTATAGAAATACGCTGAAAAAAAAATTAAAAAATCAATACCAAAAACTGCAAAAGAACTTTCAATTAAAGATCTTCCCAATAAAAAATATTGAATGTAACAAGCACTTAATAAAAGGCTATTTTCTATATTTAGTTTTTTTTCATTAAATAGTAATATTTTAGAACAAACAAAAAATGACCTAAGCAAGAGTAATCCAATCAGAATTGAGCCAATGATGCCACTACTAGAATAGGTATAAAGCAATAAATTAGATGCGCTTTGGTTTATTAAAAACCTGTCACCCATAACGCCAACTCCAAATAATGTACTGTCATTTTTTTTAATAATATTTTTCCAGTCTGAAAATCTATTAGATGTAAATGACTTTTTATTGACACTTCTTAGTACTGACCCATATTTTTTTTGGGTGCCCAGAATAGTTTTTGCCTGATCTTCAGAAATAGATTTTTCTATAGTAATTTTTTTTATTTCATCTAAAACATTTTGGTTTTTTGAAATTGTATGCAACTTGATATTAATAATTAATAAAATTAATAGAGAAGGTATAATTATAATAAAAATTAATTTTTTTATTTTTTTAATGTTTGACGAAAAGATGTATATAATTGACATCAAAGTTATTAATAAAGCTGCAAATAAAGTAATTCTAGATTGGGTCATATATACTAAAAAAAACATAAATAAATAAACTATATAAAAATAGAAATCATTTTTTTTGTAAATAAAATTAGAAGACGCAATTCTTAATAGAATTGGAATCATAATTACCAATGAAGATCTAGCAATCCCAGATGATCTGGGAATATTTTCGCTTGCTCTCCAATTAGTTATAAAACTATGCGGCCAACCACCATATAAATTTGCTGTTAAATTTCCGTCAGAAAAATACCAGATAATCATAACGCTACCAAACCACAACACTACACTAGATAATATTAAAATTGAGATAATAAAAATTTCTCTGGTATAATTTAAATTATATTGGATTGAAAATAAAGTTAAGCTAATAAAGGTTAAAATTATGAGATTTAAATTATTTAAGTTTTGTTCTTCCTGATAGATAAAAAGGCAGACTGCCTGAATCAAAAAATTTAATATTAAAGCTATTATAACAATATTTAAATTTTTGTTTTTGGTTTTAAAGCTAATCTGCCTACTAAAAAACAAAAAAAAACAAAAAATCAAGTATGGAGCTAAAGATCTTATAATGGCGATTATAACCACAAAGGATCTAGTATCTGGTATTAGGCTTATTGAATATTGAATATTGGTATCTAAAGAATACCAGATTACAAGTAATAATAAAATTCCAGAATATTTAATTTTAGCAAATGTCATGTTTTAAAAAAATTTTTTATTTTAAAAAGATAGAAAATCCCAATTATATTGCCTACAAATCTCATAATTTTTTTAACATTTAGGATAGAGCTAAAAAAATTCCTAGTTATAAAAAAAAAATATCCTAAAATAAAATTTATTTTAGATAATTTGTTTTTTTCAATAAACAAAATTCTATTTTTAATTTCTTTAATGCCAAATAAGAAACTGTTCCTTTCTATGGAAAGCATGTCTTTGTATTTTGCTTGATAATATATAATTAACTTGCCTTTTTTTGATATTTGATGGCTAAAAAAAAGATCTTCAAGGTAGGCATAATCTCCCAGTTGATTTGAGAAATTTGTAAATTTAATTTTTTCTAGTTTGTAAATGCAAGCTTGAGTAGACAGCCACTCTACCTGTGTATTTTTTTTTAAATTCATTGCCTTGGTATGCCAACCAGAGCTAGTAACAATTCCCGGTCTAGAATCGTACAATCCTAATATTGAAAAAATATTACTTTTTTTTATTCGTTCAATTAAATTCTTACCGTATTTGAATTTTGAAATTAAATTAAATCCTATTCCTGCAATATCATTATTATTATTTTTAATAAAACCAAGCATTTTTTTGAATGCATCTTTATTAAATTCAATATCATCATCTAAAAACATGACATACTTATTTTTTTTTCTTACATTTCGTAAACCTAAATTTCTTTGTAAAGATGTAGATGGTTTGGAAGTGTAATATTTGATATTTAAATTTTTATTGAAATTATTTAATTTTTCTTTAGTTAATTTTTTCGCAGAGCTATCTATTATTATAACCTCATTAAAAAAAAAAATATTTCTATTTAGGAATTCTAAACTTTTAAATAATAATTTCTCCCTATCTTTAGTTGGTATCACTATACTTAAAGGAAATCGTTTTATCGCTAAGCTCATTTAATTAAGTTAGATTATTTTTTTTAATTTAAAGTAAAAATAAAAAATTAATGGAAAAGTTCCTATCCCCATATACCAATTGTTAAAGAATTGACCAGAAGGAAACAAGGGATTGAAATAAAAAAAGAAACTTAGCAAAAAAAATACATTAGGAGTTCTCTTGTTTTTACAAAAGAAAAAAAGAACTAATTCTTTTATTACCAAAAACAAAAAGGTTAAGTAGAAAAGAATTCCAAGAAGACCGGTTTCTGCCAGTAGTTGAAAAAAAACATTATGAGGGTGTGTTGAGCAATTTTTCTTGAAGCTTAGTTTTACTTGCTTACAAGTTTCTCTATAACTTTTTATTCCAGATCCAAAAAGCTTGTTACTTTTAAAAATTTCAAATGAGGTTTTTGCAAATGATTGATGTTGCATTGAATAGAACACCAAGCCCTCATGGTCATTAGTAATTTGCTTTTTTGTATGAACTAACCTTTTTTTTATACCGGCTACGTCAAAATAATGCATCAACACAGGAATGGAAATTAATATAACAGTAAATAAAATAAATACTTTCATATTTTTAAGTATTTCGTTCCAGAAATACACTGTAAGATAAATAATAGTTATTAAAAAAAAAACTAAAGTTATCCTCTCCCGTGTCAGAAATAACAAAAAGAATAATATTAAAGCAGGTACAAGTAAGATTAAAAAATTTTTGTTTTTTATAAATATAATTGATAATCCGATTAGTATTGGAAAAAACCTTACAAGATAGCTTCCTAGTTTTTTTTCATTTCCAAAAAAACCAGTAATCCTTGTTTCATCAATTGGTTCTATAAGAAAAAAATTATACCCGTAAAAATACTGGACAAAAGCATCAACAGCAATGAACATTATAAAACAAGTATAGGTATAAAATAAATATTTACATCCAGGCTCGAAATTGCTCAAGAGAAAAACCCCAGCCAATACAAAAATAAAGAATCTTAAAGACAAAACACCTGATTTTAAACTAACGATTGGATTAATTGAAATTAGAGATGAAATAACAATTATGATTAAATATAATGATAAAATAAATATTATTTTTTTATCAATGTGAAATTTTATTTCTTTTATTGTAATGAGTGATAAAAATGAGAAACATGATACAAAAATTAGTGTCTCCATAACTGCTGGACCAGCAACCAATGCAACGGGCATAAATATTAGCGAGAAAAAAATAATATTTTGAAATATGCTATTTTTGTACAAGTCTATTTTAAAATTTCTTATTAAATCCATTTTTTTAATTTAGAGTACTCTTTAAAAAAAATAAAATAAAGTCAAAATAACTAAAATAGAAATAAAATAGACAGATGGAATGATTTTAATTTTGTTAATTAGATTGAAAGTTCTAAGAAACAAAAGAAAGACTTCTTTTCCAAGCATAACAATGGCCATCAAAATTAAACTTTTTGAAATTGCTGCTAATATGATTGAAATAATAAAAATAGGTAGAAACAATATTTCTATATTAGTATTTTTTTTCACATTACCAGATCCTTCATAATAAGTAACAAATAAGTGCGAGATACAGGCAAACCAATTTACAATTATAAAAATTTTTAATAACTTTAGAATTTCAATTGGGTAGTTAATGCCAATCCAAAGTATTAAAAAATAATCTAAAATATAGAACATGGAAAATAGAAGCACAGGCAAAAGAAATATAAATAATTTTATTGTTAATAATAGATCACTGTTCTGAACCCCTCTTCCCTCGGTATTGGATATGGAGGGCAAAAGAACTGAAGAAAAACCCTTAGATAAAATACTTAATTTCCCACTTAATTGCTGTGGTACGACATATATTGCGAGAGCAACAGGACCCAATATAGTTTTGATTAAATACTTATCCCCAAAGTCATATATTTGGTTAAGAAATAACGAAATAGAGAACCATTTAGCAGATTTAAAATTTGTATAATTATTTAATTTATGAAATTTTATATAATTATACTTCGCAAGATAGACTAAAGAAAAAAAAACAACAATTAGTTTTACTAAAATAGATCCAAAAAAAACTGTCTGATAGTCATGGTATTGAAAGAATAAAAAAATAGAAGGTAAGCTCAACGAACATCCATAATAAAGAAGGTTGATTAGCATTAATCCTGCAAAAATTTTGTTTCCAATGAATATACTTTCTAGGGTTACAAAAAGAATTGTAAGCAAAATACTTGTTGAAATTAATATTAACTTTTCATTAGAAACAAAATTTAAAAAATTATTTGCAGCATAAAGTAAAAAAACAAAAACTAAAACAATACTGCAATTTTTTAAAGTAAGCTTAATTCCATTGTAGGCAATTTTATTTTTGTAACTATTTTTAGATATATTTATAGAAGTTATTTTTCCTATTCCAAGATTAAGAAGAAGACCAAGAGACGAAACTAAATGTAAAAAAATATACTGACCATAGTGCTCCGTTCCTGCAAATTTTAAGTGGATTGGAATGGCCAAAAAAGATAAAAAAATAGAGATAAAGCCTGGCATGCTTGCAAAAAAAGAATTAAAAAAAAATTTTTGATTATAGGCCATTATCTATTATTGCTTTAAAGTTATTATTAGAACTTAATATATAAGAAGTTTGCGTAAATAAATATTATAAAAAAATTAAACTATAAAAAATATTTTATTATTAGAACCTTTGGTTAAAATTGGCTTTAATTTAGTGAATTATTTAAAAAAATATTTACAATGTGCCAAAACTTTATATAGATGTAAAAAATGAAAATTTTATGGATGACTTCACTACGGCCTTTAACGGTATCTAAATCAAATGATCTCATCCAAGAAAATTTTATTAATTCTATTATAAGCTTAGAATCCAATATAGAATTTAGCTTTACGCAATTTGATGAAATTGGTGTTAAAAATTTTATTGATTCTAAAAAAATAAAAAAATTTTACACAAATATTTCAAAAAGCTCTCTTCCTCATCAAAAAAAATATTCTAATAAAATTATGTTAAGCAATGCTTTAGATGAATTTTTAGACAATGAATTTACTCATCTAGTATATTCAACTGCAGATATTATTGTACCCTGTAATTTAATTCAAAATTTAGAAAAATTTAATAAAATAAATGACAATTATTGCGCTCTAATCTATCCAAATATTTTATGCAAGAATGGAATGATTAAAAGTACTTTTTGGCCTCATTATGGAATAGATCTTTTTGTCTTTAAGTTATCTAAGAAAAAAGCAAAATATTTCAAAGAAATTATTCACAGTTGGAATCAATATGACTGGGGAATTAACGATAACTTTTATGTTGCAGTCTGTGAGGCTCTTAATTTAAGCATTTACAATATGTACAAAAATTCATCAGTTATAAAACATGAGAATAACTTTTCAGAGTTTAAAGAGGATAATGATTGGAGGGTTATATCGTGGAATGAAAATAAAAAATATTTTCAAAATTTTTTACAATCTAATAATATCAGCCTAAACTACTCTAGATTTTCTTATTACTTTCTTCTGCTTAAAATATTTAAATTTAGAGATTTTTCTCCAAAACTTCTCATGAGCTATTTGATATTTTTTACTTATTTCCCCATCAAAAAAATAAAGGAATTGATATGCAGAATAGCAAGTAAAAAGGCGAAATCCTGAAGTTACAATAGTTTACCTATTAATTAATACAATAAATACCCTGTTGTAATTTTATTTTTTAAATATATAACTTCGATGCCTGGTAATTATTGCGAAGAGGTCATACCCGATCCCATTCCGAACTCGGAAGTCAAGCTCTTCAGCGCCGATGGTACTTTGCCTTAAGGTATGGGAGAGTAGGTCATTGCCAGGCTTTAAGAATCATACAAATTATTTCAATGAAAAATATAATTGTTATTACGGGAGGAGCTGGTTTCGTAGGATCAAATTTAATAGAATATTTTATAAAGAAGACTAAATTTCAAATTATTAGTTTAGATAACTATTCAAGCGGCACTCCCAAAAACCACATTAAGGATAGAAGAGTTAAATATTTAAAGGCAAATACAGAAAAAATAGAAACTGAATTAAATAAATATAAAAAAAAAATCAATGCCATATTCCATTTTGGAGAGTTTGCGAGAATTTATCAAAGCTTTTTAAAATTTAA
>TARA_B110000259_G_scaffold49886_1_pt1 | contig 32854 bp, 23 predicted proteins | sample TARA_B110000259 | Tara Oceans TARA_B110000259 (sample SAMEA4397649) | marine metagenome | biome: Polar Biome; feature: [SRF] surface water layer (ENVO:00010504); material: water (ENVO:00002006), including particulate matter (ENVO:01000060) such as... | depth 5 m | reverse complement strand
TACAATGATGAAGAAGAACGTCTTGTTTCGGGTAGAAATGGACTCGGGATTAAAGTTTGCCTGAAAAAAGGGACTCTTGTTCCTAAATTTGACGGAGAGATTTTGAAAATAGAAGATTTACAAATAGGACAATTTATAATTGGAGATGATGGTTGTAGAAGAAATATTACTAATAAATGCGAAGGTAATGGAAAATTGTTTGAAGTATCTCAACAACGGGGTAATTCTTATATAGTTAATGAAAATCATATTATATCTCTTAGAATGCCAGATCATAAAATTATTTTTTGGAATACAACTAGAAATGGATGGAGTATTTTATGGTTGGATAAAGAAAATATTAAAGTATGTTCAAAACATATAAGAGCATCCCCTCCAGAAATAGTATGTCCAGAATGTAATCAGAAATTACATAGTAATTTAAGTAGACATTATAAAAGAAAGCACAAAGACAAAAAAGTACCAAAGAAAACTCGTAAAAGCCCTACTGTTATACCACCAGATAAGTCTGAGGTTAAACAAGCTCTTGAAGAAATGAAAAAGTTTTCTGAAACTATATCAGACGATAATACAATAGATATTTGTATTAAAGATTATATGAAATTGAATAAAACTACACAAGGCAGACTTACTGGTTTTGTTAGTGAGTGTGTAGATTGGGAAGAGAAAGAAGTTAAATTAGATCCATACGTTCTTGGACTTTGGTTGGGTGATGGTTATAAAAATGGATATGGATTCGCTATTAACTCTAAAGATGATCCAGAAATATTAGAATATTTGGAAGAATGGGGTAAAGAAAATGATGCCACATTTAAACATGTGGGAAAAGTGGCATACTCTATTAGTTCTAGTACAAAGTCTGGTGTTGCTCCATTGAAAAAGTTATTATCTGAATATAATTTGATTGATAATAAGCATATCCCTAAAGAATATTTGGTAAATTCTAGTGAAGTTAGATTAGCTGTATTAGCAGGAATGATAGATTCCGATGGATGTGTCCAGAGTGATGGACGTAGAATTACTATAGCACAAGGGATGGATCATTCAAAATTAGCAAGTGATTTTATATTTTTGGCAAAATCTTTGGGATTAATGTGTAGTAGTCATATCATCAATACACAATGGGAGTACAAAGGTGAATTGAGACGAGGAAATGCTGTTAACATAAATATATCGGGTAATACAGAAGATATTCCTACTCTTGTGGCTAGAAAAAAATGTTTTAGACCATTATCACGAAATGTGACTAACACTGGTAAAATTTCTATAAAAGAAGTAGAGTCTGGTGATTATGTAGGTATTGAAGTAGATGGTAATAATAGATTTGTTCTTGATGATTTTACGGTGACTCATAATTGCAATATATTTTCGAAAAGTTTTACTGTAGAAGGTGTCGATCCTGCTAATCAAAAGAAATTAACACAGACTTGGACTAATAACATGAAAGAAACAACTGGTGCTGAAATCTCTAGTAGTAAATTGAAGAAAGGATATACAACCGTTAGGTGGGTTATTGATTTGGAAAAATTTGGTTTAAAAACTTTGACTGACGATTTGGTAAATTTATATAGTAAATATGTTGTTGATAGTGCTATGTTATCTAAAGTAAAAGTATATTTGAATAATGAATTAATAAATATTAAGACATTGTCTGAATATTCTAAGTTATATGAAGTTGTAAGTGATGAAAGAATACAAATAAAAACTGTTAATTGTGAAGTTGTATTAACACCATCTAAAACTTTCGAGGCAATATCTTTTGTGAATGGTGTGTATACAAAATATGGAGGTCAGCATGTTGAATCTTGGAGTGAATCATTGTTTAGGCCATTGGTGGATAAATTTAATGGTAAAGATAAGAAAACGAAAAATAAAAGTCCTAAAGTAAATATATCAGATGTAAAACAATTTTTTAGAATTTTTGTTGTGGCTCAGATTGATCGTCCTGAATTTGATGGTCAAGATAAAAATAAGTTGGAGTCTCCGGAAGTTGTAAGTGATGTAAAGAAGAATCATATATCAGCTATTAGTAAATGGTCTGTGATTGAACAAATTGAAGAAATCATAAGAGCAAAAGAAATGATTGTTTTAAGGAAAACAGAAAAAGGATCGATTAAGACTAAAATAGATGGTTATGACAGGGCAAATAAATCAGGTGGTAAAGAAAGTAATAAATGTGCTTTATATATCACGGAAGGATTATCAGCAAAGACATATGTAGTGTGTGGTATTAAAGAAGGTTTATTTGATAGAAAAGGAAGGGATTGGAATGGTATTTTGCCAATTAGGGGTAAATTATTGAATGTACGTGATAAGACTGCTACAGTAATTGCTGGTAATAAAGTTATTTGCTCTGTGATTCAATCACTTGGGTTAAAACATGGTATTGATTATAATAAAGATGAAAATTTTAATAAATTAAATTATGGGAGATTAGTTATTGTAGCAGATGCAGATACAGATGGTATTCATATTGAAGGTTTGATTATAAATTTTATTCATTCTCTCTATCCTAGTTTATTAGAACGTAGTGAATCTTTTATAATTAGTTTGAAGACTCCAATTGCGCGTGTAAAATTAAGTAAAAATAAAGATATATTATTTTATGATGAAAGAAATTTTAATAAATGGTTATCTGAACAAACTGGTAAAGTCGATACCAAATATTATAAGGGTTTAGGTACTACTAAAGCTGAAGATGTTCCTGATACATTTGGTAAAAAATTGATTGAGTTTACAACGGACGATAATACATTCGAGAGTATGCAAAAAGCATTTCACAAGAAATATTCTGATTCTAGAAAAAAATGGTTGGGTGATTATAATCCGACTGAGTTATCATTTTCTCTTGATAAAGTTGGTAGTATACACAAGATGAATATTACAGAATTTATTGATGAAGAATTGATTAAATTTTCTCACGCTGATTGCGCTAGATCTATACCTAATGGTATAGATGGTTTAAAAGAGTCTCAGAGAAAAATTTTATTTGCTGTTAAGAAACGAAAGTTATCTTATACTGGTAAATCTTTAAAAGTTGCACAACTTGCAGGTTATACAGCTGAACACGCTAATTATCATCATGGTGAAAATAATTTATTAGATACAATTGTAGGTATGGCTAATGAATTTCCAGGTACAAATAATATACCATTATTATACAGAGATGGTCAGTTTGGTACAAGATTGGAAGGTGCAGATGATGCTGCTAATGGTAGGTATATTTTTACAAAAATGGATGCGTTAACAGAGTTAATTTATAAAAGCGAAGATGAACCATTATTAAAACAGGTTAATGATGATGGTGATCTTGTTCAACCAGAATTTTATGTACCTATTATACCTATGATGTTAGTAAATGGATGCGTTGCTGGTATAGGTACGGGTTGGTCATGTAATATACCTTGTTTTAATCCATTAGAATTGATTAACGGTATTAAAACTTGGTTAGAATACGATGGTGAAGTTGTTATACCAGATCCCGAAAATGATGATGAATTTGTGTCTATGTTACCTGAATTTAAGCCATGGTACCGTGGCTTTAGAGGTGCTATAGAAAAAAATGGTGAAAATAGATTTATTTCATATGGGATAATTGAAGAAACAGGAAGAAGGAATGAAGTACAAATTAATGAATTACCTGTTGGTATGTGGACTTCTAAATTTGTTGATTTTTGTGAAGAATTAAAAATATCTAAAAGTATTAAAGATATATCTAACTATTCCACACCAACTAATGTAAATATTATAATTAAAGAAGATTCTACAGATAATAAGAAATCAATAAGGTGTAATCCTGAGAATTTAAAACTTCATTCATATTTATATACATCTAACATGGTTGTTTTTGATGATAAAAATCAACTTAATAAATATAAAACTGTTGATGATATACTGTGTAAGTTTTGTGAGGTAAGATATTTATATTATAAGAAAAGGAAAGCTTATCAAATAGATAGTTTTGAACGTATTATTAGATTTTTAGGAAATAAAGAAAGATTTGTTAAAGAAGTTATAGAGGATATTATTGATATTATGAATATTGCAGAAAAAGTTGTAATTAAAACATTAAAAACACGTGGTTATGATGAAGATCCTAAAAAGTCTGATGCCGAAGGTGGTTATGATTATTTATTAAGAATGCCAATAAGATCATTTACGAAAGAAAAAGTAAAAAATCTTCAAAATGATATATTATCAAATCAAAAAATATTGGATAATATAATTAAAACAACTGAGAAAGACATGTGGATTAAAGAACTTGATGATCTAGAAATTAATTATAATAAATGGGTAGAACAAATTGATAAGGAAATACCAATAACAAAAACTAAGAAGAAATAATATTTAAAAACATATTTGATGTATATTATAATTATTTAACCCTATAATATTTATATTATAGGGTCACTATCAAAATTAGTAATTATTAAATTCCGATGTGACACGAAGCCTTGAAGTTTCCGATACCAAATTGACCAGGTATCGAAATAATTTTTATTATAATACAATTGGTTCATAAACACTAACACAATTATCAGAACCTCTATTTTCTTCAAAATTTTGCAAATTAACAACATATGAAATTTTTTGTAGTTCTTCTGTTAAAAAATCGAAGTGGTGCATTCCTGTTATGATAATATATTCGTTATTATTATCTTGTTTGAATAATATAGTTAATATAAAAAAATCGGTAACTTTTTGCCAATTTTTTCTTAATAACTCTTGTATATTTTTAGGTGTTTTTTTATCGATATTAATAGATATATTTTTGAACTCTTTAAAAATACTTTGTTTAATATTATTTAATAAATGTTTTATTTCTTCTGTGTATGTTTGTGTATTAAATAGTTCTTTATTTTTATTACACTTAGTAAAAAAACAATCTATATACTGTTCTTTTATTATTTTATAGTTTTTGTCTTTTACTTTATTTTTTATATAGTCACTGTGGTACAAACTTTGTTGTTGATCTAATCCTAAAAACCAGTGTCTAATATCATATGGTATAATTTTATTTTTATTATTTTGTTCATTAAGAGCTTTATAAATTTCTGTAATTGATTTAGATTTTAATAATAATATACTTTCTTCTGATGATTGATTATTATATTCTAATAGCACAGAACAGTTTTTATTTTCCGATATTCTTTTTATACAATATTCCCACGGTGATAATTTATTACCATTACATTCCCAGTATTTATCGTGTAGTTCGCCAAATATAGTAAATGTTTTTTTATCATGGAATAATAGTTGTGTTATAGAGAACATACCATTTATAAATAAATCTGATTCTGAAAATAATATCATTTTATTGTAAAAAATATTAAAAAAATAATGAAATTTATAATAAATGGAAAGTAAAAATAGATTAGTTAAAGAATTAATATATAGAAAAAAATGTTAAGTAAATTACGTGCAGATGGTAGTTATGTCTATAAAAATAAACTTATGAAGTGGATTTTAACAAAATATAATTTAGAATTGGAAATGAAATTAATTTCTACTTTTAACCATGAAAACATATTAGAAAATATTCAAAAAATTGGTATTTGTAATGATTGGGTATTTTTAGATGATTGTAAATTTATTTGTAAATGGAACATCAGAAGATTGAAAAATATAAAACAAATAGAAAAAGTATCAAACTATTTCTTAAATTTAACTTAAAATATTTATATTATCAAATTAATCAAATTTGATAAGTTTAACCTGGTTCCATTTTTTTTGCTTCTTTAAGATATTTATCCCAATTATCTGACATTATTTTTTTCTCTATAATAATATTAGGTAAAAAATTTACATCTATTTTATACAAATTTCTTTCATATATAATTTTTTTATGTTCAAATTTTATACCTGTAATTTTAGTAATACTATCATTTTCATAATGAATATCATTAGATGTAATAATTTTTAGTACTAAAGCAATAATTATTACTTTTAATAAATTTCTACTTTGTTTTATAGAAAGAAAATACTTATTTTTCATTTTAACAGCATATTGTTCTATTAATAGTTCTTTAATATTTTTTTTCCTTATGTCATTCCAAGTTTTCCTTGTATCTTTTATACTATCTTCAAAATGTATAAAATCTTTCTTTTTTTCTATTTTTTGTATTTGTGACAATAAACCTAATTTTTTTGTTAATAAATTATAAACTTCAATATATATTTTTTCAGAGTCTTTTTTTTCAACTTTGTAATTAAATTCTTTTTTCTTATAATTACAACAGAGATAATCTTTTGAAAAAAAAGTACCATATGGTGATAAACCATAAGATAAATCCTCGAATATATTTTGCCAATATGTATCTTCAGAGTATTGACAGCATTCTAAAAATATAGGATATATAATTTCTTTCTTAAAGGGCATACTTTTACTATATATAAATATATCTTTAGAGTATTAACATTTAAAAATAAATTTGATTTAATTATATATAAATACATTTATTTTTTAAAAATGCAATTAAACAATTCAGAACTTCCATCGGAATCACAATTTATTTACCAAACACCTTCTATTTTAGTTAAGAAAAACCATGAACAAGCTGTTATCCCTTCCAGAGCTAACGAGTCTGATATTGGTCTAGATTTAGTTGCAATTAAAGAATATAAAGTTTTGAATAATGGAGTTATTTTGTATGACACAGGTTTATCTGTGACCCCCCCTAAAGGTTATTATCTAGAAATCCTACCCAGAAGCAGTTTATCTAAAACTGGATGGATGTTGGCAAATAGTGTAGGTGTTGTTGATCCAAGTTATAGAGGAAATTTACTTATTGCATTAATAAAAATTGGTAATCCATCACTTATACCTCTACCTTTTTGTAAGTGTCAATTAGTGTTAAGGAAAGCAGAATATTCTTGTGTGGAGGAAGTTAGTACACTTTCTGAAACAGAGAGAGGAATTGGTGGTTTTGGAAGTACAGGAGAAAGAATTTAGGTATAATAAATATTTATTTTTTACTAATAATTAGTAAAAAATATAATCATAGACGAACATTTATTTAAAAGAACATAAAAATGAATTAAAATGAGTAATATAAAAATAGGTTCTAAACAACAACTATTTGATTTAAATGGAGAAACAACTAATTTTGATTTAAATTTTTCAGTTAAATCAAAAGATAATGTTGATTTTTATGCTGTAGTAATTGATCAAACAACATTGGATAATAATCCCGAACTTCAATTTAAAAAAAGTAATAACGGAATGATAGGAGGTAATATTGTTTATGATAAAAATGTATATCAAAATTACTTTTTATGTCTAAAATCAGATCAAGAAGAACATTTAGTAGATATGGTTATTGAAAAAAAAGAAATACAACCTAATTTGGAACAACATTCAAAATATGAAAATACACCAAATATTGAAAATTTCGATCCTACAATTATTAAAAAATCTATTTCAATTAACTGGCAAATTATATTTATTGTAATACTAGTTTGTGGTGCATTAATATATTTATGGTATAGTAGAAATAAGAAAACTGTGTCACATGAAATAGGGAAAGATTCTGGAGTTCCTTTTTCGGAAAATATTGTTGGTTCACAATTTAATAGTCCTGGTTCTATGTATAGTTCTAGTTCAGATTCATCTGTAATAATAGATACTGATATAATGTCAAAACTAAAAAATATGGAAGTTAAGTAATTTAAGAAAATCATGTGTTTATATAAATGAGCTATACTTCAAATAATTTAATACAAAGGTCTTATCAAAATAATTTCGGTGATATTACTAGTCTTGTTACTGGTTTATTACAAAGCAATGGCGTAAGGATGGATGAATTTATCCCTATTCCATTTGACATTATAGATGATGATAATAACTTAAAAATATATGCATATATACCAGGGGTTGATTTAACAACATTATCTGTTGATTTTTATAATAATATTTTGGAAATTAAAGGGGAAAGAAAATGTCCATTTAATAACACAAGTATAAAGTACAGAGAAGAAATAATATATGGGAATTTTAAAAAACAAATTGAATTACCAATCTGTGTTACAAGAACCGATAGTGTTTTAGAAAGTAGAACTGATAATGGTGTTTTAGAAATTATAATTGATAAACTTAAAGAAGAGAGTAATAGATTTAGTCTTAATTTATCAAGTACAGAAAATAATAATGTAATATCTGATTCTGAATAAGTTTTTATAATTTATATATATATTTTTGAACTATAAATAATGACATCTTCAGGACCTTATTCTCAATCGTTGAATTTTACTCACATGTTTGATATTCCAGATTTACGTGGTAAGCGTAAATCTTCTATATGCCCTAATTCTTTGCTAGCAATACTTAACGATAACAAAAATTTTTCTTTTTATTTATTTATGGTTAAAACAGCTGGGTTATACGACGAATTTATGCAACCACAAGCTAATTTCACATTATTTATCCCAAATGATGAAGTTATAAAAGAAAAAAAATTAGAAAATGTAGTACTAAATCTAGATAGATCTTTAGCTAGGCATATAATATTATCAACAATGTTAAATAGAAAAATTACAAGTGATTTATTAAAGATAAGTAGTGCGTGTAAATTTATAACTAGAGATCCTCCAAACAATCTTTATGTAAAATATTTAGATAGTGAAATAATAATTAATGATAAAACAAAAATTATAATTTCAGATATAGAAGCAAATAATGGTATAATACATGTAATTAACAATATGTTAATTCCAATTATAATATAATTTTATTGTATCAAAACAATAAAATTAGTTTGAATTAAGATAAACAGCCATAAATATAGTTATACCAAATAAAATAACAACAAAATTAGTTTTTACAATAATATGTTTTGTATTTACGTAAGAATCAAAAGTAGATGTTATTAAATCATTAAAAGCTAAAGCAGTTGTCATTGATAAACAATACATAATTACTGACGTAATATTAGTTCGTAATATTTGTTTATCATTGTTTTGTTTTTTTGATGAAATCATTTATTATATATTAATCTATTTATACTTCAATAATTTTTTGCAATCTAGGGAAAAATTGTAAATCGTTAAGTATTTTATTTTTTTCTTTTTTTATATATTTAATTCTATCACTCCACCAATCTTCTTTTATAGCTGTTTTTATTGTATCTAATGATTCTTCAAAATTATCCATATCTAAACGTACAAAAGCTCGAGAATCAATATAATTTTCTAAATTAGGACACCCCCAATAAAAAATTAAGCATTCTGATAGTATAGCATCTATTATTTTTTCTGTATAATAATTATTTATACTATTATTTTCTGCATTGAATGTATATTTATATGGAAATAGTCCATTATCTTTTTGATGGTAAGGGAGTTCACCTTTGTAATCTTTCCATTTAAATTTATTATTGCCATAAATATCTATTGGTATATTTTTTCTTTCCAGAAATTTAACAAAGTCTATTCTATTAATATGACCAGGATCAGTATATTTGTCTGAAAGTATTGTTGAAATTTTATTTAATTCAGTTTTATCAATAGTTAAACTTAATAATTCATTATAAGTTTTTGATAAATGCCATTCATTATTGTTATATGTAAGATTATGAGAACCAATATAAAAACAGTTTTTAGGAGGATTAGCCCAAATACCCCATTTTTCTTCTGTCATATAAGGTTCTTGATGAAAGATAATACTTTTTTCCATTGGTGGATTAAAATTTAAATATGGTTTATTAATAACTACATAATAATCACATGGTTCTTCCCACACTATCTTTATGTTGTTCCAAGTATAATCTCCTTTACTCATTTTATTCCATAGTTCACATAATGTTCTTGAATCACACCAGTTACATGTAAGCATAACTTTATATAAATGTGTATCAAACGTACCTTCTTCTGACGTACAAGTTATTTCTTTTTCTGAATAATCTTTGTTAAATAATAAATTGGTTCTATTTAATAAATTCAAAGATTCATAATCTTTCATATTTTCAAAATTTGTAAAAGCTAATAAATGTGCTAAATAATACATACCTTTTCTAAAACACATGTCAATAGCTTCCTTTTGATTTGCGTTAATAATATTGTTAATGTGTTGTTCCATTTATAACATCTATAACAAAGCCTTAAATATTATTTTAACTAAATAACAATTGTTATTTTAATTTAAAGAAAAAATTAATATGTTGTTTATAATTAAAATGTCAAACTTCGCAAACTTACAAGTAAATGGTATTGAAATCAATAAAGATTTAACCACTTTCCAAACTAAAGACGCTGTCACAAAAGAATATGTTGATGGTAAAATAACAGACTTGGTAGATATGGCTCCAGCAGCTCTAGATACCTTAAATGAGTTAGCAGCTGCTTTAGGTGATGATGAAAATTTCGCCACATCTGTTACTACTAACTTTACAACCACAAACGCGACTGTTGCAACAGAGGTAGCAGACCGTATCGCAGGTGATGCAGCAGAATCAACAGCTCGCGCAGCTGCTGATGCTTCTCTTCAACAAAACATTGATAGCGAAGCATCAGCTCGTATCGCTGCTGATACAGTTCTACAAACTAACATCGACACCGAAGCAGCAAAACGAGCTGCGGATGATACCGCTCTTCAAGTTAACATTGACGCCGAAGTAGCGACACTAGTCGCTGCTGATACAGCTCTACAAACTAACATCGACGCAGAAGGATCAGCTCGTGTCGCAGCTGATGTAGTTCTACAAACACAAATTGATGATTTAACATCTGATGTAGATTCATCTTTGAATAGTGAAATTGCCACACGTGTAGCAGCTGATACAGCTCTGCAAACTAACATCGACACCGAATTAGCAGCTCGTGTCGCTGCTGATTCAATTCTACAGGCCAACATTGACGCCGAAGCAGCGACACGAGCTGCTGCTGGTGTTGTTCTTCAGACTAACATCGACACCGAAGCAGCAACACGAGCTGCAGCTGATACCGCTCTTCAAGTTAACATTGACGCCGAGGCAACAACACGAGCTGCTGCTGATGTTGTTCTTCAGACTAACATTGACGCCGAAGCAGCAACACGAGCTGCCGCTGATGTTGTTCTTCAGACTAACATCGACACCGAAGTAGCAGATCGTGTCGCACTTGATACATCTATAAATAGCAGAGTTACCAGCGAAGTAGCGACACTAGTCGCCTCTGATACAGCTCTTCAAGCGCAAATTACTCAAAATCTTACTGATTTAAGTTTAGCAGATTCTACAGAGTCTAATGCACGCCAAGTCGCTGATTCAGCACTCCAAACTAATATTGACGCAGAAGCAGCAACACGAGCCGCTGCTGATGTTGTTCATCAAACTAACATTGACGCCGAAGCAGCAACACGAGCTGCTGCTGATGTTGTTCTTCAGACTAACATTGACACCGAAGCAGCAACACGAGCTGCGGCTGATACTGCTCTTCAAGTTAACATTGACGCCGAAGCAACAACACGAGCTGATGCTGATAATGCTCTTCAGGCTAGCATTAACTCCGAAGCATCAGCTCGTATCGCTGCTGATGTTGTTCATCAAACTAACATCGACACCGAAGTAGCAGCTCGTGTCGCACTTGATACATCTATAAATAACAGAGTTACCAGCGAAGTAGCGACACTAGTCGCTGCTGATACTGTTCTTCAGACTAACATTGATAACAACTATACTTCTTTGAATACTGCTAAATTAGATAAATCTGATGAATATTGTAAACGAAATGATGATCATTTCCAAATTAAAGAAATGTCTTATCTTTATATCGGAGATGCGTGGAGAATTGCCGCTAATAACATGGGTGGTCAGCAAAAACTTCAGTTTGAATATTCTGAAGATAGTGGAGTTAATTGGGCTATTGGTATTCCATTTATTCGTGGAACCGTTTAAATTTATTTTTAATAATTAATGAAATTATATAAGTTATATAATTTCATATTTTTTTACCGTTGTCATTGTTGTTATTATCGATGTCGCTGTCACTGTTTTGATTAATTTAATCTATCTTTTCGGGTACTCTTTTTATTTTATAAAAAGAGTTATTTCCTATTATTATTTTATTATTAGTGGTATCTCTTTTTTTGATTCTTAAAGAAATATTAGTTGATATGGTTGGTCTTACAAATATGTTATCTAATATTTTATTAAATTTATTAGGTAATCCTACCATACCGTATATATTAGTATAAAGAATAGTTCCATCCAAATCAATTATATCTATTGTTACTTCTGGTGAGAAGTTGCTAAACTTGTATTTAATATTTAATTCTATCTCAACATATCTATTTAATTCAATAGGTTGTATATCAAATTTATCAAATAAATCTGTTATATTTAATTCATTAACAAAATCCATCTCATTATCACTTTGTGTTATATATAGATTTTGTACATTTTGCGATGATCTTAAAGCAAGAATTTTTACTGACATTATTTATTATATACAGAAAACTAATTATTTGATATTTCCATCCAACATATACTATTATTAACATTTGCTCCGTTTATAAAAGCTACATCTACTTCAGCTGAACCTTCAAAATAATTACTTAAATGATTTATTTGATCATTCCATTCTGCTCGTACTTGTATAATTACATCAGGATTAGATAAAACAATATTCCATCTTGTAAAATATTTATTTCCTTTAATAACTGCTTCATCTGAACCAACAACTATAATTTTGTCAATATCCCAGTTTATATTTTCCTGACCATCTTTAGTAAAAGTAGCACTGTGTAATATACCTGTAATAGTAGTTATTTGTGATATAGTCATACAAGCGTTTATATCATAAAAAGTTAATGCAAAAAAATTATATTTAAGATTGCTCAAAATAGCACTTGCGTTAGAATCAAAACTCTGAGTAGTATTATCTAACCACATTGTACTAATTTTAGTTAATTCTATTGTATCCTTTCTTGCGCCAGTAAGACTAGTTAATGTGAAATCTACTACTTCTAATAATGGTAGTGAAAAATAAAAACTACCTTGTGATACTAAGTTTTCTTCCGTATGTTTATGTAATAAATAATTTTTTAATGAACCATTAAAATCATTAATCACATTAGTTCTTTGGGAGTTAGTAAGCCAATTAGCAAAAAACGAATTAATTCCTAATCCTTGATTTATAATCCCAAGTTTATCTATTACATTAATTTCAAATAGCTCATCTTTAAATTTCCCTAAACCTACTGCTGAAATTTTATAGGTAGAATTTTTATCTCCAAATTCGCCATTTGTAAGTTCAATTGTTACATATTGTTCCTCTCCTACTAGTAAATCTGATTTTGCTGACAATACCCACCTAATAGGAGGGCTTGCATTTTTATCAAATGTTACTATTGGATTTTCCACATTACAAACCGAAGAATTTGCTTCATAAGATTTTCCTTCGTTTTTTTTATCATAAGCTGCATAAAAAATATTATTAGGTTTATTATGTATTGGTACATTAATTATATTTAACTTTTGTATATTCAAATTTATAGAATAAGTACCATTTAATCCTTCTAATTTACCAAACAGAGTCCAATTATTATGGTTGTATTCATACTGTGTATGCTTAGAAAAAGATTTAATATCAAATAACTTTTGAATATTATAATTAGAAGAAAGTTTTGTAAATATATTAACTTCAGTCTGATTTGCTATTATTTTAATTTTTTCAGACCCATTAAAAAAATTTTCAGCTTTTATAATAAAGTAAAATTTATCATTATTATTATCTCCTTTTGTGCGATCCCATAGAAGAATTTCATTACTTGGTTCTTCTTCTATTCTTGATGTCATCCTAGTGAATTTTATATTATTACTTGTAGAAGAAGATGACTTAATTATTACACTATTAAATCCTGATCCATGTGCTCTTGATAAACAAAAAATAGTAGAAGGTTGAGATGGTCTTAATTTTAATCGAGATATAAGTAATTGAGCTTCTTCTGGTGTATCTAGAAATGGAAATGTTAAAATTCCTGTTGCAGTATCACCAGTTAAATCTAATATTTTAGAATCTAATTTATTTAATATTAATTCTGCAAATCCATTTAAAGTAAATATATATTCTGGGTTATTATATGTTAGTATTATTTGCCTATCATCATCATAGTTATCTGCTAAAACACTAATTTTTCCACTTTCAAATATTTCACCATCTGTTCTAAAATGCCATCTTCCTTTATCAAAAACAAGTAAAGACCCATTTGTAGAATTTGTATTTGGATTTAATATATGATCATAAAGCAAATACCCAGGATAAGCTCTTGTTCGTGGTATTAAAAAATTTGAAGCAATTTTGAAATTATAAGACATTTATTAATATTATTTTTTTTTGAAAAAATAATACTTAAGTTATTTTACTATATAAAAATCTATTACAGGAATATTATATTTATATGCAATTTTAATTTTAGATGATGGGTAAGGTTTATCAAATTCTTTTACTATTACGTAATCAGTTTTTTTAGTAACAACATCTGTAAAGTTAGCTTTATATTTTTTTATTAGAAAATTTTTAAATATTTTATCTTCTGAAAATCCTGATAAACAGATTGTTTTATTTTTAAAATTATTTGTATTATTCATATACATATTATAAACAATATTTTTTAAATTAGTATTAATTAATGTTTAAGTTTACTTAAAGTGGTAAAGTATATTACAAATGAAAAGAACTGTAGAGTTTGTATCAGACAATACCAGAACTAAAAGACCTAAGTTATATAACTTAGATATTCAAGAAAAATATATATCAGCTACTCATTTATATAATTATTTAATAGGTGATCCTATAGTTGATTGGTTTAAAAAATATACAAAAATAAATTACAACAGTAATAACAATTGTTCAAATAATTTTATTAGTTGTATTATGCAAAAAGGTATAGATTTCGAAGAATACATAATTAACTGTTTAAAAGAAAAACATGACGTTGTATCAATTTCAAATGTAATAAATGAAGAAACTATACAAAAAACTAAAGACTGTATGATGGAAGGAGCACCTATTATACATTCAGCCCCTCTAAAAAATGAATTAAAAAAATTACAAGGAATAGCAGATTTATTAATAAGAAGTGATTATATTTCTTGTTTATTTGACATTGAACCACTTGAAGATAACGAAATTAATATTTTTTCACCAAAATTAAATAATAATTATTATTATGTGGTAGTAGATATAAAATTTTCTACATTACCATTACGCTCTGATAGAATACATATTCTTAATAGTCCCAAATATATTGCTTATAAATCACAATGTTTAGTTTACACTGAAGCAGTTGGTAATATACAAGGTTATACTTCTAATTTATCTTTCATTATGGGTAGAAGAAATAAAAACGTAAAAAATGGAATTGTAAATAATTGCCGTAATTGTTTTGATAGATTAGGCCGTATTGACTATAATGGTTTGGATATTGATATATTATCAAAAATGAATAAAGCTATTAAATGGATTAAAGATGTAAAAAAATATGGTAAAAAATGGAAAATTAATCCTCCTTCTAGAAAGGAACTTTATCCGAATATGTGTGTAGATTCAGGTATTTGGAATAACAAAAAAGAAGAAATAGCAAATGATATTGGAGAAATAACAAAAATATGGTATGTTGGGACAAAAAATAGAAATATAGCTTTGGAAAAGGGTATTAAAAGCTGGAGAGATAAAAAATGTAACAGTAAAAATCTAAATATCAAAGGTACACGAGGTAAAGTAATAGATTCTATTTTAAATATTAATAGACAAAAAGAAATTAAAGTACTTCCAAAAGTTATAAATAATAATTTATATGATTGGAAACACAAATTAAACGAAGTGTTTGTAGATTTTGAAACTATAAGTGATATAACTAGTGATTTTAATAATGATATTTTTGGTAAATCTAAGGATATTATATTTATGATAGGAGTTGGATATGAAGATAATGGTAAATTTCAATATAGGAAGTTTATATGTGATAATAACTCAAGGGAAAGTGAATTTAAAATGATGAATGATTTTAATACTTTTATGTATGAGAGAAATTTTCCTAAAATGTATTGTTGGTATGCTGAAGAAAATTTTTGGAAAACAGCAGAACAGAGACAATTTGATATAGCTTGTGAAAATAATGATGATGAAAGAAAAGATTTAATATCAGATAAATGGAAAATTCATAATTGGGCAGATTTATGCAAAGTTTTTCAATCTGAACCAATTGTGATTAAAGATTGTTTTAAATTTGGACTAAAACATATAGCTAAAGCTCTATATAAAAATAAACTAATTTTTACTAAATTAGAAAGTAATTGTGACAATGGGTTATCTTGTATGATAAAAGCATATGAAGTTTATCAAAATGAAAAAGATCCAGTAAATAGTAAAACGATGGATGATATATCAAAGTATAATAAATTTGATTGTAAAGTTTTATGGGAAATATTGCAATATTTAAGAAATAACCATATTTAGTTAAATTTAATATAAAAACTTATAAATTTAATATAAATGTCATCTATACATCATTCTTGGTATCAAAACTATACAGATTATAATGGAACAGAAATATTTAAAAATATAATTAATAATCAAAAAGATTATCAAAAAAATTTGTTAGCAGAAACTTACCAACATAATTTAATACCAGTTTATAATATAAAAAATTCATTAGAATCACATGATAATCATAAAGTAATTTATAATGATTTTTTTTATGGTTCAGGTTGTTTCATTGTAAAAGGTATTTATGATGAAACAACTATGACAAATTTTAATAGATTTTGTGAAAGTACTTTACAAGATACTAATTTTACTCACCCAATTCAAGAAAATAAATTATTAATTAAAAATTTATTATATAGATTATCAAATTATGACTCTAATTTATTAGTAAATATATTTAGTAATCAAAAAATAACTACAATAGCAGATATACTATTAGGTTTTGGGGTTTATGGTTCGGTAACAGGTCAATTGATAAAACCTGGTGATAAAAAACAACAATCACATGTTGATCACCCTCTTAATTTATTTTCTTCTCCATTTTGGAACGATGATATTAATAAGTTTAAAAGATATTTAACACATAGACAAATGAACATTGTATTACCTTATCATTCTGTACAAGTTTTAGTAGCAAGTGATAAAATGGATGTAATAAATGGAAGTACGGAAATTATACCTTGTTCTCAAAATATAGATAATATTGATATAAAAGTTTATGATAAAGAATTAAATACTCTTTTGGATACTAAATTTGTTAATGTTTCATTAGAAAAAGGGGATGTTCTTTTTTTTAATAGGAGATTGGTACAAAGAGGAGGTGAAAATTTATCTAACAAAAGAAGAAATTCTTTAATTATCCAATATGTTAATTTATTTGCTGTACCACAAGAAATATATGATTATGAAAAAGTATTAGAAAATATAAGTGATTGTTTTGTTTATAATACATTATCAGATAATCAACAAGAAGAATTTTTGTATAGATTAAAACAGCCTTTCCAAAAATAGTAAAATAACACATAAAAATTAAAAATTGAAAAAATAAAACATGTAATTTTTTTTATATAAAATGACATGTTTTATTTGCCTGGGATCAACAAAAAACAAGGTATGTTTTAAGTGTAATTGTTTTGCTCATGCTAAGTGTTGGCATGAGTATCTTAGTAAGAGTAAGAATATATGTCCAATATGTAAAACAAATAATATTTATACAAAATATAAAACTAGATCAAAACATGTATTTTTTCTAGATTCAGATAAAGTAAAAGAAATCACAAATATTATTAATAATATGGATAATCCATCTATTTTAATAAAAAATATGAGTGATTTAATACATAATGCTGGTTTAACACACAGTATAAAAAACAGGATTAATCATGTCAGTAATATTTTTTATTTTTTATATGCAGCAAAATTAAAAGGTAATGAGTGGGATTTATTAAAAGAATCTTTTAATTTCCAAAATATTGTAAAACACAAACTAAATGAATTTTTACATGTTTGGGAAGATGCTGGTGATTGGTATTCACTTCTATTTTCATAAAAGTATTAAAATTAAATTTGTAAATTTAATTTTCTTAATATCTACCATATTTATCAATATAATAACTTTTGTCATCATTACTAATAAATTTGTATAAATCACAATCACATTCTTTACAGTATCCTACTAAAGCAGGTACTCCTCCTTTTCTTTTTTTATTACGTAAAATAACAACACCCATAGAATCTGCTTTTAGTCTAACTTTTTTCTTTAGGGCAACACAGTAAAATTCGGTTTCTTTAAGTTTCATAATGTTTTATTATGGTAATTAAAATAAATAAGTAAAAAAAAATTGAAATTATTTTAAAAAGATTCCCGTAATTATTAAATTATGGAAAAAAATCACTGTTTTGTTTACACATGGTATATTGATGAAGAACAAGAAAATGGTACATCTATAAGAATATATTGTTTAAATGACGATAATACAACATCATGTTTAAAAGTAGATAATTTCACACCATTTGTTTACATAGAATTACCAATCAATATTAATTGGAATGAAGGAAAAGCTCAATTAATTGGCAATAAGTTAGATGAATTGATGGGAAATAAAAAACCTCTTAGAAAAATACTAATGAATAAGAAGAAGTTATATGGTGCTCATTTAAAGAAAGACTCAGATGAGTATAAACAATTTCCTTATTTATTATGTTCATTTGCTACAAGAAAAGATATTAAAATACTTTTATTCAAATTAAGAAAAAGACTACATATAATTGGTTTAGGTTCTATTCAACTCAAGATTCATGAATCAGATGCAGATGAAATATTACAGTTAACATGTTGTAGAAAAATTCCTACAGCTGGATGGATTGAGTTTCATGGTAAAATAGAAGAAGAATGTAATAAAATAACACTATGTGACAAAGAATATAAAGTGAAATGGAAAAATATATTCCCATATGAAACAGATAAAATTGCTTTACCTAAAATAATGGGGTTTGATATTGAAGTAAACTCTACAAACCCAACAGCTATGCCCAAGCCAGAAAATCCAGGCGATGTAGTTTTCCAAATATCATGTGTAATATTTAGACATGGTGATTTATCATCTGATTACGAAAAATATCTTTTAACATTAGGACAACCTGATACAAATATAGTTGGAGAAGATGTTTTAGTTATGATGTTTGAAACAGAAGCTTCTTTACTTGAAGGTTTTACGGAGTTTTTACGTGAAGAAAATCCTAATTTAATTGTTGGTTATAATATATTACAGTTTGATATTCCATATATGTTAGAAAGAGCTAAATACCACATGTGTATGTTTGATTTTGATAAACAAGGATTTCATAAATATAATCATGCTAAAGAAAAAATTATTAAATGGTCTTCTTCGGCTTATAAAAATCAAGAATTTAGATATTTAGATGCTGAAGGTAGAGTTTTTGTTGATTTATTACCTCTTGTACAAAGGGATTTTAAATTTAATAACTATAAACTTAAAACGATATCTGAATATTTTATAGGTGAAACAAAAGATCCTCTAAGTGTTAAAGGTATTTTTAAATGTTACAGAGTTGGTATCAAAAAGAATTCTGAAGGAGAATACAGCAATAGATCTCAAAAGGCAATGGCATTGTGTGGAAAATATTGTGTACAAGATAGTGCTTTAGTTTGTTTATTAATGGATAAACTACAAACGTGGGTTGGATTAACTGAAATGGCTAAAACTTGCAATGTACCTATTTTTACACTTTATACACAGGGTCAACAAATTAAAGTTTATAGTCAATTATATCAATACTGTATGTATAAAAATATTGTTGTTGAAAAAGATGCTTATGAAGTTGGTGAAGGTGAAAGATTTGTTGGAGCACATGTATTTCCTCCTATACCTGGACAGTATAAAAGTGTTGTTCCTTTTGATTTTGCTTCACTATATCCCACAACAATTATTGCATATAATATTGATTATCATACTTGGGTTCCTGACGATAGTGATATACCAGATAACAAATGTCATATTATGCAATGGGAAGATCATATATCTTGTGAACATGATCCTAAAATAATAAGAATGAATAATTTGACTAATTATATTAAAATAGAAGAAGAAAATATAAAAAAAATAAGAACAAAAAGAGATAAAACAACAGATAAACTTAGAAAGAAAGAACTTAAAGAAGATGTGGCGAAATTAGTAAATGATTTAAAACCTTACAAAAAAGAAAGATCTGAAATCAATAAAACAAAGGCAAAAATACCTATGTGTGACAAAAGATATTATAGATTTATTAAAGAACCAAAAGGTATTTTACCAACTATTATTCAAAATCTCCTTGATGCAAGAAAACACACAAGAAAAGTTGATATGACTTCTAAAAAGGACCATATAAAGAATTTATTAAAACATCAAGAAAAAACAGGTACTGATATGTCTTTAGAAATAAAAGATTATGAAAATATTTTAGGTGTTTTAGATAAACGTCAATTAGCTTACAAAGTTTCAGCAAATAGTATGTATGGTGCGATGGGTGTTAGAAGAGGATATTTACCTTTTATGCCTGGTGCCATGTGTTTAGCCGGAGATTCTCTTGTTTCGTTGAGTGCTGGGTATACTAGACGTATTGATAAAGTTTTTAACACACATAATATTTGGTCATATAATAATGGCCAAGTGTATTCAAAAGGATCAGGAGTTGTTGAAAAAGGTGTGAAAAAAGTGATGCAAATAACTTTACAGGATGGAAGAATATTAAAATGTACACCTGACCATAAAATATTGACAACAGCTGGGTGGGTAGAAACAAATGAAATATCTAACAAATTTAAGATTATTGTCGGTCTTGAACTACCTGAAGATATAATTGGAAAAGATGAGAAAAACTGGAGTTTGTTAGATTATGATATACAATCAGATAAAAACAGAGATTTGTCTTTAGCATTTGCTAGAGTGTTAGGATTTATCTTAGCTGATGGATATATCGGAAAGAATAAGACAGGAAAATACGAATCTTCTGTGTCGTTGGGTACGCTATTAGATTCAAATAGTTTTGTAGAAGATATATATACTTTAACAGGTAAACGTCCAGCAATTACATCAAGTATACGCGAAGACATTAAAGGTTCAATATATAAAGTGTCAATACCTATAACTTTAGTATCGAAAATAGTTACTCTTGAAGGTATTTCTATTGGTAAAAGAACAATACAGTGTCCAAGTTTACCCCATTTTTTACAAGAACCAAACTGTCCTAAATCAATAATACGAGAATTTTTAGCAGGATTATTTGGAGGAGATGGTACATCTCCATCGTTATCTGTAAGCCATCCTTCTTTCTCATCTATTCAGCTTACTTGGCAAATTATTAAAAAATATAGTGATGAAATGTTAGGTATAATGGATCAGTTGGTTCAATTATTATCTAGATTTGACCTTGATTTTAGATGTATGAATCCAACCCTGGCACGAACTGATAGAATGACCCCAAAAGATTATCATGAAAATCCTCGCGTTTGTCATGGGATTACATGTAATTCTAATTTTTCTTTGAAATTTGCGAAAACAATTGGTTTTAGATACTGTATTAATAAAAATAATCGTCTATCTGTTGCTGCATCTTATCAGAGATTTTATGATAATGTAAAACAACAAAGAATAAATGTGATCACAGAAACAAACGAAATATTTGATAGTAATAATATCACTATGCAAAAAGCTTTAGAAAAAGCTTTAGAAAAAGTATATGCTAATGAACTTCCACTTCATAATTGGGGGTCTTTTCCAAATGTTAAAACAATATACAATTACAGAGCAAATATGTCAAAATTACAAGGTTTAAAACTTCTAAAAAAATATTTCCCAACAGCATCAGAGTATACAACACAAATTAATTGTAATACATGGTTCGAAAATAAGTATTCTGTTTTAAGAACAGATTTATCAGCCCCATGTTTAGAGCTGGGTGTTATTAATATAAAATCAAGTGAAGAATGTGTTGTATATGATATAATAGATATGGATCATGATTCTTTCTTTGCAAATGGCATATGTGTTCATAATTGCACTACATATATGGGTAGAAAAAACATTGAACTCGTGGCTGACACAATTACAAAAAAGCATGGTGGCGAACTTATTTACGGTGATAGTGTAACCGAAGACACACCTGTTTTATGTAAAATGGGTAATACAATTTTTTATAGAACTATTGACGATCTTCCACAAGACGATTGGATTAAATACCGCGAAAATAAAGAAGAAGCAGTACCTCATTCTGAACTTGAAATTTGGACTGATAACGGATGGACTAAAATAAAAAGAGTTATTCGGCATAAAACAACCAAAGAAATATTTAGAGTTCTTACACATACCGGTGTTGTGGATGTTACAGAAGACCATGGACTTTTAGATTTAGAAGGTAATGAAATTTCCCCAAAAGATATTACTATTGGATTTAATTTAATGACTCAAGATCTTCCATCATTTAACAGCGTGGATAATACAGTTTCGTCTGATTTAGCTTTTGTTAAGGGATTATTTTATGCTGATGGTAGTTGTGGAATATATAGATATAATGATCAGGATAAAGCATCGTGGGCAATAAATAATAAAGATATTGATTTATTGAATAAATGTAAATATATATTAAACAATGAATATTCAAACTTTACTTTTAAAATCTTAGATACATTAAAAAGTTCCGGGGTGTACAAATTAGTATGTACAGGTTGTAAACTTAAAGATTTTGTAAAAAAATGGAGAACATATTTTTACGATAAACGTAAATACAAAATAGTTCCACAATTTATTTTAGAATCTCACGTTAATATAAGACAATCTTTTTTAGATGGTTACTACGCTGGAGATGGAGATAAAGATAAAAACGGATATTATCGTTTTGACAATAAAGGTAAAATTGGTTCTGCTTGTTTATATTATTTAGCAACATCTCTTGGTTATAATGTAAGTATCAATATTAGAAACGATAAACCAGATATTTATAGAATGACTTGTACAAAAAATAAACAAAGAAAATCTCAAAGTTCTGTTAAGAAAATTGTTTCTCTTGGTACAACAGAGCAATATGTATATGATTTAGAAACCGAAAATCATCATTTTTCTGCTGGTATTGGTAAATTAATAGTTCATAATACGGATAGTAATTACATACATTTCCCCCATATGAAAGATAAAAGTTCTGCAGAACTTTGGGATTATTCAGAAGAAGTAGCTGATAAAGTCACAAAATTATTTCCACCCCCCATTTCGTTAGAATTTGAAGAAGCTATATACGATTTCTTTTTTATACTTACCAAAAAACGTTATATGTATAGAGCTATTAATAGCAGACTGGGAGAAGTTGATAAACAAATTGGTAAAAAGGGTGTATTATTAGCAAGACGAGATAATAGTAAATTTGTTAGAGATATTTATGAAGGGGTTATTACGATGATTGCTGATAATGTTGAAAGAGATAATGTTATATATTGGATTATACAAGAAATACAATCTATGTTTACAGGTAATAAACCATATACAGATTTTATTATTACAAAATCTGTAGGAAACTGTAATAATTGTCAGGAAGAAATATTTTACAACGATAAAAATGAAAAAAAAGCTAAAGTAGGTGATTATACAACACCTTTATTATCTTCTAATAAAGAAGAAAGACAAGAACAAATGGAAAAGAAAGGAGCTACTACAGTAAAAGAATTTTATTTACTATGTTTACCAGCACAAGTTCAATTAGCAGAAAAAATGAAGAGACGAGGTCAACGTGTAGATTCAGGTTCTCGTCTTGAGTATCTCGTTACTGATCCTTTAAATCATACTGAAAAACAATACAATAAAATAGAATGTTCTGATTATTATAAAAAACATTCTTCTATATTAAAAATAGATTATTTCTATTATCTTAAAGCTTTATCTAATCCATTAGATCAAGTTTTAAATGTTGCTTATAACAATGAAAAAAATTGGAAACCAGATTTTATTTTACATGTATACAACCATAAATACAAAAATGAATATAAACATATGATAGCATTGAATGATTTATTTAAAATTAAAATAGAATTATTATAAATTTAGTCTTAATATAAATTATAATTTATATTAAGACTTTATATCATTGAATATTTTTGTGATATTTCTCCTCTTAATGATCTCTCAAATAGTTGAGGTATTATTGTTTTGTCTTCTACATAACTTAAAATAAATAGTAATTTTGTATATGCTGATGAACTAGTCATATCAAACCCTGTAATTATACCAATGCTTAGTAAATTTATATCAATATTGTCATAGTAATTACACTGGGAAACAGATATAATTATTATACCATCTTGTATAAGTTTTTTTAATAAATCTAATATATCTGATGATATATTTATTTTGATTTCACAATATAATTCTAATATTATTCCATCTATTTTTTGATTATCTATTAAACTTAATATATAATTGATATTTATACCAGGGAAAAATTTAACAACAATAATATTAATATCATTTTTTAAATATTTTGGTCTAAAATCTTCAATAGGTTGTTTTAAACAATTATTTTTTGTAAGAACTTGATAATTAGGACTAGATATTTTATTTTTTTCTAGTTGAACAGAACAACAACCACGTAAAAGTTTTTTATCAGAGTTAATCATAACTTCAGGATATTTAATTTTTGTTGATAGTTTCAATGTATTATTTAAATCATCTGTTGTTAAAATAACAGGTTTATTTATATTCTCCAGTATAAACGCCAATGCTGAGCTTAAGTAGGTTATAGTCTCGGGTTCAACTAATATAACAAAAGAATCTTGGTCTTTATAATTATTAAATATAATATTAGCAATGTTATTCCAATCTTTTATTATAGATTCTGATGTATTTTTTATTGGTTTATAATTTTCAATTGTTAAATTTTTAGTTTTTTTATTGACTGGTTTTTTCTTAGCATTGATTAAAAGTACTTTTTTATCTAAAGATTCGTAGTTTTGTTTTTGAATATTGTTACTACAATATATTATAAATAATAAACTTGATATTAAAAGAGACAGAAAAACTAATAGTATAGTTTTTTGATTTGTAGAGTTAAAATTCATTTATCAATATATAAATAAAAAAGTAATGTATTCGCAAATTAGTTGGGCTGTTTTGAAAACACTTAAAGAATCATTCTTAAATCAAACAAATAGAATGGACTGTAATAGACAAGAAATAATAAGTAGATTAAAATTTATTGGTACTATAAAAAAAGGAGACAAGGTTAATACTAGACACATGTTTATCCAACCTTCTGGATTAGCAACTTCATTTTCAAGAACTTTTATGAATCAAGATAGCAGAAGTAATTCAATAAATTTTTGTATAGAAACAATTAAAAGATCTTTTGAATTATTAACAACATATGAAAGATCAAATAATAAATCAGAAAACCAGTTATATATTAACGTTTTAGAAGATCTAAAACGTTCAATAATTGGTATAGAAAATCTTAAAAGTACTTATATTGATGATAATAAATTTTGTTGTGATATGGAAACTTTACTCCAGGAAATACGTGCTAGATTAGATACAGAATTTGATAAATTAGAAACAAATAATGATGTAAAATAATTTTTTATTACAAATATAATAAAAAAATTAGATACTTTTTTTATTACAAAAATAATAAAAAAATTAGATACTTTTTTCAACATAAATTAGGTAAATAGCACTTAATGATTGTAATATGCAATCAGCTATATCATCTTTTTTTTTAGAACTTTCTAATAAACTAAGAGTATTAAAATCATTTCTTTCTGCTAATATATTGATAGCTTGTTCAATAGCCCATTTTTTTCTTGATGGTTTATCAACAGATTTATACGTGATTTTACCAGTTTTAGACACTTTTTTTATTTTTTCTGCTCCTAAAATCTGAGTCTTATGATACGCAGGAAATTCCACTATTTCCTTGAATCTACTATATTTAAATGAAAAATATGAAAAACAATGTTGTCCTAATTTTAATGCCTTAATATTTAACATTTTACCAAAAGACATTTGTTTTTCTATTATAAAGTATGAACACTTATCCCAGTAATCCAAATACTCATCTAAGTGATCTGTAAATAAATGGAAAACTTCCGTATCTAATGTTTTTATTACTTTATTAGTAATATCTTTATTCTTAAAGATTATTGTCCTAGTATTTTTATATATATTAAATAAAATTTCTTTTTGTTTATCAGTTGGGGTACCATCTTGGTTATATTGAGCCGATTTAGGAAGTTTTTTTAAACAATTTACATAATTTTCATCTACTTCTTCGATAGAAAAACATAAATTACGATGACCTATATCAAAAGAAGCTATCCAAATTTTATTATTCATTTATATTATTAAATTTAAACCTATAAAATCTATTTATATTTCTTCCTTTTCCTTTTCCTTTTCCTCTTCCTCTTCCTTTTCCTTTTTTTGATTACGCAAACGTATAATTAGTAAAATAATACCAAATAATAAATAAAACATACCTTCTATAATTCCATGTAATTCTAGTTCACCATGATGAAACTTTTCTAACATTGTAATAGTTAAAATAAAAAATCCTAACCCTATCATAAAAGAAGAAGCTATAATACCATATAATACCTCTTCTTTTACACTTTCAACTATATCTAAACTTAAATACACAGCTTGTATAATTAATAAAATAATCCAACCATTTTTTAAGAAAAATTTAGATTTTTCTGTTTTGTTTTCCATGTTATAAAATATAAAAGAAAAAACCATACTTATAATTATGCTAATTGTTACAATAAGACCTATATATTCTTTTTTCATTTATTAAATATACAAATTTTAATTTATTTATAAATAAATTAAAATTAATAGTATATTATTATTATTATTAATATTAAATTATTTAATAATAGTATACTATTATTATAATAGATTAGTATTATGTTTCGATTACTATAATAAATTAAAATTGTTTTTAGAAACAATATAATATGATAAAAAAAATGAATTAAAATATAAAAATGAAAAAGAAATATATAATGGAACAAATATATAAAATGAATCCAACTATCGAAGAATTACTCCGTGATCAATATGTAGATGCCAGTCCATTTCATAGTCATGTTTCTATGGTACAACCAAAAGGTAAATTTCAATTTTCTCGTAAGAAATTAGAGCAATTTTGGACTCTTTACTGTAATAAAATTAATAATGAAAAAGAACCTATTATTGGTTTAGCAGAAAAACCAAAAAAATATCTACCTGTATTAGTAGATTTAGATTTAAAAATATTGGATGACGGAGATGAGGATTTCGGTGAACATCTATACACAGAAGAACAGGTTTTTAAAGTAATACAAACATATCAACATATATTAAAATCTATTGTAGAAGATTGTACAAATGATCATCTTAAATGTATTCTTTTGGAAAAACCAATATATTATATTGACGCTGGTGATAATACATATGCTAAAAATGGATTTCATTTACATTTTTTTAACTTATTTTTAGATAAAGACAAACAAGAAACGCATTTAATACCCAGAGCACAAGAAGTTTTAGAAAAACTTAAATTATTCGAAAATATTGGTATTGAAAATTCCGGGCAATTAATTGACAAAGCATCATGTCAAGTTCCGTGGTTGTTGTATGGAAGCAGAAAATCAGAAGAGATGGATCCTTATTTAGCTACAAAAGCATTTGATGAAAGAGGTTGTGAAATATCTTTTGAAGAAGCTCTCAATGATTATTTCATATATGATGATATGGAAAAACAAATTAATATCAGAGATGATTTAGTTTATTATTTACCAAGAATTTTGAGTATTCTTCCTTATGGAAGACCTACAAATGAAATGAAACCAGGTTTGGTTTCACCTATCAAAGAACAAATTATGAAAACCCAATTACAAAAGTTAAAACAAACTAAATTAGTAAAATCAGTAGAAGAAGAGCTTAGAGTTTCCGCTAAGTTATTACCCATGTTAAATGATTGGAGATCAGAAGATAGAAATGAATGGATGACTATTGGTTGGATACTTTATAACATAGGGGATGGTAGTCAACAGGCAATGGATCAATGGATAGAGTTTTCTTCTAGGTGTGATGAAAAGTATGATGAATCTTCATGTATACATGAATGGGAAAGAATGGTAAAAAAGAATAAAACTTTAGGTACTTTGCATTTTTATGCTAGGAATGATAATCCTGAAAAGTATAGTGAGTTTAAATTAAATGAAAGTGATCATTTTATAAAAGACGCATTAAATGGTTCACATAATGACATAGCACAGGTTCTCAAATCACAGTTTGGAAATGACTTTGTGTGTGCATCTATTTGTAATGAAACATGGTTTCAATTTAAAGACCATCACTGGTCTGAAATTGAAAAAGGTACATTTTTACGTGAAAAAATTTCAAGTGATGTTGTTAATATATATACAGAAATGGGAAGAAATTTATTTAATTACATTGGAACACAGGATAAAGCTGAAGAAGCTATGTATAATGCAAGAATAAAACAAGTACAAAAATTAGTAAGCAATCTTAAATCATCTCCTTTCAAAAATAGTGTAATGAGAGAAGCTGTTGAAGTATTTTATGATCAAAGATTTAAAAATCTTTTAGACCAAAATCCTTTTTTAATTGGGTTTAAAAATGGTGTATACGATTTAAAATTAAATATTTTTCGCGCAGGTACACCAGAAGATTTTATTAGTAAAGTATTACCTGTTGATTATTTAAATTATAATATGCATGACGAAGAAGTATTAAATGTTTTAGATTTTTTCAAAAAAGTATTTCCAGATGAAGAAATTCGTAATTATTTTCTAGATACATATTCTGACATATTTGTTGGTGGTAATAATCAGAAAAAAGTTTATATGTGGACTGGTGATGGAGATAATGGTAAATCTATAACACAATTATTTTTTGATAAAATGTTAGGTGAATTATCTATTAAATTCAATACACAATATTTTACAGGTAAAAAAGTAGCATCTGGTTCAGCTAACCCTGAATTAGCAAGGGCAGCTCCTCCTGTTAGAAGTGTAACTATGGAAGAACCTGACGGAGACGAAGATTTAAAAATTGGTGAACTTAAAAAATTAAGCGGTGGTGATAGTTTTTGGGCACGTGATTTATTTGAAAAAGGTAAATCTACGAGAGAAGTATTTCCTATGTTTATGTTGACTTTTATTTGCAACAAATTACCCAAACTTAAGTATTCCGATAAAGCTACTTGGAATCGTATGAGAGTTATTCCATACGAATCAACGTTTGTTGAACCAGATGATCCTAATTGCCCCAGTACACTAGAACAACAAATGATTGAAAAAAGATTTCCTATGGATAAAGATTTAAAAAATAAAATACCTGGTATGGTTTCAGCTTTTGCATGGTATTTGTTAGAATGGAGAAAGAAAATTACTATTAGAAAAGAACCATCAAAAGTACAACAAGCGACAGAAGAATATCGTAAACAAAATGATATTTACAGACAATTTATAGAAGAATATATAATTGAAGATGATACAACTATATCATTACCAGAAATTTATGCAAGTTTCAAAGAATGGTATAAGGAGGGATGGCCTAACGGCAGTTTACCAATCAAAAATGAAGTAAAAGAATACTTTGAAAAAATATGGGGTGAAACTAACAAAAGTGTTTCTTGGAAAGGTTATAGGATTAGAACTTTACAAGATGATATTGGTGAAGGAAATGCAGTTGTTCTAGAAGATAATGATTTAATTAATTATGATTGTATTCCCGATATTTAATTTTATAAGATAATTTTTTAGTTATATAACTAAAAAATTATAAGTCTATCTTTATAATAACGAAAATCTACATATTAATAAAATAAAATTGAAATATAATATAAAAACTCATTGTATATAATTAATACAATGACATCAACAACGAATGCTCAAGAAATTAATTCCATAACATTTGGAATTTATTCCGAAACAGATATTTTAAATATGTCAGTGTGCTCAATTAATAACCCACGTAAAAGTGGTATTGGCACAGTTTATGACCCAAGACTAGGAACTATCGATTCAAGTGAAGAATGCCAAACTTGTAAACAAGATGCGGCTAGTTGCCCTGGTCATTTTGGTCATATTGAACTCAATGAACCTGTAGTACATCCATTGTTTACAAAAAGAGTAGTACATTTTTTGAATTGTATTTGTATGAAATGTAATAGATTACTAATTGGTAAAGACCAGATTAATTTAATTGGGATAAATAAATATAAGGGTCAAAGAAAATTTACTGCAATAGTTGAAAAACTAAAAAAAATTGATATATGTTGTCAACCAACAGGAAAAAAAGATTCAAATGGCGATGAAATTTTTTGTGGTAAAGATCACCCAACTGTAAAATTTAATAACAGTGATAATTCTTTTTCAATAATATACGAAAATAATAAAAAAAATTCTAAACAAAAAACTAGTGTTATCTTATCAGTTGAAGAAATTGTTAAAATTTTTGATAATATACCAGACTCAGATGTCGAATTAATGGGTTTTAACCCTGAATTAGTACATCCACGTAATTTCGTAATCACAGTTCTTCCAGTATGCCCACCATGTTTTATGAAAGATACTATTGTTTTTACTAATAATGGGTATAAATATATACAAGATGTACTACCAAATGATAAATTATATACACATACTGGTGAATTCATGAAAATATCTAAAACATATATCACACCATATTATTCACAAAATATAATTGAAATAAATACTGTATATAGACCTCATACTATTAAATGTACACCAAAACATCCTTTTTATACTAGAGAAATTACTACAAAAAGAGGATCATATGGAAAGAAAATAAAAACTATTAAAGAACCAAAATGGACTGATGCATCAAATTTAACATTAAATGATTATATTGGAATGGTAAGAAATACAAAATCAATAATTCCCGAATTTAATATAGAAAAAAAAGGTAAAACAATTAATATAGTTCTTAATAATCTACTTCAATGGGTTTTATTTGGATATTTTACAGGAGATGGGTGGCTCGATTTTAATCGTAAAGGTAGATTTTTTCTTTGTTTCCATATTAAAGACGAAGAAATAATCTTAGATTTATTAAAAAAATTAAATATAACATTTAGTTATAAATGTCATGGCAATTCTGATAAATGTAAAACTTTAGAATGTCATGATTATATTTATTGGCACATTTTAAAAACATTTGGTCATTTAGCACATAATAAAATGGTACCAATTTGGGTACATGATTCTCCTTCAATATATATAGAAGAATATCTCAAAGGTTATTGTTTAGCTGATGGACATATTCATAAAAGAAATAAAATACAATTTGTAACAGTTTCTAAAGATTTAGCTTTATCCGTTCAATTATTATATTTAAAACTTGGAAAAATAGCTGGGATTAATTATGGAAAAGGAGGTTCTTCTGTAATAGATGGTCGGCAAATAAAAGGTAAAAATAAATATACTGTGGAAGTTGTCGAAAATAGAAAATATGATCTTAATATATATTATATAGAAGATGATTGGATTTGGTTCAAAATATCTAGCATAAAAAATATTACATCTCTTGAAGATACATTAGTTTATAATTTTGAAGTTGATAATGATCATACATATTGTGTAAATAATTTAATTACACATAATTGTGACAGACCTTTTGTAAAAGCAGATGGAAAAACTTGTGACGATGACTTAACTATTCAATACATGGAAATAATCAAAGCTAATAATAATTTATCACGAGATGAAACTTTAGATAGTTATAAAAAGAAAAAAAGAAAAGAACAAACCGAACAAGACAAAGCTAAAGCAAGAGCTAGTTTAAGATTCAGAATATTAACTACATTTAATAATAGTCAAGGTAAAGCAAAACACACAACAAATAATAGAGCTATCAAAAGTATCAAAGACAGATTAACCGGTAAAGACGGACAGATCCGCATGAACGTTCAAGGAAAGAGATCGGTGACACGAGAAACCGTCGTGTGGTTGTGGGATGGGAAAATGAAAACAGCTGACGAAATTCAAGTGGGTGACATTGTTATTGGCGATGACGGAGAACCAAGAAATGTAATTGATACAGTCCAAGGAAAAAGTTTAATATATAAAATAAAACAAAATGATGGTTATGATTATAGAGTAAGTGATGAACATATCCTTACATTGAAATATTGTGGACATTGTGAAATTTATTGGCAAAAAACACAAGGTAAATATGGTGGTTATCAAATGAATTGGTTTGATAGAGAAACTAATAATATAAAATCAGTTAAAGTATCGGTAAAACCAAGTTTAAGTGTACTAGATGCAAAAATGGATTTACAAGAATTCATGGAAGAAAATGGATTAGAAGATAAAAAAATAAGTTGGAATCCAAAAAGAAAAAGAGATGGTACGTGGAGAATTAATTGGAGTGAAGATGGTAAAAAGAAATCCAAGGAAATAGCTGTTGTGGTGGGAAAAACAAAAGAAGAAGCTTACGAAGAATTAGACGATTTCAGAAATAATATTGATACTAATCCAAATATAGATATACATGTCAAAGATTTTTTAAATTTAGCACCAAGTCATCAAAGAAAAATGCTTGGTATTAAGTTGAGCACTCCTATTAAATGGTCTAAACAAGATGTAAAATTAAACCCACGTATTTTAGGTATGTGGTTAGGAGATGGAGGTACATATACAGCAACATTTACAAACCCTGACGAAGAACTTGTAGAATATTTTAGAAATTGGGCTGAAGAAAATGGTGGTTATCTTCATACTAATAAGGATAATCTACATCATGGTGTATCAGGTTGTGATTTCTTGAATAAACTACGAAGTATTAATGTATTTAATAATAAACATATCCCAGAA
>TARA_B110000259_G_C14034543_1_pt1 | contig 33007 bp, 33 predicted proteins | sample TARA_B110000259 | Tara Oceans TARA_B110000259 (sample SAMEA4397649) | marine metagenome | biome: Polar Biome; feature: [SRF] surface water layer (ENVO:00010504); material: water (ENVO:00002006), including particulate matter (ENVO:01000060) such as... | depth 5 m | reverse complement strand
AATAAATAAATAATATCCATTTTAATTATCACTAAAAAATGTATGTTTTTTAAATGACCGAAATGAACTCTTTAATTTGGTGTACAAATTGCTTAGCTATGTCAACTCGACCACGTATTACATTTGACAGACTTGGCAAGTGTAATGCTTGTGTTTGGATGGAAAAGAAGAAATCATTAAATTGGAATAATCGTCAGCAAGAATTAGAGCAGCTACTCGATAAACATCGGCGCAATGATGGTGGGTATGAAGTGGTAGTTCCAGTCAGCGGAGGAAAAGATGGGTCTTATGTTGCCTACAATTTAAAACATAAATATGGTATGAAAGTATTAGCTTTAACTGTAACGCCAGCATTATCTCTTGAAATTGGCGATCAGAATCTAAAAGCATTTATTGCAAGTGGGTATAATCATATTTCAATCAATCCTGATTTTAAGGTAATGCAAACCCTCAATAAAACTGGATACATTGAAATGGGATTTCCTTACTATGGATGGCTTATAGCTATACAAAGTGCTGTTGTGAGAATGACATCTCAGTTAGGCATAAATCTAATTTTTTATGGTGAAGATGGAGAAGTTGAATATGGAGGCACCAACGAAACATCTAAAGATCCGATCTTTGATGTTAATTATATGAAAAAAATATATTTAGAAAATGGCTACGATAAGGTTTTGAAATCCTCAGGATTGTCAGAAAACGAATTATTTTTTTTTCAATTTCCAAGTAATGAGACGTTGGAACGGTCACCTATAGATATAACCCATTGGTCTTATTTTGAGAATTGGGATCCTTATAGAAATTATTTATCCGCAAAAGAACATTGTGGTTTAGTAGAGGCTCAAGATTCAAATTCAGGAACATTCACTAATTTCTCTCAAAATGATCAAGCTCTTTATTCCTTACATGCATACTTAATGTATTTAAAATTCGGTTTTGGAAGGGCAACCCAAGATGCCTGTATTGAGATTCGTCGAGGGGCGATGAATCGTAAACAAGCCTTAAATTTAGTTCACTTATATGATGGCCAATATCCAGACATTTATTTAAAATATTACCTAGATTACTATCAATTAACTAAAAGTGAATTTGATGTCGTGCTAGATAGTTGGGCGAATACAAACTTATTTGAAAAAGTAAATGGCAATTGGAAGCCATTATTTAAGGTAAATTAATAACTTAGTGAATGAAAAAATAACAATAATTAATTACGGTATCGGTAATATTTGGTCAATACGTAGCGCTCTAAGTTATTTAAATTTTGAAACTGAAGTAACTGATTCGCCTGAGAAAATTGCAAAATCTACTTCATTAATATTGCCTGGTGTTGGTTCATTTCGCAAAGCCATGGAATCCCTTAGATCTTCAGGAATAGATTTAGCGATAAATGAGGCTGTAAAAAAAAGAGGTAGTAAAATTCTTGGGATTTGTTTAGGAATGCATCTGTTAGCTAACAGTAGTACAGAGGATGGTTACTCAGAGGGCTTAGGTTTGATAGACGCTAAAGCTGTCCGCTTTGATATAGATAAATTATGTCCACTAAAAGTTCCTCATATAGGCTTCAATAGTGTTATTAATAACGGAAAGGGAATGCTATTTAATGGTATAAAAAGCCCTGCTGATTTTTATTTTGTTCATTCTTATAGGCTTTTAACTAATGACAAAATTGATCATTATTCTATTTGTCATTATGGTGAAGATTTTCTTGCCGCCTATGAGTATAATAATATTTTTGCGACACAGTTTCACCCAGAAAAAAGTCAAACAAATGGATTAACATTACTTAATAACTATGCGAAAATTTAATTTATGTTGAAGAAACGAATTATATTTACTTTATTATATGATAATGGGTATTTTATGTTGAGTAGAAATTTTCGTCTTCAAAAAGTTGGTGACCTACAATGGCTTCAGGCTAATTATAATTTTTCTCACATTTCATTTTTTATTGATGAGTTAATCATTTTAAATGTTACTCGTGGTGAAAAAAATCAAGATGCTTTTCTTAGAACATTGAAAATTTTAACTGAGAGTTGTTTTGTGCCTATTGCTGCTGGAGGGGGTGTGAGATCTCTCGATGATGCTAGAAATTTATTTGCTTCTGGTGCTGATAAGATAGTTGTGAACACCTCAGTATTTTCTAATTTTGAATTATTAAATGACTTAGCAATTAACTTTGGACAGCAATGTGTAGTCGCCTCCCTTGACTTCCAACGTACTCTAAAAGAAGAATATATAATTAAGATTGAATCAGGATCAAGAATAATTGATAAAAATATTAGCGTTTTACTTCAAGAAATTCAGCCAAATATTATTGGTGAAGTCTATTTAAATTCGATTGATCAAGATGGAACAGGGCAGGGTTACGATCTTAATATTTTAAATCAATTGCCCTCAGACTGGACAATTCCCATTATCTTGTCAGGAGGAGCTGGAAATGCTTCACATATGGAGATAGGACTTAGGGATCAACGTGTCGACGCTGTGGCCACTGCTCATTTATTTAATTTTGTTGGTAATGGACTTCAGGAAGCTCGAAATTTTTTACTTTCCTCAGAAATTAATTTAGCAAGTTGGCCAACATTTGAAGAATTTAAGAATAATATAAATAGAGAATTACCTTGAAACAAATATCTAAAATTCTAATTGTAGGTTTAGGCAATATAGGTAAAAGGCACCTTCGGATATTAAGAGGCATTCACCCAAATGCGGATATTCGTGTGCTTCTTCACCAGTCAGACAAATCAATACCTGAACATTCCAATGGTTATTTTAAGGACTTAGAGGAGTCAATTGCTTTTAATCCTCAAGTTGCAGTTATAGCAAACCCAGCTACATTTCATCTAAATTTTGCTATAGCTTTAGCTAAATCAGGCTGTAATTTACTGATCGAAAAGCCTATTTCACATAATGAAAAGGGAATTCAAGAACTAATTCATGAAAGGGATCAACAAGGCCTAGTTATTCAAGTGGGATATAATTTAAGATTTAATAATGCTTTAATGTATTTTAGAAAACAAATTCATGATGGATTAATTGGTAATATTTATTCTGTTCGATGCGAAACAGGACGATATCTTCCTTCTTGGAGACCTGATACTGATTATCGAAAAGGTGTCTCTGCGAACAAAGCTCTTGGTGGGGGCGTATTGTTAGAGTTAAGCCATGAGATTGATTACTTGCGTTGGATATTTGGAGAGATTACTTCAGTAAGTTCAAAACTAAAAAAACACAGTGAACTAGAAATAGATGTAGAGGATAGCGCCTACTTAACACTAGATTTTAAATCATATAGTAAAAATGATTCACCTGTAGCATCTTTATTAATGGACTTCATTAGACATGATCCGACAAGAACATGCTTAGTAATTGGTGAAAAAGGAACCCTCAGATGGAATGAGATTTTAAGTACAGTAGAGCATTGGAAAAAAGATAGTAATGAATGGTTAGAGTTATTTCGTCATCAGCATTATAAGGATGACACATATCTTGCTGAATGGAATTCTTTTTTTGAGGCTGTTAATGAAGTAAAAACACCAATGATAACAATCGAAGATGGTTTATCTGTTATGAAAGTAATTGAAGCTGTTCGAACATCTAATAAGACATCAGGTAAAAAGGTTAATTTAAATGATATCTAAAATGGATGTAGTTGCATTTATATTTGCACGAGGTGGCTCTAAAGGGTTAGTAAAAAAAAATACACGTTTACTTATGGGAAAACCTCTTATTGCTTGGTCAATTGAGCAAGCTAAATCACTTTCTTCTATAAAAAGAGTGATCGTATCTACCGACTCTGAAGAAATTGCAATCATTAGTAAAGAGTATGGTGCCGAGGTTCCTTTCATGCGCCCATCAGAGTTAGCACAAGACGATAGTCCTGAATGGCTGTCTTGGAGACATGCTCTTAATTATTTAAAAGATATAGAAGGTAAATTGCCTGACGTTATGCTATCTGTCCCGGCAACATCTCCTTTAAGAAAAACTGAAGATCTTAATAATAGCTTAGAAATGTTTTATAATGGAGGAGCTGACGCTGTAATTACTATAACTGAAGCACACCGTAATCCCTGGTTTAATATGGTAGAACTATCAGCTAACAAAACAGTGGAATTAGTTAATAAGGATGAAAACATCTTATTCCGTAGGCAGGATGCTAGAAAAGTGTATGATATAACTACTGTTGCATATGTCTTAAGTCCACAATTTGTGTTAGCAAAAAATTCTCTATTTAGCGGTCGTGTGAAAGCGGTCATGGTACCGGTAGATAGATCCATCGATATAGATACCTTATATGATTTTGAGATTGCTGAATATTTAATGTCTAGGAGAGCTTTAGAATTATGAAAAATCTTGACCAATTGATGAATATGGCTAACCGTCGAGTATTGATTACAGGCGCTACGGGCTCTCTAGGTTCTGTAATTGCAGAGACTTTAGCAGGTCTTGGTGCAAACCTAATTTTAGTTGATAGGCAAGACAGCGATTTAATGATGTTAGAAAAAAAATTATCTACTTTTGATGATATAAGTATTATGTCAATACAGTGTGATCTTGAAAATGAAAAAGAAAGAGATCTTTTAATAGATAAGGTGAAGCAAGATGATAAAGGTTTGAACTGTCTTATAAATAATGCAGCTTTTTTAGGAAGCTCAGATTTAATTGGATGGACCACTCCTTTTGAAGAGCAAAATTTAGACACATGGAGACGTGCTATTGAGGTTAATTTAACTGCTATTTTTCATCTATCTCAAGCTTTTTCTCATGAACTTAAAAAAGCAGATGGCGGTAACATCATTAATATTACTTCAATTTATGGTGAGTTAGGACCGGACTGGAGTCTCTACAAAGATACAGATATGGGAAATCCTGCTGCATATGCCTCTAGTAAAGGAGGTTTAATTCAATTAACTCGTTGGTTATCTACCACAGTAGCTCCAGATGTTAGGGTTAATGCAATTTCACCAGGAGGTATTTTGAGAGACCAGCCTGAAGTTTTTATTAGACGTTATGAAGAGAGAACACCTTTAAAAAGAATGGCAAAGGAAGGAGATTTTAGAGGGGCTATTGCTTTTTTGGCTAGCGATATGTCTGAATATGTTACAGGCCAAGTACTTCGTGTTGACGGAGGTTGGGGGGGATGGTAATGATAAATCTCTTTAGATATAAAATATGAAAAAAGCACTTATTACAGGAATTACTGGACAAGATGGATCTTATTTAGCCGAGTTTTTATTAAAAAAAAATTATGAGGTGCACGGTATTAAGAGAAGATCCTCTTTAATTAACACAGACCGCATAGATCATTTATATGAAGATCCACAAATCATAAATCGAAAACTACATAAATTTATTCTTCATTTTGGAGATTTAACAGATACAAGTAATATATTTAGAATAATTCAAGAAGTTCAACCTGATGAAATTTATAATTTAGCTGCTCAAAGTCATGTTGCGGTTTCATTTGATGTTCCGGAATACACAGCAAATGTGGATGCATTAGGCACTTTGCGAATTCTAGAAGCAATACGCATATTAAAGCTAGAAAATAAAACTAAACTATATCAAGCATCATCATCAGAGCTTTTTGGTCAAGTGCTAGAAGTACCACAAAATGAGAATACACCCTTTTATCCAAGAAGCCCTTATGCTGTTGCTAAATTATATGCATATTGGATTACTGTAAATTATCGCGAAGCCTATAATATATTTGCTTGTAACGGCATACTTTTTAACCATGAGTCTCCGGTGCGTGGTGAAACTTTTGTTAGTAGAAAAATAACGTTAGGTTTGTGTCGTATTTTTTTAGGTCTTCAAGATACCCTATACCTTGGAAACTTAGATGCTAAAAGAGATTGGGGTCATGCAAAAGATTATGTAGAAATGAAATGGCTAATGTTACAACAAGAAAAGCCAGAAGACTTTGTTATTGCTACTGGAAAACAGCATTCAGTTAGAGATTTCATAAATTTAGCTATTAAATATCTAGGCATGGATATTGAATGGCAAGGAAAGGATTTAAATGAAGTAGGAATATTTAAAGGAAAAGAAATTATTCGAGTAGACCCTCATTACTTTAGGCCAACTGAAGTAGAAACACTTTTAGGAGACTCTAAAAAAGCAAAAAAAAATCTTGGTTGGGAGCCAAAAATTTCATTTAAAGAGCTAGTAAAAGAGATGGTCAATGAAGATCTGAAATTTATAAAAAAAGAGAATAGTATAAAATAATAATGATTTTCAATAATTTTAATTTTTTTTTTAAATTTTTATAAAATACATGAAAAAAATAGTTGTTGCACATGGACACTCTTCCATTGAAGTACTTCATAGTATGACGCCTTTAATTTTATCTTCAAAAGAGATAGAGGGTTGGGATTGGAAATTTGTTGATTATAGATTTTCAAATATTTTTAGAAAGCAAGGAGATCTATTAATATTAGTTAGAAAATATCACGATGGAAAAACTAGTAACGAAAATATCATTTCCGAACTTTTAGAATTAAGAAAAAATTATTCTAAAATAATTTATTTTGATGACTCTGCTTCTGCTACGAGTATATCTTTTTTTGCATTTCCTTACGTTGATCAATATTGGAAAAGAGCATGTCTGTCTGATACTAATCTATATAAAAAAAAATTTTATGGAGGACATTTATTTAGTGATTATTATCACTCTGAATTTGGAGTTGATGATCTGGATCAAAAATATTTTAATCCAGTAATTCATAATGATGTAGATTTAAATAAATTGAAAATTTCTTGGAATATAGGTATAGGAGTCTATCCTTTAAATAAAGATAACTTACTGGATAGGTATTACAAATATATTAGAAAAATATTAACTGGAATGACTATTATTCCAAGTATAGAACCAATTTATTATTTAATATCTCATTATTTTGAAATAATTAAAAAAGAATTGGAAAAGGAAGTACATTTTGATAATAAGATTAAAAAATTTTCATCAAGATTTGTTTCAGCGAATTATCGTAATTCAATAGGACATCAAAGAAATTTACTTATAAAACAAACTTCTAACAATAAAAATTATCTTACCGGGCATAAATCTAAAAGAGAATTTACACAGGAAACCTTTAATGTCTTTGGTGTATTATCTCCATTTGGCTGGGGAGAGGTATGTTATAGAGACTTCGAGGCTGCTATTGGCGGTTCATATTTAATTAAGCCAAATATGTCTCATATTGATACATGGCCTAACTTATACAAGAAAGATATGTACCACTCTTTGTCTTGGGATTTAAATGAAATAGATAAATTAGAATATTTATTTGATCAAACTGAAAAATGTGAATCTGCAGTTAATAAAACAAGAAGAGAATATCTTTTATCTATCAATTCAAGCGTCGCTAGATGTATTAAAATGATTGAACAAATAATATAAATTTCCATAATAAAAAAATGATAAATCTCTTATATTGTACCTATTATGATTTAAATACTACGAATGCTGCTTATAACCGTATAAAACACCTTTCAGAGGCACTGAAAGTTCATGGTATCAATATAACTATTGTTGGATCTGGAAGTTCATCAGGTTCTTGGTTGCAGAGAAATCTGAAAGGCTTTCAGCAAATATTATTTAATCGTAAAAATTTTACATCAATTCGTCATTCAAAATCGATGCGATTCATCGCTGAAGCAAGCAAATTTTATAAGCAAAATTTAAAAGAATTAATAAAAACCTATAATATATCAGGTATTATAATTTATGCACCTCAAGGAGAAATGGTTGAACCAATTATAAGAATATCAAAGCAGCTTGGTATTTATGTGGCTGCAGACTGTGGAGAGTACTATGATTTTTCTTTTCATTATTTATTAAATGGAATGCTTTTTCAGCAAGCTTATTTTAAATATTTTCAAATGAAAAAATTAAACGGAATCACTTATAGTGCCCATAATACATGGGATAAAAAAGCTCAAGCTTTAAATTTACCTAATGTACACATACCTTCTATTACAAATTTTAAAAAAATATTTAGAACCTCACCTTCTCTAAAAAATAAAAAAATTAATATCGTTTTTATGGGAAGATTATCTTCGAGAGAGATGCCGGGAGTTATTTTTGATGCTTTAAAAATATGTAAAAATGATGGATTGCAATTTAATTTTAAATTAATTGGAACTAAAAATGATAGCTATAAGGAAAAATACTGGATTAATATATTAAATAATATCAAAGAACTTAGAGGTTTAATTCAAATTTATGGTTTTGTAACAAATGAAAAAAGAGATGAAATACTCGCTGAATCAGATATTTTTATAATGCTTCGTCCTAATAAAAAAGAAATTGAACACATATTTCCTTTTCGCATTCCAGAATTTATGATGAGTGGCAATTTAGTTATCACTTCAAAAGTTCCGCCTCTTAAACTTTATCTTGAGGAAAATCATGGAGTTAAATTTATTTCCTCATCCAACAATTCATTGGAGTTAGCTAAATTAATTATAAATTTAGCCGAAAACCCATTAAAAAGGTTTCAGATTGGTCTTGATGGAAGAAAGTATGCCCTTAAGCATTTTTCATTTGATACAATTGGAAAAAGATTAAGTAAGTTTTTAAAAGGATTAAAATATTCAGATTAAATTATAAAAATTTAAAGTATATTATTTTTTTTAGAACTATTATATCTAATGTACTGTGAAGTAGTGTGCATTATTATTGAAAATATATCTTCAGATATTCCATAATTTTTTATACCAAGATCAAGGTGTAAACAATTATCGAATTTTTTTTTGCTAAAACCTGTAATGAATATGGTATCTACTTTGTTCTTAATTGCAAATTTAATTACATTTAGAATATTTTTTGAACTACCTGAGCATGAGAATGCTAATAAGCAGTCTCCTTTATCCATATAGTTTTCCATCTGAGATGAAAATATTTTTTCATACTTAAGGTCATTACCTATTGCGGTAATTAATTCAATTGAGTTTGAAAGAGAAATTACTTTCGGTTTCAATTTATTTTTAGATGATAATTTTATTCCTTTATTAAAATCACAGAGGAAGTGATTGGCAACAGATGCTGAACCCCCATTACCAACTGTAAAAATTTTTTTATTTTGAACAATTTTTTCTTTTAAAGATTTAAAAATTAAATCTAATTTTGATTTATCAATGTTTTTAGTTGTTTCTATGAGAGCGTCAGAATATCCATTAAAAAAATCAGTAAAATTAGTTTTTTTATCTTTATTTGGGTATGTGAACATTTGTGTTGTGAATTACAGTAAATTATCTATACATGTTATATATTAATAATTTATAATGATAAGTAGTTTATTTATTTTTTTTGGTAATTAACAGAATGATTATTTCAAGAACACCTTATAGAATATCCTTTTTTGGAGGCGGATCGGATTATCCAAATTGGTATAATAGGTATGGCGGTGAAGTTCTTTCAACTACTATTGATAAATATATTTATATAAGTTGTAGAGAATTACCTAACTTTTTTGACCATAATTATAGAGTTTGCTATTCAATAGTGGAAGAAGTAAAGAAGATTTCACAAATTAAACATAAAGTTGTGAGGAAAGCTCTAGAATTAGAGAAATTAAAAAAAAATTTAGAAATACACTATGATGGAGACCTTCCAGCAATGAGTGGTATGGCATCAAGTTCTAGTTTTATCGTCGGTTTATTACATACCTTGAATACATTTAATTATAGAAGTCTATCTAAAAAAGAATTGTCAAAAAAAAGTGTATTATTTGAACAAAAAATTTTAAAAGAGCATGTTGGTTCACAAGATCAAATTGCATGTTCGTACGGTGGTTTTAATTTCATTAAATTCCAAGCAAACAATATATTCAAGGTTCGAAAAGTTTTACCTAAAGTATCCTTTTTAAATGAATTAAATAAAAATTTGATATTACTTTATACTGGAAAGCAAAGAACGTCTCAAAATATAGTTAAAAAATTCATTAAAAAACTTACTAATGAAAAAAAACATGAAATTCTAGAAATTATTAAATGTGTCCAAGAAGCAAAAGTATTAATAAAGAATAATTCCCCACATGATTTTGGAAGACTTTTGCATGAAAGCTGGATTATAAAAAAAAAATTAAATAAAAATATATCTAGTCAAAATTTGGATCATATTTATGAAAAAGCTATGACCAATGGAGCTATAGGAGGTAAGATATTGGGAGCTGGTGGAGGTGGTTTTTTCCTTTTTTATGTTCCTTACGATAAGAAAATTCATTTTCTAAAAAAAATGAATTTTTTAACTCATGTTCCTTTCAATTTTGAGGATGGTGGATCAAAAATTATATATAAAGATGATGATGCAAAATTTTAAGCACCCTTTAATGGAAAACAATATTCTTGATGAGGATGTGAAAATGCTTCAAGAATTTCTAATAAACAATAAAAAGAAAATTTTTACGCAATCTGAAAAAGTATTAGAATTTGAAAAAAAATGGTCGAAATGGCTAGGTGTTAAATATAGTGTTTTTGTAAACTCAGGATCTTCTGCAAATTTAATATCAATGAATATAATTAAAATTCTTTACGGTAGTGGAAACGTAATAGTACCAACATTAACATGGGTTTCCGATATTAGTTCTGTAATACAAAATCAATTCAAACCTATTTTTGTAGATATTAATCCTAAAAATTTATCCATGGACGAAGATCAAATAATGAAAAAAATTAATTCCAATACTAAGGCTGTATTTTTAACTCATGCTCAGGGCTTTAATGGTCTATCGACTAATTTGCTTAATTTTTTAAAGAAAAAAAAGATAGCTTTAGTTGAAGATGTTTGTGAGTCTCACGGAGCAACATTTAAAAACAAAAAATTAGGGACTTATGGTTTAATGTCGAATTTTTCTTTTTATTACGCACATCATATTTCAACAATTGAGGGAGGGATGATATGCACAAATAATAAAAAAATTTATGAAACTTCAAGGATGCTAAGAGCTCACGGTATGTTAAGAGAATGTGGAAATAAATCCTATGAAAAATCTGTAATAAAAAAAAATAAACAATTATCTCCTAAGTTCATATTTTTATACCCGGGATACAATATGAGAAACAATGAGTTATCAGCTGTGATAGGCATATCACAATTGAAAAGACTAGATACAAATAATGTGAAAAGAATTAAAAATTTAAATGTATTTTTAAATAATATAAATAAAGATTTTTATAGAACTGATTTTGATACTGAAGGTAGTTGTAATTATGCTTTCCCACTAATATTAAAGAAAAAAAGTATTAAAAATAGAACTTTGCTTGAGAATATTATGAAGAAAAATAATATTGAATTTAGAAGAGGTAATGCGGGGGGAGGTAATCAATTAAGACAGCCTTATTTAAAAAAATTTGTTAAAAATGTTAAGCTTGATAATTTCAAGGAAGTAGACCACATACATTTTTATGGTTATTATATTGGTAACTATCCTTCTTTATCAAATTCAAAAATTATAAAAGTTTGTAAAATCTTAAATTCAATTGTATAAAAATTAAATTATTAAATGATACCTAGAAATTTTAACAAATGCTTTATTACAGGCATAACAGGATCAGGTGGAAGTTATTTAGCGGAAAAAATTTCTAATTTATCTCCCAAAACTGAAATTTATGGATCGTATAGATCTGATGGTTATAAAAAAATACTTAAAAAAAAAATTAAAAAAATTAATTTAATTAAATTAGATTTAATTAATTACCAAAAAACCAAAACAATATTTAAAAAAGTAAATCCTGATGTAATATTTCATTTTGCATCTAATGCTGATGTTAGGTCTTCATTTGATAATCCACTTGATTTTTCAATTAACAACAATTCTATAACAATTAATGTTTTGGAGGCAATAAAGAATTTAAATATTAAACCAATTATTATAATTTGCAGTTCTTCAGAAGTTTATGGGAATGTTAAAAACAAAGATATGCCAATTAAAGAAACACAAAAATTTAATCCTGTAAATCCCTATGCTGCAACAAAAGCTTTTCAAGATTTTATATCTCAAATCTATTTTAGGAGTTATAATTTGAATATCATAATAACCAGAATGTTTTCATACACTAATGCTAGAAGAAATAATTTATTTCAAACATCATTTGCTAACCAAATTATAGATATAAAAAATGGTAAAAAAAAATATCTATCTCACGGAAACCTAAATAGCGTCCGTACTTTTATAGATATTGATGATGCGATGGAAGCTTATTGGCTTGCTGCTACTAATGGAAAAATAGGTGAAATTTATAATATAGGAGGTAACAAGATAATCTCAGTGAAAAATTTTCTAAATGAGTTAATAAAAAAATCTAATCAAAAAATTGTTTGTAAAATTGATCAAAGACTTTTAAGGCCAACTGATATAGTATTACAGATAAGCAGTTCAAAAAAATTTAGAAAGGATACAGGCTGGAAACCTAAAGTTAAATTTTCAGATTCAGTCAATAAATTGTTAGAGGAATGTCAAAAATTAAAAAAAGAATATTAATTACTGGTGTAGCCGGTTTCATAGGTTCTAAATTAGCAACAGAGCTATTAAATCTTGGACATTATGTTTTAGGAGTTGATATTCTTAAATATGATTCAAGTTCACTTAATCACTTATATAGGTATAAGAATTTTACCTTTTTAAAGGAAGATATCTCAAAAACTTATATCGTGAAAAAAATTTTAAAAAATGTTGATTTTATTTTTCCGTTAGCTGCACTTGTTGGAGCACCATTATGTGAAAAAAATAAAAAAGAGGCGACCAATGTAAATCTAAATGCAATAAAATTATTAATTAAATACTGCAAAAAAGATCAAAAAATAATTTATCCCACTACCAATTCTGGTTATGGTATTGGTGAAAAAAATTTTTATTGTACAGAGGATACCCCACTTAACCCTATTTCTCTTTATGGTGTCACTAAATCTCTTGCCGAAAAAGAGGTTTCAAAGCACGATAATTTTATTTCATTCAGATTGGCAACTGTTTTTGGTTATTCATTTAGAATGAGATCTGATTTATTAGTAAATAATTTTGTAAAAACAGCAATTGATAAAAAAAAACTTGAAATTTTTGAGCCACATTTTAGAAGAAATTATGTTCATGTTGATGATGTTGTTGCTGCTTTTGTTTTTTCAATTAATAATTTTAAAAATTTAAAAAATAATATTTATAATCTGGGATTATCTTCAGCTAATATTACTAAATTACAATTAGCAAAAAAAATAAAAACACATTTGAAAAAAATATCTATAACAATAATTAAAGATAAAAAAGATCCAGATCAAAGAGATTACTTTGTCAGTAATAAAAAAATAGAGAAAAAAGGCTTTAAAGCTATAGTTTCTTTAGATGAAGGTATAATAGAGCTCATAAATGTTTTTCAAAATTCAAAAGTTAAGATTGAAAATAACTATTAATAAATAATTGCTATTATTTTGAATTTTGATTACCTTATCTTAGTTATATTTTTTTATTTTAGAAAGCTACAATGATTGACAAATATCTAAGTTTTAAATTTTTTATTAAAAAATTTATACCTCCAGCTATTTGGGATTATGTAAGATTCCTTAATTATAAATTCTTTAAATTTGGCAATTTTGCTCCTTACGATATCGATAATAAACTTAAAAAATATTTAAACTACAAATATGGTTTTTTCATTGAACTCGGTGCAAACGATGGATATACGGAATCAAATACTCTTACTCTTGAAAATAAAAAATCTTGGAGAGGTATTTTAATAGAACCATCACCAAATCAATTTTTAACTTGTAACTATCATCGTTCTAAACCTGGTAATTATATTTTTTGTAATGCATGCGTGCCATTTAATTATAAAGAAAAATATGTAGATATTGAATATGCCAACCTGATGTCAGTGTCATCAAGTTTAAAATCTGATTTAAATGATGTTACTAAACATTTAATTTCAGGAAGAGATCATCTTACACATTTTGCAAAATCTATTCGTTTTGGATCAATCGCAAGAACGTTAGATAGTATCTTGGATGAATGCGACGCTCCAAAACTGATTGATTTTTTGTCACTTGATGTTGAAGGAGCTGAGTTATCTGTTTTATATGGTATTAATTTTGATAAATATAAATTTAAGTATTTGCTAATCGAGTGCAGAAAAGTAAAAAAAATTGAATCTTTTCTAAAAAAACATGGTTATAAGATAATTGAAAAATTAACACATCATGATTATCTTTTTGCCTCTCAATCTAGTAATTTAAACTAAATGGATTTTAACCTTAGCCGTAATAATCAATTTTTAGCTAATGATTTGGTATTAATTGATGGTTTTTCATCTTCTGGTAAATCCTTGGTAGCTTCAATGTTTGGATATTTTGAGAGATCAGAGATTTGGCAATTAGATTATTTTTTTGAACAACAAGCTATACTTCATTATTTTGATAAAGTATCTATTGACTCATTAAATACTCTCCTACAAATCAAATCTGATGAGTTGATCTATAATTTATATATTGGAAGAAATATAAATTTTAGAACTAGTGATCTTACATCTCCGTTTTATACAGGTCTTCAAAAAAAATATCTAGATAGATCAGAATCTTTAGTTTCAGATCGTATTTCTATTTCTAACGAAATTATTAATTCTAAACCTATTTTGCCATTACATATCCATAATATATTTGGTTATTCTAAAATTTTTTTTGATGCTTTTCAGGATAGATTGAAAATGTACATTGTTATGATGAGAGATCCTTTTTATTTGATTAATAGATGGCATGAAGGACTTTGGGTAAGCAGAATTGGTAATGATATTTCTGAATTTCAACTTTGCTTTAAATTTAAAAATAAATATCTTCCTTGGTTTGTTAAAGAATATGCTGAAGAATATATTGAAGCCAATGATTTAGAAAAATCTATTTTAACTATTTATCATTTTTATAAAAAAATATTTTTAATGTATGAAAATTTAAAACCTCGAGAAAAAGAAAAAACACAAATTATATTTTTTAATGATTTTATTAATTATACAGATTTTCACATTAATAAAATATGTGAAAATTTGAATACGAGTAGAAGAGATAACTTTACTAATATAATGATTCAAATGTCAGTTCCCAGACAATCTTCATTGCCAACATCATCCATTGATACTTTTATATCTAATAATTCAGAATTTATCTCACTTAAGTTTAGAAAAATGAGTGAAGAGTTAAGTGATTTGTATTTAAATTTTTATTTACTTAATAAAATAGTTTAAAATAATTAAGAATACTATAACGTCATTTTTTATGATCCTTGATTGTACTTTTCGTGATGGTGGTTACTATGTTGATTGGGATTTCAATGAATCTCTTGTAAATAAATACTTACAAGCAATAGAAATATCAAAAATTGACATAGTAGAAATGGGCTTCCGTTTTATTCCAAAAGATAAATTTCTTGGGGCTTCTGCTTATACCAGTGATGATTATTTAAACTCATTACAACTTCCTAAATCTGTAAATATTGCTGTTATGGTTAATGCTGACGAATTGATTAATTATAAAGATGGATTGAATGAGGCGGTCAAATTATTATTTAATAAAAAAATAGATTCTCCTGTAGATATTGTTCGTATTGCAGCCCATGTTAAAGATATAAACTCATGTAAGGATCTAGTAAGTCTTCTTAAAAATTTAGGTTACCGCGTATGTCTAAACATAATGCAAGTAGACTCTTTAAAATTTGAAAATTTAACTGATATTGCTAAAATTATATCAGATTGGAATTCTGTAGAGGTTCTTTATTTTGCAGATTCTTTTGGCAATATGAATTCTGAATCTGTTGAAAATACAATCCTAGCCATTAAATCTGGATGGAGTGGCAACATAGGTTTTCATGCTCATAATAACAAAGGTCAGGCACTGATTAATTGTCTTACGGCTCTTAAATCAGGTGTTAGTTACATTGATTCAACAATTTTTGGTATGGGGAGAGGGGCTGGAAATGTCAAAACTGAAATTTTATTGATTGAAATGTCACTTAGAGGATATGGAGATTATAATGCAAAAGGGGTTTTTGATATTGCTGTTAATCAATTCCAAAAACTTTATGATATTCACAAATGGGGTCCTAATATCTATTATCATCTTTCAGCTATTTATGGAATTCATCCTACATATATTCAAGAAATGTTGTCAGATGACAGATATAAAAATTCAGATATAATTAGTTCAATAGAATTCTTGAAAAACATAAATACTGCATCTTATAATTCGGAAAACTTAACTACTGCCTCACAAGGATTAGATGGAGATGAGCATGGTAGCTGGTCAGCTAAAGATTTATTTAAAAATCAAGATATATTAATTATTGGTTCTGGTGAATCTGCAAAAAAATACCTAAAGCCTATAATTCAATATATTAATAAGAAAAAGCCTTTAGTTTTTTCCTTAAATTTTAACGAGCCCTCGTTCTTACCAAATGAAAATATTGATTTTTATATAGCATGTAATGACTTACGTATACTTATGGATTCGAACAATTATAAGAATCTTGGCAAACCTATAATAATGCCTATTTCTAGGTTATCAAAAAATATTAAAGAAAGTTTTGCTAATATTAATGTATTAGATTTCGGCCTTAGGCTAGATAAAAAGTCTTTTAAAATTTTCGAAAATGGATGCATTTTGAATAAACCTTTGGCTCTTTCATACGCTCTTTCAATTGCTTCGGCTGGAGGCGCAAATAGAATATTATTAGCCGGAATAGATGGTTATGATGCCTTAGATACACGTCAACAGGACATGATTAACTTATTTTTTACATATTTAAATTCAAAAGAAGCATTACCCGTATTAGCAATAACCCCAACAAATTTACCAATTAAAAAAAGCTCTATATTTAAACCTCTTTTATAAAATTTTAAATGATTTTTTGTCAATGGATATAGCAATAGTAATACCAGCCAGATATATGTCTACAAGATTTCCAGGTAAGCCTTTGGTTGATTTATTAGGTATCAGTATGATAGAACGTGTCTGGCTTCAATGTATAAAGGTATTACCGGCAGAAAATGTATTTGTTGCAACAGACTCTGACAAAATTTCTAATCATTGTAAAATGAAAGGCATTCAGTTTATTATGACAAGCAGCTCATGTTTAACTGGAACAGACCGAGTCTATGAAGCTTCTAAAAAAATTAAAGCTAAAATAATTATTAATGTTCAAGGAGATGAGCCGTTAATTGACCCTGCAGATTTACAATCAATTATAGACGAAATAAAAATAAATCCAGATCAAGTTATTAATGCCATGTGCCCTATATCAAGTGAGTCAGAATTTAGAAGTGTTTCTGTTCCTAAAGTCGTATTCCGTGCGGACGGACAACTTCTCTATATGAGTCGAGCACCAATTCCATCAGATAAAGATAATAAATATATAGGCGCATGGAGGCAAGTTTGTATATATGCATTTCCCATAAAAGCGCTAAAAATATTTGCAGATTATGGTAAAAAGACGATTAATGAATCCTCAGAGGATATTGAAATATTAAGGTTTCTTGAATTAGGGCTTGAAGTTAAAATGATAAAAGTTTCTCGATCCTCTATTGCCGTTGATCATCCGGATGATGTTTTAAGAGTTGAGAAAGCCATTCTTGAAAGATCTATATAAATACAAGTATGCAATTTTTGATTGTGACGGCGTCATATTTCAATCAAACAGAATTAAAACAAAAGCATTCGCAGAAACTTTAAAAGCGGAGCCAAAAGAGATCGTTAAGGATTTTATTTTATACCATAAAATTAATGGCGGTGTTTCGCGTTATGTAAAGTTTGAATATTATTTTCGAGAACTTAAAAAAGAAAAAAATTTTAATAAAATGGCTAATATAGCAATTACTCGTTATGCAAAAATTGTGCATGAACAGCTGATGAATGTTGAATATGTACCTGGATTTCTTAAAATAATTGATTTTTTTAATAAAAAAAAAATTCCTTGCTTTGTTGTTTCAGGAGGAGATCAAAAAGAGCTTCACGAGGTCTTTAAGAAGCGAGGAATTTTTGATCACTTTGAGAGAGTTCTAGGTAGTCCGGCTACAAAAGATTATCATATCTCTAAATTACTTTTAAATAATCAAATAGATATTTCCTCAATATTTTTTGGTGATGCTTATTCTGATATGAATGCTGCCTTAAATAATAAGATTGAATTTTGTTTTATAAAGCAGTTTTCAGAATGGAAGAATGGCGCCTTAATGGCAAAAAAATATTCTTTTAGTGCGATAAAAAATTTTAATGAATTATTTTAATCTAATTAATTTAGAAAAATTACATAATGATAGTATAAAGTAGAACATGATGAGTAATTATATTAATAAAATTATTACTTCTCTTTTTATTGTTATAATTGTAATTATATTTTGGTATATTCGCGATATAAATTCATTATTGGCTATAGATGCTAGACTTCATTCAAAATATTTGCCGGTGAGTGACTTAGCTAAATATAATGCAGATTATTTAGATCCTGCATTTGGCAATCTAAAAGATCCTGGATATATCTTCATAACTATTTTATTTAAAAATATTGGAATTAGTTTTAAGTTTTTTTTATTTTCTGTGATTTTTTCATTCTATTCAATTTTTTTATTAATTTTTAATAGGCTTACATTATGTAATAAATGGTATATCAATTTTTTTTTATTATTAGGATTATCACTTTGGATGCAACCTCTTGTTACAGTTGCTTTTCGCCAGGGCATAGCATTTATTATTTTAATATTTTTTTTATTTAGTAAAGACAATTTTTCATTTTTGACAAAATTATTCATCGTATTTTTAGTTTCTTCAATTCATCTATCTGCAATAATACTCTTACCCTATATATTATTTGAAAAATATTTTATAAATAAGGTAAAATTTGTTGATATACTTTTTATTATAACTTTTATCATTTATTTTATAGGGGTTACTTATTTTTTTTCTGATCTGTTAGTTGATGTGGCTACATACCTAGGAATTGATCTTAGGGCATTTACCAATGATGTAAGTAATTATAAAACTGGATTTTCGATTTATAAAGCTTTAGCTATAATAATCCCATTACTACTATTCCGATTTACAAAGTTTTCAAATCAAAATTTTTTAGGTAGACGTATGTATATTTTTTATATTTACGTTTGTATTTGTGGGATGTTTTTGAGTGAATTTCCATATCACGATAGAGTATTATTATATGCTTGGGGGATTTCACCAATTTTTATATCTTGTTTTATCATTACCTTACTTGTATTTTTGACCAAGAATATCTATATTAAAGATAAAAATTATTATTTTAATAATTTAAAGAATAAAAATTAAATTTTGTTAAAAAACATTAAATAAAATGAGATATATTTGTTTTGCTGCTGGACCATTGCATCTTATTTCCATAAAAGAATTAGTTGAACGTAATAAGAAGGATCAATTTCATATATATATGATGGTACGCAAGCACAATATTAGGATTAATACTCAAATGGATAGCACGGCTAAATTTTTAAACTTAAAAAATGTAAAAAAATATTACCAATCACACTCTAGATACATATTAGCTTTTAAAAATTTAATATTTGTCTATAAATTATTTAAAGAATACAAAAATTCTGTTAATACATTTGTGATTGTGGATTTTAGAAATAGTTTAATGCATTTCTTGAGACGAATATTCAATAATTCAAAATTTATTCTTATTGATGATGGATTCCATACATATATTAATTATCGGAAATATATGGATTTCAGACATTATTTACCCCATCTTCAATATGAAGATACTCATGGTCTTATTAATAAATCAATTCTTTTTGGATCTCAATTTAGATCTCTTCTATTTAAAAAATTTGATATATTTAGTGTTTATGCAAAAGAATTAGATTTGCCAGAGCATGAATATAATGATCTTAGCCACATTAGAAGTATAATTAAAAATAAAAATAATTTAAAGTATTCTGATTCCTTAGTTTTTTTTGCTGGCACAAAGTTGTCCGAAAGAAAGGCATTAACTTTGGAGCAAGAACTTAATATTGTTAAGAAGCTTAAAATTTATTGGGCTAGAAAAGGTAAAAAAATTGTTTACGTTGCAAAACGTTCAAGCTCTCCTGAAAAATTAAAATTGATTAAAGAAAAATTATCTGTGGATGTTGAAATTTTTGAATTACCACTAGAACTTGCACTATTAACATATGGAACTAATAATGAACTACCGACTATTATTTGTTCTCTTGGATCAACATTAAATAAAACTCTGCCTATGCTTTATGATAATATTATTTCATATATAGTGACCATAGACAAAGTATCTATGGATGTAGATCTTCGTGAAGATTTAAATTTTTCTAAAGAATTTCTTTTAAAATCACTTAAGAAATCTTCCATAAAATCTATTCAAAAACATATTATAAATCTGTAAATTATTAAGTTTTAATTAAGAAATAATATTTAGTTTTTTTAATTAACAAAAATAAATACTTTTATCATTAGTTCTGATAAAATTTAAGAATGAACACCAATTTATCAAAAGCGAGTAATAGAATTGTCCATCTCATTGTTGGGTTAGGAGATGGTGGAGCTGAAGGCATACTTTATAAGCTAATCGCATCAGATAAAACTAATAAACATATAGTTGTTTCTTTAACAAGTTTTGGAAAATACGGTAAGTATTTTACAGAGATTAATATTCCAGTTTATGCTTTAGGCTTTAAAAAATTTAGCTTAAATATAATTAAAATATTCAGACTTTTAAAAATAATTAAAAAGTGCAAACCGAAAATACTTCAAAGTTGGATGTATCATGCCGATCTCTTATCATTTTTAATAAAGATAACTAATCCAGGTATTAAAATTATATGGAATATTCGCAATACAACCTATCGATTTGCAGATTCAATATCAAGATTCATTATTTCTAGGCTTTGTTCTATTCTCTCTTATTTAGTTCCTGATATTATTATTTCTTGTGGTATTGAACCTATGAATCAACATATTTCAATTGGGTATGATAAAAAAAAAATGAAGGTTATTTATAACGGTGTTGATGTTAATAGATTCAAGATGCAAACATCGATTGGCAAATTTAAATCTTTAGATTTTCCGGCTTTAACTAATGAAAATAGGCCTTTGTTAGGGATGGTTGCAAGGTACGATAAGCAAAAAGGACATAGTGTGCTATTAAAGTCTCTATATTTGTTAAAAAGTAAAGGCACAGATTTCTGCTGTGTTTTGGTTGGTTTGAATATCGATTATAATAATAAAGATTTAGTTTCTATGATAGATCATTACGGGCTGTCTTCTAATATATTTTTACTTGGGCAGCGAACTGATCTGGAAATTATATATAATTTTTTAGACATATTTGTTCTATCAAGTATTAATGGAGAAGGTTTTCCTAACGTTTTAATTGAAGCTATGGCTTGTGGCATTCCTTGCGTTGCAACTGATGTTGGGGAGTCAAGATTTATAATTGAAAAAACTGGTTGGGTTGTATCTCCAGCTGATCCAAAAATTTTATCTGAATCTTTGGAGAATGCTATATCTGAAATCAAATTACCAAGCTGGTCAGAAAGAAAATCTAAATGTAATAATCACATTATTAAAAATTATAGTCTAGAGAATATGCATAATAATTTTTTAAAAGTTTGGGCTATTTATTAAAAAATGAAACGGTAACAAAATAATAAACATCCATGACAAATAATAAAATTATTGCCATTACTGGAGGTAGTGGTTTTATCGGAAAACTACTTTTAGAAAATCAATTAGCTCAAAAACATGAGGTTAGAATTTTAAGTCGTAATAAAAAATTAGATAGCGATGGTATTAAGCATTTTCAGGGTGACCTTACACTTTCTAGCGATGAAAAAGTATTGACAGAGTTTACTAGAGGAGTCGATATTCTTTATCATTGTGCCGGTGAACTATATGATAAGTCACAAATGGAGGCACTTCACGTATCAGGTACTAAGCGACTTATAGATTCATCAAAAGGTCAAATTAAGCGCTGGGTTCAATTAAGTAGTGTTGGTGCTTACGGACCATGCCGTACTGGAATTATTGAAAATTTATCTACAGAAAACCCGAAAGGCATTTACGAAATAACAAAAAGCAAGTCCGATCAGTTAGTTAAAAAATCTGGTTTAGATTTCGTTATTTTGCGACCCTCTATAGTGTTTGGATCATCAATGCCTAATCGATCTTTATTAGAACTTACAGAAATAATTCGTCGAAAGCTTTTTTTCTTCATAGGACATCATGCTGTTGTTAATTATATTCACGTGATAGACGTAGTAAAAGCAATGCAATTATGCGGTGAAAGACCAGAAGCATTATATAAAACCTTTATACTTTCTGATACTATTACTTTGGAACAAATGGTTAAGGCACTTTCTGATGGTATGGGTGTTGAATCGCCAAATTTACGTTTCCCTGAATTATTAATCCGTATCTTAGTAAAAATCTTTGGAAGATTTAAGGTTTTTCCATTAACTAAAAGTCGTTTGGATGCGCTAACTAATCATTGCCGCTACGACTCATCAGCTATCAAAATGGAACTTGGTTTTTCTTTTAACTTAAGATTAAATGAGGCGCTTAAACTTTATGCTAAATCAATCAGTTAAAAAAATTGCCATTATAGCTTCCGCTCCTATGACTATAAGTGTTTTTCTAGCTCATCAAGTTAATGAATTATCAAAAATATATAAAGTTACTATAATTACTAATATGCAGGGGGAGTTAAAAAATACACTAGATAATTTACCAGCTAGTATTGTCATCCATTCTATCCCAATCCAACGTAATATTAATATTTTCAAAGACATTAAGGCTTTATTTTTAATATATAAGTTTTACCGCTTAAATAAATTTAATTTAGTTCACTCCATAACGCCAAAAGCTGGTTTATTTTCTGCTATTGCCGGTTGGGTAACCCGAACTCCTCATCGACTGCATACTTTTACTGGCCAAGTTTGGCGCACACGAAGCGGAATAACAAGATTTATTTTTAAGTTTATTGATATCCTTATAGTTTATTTTACAACTACTATTCTTGCGGACAGTTTTTCCCAAAGAGATTTTTTGATTGATCAAGGCATCTTAAAAAAAAACACATCAATTGTTTTGGAACAAGGTTCTATAAGTGGTGTTGATTTGGAGCGTTTTTATCCTGATCAATCAAAAGGAATAACCATGCGAAGTAAATTAAATATCAGTCAAAGTTCTTTACTTTTTATTTTTGTAGGACGTATAAAAAAAGATAAGGGACTTATAGATCTAATGAAAGCTTTTAACATACTTCTAAGTGAAAAACTGGATTGTGAAATGCTTATTGTCGGTCCCGATGAAGAGAATTTGAAAGAATTTTTAATTAACGAATTATCTGATAATCATAAAAAAGTTCACTTTATTCCTTTTTCTAGACATCCAGAGTATTATTTAATGGCATCTGATATCTTTGTTTTACCAAGCTACCGTGAAGGTTTTGGAACAGCTGTTATTGAGGCAGCAGCTTGTGGAATTCCAACTATTGCCTCAAATATTTATGGGTTAAGTGATGCAGTAAAAGATGGAGAGTCGGGATTATTATTTGACTCGGGGTCCGTAAAAGAATTAGCAAATGCAATGATACAATTAGCGTTAAATGATGAATTACGTATTAGTTTAGGTAAAAAAGCCTTACACCGAGTACAGCTATCTTTTTCTCAAAAACTTTTAACAAAAGCGATAATAGATCTCTATGCAAGATTATTGCAAAAAAACAAAAAGGCATTAGCTTGAAAAGATTGTTAGAATTTTTTGTCGCATTATTTGGATTATTCATGTTTTTTCCGATATTATTATTTTTTGCCTTACTTATTCGTGTAAAAATTGGTAGCCCAGTAATATTTTGTCAAATTCGTCCGGGTTTAAATGAAGAGCCATTTAAGCTGATAAAGTTTAGAACTATGAGTAATCAATATGACACAAAGGGAAATCTTTTAAATGACTCTGAAAGGCTTACATCTTTTGGCAGATGGTTAAGAAAAACAAGCATAGATGAATTGCCAGAATTACTAAATGTTTTAAAAGGAGATATGAGTTTAGTTGGACCGCGTCCTTTATTGATGGAGTACTTATCACTTTATAACAAACAACAAAAAAAAAGACATGTAGTCTTACCTGGTATTACCGGATGGGCTCAAATTAATGGAAGAAACAATATTTCATGGGATGAAAAGTTAAATCTCGATGTTTGGTATGTTGATAACAGATCATTTTGGCTAGATATAAAAATTATTTTAATGACTATAAAAAAGGTAATAGCGCGTGATGATATATCAGCCCAAGGAGAAGCTACGGTAGCTAAGTTTACAGGATCAAAAGAATTATGAAAAAATTAGCTATGTTAGGGGCGGGCGGACTTGGAAAAACTGCAGCTGATGCTGCATTATTAAATGGCTGGGACTCAGTCTTATTTTTTGATGATGACGATGCTTTAAAAGATAGATTAGGACCGATGAAAAGCCATGGAAATACATCTTATTTAATAGCTAATCTTAGCAATTTTGATGGGGTGCATGTATCTATTGGTAATAATAAAGATAGACGTCAAAAATTCTTAGAATTAGATAAAACCAGCGCCCCAATAGTTTCCATCATTCACCCGACAGCAGTTATATGTAAAACGGCAAAGATAGAAGATGGTTCATTATTATTAGCTAATACTACTTTAAATTCTAGTGCATTGATTGGCCGAGGAGTAATTATGAGTCACGCGACTGGTATTGACCACGACTGCAATATAGGTGATTTTGTTCTTTTTAGCCCTGCTTGCAATTTGGCCGGCGCTGTGAATGTGGGAAATGATGTCACTATAGGTATCGGATCAATCTTCATTAATAATATAAATGTTGGCGACAGAGCTATAATAGGAGCAGGCTCTGTAGTTACATCTGATATACCTTCGGATACTCTTTCATATGGCGTGCCTTGCAAAGTATCTAAAAAGTTAGTTCATGAACTTAGCTAAATGATCAATACTAATTTTAGTTCTTGGCCGCAAATTACAAATGAGGAAGTAGAGTCTGTTTCAAAAGTATTACTCTCAAATCGCCTTAGCTATTGGACAGGAGAAGAAGTTAGATCTTTTGAAAAAGAGTTTGCAGATTATATTGGTTCCAATTTTGCTATCGCTCTAGCAAATGGAACGGTTGCGCTTGAAACTGCTCTTAAAACTTTTAACTTGGATTCAAGAGATGAAGTGATTGTAACCTCAAGAACTTTCATTGCTTCCGTATCATCCATTATTAATAGTGGAGCAATCCCGGTTTTTGCAGACGTGAATAGCGAAAATCAGAATATTGATATAAATACTATTAAATCTGTCTATTCTAAAAAAACAAAAGGCATAATTTGTGTTCATCTTGCAGGCTGGCCATGTGATATGAATCCAATAATGGATTTTGCCAGAGCTAATAATCTTTTTGTTATTGAAGATTGCGCTCAAGCCCACGGAGCTATGTATAAAGGCAAGTCTGTTGGATCAATAGGTGATATTGGTTGCTGGTCTTTTTGCCAAGATAAAATCATGACAACAGGTGGAGAAGGCGGAATGATAACTACAAATGATCGCAATTTATGGTCGAAGATGTGGTCTTACAAAGATCACGGTAAGAGTTGGGAGGCAGTGTATAAAGTAAAGCATCCAACAGGATTTAAGTGGTTGCATGAATCGTTTGGCTCGAATTTCCGTATGACTGAAATGCAAGCAGCAATTGGTCGAATTCAATTGAAAAAAATACCTAGGTGGAGTCAAGCTCGTCGAGCCCATGCCCAGGCTATTTGGAATACCGCTAAAACACTTCCAGGTATCAGGGTGCCTGAATTTAGTTGCGCTTCTTGTCCGGGAAACTGCAATAAAAAAATTGATTGTCTGCATGCTGCCTACAAATGTTATATATTTGTTGAAGATGGTGAGGCAGCTAGAGATAATTTACTTTTTAAAATTAACAAACGCGGAGTACCTTGCTACTCAGGATCATGCTCTGAAGTCTATAAAGAAAAAGCATTCAAAGACCTAAGACCAAATAATCATTTATCAGTTGCCAGAAGATTAGGTCAAACATCTTTAATGTTTTTATGTCACCCCACTTTAACTAATAAAGAGATAGAACTAACTTGCCACATTCTTAAAGAAACAGTTTTAGAAATGAATGGTTGAATGATTATCTTTTTAAAAACGCTCATTAACTCCAGTGCAAAATTAGGTTTACTTATACCTCGTAGCGGAAAACGGATCATGGCTATAATGGTTGATATTTGTATTTGTGCATTCACAACTTGGCTTGCTTTTTTTTTACGTTTAGGGGAATTTTCTACATACTTTTATGATTTGGGAAAGCCTGTAATTTTATCAATTACATTAGCATTACCTATTTTTATACTGAACGGACAATATCATACTATCTTCCGTCATTCTGGGTGGCCTGCAATTAGGTCAGTTGGTTATGCGATGATATTTTATTCGATAATTTATTTTACAATAATAATGGTTTTTGGCATTAAAGGAATACCTCGTACTATTGGTGTTATCCAACCCTTATTACTATTCTTATTTATTGTATCCTCTAGGCTTGGGGTAAGTTTATGGCTTAGAGGTCTTAATCTGGATCGTCTAAATACAAAGAAAATAAATAAAGTTTTAATTTATGGTGCTGGTGTTGCTGGACAACAACTTGCAACAACAATTATGAGCAGATCTAACATGCAAGTTATCGGTTTTATAGATGATGAACCTAATCTTCGCAAACAAATACTCAATGGGATTTTAATTTTTGCACCTGATGATCTTGATAATTTGGTTAAAAAAAAAGGCGTTTCAATCGTTCTTTTAGCAATCCCTTCAGTTGATCGAAAAAGACGTCATGAAATAATTGAATTTATTGCAAATCATAAAGTTGCTGTCAGAACTATACCTGACATAAATGATATAACTGATGGTAAGGTCAAAATTTCAGAAATTAATGAACTTGATATTGATGATTTATTAGGACGAGAAACGGTGAAACCTAATAAATTACTTTTAAGTATAAAAATTTCTTCAAAAATAGTTGTCGTCACTGGAGCTGGTGGTTCTATTGGTTCCGAATTAACTCGTCAAATTGTAAAATTAATACCCGATACTTTAGTGTTAATCGATAAAAATGAATTTAATTTATATGAAATTCATTCACAGCTTGAGAATCTTATTGAAACAAATGAAATTTTTTCAAATATAAAATTAATTCCACTAATTGGCTCAGTAAATAATAAAAATTTTTTATACAATGTCTTTAATACTTGGAGAGTTGATACTGTGTACCATGCAGCCGCATATAAACATGTGCCACTAGTTGAATATAATGTAATTAACAGTTTAAATAATAATATTCTTGGCACATTGCTATTAGCAAAAATTGCAAAAGAAAAAAATGTTAAAGATTTTATTTTTATTTCAACAGATAAAGCCGTACGCCCTAAAAATTTAATGGGTGCCAGTAAAAGATTATCTGAAATATGTTTGCTATCACTAGATGCAGATCAACCTTTAGATAAAAAAACTTTATTTTCAATAGTGCGTTTTGGTAATGTTTTAGAGTCTTCAGGTTCAGTAATTCCAAAATTTCGTAAACAAATTAGTGGTGGAGGCCCTATAACCCTAACACATCTTGATATAACTCGATACTTTATGACAATAACTGAAGCAGCACAGTTGGTAATTCAATCAGGAGCTATGTCAAAAGGTGGTGAAGTATTTGTTTTAGATATGGGAGAACCTGTATTAATTCACGATCTTGCAACCAGAATGGTAAATCTATCTGGACTTACCGTTAAAGAAAGCATGACAAATCCCAAAGGTGATATTGAAATTAAAATTACAGGATTGCGTCCAGGAGAAAAGTTATATGAAGAGCTATTAATAGGAAATAATCCACAAAATACCTTGCATCCAAAAATAAAGAAAGCTCATGAAAGTTTTATTCCTTGGGAAAAATTAGAAATAGAACTAGAAAATTTAAAAAAATTAATAAATGACAATGAAATTAAATCTATCATTGAATTAATGCAAAAGCTTGTCGAAGAATTTGAGCCAGCTTTAAAAATTGTCGATTTAATGTATAATCAGAAAAATAAACCCAATAAATAAAAATTCACTATTTCTAATATATTAAACTAATATTTTAATTAACTATTTTTATTAATTTTATAATTTATTAAAGCATTTTTTATTATTATAAAACCAAAACCAAATCCAAATCCTAAAATTAAAGATAAGAAAAGTATTACTTTATTTGACGGAAAAACTTTAACTGGTAAGGATGGTTTATTAAAATCTATAACTAATGAATTTTTAATTAATATTAAAAATCTAGGTAAAAGTAATATATCTTGCATACCTAAACTTTCCGTTGATATAAATTTAACTGATTCAATTTCACTTTTTGTTCTTAAAATATATTTCTTTTTTAAAACATCATTGATAAATTGAAAATAATTATAAGTATCTTTCAATATAGACAAATCATTAGTTTTTATTAAAATTAACGGATCCCCCACTAAATCACTATCATTAAATAGAAGCCTAAATTCAATTAAGGATTCAGATTGTGACTTAGATAATTCATATCCATCGATAGTTTTTATATTAGAAATATTATCAAAATCTAATTTAGAGTCTGAATGAATTAATTTCCACTCTTGAAAGACAGTACTGCTAAAATAATTTTCTTTAAAATCATTAATTACATTTATGTCTTCGTATAGAGGAGGGACCGTTAATATAGATAAAGATACTTTTGATTCAAATCTTTTTTCTATATTTAAACTATAAGCAACACCAATAGATAATGATATAACTACAAATAGAAAGACTGTCCATTTCTCAATCCATAAACTTATTAAAATTCCAATTAAATCAATTTCTTGTTCTTTATATGTCATTGTATTACAGATATTATTTTACTATAATTTAATTATATTCAAATATTGATAAATAATATCATAAATAATTTAATATGAATAATCTTTTAATTAATAAATTTTCCTTTTTATTATTAATTTTAGTAATTCCTGGACTGGTAAGCGGTCCATTTATACCGGACTTATTTATATCTATTCTTGGAACTATTTTCTTAATTAATATTTTTATAAATAAAAATTTTAAGTTTATTTATAATAATTTTTTATTCTTTTTTATTCTTTTTTATTTTATAATTTTATTAAGTTCATTGCTTTCTGAAAATATTTTATTCTCATTGGAAAGTTCTCTTTTTTATTTTAGATTTGGTATCTTTGCTTTAGTCGTAAGTTTTATTATAAATTGTAATAGTAAATATATTAAATATTTTTTCTTAGTTACTCTAATGACTTTTACGTTAGTTTCTATTGATGCTTTATATGAAATAATTCTTGGTCATAACATTTTTCTTGTCTCAGGTGGACCTGGAAGAATTGCTGGCCTTTTCGGTGAAGATTTTTTAGTAATCGGCAGCTTTTTATCTAGAAATTTTCCTCTGTTAATTTTTCTTTTTTTGTACACAAATCCAACATTTAAAAAAGTAAGTTCGTTTTATTTTCTAGCAATTATTTCACTTTCATTATTTGTTATATTTTCTTCTGGAGAAAGAACAGCAATTATAATTATAACTTTAATTTTATTTATATATTCAGTATTCCTATTTAAATTTTATTTAATTAAATATTACAAGATCCTACTTCCTGTGATCTTCTCTCTAATTATATTTTGTTCTTTACCTTTTATATTTTCTGATAATCAAAAAAAAAGAATAACAAGTGATATAAAAAATCATTTATCTTTAGATGTTAATCGAAGTATTTATTACGCATATTATAATACATCGTATTTAATGTTTTTAGATAAACCTATTTTTGGTCATGGTACAAAAATGTTTAGAAAAAAGTGTTCTGAATATAAATTATCAGAAAAAGGATGTAATTCACATCCACATAGTACTTATTTTCAACTTTTAGCTGAAACGGGAGCAATAGGATTCCTGTCATTCTTTTCAATTTTTATTTATGTCTGTACCAAAATTATCAAGATAATTTTAAAAAAAAATATTAACATTTTAGATTGGCAAAAACTCTCTCTTTTGGTTAGTTTTTTTATAACTACCTTTCCTTTTATTCCCTCTGGTAATTTTTTTAACAATTGGTTATCAGTAATATACTTTTTGCCTGTTGGTTTTTATATTTATCTAGAAAAAAAATAATTTTATGTACATAGTATCATCATTATTTAGTATAGATTATATATGAATATTCTAGTTACTGGTTATGCTGGCTTTATTGGATCTCAATTAATTAAGAAATTATTAATTGATCCCAAAATTAAAAAAATTTATGGTGTGGATAACTTCAATTCATATTATGAAAAAAGTTTAAAAAATAATAGAGTTAAAGATTTACGACTAAATGATTTAAATAAAAAACTAATTGAGTTTAAGTTTGATATAAGTAATTCAAATAAAATCAATAGCACTTTTAAAAAAATTAATTTAGATGCAGTAATTCATTTAGCAGCACAGGCTGGTATAAGATATTCTTTTACAAACCCTCAGTCATATATTAAATCTAATATTATCGGTTTTTTTAATATTTTAGAATTGATAAAAATTAATAAAATTCCAAAATTGATTTTTGCTAGTACCTCTAGTGCCTACGGCAATCAAATTAAAACACCTTTTAAAGAAAATTACATGAATAATTCACCCTTACAATTATACGCAGCTACTAAAATTAGTAATGAGGTTATGGCACATTCCTATAGTCATTTATATGGGTTTACCTCAATTGGCTTAAGATTTTTTACAGTTTACGGGCCTTGGGGCAGGCCAGATATGGCTATTTATAAATTTACTGATTTAATTCATAATAAAAAAAATATTGAACTGTATGGTGCTGGAAAAATGCTTAGAGACTGTACTTATATTGATGATATTGTATTAGGTATTATTAAGACTTTAAAAAAGAAAAGTAGTAATTTTGCTAATTCTAAAAAAATAAATCATAGTATTTTTAATATAGGTTATGGTAAGCCAATATCTGTTAAAATTATATTAAAAAAAATTGAAAACAATATTGGAAAAAAGGCAATTATTACCTTATCCCCTAAACATAACTCTGAGATGGAAAAAACATATTGCTCAACAAAAAAATTTAATAAGGTTTTTAATTTTAGTCCTAAAATAAACATAGATGATGGGTTAAAAAAATTTAATGAATGGTATAATTCTTATTATAAAAAGTAATACTAAATTATGAACAAAAAAAAACTATTAAATATTTCTGATCTATCGAGAGCTGATTTTGATCTAATTTTAGATTATTCTAAAAAATTAATTAATAGCAATTCAGAAATTTTAAAAAATAAAAGTATTGGTATGATCTTTGAAAAATATTCAACGAGAACGAGAATTTCTTTCCATGTTGGTATTAAGCAATTAGGAGGTAATACAATTGATTTACGTTTTGAAGAACTTAATATTCAAAGAATTGAATCTTTCGAAGATACTTTTGAAATTTTTGGATGTTATTTAGATGCTCTTATCTTTAGGACAACAAGTCATGAAAAACTAATTACTGCTTATAAATATTTTCAGAAACCATTAATAAATGCTCTTTCTGATAAGTCGCATCCATGTCAAATTATTTCAGATTTTTATACTATTAAAGATCAATTTTCTTCATTTGATAATATTTCAATTAGTTGGTTTGGAGATATGAATAATGTTTTGTTTAGCTACTTTGAGGCTTTAGAATTATATCCCGAAATTACTATTAATGTTTTTACAAACGAAAAAATCTTTAATAAAAATAAAAATAAATTTCCAAAATTAATTAATGTAAATTTCTTTTTTGAAATTAATAAGGAAGTAATTGCTAATTCTGATTGTATTATGACTGATGTCTTTACTTCCATGAATGATAACGATTCATATGGTAAAGATAATATACTTAGTAAATTCCAAGTTAATGATGAAATAATGTCTTTAACCAAGATTGGTTGTATTTTTATGCATTGTCTTCCAGCAAATATTGGATCTGAAGTAACTCATGATGTTTTAAGTGGCTCAAAATCAGTCACTTTAGAGCAGGCTAAGAATAGACTTGTGGCTCAAAAAGGTATTCTTAAGTGGTTAAATATTTAATTATTTTTTCCCTTCTTTTTATAACTGCATGTCAGAAAGAAGTATTATTAGTTGAAAAATATGAATCTTTTAATAAACCAATTTTTATTAATACTGTTCAAAAAAATCTCAATTTAAATGCTGTCAGCCAAGGCCCTTATTCAGATGATTTTTTAATTTTATTAACATATTGGGTTGATAATAATATTAAAACTAATGGTTTTGATGGTTTATTAGAAATTAATCTAGTTTCTATTGTGTCCTCTCAAGTATCTATTGAAAATGGAGTTAGGTTTCAAATTGATCTTGATTTAGATTTTATTATATCTAAATCAGCACTTGATAATAAAACTTTAATTAAATTTAAAGGCAATGAGTTTAGTGAAATTCTTGGTCAATTTTCTTTAAATGATAAAAACATTGAAATTAACAACGTTATGAATAAATTAATTGATAGATTAAGTAATAAGCTCTTCGAAGAAATAAATTAGTTTTTCCAATAAAATGGAGATAGAAGAATTAGAAGTGTTAAAATTTCCAATCTCCCAAATAACATTCCTAGTGATAATATATACTTAGAATAATTAGATAAACTACTAAAGTTTCCTTCTGGCCCTATAACTTCTCCTAATCCTGGCCCTACATTTGATATTGAAGTTGCTGATGCTGATAAACATGTCACTAAATCGTATCCATCAAATGACAATAACAGTGCAATAAAGACAAAAGATAAAATATAAACAAAGAAAAAACTAGTAACTGAATCAAAACTTGTTTCAGGAATGCTATTCCCATTAAATTTAGATGCAAAGACACCATGAGGTTTAATAAGTTTTCGAATATGATTTTTTACAGATAAAAA
>TARA_B110000259_G_scaffold34162_2_pt1 | contig 33855 bp, 29 predicted proteins | sample TARA_B110000259 | Tara Oceans TARA_B110000259 (sample SAMEA4397649) | marine metagenome | biome: Polar Biome; feature: [SRF] surface water layer (ENVO:00010504); material: water (ENVO:00002006), including particulate matter (ENVO:01000060) such as... | depth 5 m | reverse complement strand
AACGCAATCACCCCTTATGATTATTTGAAAATACTAGAGAAAGAACGTGCTGCATTTGAAGATGCACGTGTGCTTTACGTCGCGGCAACCCGCGCTGAACGATGTTTGCATTTATTAGGCGCGGCAAAAGTAAATAACAAAGGTGAGATTAAAGCGCCTAAAAATACATTTTTGGACATGTTATGGCCGATTGTGTATGACCATTTTAATGAAGCGCATGCGATCAAACCACCAACTGACAGCACAACTAATGTCACCGCTAATATAGATTCAACAGTCACATTAGAAAATTTCAAACCGCAATTGATTCGTTTGAACCAAGTTGCTTCGCCCAATGTTTTTGCGAAAACAAAAATAATCGAAAGTGATAATAACAATAAAAAAGAAGACAATAGCAACACATTGGATGCAGATGTCGGCATCTTAACGCACTTATATTTAGAATTGATGGCCAAAAGCGACCTGCACCTATGGTCAGCCAGCCGTATCACTACTTTAGAAAATGCGATGCAACGTTGGTTTAAACAAAAAGCTTATGATGCAGCAATCGCCAATCAATCAACCAAACGTGTCATCACCCTATTATCAACGACACTTGGTAGTGAACAAGGTCAGTGGGTGCTGAAGGACAGAGACACGGCTGCTAATGAATTAGCGATTACCTCTACCACTGAGCAGGCAGTTAATCAAAAAATAGTCGACCGCACATTTGTCGATGCAGGTATCCGCTGGGTGATTGATTACAAATCTACCACCTTAGCCAACGCTAGCTCGGATGCCGATTTAAAAGCCTTTGCTACGCAATACAAAACGCAACTAGATGGTTATGCTTCTTTATTTGAAGATCAAAACCTGCCGATACAAAAAGCGATTTTCTTTGTCAGTATCGGCAGACTATTGAAGCTTGATTAGCTACGAATACCACCATCATCTGCGCTATTAGCAATATGTATCGTCTGCGTTGGAAATGCTATCTCAGCACCATGTTGTGCAATGATATCAGCCGTTTTTAACAAGATATCTTGCTTAACATTATGAAACTCTTCCCAAATGACTGTTCGCGAATATGTATAGATAAAAAAGTCGATGGATGAGGCACTGAAAGCATTGAAATTCACAATCAGCGTTTTAGCCGTATCAATATCAACATGCGCTTTTAGCATAGCTTTAACATCTTCAACGATGGATGCCATTACGTGAATATCATCATAGCGAATACCAATGGTTTCTTTAATACGCCGATTGCTCATCCGGGACGGGTTTTCAACGACAATCGTGGTGAATAGCGCATTGGGAACGTAAATTGGGTTTTCATTAAATCGTCTAATCTGAGTATAGCGCCAGCTAATTTTCTCCACGACACCTTCAATATCCTTATCTGGTGAACGCACCCAATCACCGACTTCAAAAGGTCGATCACTGTAAATAGTTAAGCCGCCGAAAAAGTTAGCCAAAATATCTTTTGCAGCAAAACCAATGGCAATACCGCCAATACCGCCAGCAGCGAGTAAGCCAGAAACACTAAAGCCAAACGTTTGCATTAACGTCAGCACAGCGCCAACAATCACTACCAAATGGCCTAACTTAGACAATGCATCAACCGTCGTGTAATCGACACTATCACCGCGATCGCTCTGTTGAGCTAAGTAGCGATCACTTGCCCCGTTAATTAAGCGCCAGAAAAACCAAGCAAAGCAAACGGTAATCAACGCATCTCTGAGCATGGGAACAACGTCGAACAACTCATCACCAGTTTGCTTACCGATAATTTTTAATACGATTGAAATGCCGACGACCCACACCACAAACGGCAGTGGTTTTGATGTGGCAACGAGCAACGTGTCATCCCACTCACTTTTGGTTTTTTTTGATGCTTTAAGCAATAGGCCAAGCACAAAAGCCAGAATAAAATGAATCACTATAGCGGCGATAGAAACGCCTATTATTTTCAAAATCCACAGCTCATTCAATCCAAATGTTTCTAAGCTTTGTATGATGTCTTCCAATGCAATACTCCTTTACTTAATCTAACTACAATATAACACAGCAGTTTAAACCATAGCCTGCCATTCACCTGCCATCGATTCACACCTAACTGATAAAGCGATAGTGTAAAATCACTTTAACAATCAACCAAACAAAACTGGCCACTTAAATGAAAATATTCTCCCACCTTTATGAACGCGTAATGTCTTGGTCTAAAAAACCAAGTGCGCCTTGGTATTTGGGCCTATTAAGCTTTGCTGAATCCTCTTTTTTTCCAATTCCACCTGATGTGATGCTCGCACCGATGTGCCTTGCCACGCCATCAAAAGCTTGGCATTTTGCATCATTAACAACAGTAGCCTCGCTACTTGGCGGCTTGCTCGGCTATTTAATCGGTGCGACTTTTTTCGACTTCATCACACCTTATTTACAAGCGAACGATCATTATTGGGCCGCTTTTCAGAAAGCAGAAGCTTGGTTTACAGAATGGGGTGTTTGGGCAATATTCCTCGCAGGATTTTCACCTATTCCCTATAAAATATTCACCATTGCAGCAGGTGCATTAGCCATGCCATTATTGCCATTCTCGATTGCATCATTTATTGGCAGAGGCGCGCGCTTCTTCATGGTGGCTGGCCTGATGAAATGGGGCGGCGCTAGCATGGAAGCTAACTTAAGAAAACATGTCGATCGTATTGGCTGGGGAACAGTTGGCTTAATTGCAGTCGCCATTGCCATCATGAAGCTTTCATAAAAGTCTCTTAGGAATTAGACACAAGAAATTAAGCAAACTCTTTCATAATTTGTTGAATCAGATTGACTCGATGATTAAGATTGCCTAGCTCTACTGAAATGCGCAACTTCTCTGGCCCATTCATACGGCAACGTTTATCACGCTGTAATAGGTTGATTAACTTCAATGGGTCAATATCTGCTTTAGGATTAAATTGCAACTGAATCGCAGCATCTGAAGCATCAATCTTCACAATACCTAAAGGCTTCGCGGTAATACGTAAACGATGGCAGGCAATCAAAGCTTCGCCTGGTGCAGGTAATAAACCAAAGCGATCAATCAATTCTTCTTGCATCATGTCTAAAGCTTCATCATCATCACAGTTAGCCAAGCGTTTATAAATCACTAAGCGTTCATGTACATCATGGCAATAGTCACCAGGTAGCAATGCTGGCGTGTGTAAGTTGATTTCTGTCGTCACGCCCAGTGGTGCATCCAAGTCAGGCTCTGTGCCCGCTTTAAGCTGCTTAACGGCGTGATTGAGCATATCGGAATACATATTAAATCCAATGGCTTGCATTTCACCACTTTGGCCATCTCCTAGTAGCTCCCCTGCTCCGCGGATTTCCAAATCATGCATGGCAAGGTGAAAACCAGCACCTAAGTCTTCCATCAGTTGAATCGCATCCAAACGTTTTTGTGCTTGTGTCGTGATTTTTCGGTCTGGATCTGTCAGCAAATAAGCATACGCTTGGTGATGCGAGCGGCCAACGCGGCCACGTAATTGATGCATTTGCGCCAAACCAAATCGGTCAGCTCTATTCATGATGATGGTATTGGCTGTTGGAATATCAATACCGGTTTCAATAATCGTGGTACAGAGCAATAAGTTAGAACGCTGGTGGTAGAAATCACGCATCACATGCTCTAGCTCACGTTCACGTAACTGACCATGCGCAATGGCGATACGTGCTTCTGGTAATATTTTCTCTAGCTTTTCTTTTTGCACAAAAATTGTATCAACTTCATTATGCAAGAAGTAAACTTGGCCTCCCCGTTTAAACTCACGCATTACCGCTTCGCGGATAATGCCATCGGAATAATCCGTATGGAATGTTTTAATGGATAAACGTTTCTGTGGTGGTGTCGAAATCACAGAAAACTCACGCAAACCTTCCATCGCCATACTCAAAGTACGTGGAATCGGTGTCGCAGTTAAGGTCAACACATCCACTTCTGCTCGCAGCGCTTTCATCTGCTCTTTTTGACGCACACCAAAACGATGCTCTTCATCCAGAATCGCTAAGCCTAAGTTTTTAAACTTCACATCTTTTTGAATCAGCCTATGCGTGCCGATAATAATATCAATCTTGCCATCGGCCAGACCTTGCAAAGCTTCTGCTTGTTCTTTTTTAGTTCTAAAACGTGAGATTTCAGCAATCTTAATCGGCCAGTCAGCAAAGCGATCACAGAAGTTTTGATAGTGTTGTTCTGCTAGCAAAGTCGTTGGTACCAATACTGATACTTGCCGCCCGCCCATCACTGCAACGAAAGCAGCACGTAATGCAACCTCCGTCTTACCAAAGCCTACATCACCACACACTAATCGATCCATCGGGCGGCCCGATTGCATGTCACCAATCACTGCTTCAATAGCAGAAAGTTGATCAGGCGTTTCTTCAAATGGAAAGCATTCACAAAACGCATCGTAGTCTTTTAAGTTCAGCGTAAAGACATGGCCTTTACGTGAAGCCCGCTGTGCATATAAGTTAAGTAACTCAGCAGCCGTGTCGCGAATTTGTTTGAGCGCCCTCTTCTTGGCTTTATCCCACTTGCCACTACCTAAACTATGCAGTGGCGCGCTTTCTGGCGGCCCGCCAGAGTAACGTGAAATCAAGAATAACTGTGAAACTGGAATATAGAGCTTATCGTCACCTTGATACTCCAATAATAGAAACTCTGTTTCACCCTCGCCAAAGTCGATATTTTGCAAGCCTCTGTAACGCCCGACGCCATGCTGCTCATGCACCACAGGGTCGTTCATGCGTAGCTCAGACAAATCCCTAAGCATGCCTTCAGTATTGCGCGCTTTCTCTTTAACGCGTCTTCTTTGCTGTCGCACTGTTGTAGCATAGAGTTCTGCCTCAGTGATAACGACCACATCATCAATAAAACCACCATACAAGGTGGAAACACCAATCATCACAGGCGCATCACTGGCTTCAAATTGAGCCCATGTTTCACACTGTGGAAAATCAAGTGATTGCTCAGCAAATAACTGAGACATGGTTTCACGGCGACCTAAACTTTCAGCGGCGATTAATATCCGGTTTTTGGCTTTATTAATATAGGCTTTTAGTTTAAAAAGTGGCTCATCTGCACGGCGATCAACCTCTAAGGCTGGAAACTTGCTTTTAGCCGGAGGATTTTTATCCAACAGTGCATTAATCACTGAAAACTGCTTAATGTTGATAAAAAAGTCTTCTGCCTTCGTCAACAAATACTCTGGTGGCAATACTGGTCGCTCTGAATCATAGGCTAGCAATTTATAGCGTGTATTCGCTTCATACCAAAACGTTTGTGTGGCTTTATCTAAATCGCCATGGCCACAAAGCACGGACTGCTTTGGTAGGTAGTCAAAAATAGTTGCCGTTTCTTCAAAGAACAACGGCAGATACCATTCAATGCCACCCGTAGCAATGCCTTTGCTCACATCTTTGTAGATTTTAGCGCGTTGTGGATCACCAATAAACTGCTCGCGGAACTGACTTCTAAACAGGTCAATACCTGCCTTATCTAAAGGAAACTCACGTGCTGGTAACAACCGAATCTCTGGGACGGGATATAAACTACGCTGCGTATCCACATCAAATGTTCGTATGCTCTCAATTTCATCATCGAACAAATCAATCCGATAAGGCAAGACGCCACCCATTGGGAATAAGTCCACCAAGCCACCACGCACACTAAATTCACCAGGACTAATGACTTGTGACACATGATGATAACCGGCTTGAGCACATTGATTTCTAAGGGCTTCTAGGTCTAGTTTTTGGCCTTTTTTTAGCATAAAAGTATGCCCTGCCAAATAGGCTGCTGGCGGCATTTGTAGTAATGCCGTTGCAATAGAAACAATAACCACATCAAAATTATTCTGACTAATCTGATACAACGTCGCCAACCGCTCGGAAATTAAATCTGGGTGCGGTGAAAATACATCGTAAGGAAGGGTTTCCCAGTCTGGCAGCAAATGCAAACTTAAGCCTGGTGCAAAGAATGGTATTTCTTCCATTAATCGCTGCGCTTCAAATGCATTTGAAGTAATGATGACCAAGGGTTCTTTTGTTGTTTTTAAACGACAAGCCAGCGATGCCAGTGACAAGCTATCTAAGCCATTGGCTGTATAAGGAAAACGTGTGGATTTACCGATATCTGGTGGTATTAACTGCATAAATGAGATTGAAAATAACTTGGTTTAGCGTTGAATTTTGCCTATTATACCCTTAACAAGCGAGCAACTTTGAGGTCAATTTCAATTTAAGTGTGAATTTAACACAATCCTTAAAGACCCTAACTAAAGAAAGGTTTATGCAATGAATGATAAGCAACTTGTCGCAGTTCATGCAGCCACACATGTGCAAGATGACATGTTAGTTGGCCTCGGCACAGGGTCTACTGCTAACTTTTTCATTGAAGAGTTAGCGCGCCGCCAATCAGAAGAAAATCTAAAAGTCACCACCATCTCCAGCTCTAATATCAGCATGATGAAAGCGCAAAGCTTAGGCCTTACTGTGGTTGCATTACAACAAGTCAGTGCTATTGATTTATACGTTGATGGTGCAGATGAAATTACGCCAAACCTAACATTACTAAAAGGTCGTGGTTATGATTTAGTCATGGAAAAGCTACTCGCCAAAGCTGCGAAACAGTTTTTTGTGGTCGCCGACAAGAGTAAGTTAGTTAAGCATATTGGGTCAAACTTTGCCATCCCTGTTGAAGTGATGCCATTTGCCTGGCAAGCAGTTAAAAAAAGTATTAAAAACGTAGGTGGCCAAGGAGATTTGCGTCAAAATGTTGCCAAAGATGGTTTGTCGGTTAGCTCATATGGGAGCCTGATACTTGACATGTCATTTGATCAAAAAATATCTGAGGGTGATTTGAACCAATTACTAAACAACATTCCTGGTGTTATCGAGCATGGTATTTTCCATCAACTGGCTACTGCCATTTTTATTGCAGATGACGGCAACATTGAGGAAAGGTGGCAATAGGCCTTGCCAGTTAACACAAGCGTCATGTTTAGCCCGTCTACTTACATCAAACGTATTTTCATGCTAGCACTGCTCTTGCTACTTGTCGCATGTAGCTGCAGTTGTGGAGAAGACCCGGCCTCCAATAAGGAAACGCCCACCACTGGCGCCATCAAACGTGATCCAAACGTTATTACTTTTGTGACCATCAACAGTCCAAACACTTACTATATCAATAGTGATAGAGAGTTTTCTGGTCTTGAATATGACTTAGCAAAGGCTTTCTCAAAGTTTCTAGGCAATCACAAAAAATTAGAATTCATTACTGTCGACAGCATCCAAGAAGTCGTCGAAACACTCGTTAATAATAAAGCCGACATTGCGGCAGCCGACTTAACAATAACCGAATCGCGCAAAGCGCTCATTGACTTTTCTGTGCCTTACCAAAGTATTCATCAACAAGTCATCTACAACAAAGTAATCACAAAAAAACCAGCTAGAGATGTGAGTGGTCTAATCGGAAAAGAAATTGTCGTCCCTGCTTCAAGCAGCTTTGTAGAAAGATTAAAAACGCTTCAACGGAAACAAAAAAAAATAAAGTGGATAGAGCGTGATGGAATGCATTCAGAAAATATTCTTGATGATGTCGCTGAGGGAAACGTAGAATACACTATTGCAGATAATCATTTAGTTTCTATTCTGCAAAACTTCCACCCAAACCTGCGAGTCGCATTTCCGCTTGGTAAGTCAGAAAAAATCGCATGGGGGTTTGGTAAAGGGCACAAACATGACCTTTTATTGGAGGCAAATGCTTTCTTCACCAAGATAAAAATTGATGGGACTTTACGTAACCTGATTGACCGTTATCATGGCAATAGTAAGCGATTAAAACCCATTGATATTAATACTTTCCTTAAACGTAGGCATACTCGCTTACCGCAGTACATTAAACTATTTAAAGAAGCGCAAGAAATCACAGGGCTAGATTGGCGTCTGCTTGCTGCACTCAGCTATCAAGAGTCGCATTGGGATACGTTTAACACGTCCCCAACTAATGTCCGTGGGCTGATGATGCTAACAGAAGCCACCTCGGACAGAATGGGCGTTACCAACCGACTTGATCCAAAACAAAGCATCCCTGCTGGTGCCAAATATGTGAACTTAATGATCAATACTATCCCAGAAAAAGTCCCATTTCCAGACCGCACTTATATGGCGCTTGCATCTTACAACGTTGGTTATGCGCATGTTGAGGATGCACGCGTATTGGCGCAGCGTCTTGGTTTAAGCCCTAACTCTTGGGTAGATGTTAAAAAGGCATTGCTAAAACTCAACAAACCTCAGTACTACAACAAAGCTAAATACGGTTACTGCCGCTGTGCGCAGCCAATTATTTATGTCGAATCGATTCGCAGCTACTTCAATATTCTTTCTCGCTTTGAGCAGCCGCATGACTCATTGGATAACAACCCTTATAAAATCGCGAGCAATTAAAGCAGCATACGTTAAAGTGGTGGGGCTTAAAGTAACAGTGTTTACAGTGATATCGTCGTTTTACCACCCATATAAGGCTGTAAAACTGTAGGGATAGCGACACTACCATCTGCCTGTTGATAATTCTCTAATACAGCAACTAACGTTCGTCCTACGGCCAAACCAGAACCGTTTAAGGTATGCACGAATTCAGTCTTTCCTTCCGCATTTTTAAAACGTGCTTTTAAGCGGCGCGCTTGAAAAGCTTCGCAGTTTGAAATCGATGAAATTTCACGATAAGCATCTTGCGCTGGTAACCAGACTTCCAAGTCATAGGTTTTAGTCGCGCCAAAACCCATATCCCCTGTACACAATGACATCACACGATACGGCAGCTCTAATGCTTTGAGAATACTCTCCGCATGACCTACCATCTCATCCAAGGCATCATAACTCGTTTCTGGATGTACGATTTGCACCATTTCTACTTTATCAAACTGATGCTGACGAATCATGCCTTTGGTATCCCGCCCATAAGAACCAGCTTCTGAACGGAAACAAGGTGTATGTGCTGTTAACTTCAATGGCAATGTCTCTACTGCTAACATTTCATCACGTACTGTATTCGTCAGCGTCACTTCAGATGTTGGGATTAAGTAAAGCTTACTGTCGTTATGGTCAATGGAGAATAGGTCCTCTTCAAACTTAGGCAGCTGCCCTGTGCCAATTAAGCTCTCTGCATTCACCATATACGGCGTATAGCACTCTTCATAACCATTCTGTTCAGTTTGCGTATCTAACATAAACTGTGCCAAGGCACGATGCAGCTTGGCAATTTGACCGCGCATCAAGGTAAAGCGCGCACCAGACAGTTTCGCACCAGTATCGAAATCCAAACCCAATGGTATACCAACATCCGTATGGTCTTTAATCTCAAAATCAAATGTTGGTGGCGTGCCTACTTTTCTCACTTCTACATTCCCTTCTTCAGAAATACCAATAGGCGTGCTCTCATGTGGAATATTAGGGACGCTTAGTAAGATGTTTTGTAGTTCAGATTGAATCTCAGCTAGCCGCGCTTCATCTGCTTTTAACGCTTCACCTAAACCAGCGACCTCTTTCATGATTTCACTAGCATCTTCACCTTTAGATTTCGCAATACCGATTTGCTTAGACGTACTGTTACGCTTTGCTTGCAACTCTTGTGTACGCGTTTGCACGGCTTTACGCTCTGCTTCTAAAGCAGTGAATGCTGCAGTATCAAAGTCGAATTTTCGGCTTTTTAACTGTGTAACAATATGGTCTAAATCATTTCTAAGGGCTTGAATATCTAACATTTACTTTTTCACTTTACTATTATTTTGATTTAATGAGTGCTTCCTCAAGGCTGCCTGATCTAAGGTCTTAAGGTGTTTTAATTTTTCCGATATTTTACCTTCCAAACCGCGTGGTGTGGGTTGATAAAATGGAATTGCTTCTAAATCATCAGGAAAATAATCTACGCCAGCCGCATAAGCATCAGGCTCATTATGCGCATAACGGTATTCCTTGCCGTAGTCTAATGCCTTCATTAGCTTAGTCGGTGCATTACGTAAGTGTAATGGTACAGGACGTGATTTATCTTGCCCAACAAAGGCTTTAGCCTGATTGTAGGCTTGATAAGATGCATTACTTTTCGCCGCTACTGCCAAATAAATCACGGCATTAGACAATGCTAATTCACCTTCTGGTGAACCTAGTCGTTCGTATATTTGGCAAGCTTCTAAAGCCATCGTTTGCGCGCGTGGATCAGCAAGGCCAATATCTTCAATGGCGATTCGTACAATACGGCGACCTAGATACAATGGGTCTGCACCACCATCCATCATGCGTAAAAACCAATATAAGGCGGCATCTGGATTCGAACCACGCACGGATTTGTGTAAGGCTGAAATTTGATCGTAAAACGCTTCACCACCTTTATCAAAGCGACGCATTTTAGTGGCCATCGTCGTCTGCAAAAAGGCTTCATCTATCTCAGCAAGGCCAGCGCCTTGCGCAGCACTGAAAAAACTCTCGGCAAAGTTAAGTAAGCGCCGTGCATCGCCATCAGCATAACCTAACACTTGCTCTTGCACCGCGTCTGTTAACGTAATATCGGAAGCGACCAATTGTCTTGCTCGTTCTAATAACTCGGCTAACTCAGGCTCTGATAAGGCATTGAGTACAAACACTTGTGCACGGCTTAATAGCGCACTGTTCACTTCAAATGAGGGGTTTTCAGTGGTAGCGCCAATAAAGGTAATCAAACCGCTTTCAACGAATGGCAAGAACGCATCTTGCTGCCCTTTGTTAAATCGATGCACTTCATCTACGAATAGGATGGTTTTGCGACCCGATTGCTGCAAGGTATGCTCTGCACGCTCGACTGCTTCACGAATGTCTTTAATGCCAGAAAGTACGGCGGAAATAGGAATAAATTCAGCGTCAGCAGTATTAGCAATCAACCTTGCCAGCGTCGTTTTACCGACGCCTGGTGGACCCCACAGTATCATTGAAGGCAGCTTGCCTGATGCAAAGGCTAGTTTAAGTGGCTTACCCTTTCCTAATAGATGCGTCTGGCCAACAACCTCAGCTAAGGTTTTGGGGCGCAGCAACTCTGCGAGTGGCGCATCTGGTGTTGTAGCTTCAAACAAGCTATCCACGGGTTTAACCTAAGAAAGAGAAAGGGATATTGTAACAGCTAGTAAAGTAAAGCGAACTCACTCAGACTTACTCACCAACCACATCAACACCATCAGGCATCTTAAATAAGAAAGTTTCTACGGATAAAACTGGGTTACGTTCAACATTCGTAAACGTAATGGTGGTCGTATGCTTAAAGCTATCAACCATTTCCATATGACGTAATTCGCCACCTTTAAAACCGATATAGATACGTTCAAAACCACCATCTTCTACATTAGGCAATGCTTGCACCCACTCAATACCATTACCAAAAGCTGGACGTTCAATGTTTTTTAAGGTGAAATTCTCCTCGACAGCTTGACCACCCGCTAGCAATGCAGCTGGTGTCATGCCGAGCGTTTGATTTAAGGTGCGAACAGTGACTTGTTCCAGCTCAGTATCCAGCAGAAAAACCTCTTTACCATCACTCACAATTTGCTGTTCATAAGGTTTGTTGTAATCCCATCTAAACTTATTGGGCCTATCCAGCTGCATTTTTCCTTCGACTTCCTGCACCATATTGCCTTGACCATCTTTCACCTCTTGATGAAAGGCCGCGCGCATGGAGTTAGTATCACGATAAAATGCTTGCAATGCAGACACCCCATCCGCTAATACTTGCGTTGAAACTAAAAGCCCTAATATCAAGCTTACCAATTTATTCATATTGTCTTTCACTATTCTCTTATGTTAACTGGTCTTCTGCTTTAACCAGCACCTCACGACTGCCATTGGTTTGCATTTCTGAAACCAGGCCAGCGCGCTCCATATCTTCAATCAACCTTGCTGCGCGGTTATAACCAATCCGTAATTGACGTTGAACCGATGAAATCGATGCGCGACGTGTTTTTAATACAAGTGCCACGGCCTCATCATACAATTCATCTTTCTCACCGCCACCTTCACTGTACTCGCCAGCTTCACCGCCGCCTTCCGTTTCGTTAGTTAAGATGCCTTCAATATAATTTGGTTTACCTTGCGCTTTAAGATGGTTCACAACAGCATGCACTTCTTTATCACTGACAAATGCACCATGAATCCGTTGCGGATACCCTGAGCCAGGTGGCATGTACAACATATCACCCTGTCCTAGTAACGCTTCAGCGCCCATTTGGTCTAGTATGGTACGAGAATCAATTTTGCTCGACACTTGGAATGAGATACGGGTTGGCACATTCGCTTTGATTAAACCAGTAATCACATCCACTGAAGGTCGCTGCGTTGCCAACACCAAATGAATACCACAAGCACGTGCTTTCTGTGCTAAACGCGCGATTAACTCTTCCACTTTCTTGCCGACTACCATCATCATGTCCGCCAGCTCATCAATCACCACGACGATTGTTGGCAGCTCTTCTAATGGCTCCGGTTCATCTGGCGTTAAGCTAAATGGATGTGGAATTGACTCACCTGCTTTAGCTGCATCTTTAATCTTTTGGTTGTAGCCTGCTAAGTTACGCACACCAAGCGCAGACATGAATTTATAGCGGCGTTCCATCTCTGCGACACACCAATTCAATGCATTACCTGCTTGACGCATATCAGTCACCACAGGTGCTAATAAATGTGGAATGCCTTCATAAACTGAAAGCTCTAGCATTTTCGGATCAATCAAAATCATGCGTACTTGGCTGGCATCAGCTTTATACAATAAACTCAGAATCAAAGCATTAATCGCAACTGACTTACCAGAACCCGTCGTACCCGCTACTAATACATGTGGCATTTTGGCTAAGTCAGCCACCACAGGTAACCCAGCAATATCTTTACCTAAGACAATCGCTAGCGGTGAATTCATATCCGCATAAACTTTGCTGCCCATAATCTCAGTCAAAAACACAATCTGGCGGTTAGGATTTGGAATTTCCAAGCCCATATAATTTTTACCGGGAATGGTCTCAACCACGCGCACACTTAGCACTGATAGCGCACGCGCCAAATCTTTTGATAAGTTGCTGATTTGACTTCCTTTAACACCAGGGGCAGGCTCTAATTCATAACGCGTAATGACAGGGCCTGGTTGGGCAGAAATCACTTTCACTTCGATACCAAAATCGACCAGTTTACGTTCTATTAAACGTGAGATAAATTCCAAGGTCTCATCAGATGGCAACTCAACACTACTATTCGCTTGATCTAATAAATGCAATGGTGGTAATCGGTCATCATCAGATGCAAAAAGAGAGACTTGTTTTTCTTTCTGTCCCCGCTCGCTTTTCACAATTTGTGTTTTTGCAGACTTGATTTCTACCGGCACTCTATCTTCGGTCCGTTTACGCTCACTCTGCACAAAGTCAGCACGCTTTTGCTCAACGACTTTACCGACTTTACGGTCTTGCCAATCATGATATTTCGCTTGAGCCCATTCAGATAGCGCAATCAGTGCAGCACCAAACTTCTCAGTCATCATGATCCAAGACCAACCTGTAAATAAGCTAAATCCAACCGAAAACAACAATAACAACACCATTGCAGAACCAGCATAGCCAAATAGTCTGCGTAAACCACCATCAACTGAAACACCGATAATCCCGCCCGCAACATCTGGCAGACTGGCTGGTAAGCTAACGATATGCCCTGCTTCCAATGCGCTAGACGCGGCAAGCAACAAACCAAAACCAACCATATTAAAGGCTAAGAATGGGCGCTGTTTTTCTTCGGCATCAATTTGTTGGTAAGTGAGCCAAATCGTAAACAAGGTCAGCACCACCAACCACCAAGCAGAAAAGCCAAATAGGTTTAACAAGACATCAGACAGCACTGCACCGACCTTGCCACCAGCATTTTCAATCACCGAGCCATCACTTCCCATATAAAACCATGAAGGATCTTGCGGATGGTAAGTCATCAGAATAACGGCCAAAAATAGGCCAACTAATAACAAAAGTAACCACAGCGCTTCACGTACCAGCATCATATGGTGTAGTTGCTTTTCGCTTTTAGGTCCTTCTTCTATCGCTGTCGCGGTCTTTGTTGCAGCAGATTTTTTCTTAGAAAACAATTCTGTTATCACCCTAACGTTATTCATTTTAGTAATTTAATAATTATAGCAAAACCAACTTCGTTCAAACGTGTCTTATTAAAAATATCTTAATTTAAACTAGCTCAGTAATTAACGCTTTGTTACAAAGTTTATGCAAGCCGCCCTTTAAATCATCGCACTGCATCACTATAATAAGCGTATTCATTCAAAGGAAGTGTCAACATGGCGACAAAACACGCAAAATTACTCATTCTAGGTTCAGGTCCAGCCGGTTATTCAGCCGCTGTTTACGCAGCGCGTGCCAACCTTAATCCAGTATTAATTACGGGTATTGCTCAGGGTGGCCAGTTGATGACCACAACGGATGTTGATAACTGGCCTGCCGATGCCGATGGCGTCATGGGCCCTGAATTAATGGCGCGTTTTGAAAAACATGCTGCACGTTTTAATACTGAAATGATTTTTGATCATATTCACACCACACATCTAAAAGAAACACCGATTCGCCTAGAAGGTGATTCCGGTGAATACACGTGTGATTCACTCATTATTTGTACAGGCGCTTCAGCTAAATACTTAGGCTTACCAAGTGAGGAAGCCTTTGCTGGGAAAGGCGTTTCAGCTTGTGCCACTTGCGACGGATTCTTCTATAAAGAACAAGAAGTTGCGGTGATCGGCGGCGGCAATACTGCTGTTGAAGAAGCGCTTTACTTAGCGAATATCGCTAGCAAAGTAACGTTAGTACATAGACGTGATACGTTTAAAGCAGAAGCAATCTTAGTTGACAAGCTGATGGCACGTGTTCAAGAAGGTAAGATTGAATTGCAAACATACCAAACACTGGATGAAGTATTAGGTGATGATATGGGTGTAACTGGTATGCGCCTCAAAAACACAACCGATGGCGGCACAAAAGAAATTGCGATCAAAGGCGTGTTTATCGCGATTGGACACAAACCAAATACCGACATTTTTGAAGGCCAACTCGAGATGGAAGGCGGTTATATCGTCACTGAAACGGGTCGTAAAGGTAACTTTACTGCAACGAGCATACCAGGCGTATTTGCTGCCGGTGATGTGCAAGACCACATTTACCGTCAAGCGGTGACTAGTGCGGGTACTGGCTGTATGGCAGCTTTGGATGCAGAGCGTTATCTCACTAGCATAAAGTGATACTAATAAAATAAGTCGACTAAAAAGCGCTCCACGTAGTCATGCGTTCGGAGCGTTTTTTTATATGTCACTAGGTTTTGTGCCCAAAGCCAAATGTGCGATAATGCCGACTTCTTGGGATTCGGAACACAGAATCCACATCATCAAAGTGTTACAAAAAAATATAAGCTATTGAAAACGCATTGATTTTCTAAAATAGCCATCAAAAAGTGATTTGAATTGAAAGTGTTTGAATTGACAGTTTTTATTAGGAAATTTATGCTTAATTACAGCAACCACGAAATTAAAACGAATTTACTCAGCGGCTTAACCGTTGCTTTAGCCATGGTGCCTGAGGCGATTGCTTTTGCACTGATTGCGCATGTGTCGCCACTAACTGGCCTTTATGCTGCGTTTATGATTTGCCTCATCACTTCTGTCATGGGCGGTCGCCCAGGCATGATTTCTGGTGCAACAGGTGCGTTAGCGGTCGTGATGGTTGCACTCGTTGTACAGCACGGTGTGGAGTATTTATTCGCGACCATCGTACTCATGGGTTTATTCCAAATGTTATTTGGTGTGGCGAAGCTCGGTAAATTCATCCGCATGGTGCCTCACCCTGTGATGCTCGGTTTTGTGAATGGCTTAGCGATGGTTATTTTCCTCGCACAATTTGGTCATTTCAAAACGACTGCTGCTGATGGGGCTACACAGTGGATGAGTAGCGATGCACTAATCATCATGGCAGCTTTAATCGTACTGACGATGGCTATTATTTACTTGCTTCCTAAGTTAACCAAAGCGATTCCATCAACATTAGCGGCTATCTTAGCCGTTTCTATTGGCGTGATTGCCTTAGGTGTAGACACTAAAACCGTGGGTGACTTAGGCTCGATTGCAGGCGGTTTACCTACGTTCCATTTACCAGCAGTACCTTTGAACTTAGAAACACTTTACATCATCTTGCCTTACTCATTGATTCTAGCCGCAGTTGGTTTGATTGAAACACTACTAACGCTTAACTTAATTGACGACATGACTGAAACACGCGGCATGCCAAACCGTGAATCGCTTGCGCAAGGCTTTGCAAACATCGCGACCGGTTTATTTGGTGGTATGGGTGGTTGTGCCATGATTGGTCAAAGTATGATCAACATTAACAACGGTGCGCTTAAACGCCTTTCTGGTATTGCGACGGCAGTGTTCTTACTTTCATTTATCTTATTCGCTTCCAAGTGGATTGAGATGATTCCATTGGCTGCGCTGATCGGTGTCATGTTTGTTGTTGCTGAAAAAACCTTTGAATGGGGTAGTTTCCGCTTATTTGGGAAAGTGCCTAGAGCTGATATTTTTGTTGGTATTTTAGTGGCTGTGATTACCGTTTTTGCTGACTTAGCGATTGCGGTGATTGTGGGTGTGATTTTCTCTGCCCTCGCCTTTGCTTGGGAACATGCAAAAGATATCCGTGCCAGTGCTTCTATTGATGAATCTGGTACAAAAACATATGTGCTCAATGGCTCACTCTTTTTTGCTTCGATTTCAGCGTTCCAAGGTTTATTTCAGCCTAAGGATGACCCGAACGATGTAGTGATCGATTTCAAAGATGCCAAAGTAGTTGACCACTCAGCATTAGAAGCCATTGATGCATTGGCTGCTAAATATACCGCCGCAGGCAAAACCTTGCATTTAAAACATCTAAGTCCAGATTGTGTCGAGATTTTAGGCAATGCAAAAGGCATGGTAGAAGTGAACTTGTTGGAAGATCCAACTTACCATATCGCGGATAATAAACTCGGTTAACGCCTAGTCATTTTGAACTAGGCAGGTTTTGCCATATCATAATCAACATGAGTATGAACGATAACGCAGATGATGAGCTAAACCTGTTTAAACAAGCAGTTGCAGATGTTCGTCCAATCAAATCAGACCGCGTGACGCATCAGCCACTCAATAAGCCTCAGCCTATCCCTAGGCTAGTTTCGGGAGATGAGTGCCAAGCGCTCGTCAACGCTGATTCCGACGACATTCTCAAACAAGAACTATTTGAACGAGAGTCATCTGAAATAGCCGCATATAAAACTAATGCCGACGAAGGTCAGCGCTACCTCATCAACACCATGAGCATGCGTGATGATACTGACGGTGAACTCAATCTATTTAAACAAGCCGTTACCAATGTGCGTCCGCTTAAATCCAACGGTGCTGTTCAACACCCAATCAAAAAACCAAAACCGACGCCTGAGCAATTTAACCGAGACGAACACCAAGCGCTCATCGACTCACTTAGCGACCACTACATTCCATCGTATGAGTTGGAAACTGGTGAAGAGCTGCTCTATGTACGTGATGGCCACTCCCCTGTTATTTTAAGCAAGCTAAGACGCGGGCATTGGGTCGTTCAAGAGCATATCGACTTACACGGCTTAGTCAGCGATGAAGCGCGCGCCTATGTTTCCGAGTTCATATCTGACTGTAAAAAGCGGGGTATCCGCTGTGTGCGTATTGTGCATGGAAAAGGCTTAGGTTCGTATAATAAAGAACCCATACTAAAGAATAAAGTACGTGGCTGGCTGATGCAAAAGGATGAGGTCATCGCTTATGCGCAAGCAAAACAAGAGGATGGTGGTAGTGGTGCTGTGGTTGTATTGCTAAAAGCTTAAACCAAGCTCTCAACCCGTATTACCATTAAAGCACAGCCACACTAATCTTTATTCAAAAATTGATTAAATGCTTGCTACTGGTCCTGCATTTGCAAGGTAAACATCTCTTCATTTTTTGTTAAATGCTGTATCACTAGAGCGCCTTGCAAGAAAATTAAAAAGCGTTCTGACCATAGCTTAGCTTCATGGCTATTCATGCCAATCTCTTGCACTAACTTCTCTAACGCGTATATAGAGTGTATTGTAAATTGTACTAAGCACTTGCTTCAAATCAGGTGCTACCTCGCCTAAACTCAGCACATTGAGTAAACAGCTTTTAGCACCATCAGCATAAAACGCTTGCAGCGTCGTGATAATCTGTTTAAAGCGCTCTTCTGGCGCGATGGCTTTATTAAGCAAAGGCATAATGCCGCCTTGCTGGATTTGTGTTTGCATATAAGTCGCAACCGTTTTTGCCATACCGGCTTTACCTTCAGGAAAGCGGTGATAAAGACTGGATTTTTAAAGACCTGCCACTTTCGATAATAAGGTGATGGTCGTGCCATCATAGCCATATTTTCTAAAGGTCTCAAAAACTGCTATGGTTAAAATGTTACCTTCGATGATGAGTTGCGCCATTCAGAACTTTCTACTAAATGTTTATATGTTTAAGATCACTTCTCAAAACAATACCGAACGTTCGTTATACTGCCAATTGAGTAAAGACAGGAAATAGCATGCTTATTATTCGCCTAAAAAACCACCACTTTGGTGTGCCCAGAAGCTGGCATAAAGCCCTTTTTTAGCAAGCAAAGCTTGGTGACTACCCTCTTCGACAATGCTACCCTCTTCTAATACAATCAACCTATCCATGGCGGCAATTGTGGATAAGCGGTGGGCAATTGCGACTACGGTTTTACCTTGCATCAAGTTGTATAGACTTTCCTGAATCACGGCTTCTACTTCACTATCTAACGCGCTAGTTGCCTCGTCTAATAATAAGATAGGTGCGTCTTTGAGCATCACACGTGCAATGGCAATACGCTGCCGTTGTCCGCCAGATAATTTCACACCGCGCTCACCAACATGGGCATCGTAGCCTCGGCGGCCTTTGGCATCGCGTAATTGCAGAATGAAGTCGTGTGCTTCAGCGCGTTTAGCGGCGGCAATCATGTCAGCATCGGACGCATCAGGACGGCCGTATAGAATATTGTCGCGTACACTTCTGTGCAATAAGGACGTATCTTGCGTCACCATGCCGATGCGTTCACGCAGGCTGTTCTGTGTCACAGCTTGTACGTTTTGACCATCAATCAAAATCTCGCCTTGCTGAACTTCATAAAAGCGCAGTAGTAAATTAACCATTGTTGATTTTCCCGCGCCAGAACGCCCGACCAAACCGACTTTTTCACCTGATTGAATATCTAGCTGAAAGTTCTCTAATACTTGCTTTTGCTTAGGGTAAGCAAAGTTGACTTGATTAAACTGTACATGGCCTTGATTTACTTGCAATGGTCGTGCATTTGGCTCATCGACAATTCTATGCGGCATGGCTAAGGTATTAATGCCGTCTTGTACCGTGCCGATTTGCTCATACAAGGTTGTCAATTCCCACATCACCCAATGTGAAATTCCATTTAAGCGTAAACACATGGCCGCAATCGCTGCAATGCCTCCGACGCTCATTTGACCTTGTGTCCATAACCATAAACCAAAGCCACCGCTGGTGATAATGAGCACCATATTCAATAAATGGTTGATAGCGCCAAGCGTGCTGACTAAGCGCATTTGCTTGTGCACCGTACCTAAAAACTCAGTCATCGCACCTTGTGCATAATCAGCTTCACGTCCTGCATGTGAGAACAACTTCACTGTGCTGATATTGGTATAAGCATCGGTAATGCGCCCTGTCATCAATGACCGCGCATCAGCTTGCTGTTGTGAGACTTTGCTCAACCTAGGGACAAAGTAAGTCAGCGCACTACCGTACAGTGTGAGCCATGTTAAAAAAGGAATGATAATCAATGGGTTAAAGCTGCCAATAATAGCAATCATGGTGACAAAGTAGATAGTCACAAACACCATGATTTCCGATACGATAAACCACACATCACGCACCGCTAATGCGGTTTGCATGACTTTCGCTGATACGCGGCCCGCGAACTCATCTTGGTAAAAGCTCATACTTTGTTGCAACATTAAACGGTGGAAATTCCAACGCATACGCATAGGAAAATTACCTGCCAGCGCTTGATGCTTGAGTAGCAGTTGCAGGCCAATCATAAAGGTGCTGGAAAGCAGAATAACGGCCAATACGATTAAAGTCTGTTGTTCCAAGCCCCAAAACAAAGCCGGTGGCGTGTCACCTAGCCAGTCAACGACGCGGCCCATCATGGCAAATAGCAACGCTTCAAAAACGCCCAATAATGCAGTGAGTATGGTCATGCCCAATAAAAACGGTCGCATACCAGCCGTACACGTCCAGACAAAGGTCCAAAAATACTTTGGTGGTGCTTGAATAGCATCCTTAGGAAAAGGATTAACCAGTTGCTCAAATTTAGAAAACAAGCGAGCAAACAAACGAGGGAACATAGATACTACCGTTTCACAATAAGACAAACGGCTTCAGCAGCAATGCCTTCACCACGGCCAGTAAAACCTAGCTTTTCAGTGGTAGTGGCTTTGATATTGATTTGATCAATAGCAATGCCACAATCTTGCGCAATATTGGCGCACATTTGCGCCGTATGTGGGCTGAGTTTAGGCACTTCGCAAATAATAGTGGCATCGATATTGCCAATCACATAAGCCTTCCTTGCAAGCAAACTCACCACCTCTGTTAATAGCGTGCGGGAATCAATACCCTTGTAGCGATCATCCGTAGGCGGAAAATGTTTGCCAATATCGCCTAAAGCGGCAGCGCCTAATAGCGCGTCGCAAATCGCATGTAGCAAGACATCCGCATCAGAATGTCCATCTAAGCCTTTATCATGTGCGATAGTGACGCCACCAATAATACATGGGCGACCTTCTACTAATCGATGTACATCAAAACCTTGCCCTATACGCATTACGCTTGTTCCTCTGTTTGTTTAACAGTGTGTTCGAATATCATTTCTAATAAAGCCAAATCTGCTGGATAAGTTACTTTTAAATTGCGTAATTCACCATGTACCAGCTTAGGACTAAAGCCTAAGGCCTCCACCGCTTCCGCTTCATCGGTTGGAAATCCATCATACTCAGTCAATGCTTGTTTTAGCATCGCATAATGAAACATTTGCGGCGTTTGTGCTTGCCATAAATTTTGTCTGGAAACTGTTTTATTAACCAGGTTCATTTCATTCGATTTTTTAATCGTGTCCGCCACTGGCAGTGCTAACAACCCACCAACGTCATCTTCTACCAAAGTCTCGAGCAAGCGATCAAGCGCATCATGTGTCAAGCCTGGTCTTGCCGCATCATGCACAAGCACCCAATCATCAGCATCAACATGCATCATCTCTAAGGTGTTCAGCACCGTCTCACAACGGCTTTCACCACCCGTATAGTGTATGTGTAAGCGGCTATCTTCTTTCAGTGCCAAATTATTCCAGAACTTATCTTCTGAGCTAAAAGCCAAGTGAATGCTGGCAATGCGAGGGTGCGTAAAAAAAGTTTGAATGATATGCGCAATAATTGGCTTGCCTGCAAGAGACAAATACTGCTTTGGCAGCACATTTTCCATCCGCGTGCCAATACCTGCCGCAGGAATAATTACATGGAATCTCGTCATACGCCAAGTTTAGCATGATGGAATAACTGATTGGTAGAATCGTGAAATATAAGCAACCTTTAACACGCACTCAGTCATTTAGTCATTTAGTGTAGAATAATATTAAAAATAAATAAGATTTAAACCAAGAACTTAAACAGCATGTTAGAAACAAACCTCCCAGCAGTGCTAAATAAAATTATTTTGCTCACTCGCAAAAGAGGTTCTGACGCCCTGTAATCATCCTTGTCGCAAATGTTATTCACACTAGCCAGTCTTAGTAACACGGCGCTGTACAGTGCGGGCAATATTGCCAGAGCTAAACACACCACTTCCAACAGTCAAGCGCAACCTGAAAACGAAGTCCTTCCGAAAAGCATTGTAAATGCATTGTTTGAGTGTCTAAGACACGGCAAAGATATCAACAGTGCTCTTGAAAAATGATAAAAAATTAACGCTATTCCCATTAATGTGCTCAAAACAAAAACCACAAACAATCATTACTGTAGAAGAAGTAAGCCATGTATCGAACCATGCTTTAATGCTGCAAATTTTAGCTATTTATCATAACTTAATGTCTCCCATCCACGAGAGTGAGCGCAACACATTAACTAATTTACTCAATAGAAAAACACTTGACCTTAAAATCAATGACATCATTACCGGGTTGAAAAGTCATGTACAAAATCAAACTGATGCGCATTCCTACTCAGCTATTTTTGATCTAGACCATTTAAAACAGGTGAACGACGCACATGGCCACTTAATCGGCGATGAGGTGTTATTACTATTCTCACAACAGATGCATAAAAACTTTAGAGATAAAGATTTATTATTCAGATTTGGTGGTGAAGAGTTCGTTGGCATATTTCAGTGTACTGATGACGATACGATCACTCATATATTAGGCCGTTTCCGAGAAACCAATGCGGCATTCAACTTCCCACAGGTTGGACTAGTCACCGTCAGTTGTGGCTTTACTAAAATTGACGTCTTTGATCTTTCTTCTAAAATAATCGATCGTGCTGATCTCTCGCTATACTACGCAAAATATCATGGTAGAAACCAAATATGTCAGTATGCGCAATTAATCGCTGCTGGTGCTTTTGAAAAGAAAGAGTCAAGCAGCGGAGAGGTTGAGCTTTTTTAACACTGAGTGGTCATGGGTTAGTGAGTCATGGATTATGGGTTAAAGAAGCGGCAAGGCACTGCCTTGCTGCTCTCCGTCCAATCATTTAAAACACCAATCATTTTAAAATATTAGTCTTCTGCTGTAGCACTGATTTTATGAATACTTAAATCAGCACCATCATATTGCTCTTCGTCAGACATCCGAAGACCCATGGTTTTCTTTAATCCACCATAGATGACAAACCCACCAATTAAAGCAACAGAAATACCCATTAACGTACCAATCGCTTGTACAGCCAAACTAACGCCGCCCATACCGCCAAGTGCTTGACAGCCAAATATACCCGCAGCGATACCGCCCCAAGCGCCACATAAACCATGCAGTGGCCACACACCAAGTACATCATCCACTTTCAAACGATTTTGGGTGTAAGTAAATGCCCATACAAATAAGCCACCTGCAATTAAGCCAGTCGCTAAAGCACCCAATGGATGCATGATATCTGAACCAGCGCACACCGCCACTAGACCTGCTAGTGGGCCATTATGGACAAAACCCGGGTCGTTTTTACCAAAGAAAAGCGCGGCTAACGTACCGCCTACTAACGCCATTAGCGAGTTCACAGCAACTAAGCCTGAAATGCCTTCAATACTTTGTGCAGACATGACATTAAACCCAAACCAACCAACAGTAAGAATCCATGCGCCTAATGCTAAAAATGGAATGCTCGATGGTGGATGTACATAAATTTTCCCATCCTTACCATATCGGCCATGACGTGAACCTAGCAAAATCACAGCGACTAATGCTAACCAGCCACCCATCGCATGCACAACAACTGAACCAGCAAAGTCATGGAAGCCAGCGCCAAACTGAATAGCGAACCAATCTTGAATACCATAATGACCATTCCAGACAATGCCTTCGAAAAATGGATAAACAAGACCAACAATTAAAAATGTCGCCGCCACTTGCGGGTTGAATTTTGCACGTTCGGCAATACCGCCAGAGATAATCGCTGGAATAGCGGCGGCAAAAGTTAGTAAGAAAAAGAATTTAACTAATTCAAAGCCACTTTTTGCCGAAAGTACTTCTGCACTACTAAAGAACGTAACGCCATAGGCAATACTATAACCAATAAAAAAATACGCGATGGTAGAGACACAAAAATCCACTAAAATCTTAACCAGTGCATTGACTTGGTTTTTACTACGAACCGTACCAACTTCTAAGAATGCAAAACCCGCATGCATTGCCAGCACCATAATCGCGCCTAACAATACGAACAAGGTATCGTTTGCTGTCACTAATTGTTCCACTTAAACTCCCCTAATTTAGTTACTTTAACCATTATTTTAGCTTTTGGATTAAAAAGGCAAAAAGCAATAAAAACCATAAGCAATTGATTTAAAATAACTTTGATTTATAACCGGCTTAATATTCAACTATTTTAGTTCATATACACGTGCATTGCATTAAGTTTTGCTAGCTAACAGCAGCATCAGCTTGCTCAAAAAACCAACCCAAATAGCAATGGGTTTCGCTAGAAAACCTTTGCTTTTGTGCAATTTAATATAAACTTCATACAGCCTGTATATTAATGCTCCTCTATTACCACTTAAGAAACTAAAATAGTTTATGTTCGAAATCTTATTACTTATTATTGTGTTACTCATTGCTTGGTTTTGGTTGGATTCCATCTCCAAACGGGAAATTGCCATCTTTACAGGTAGAGAGCTAGCCAGCCGATATGAGTTGCAACTTCTGGATGAAACCATTGCCTGCAAAAAACTTAGCCTTGCGCGCAATAATCATGGGCATGTGAAAATCGTTCGTCTCTATGAATTTGAAGTCAGTGCAGATGGTCGAAATCGCTTATTATGTAGTCTAGAACTGTTAGGCAAACAACTAAAAGGCTGGGATATTCCGCCTTACTTGCAACCAGTGCATTAGCACTCTAATCCTAACCCGCTTCTAAAACTAACAGCATGCAATACATAGGTCGATTCGCTCCTTCACCTACTGGTCCTTTGCATTTTGGTTCTTTAGTGGCTGCTGTCGCTAGTTACTGCGATGCAAAAGCGAATCAAGGGCAATGGTTACTGCGTATAGAAGATCTTGACCGACCCAGAGAAGTCGTGGGTGCAAGCGATGATATTATCAATACATTGCAAGCCTATGGCTTTGTTTGGGATGGTGACATTCTTTATCAAAGTGCGCGTAGCACTGCTTATCAAACGGCATTGGATGAACTAAAGTCACAAGGCATGGTTTACCCATGCACCTGTTCACGCAAAACCATTACAGACATCGCTGAACAAAAAGGCATAGAAGGCGCAATCTACCCTCAAACTTGCTTACATCAAGCAGTTGACTTGAACAAAACGCCGGCCTGGCGATTCAAAACACCTGATCAAGAGACGCGCTTTAACGATATGGCACTTGGATTACAAAGCCAGCAAGTTGCAACAAAAATTGGTGATTTTGTGATTAAACGCGCCGATGGCTTATTTGCGTATCAGCTCGCTGTTATTGTAGATGATGCTGCGCAAGGCGTCACCCATGTGGTCCGTGGGGAGGATTTACTGACGTCGACTGCTAGACAGATCCTGCTGCAAGATGCTTTAGGATTTACCCACCCAATTTATAGGCATACGCCAATTGTGACGAATACACTTGGCCAAAAGTTAAGTAAACAAACGCAAGCAGAACCACTACCACTAGATTCAGTTTCCACTCACTTATGCCGTGCATTTGAATTTTTAACATTAAACCCACCTGCGTATTTAGCATCTGCAACAAGCAATGATTGCTGGGAATGGGCTATTCAAGCCTGGCCAGCAAGCTCTTCTATTTAGCGCCCTTTATCAGCACCTTGCTACAAAACCGAACATAGCCATAAATATAACTTATAAATACTATTGATAACTATTATCATTACGATTATAATTACAGCTCATATCAATATAGCTAGGAAGCCTGCCTTATGGCAAACCGTGTAAAAAAAACCCAAGACCAAACCAATCAAGTATCAAAACTAAAAAAGTCAGTTATTTGCACCTTGCAACTTTCAACTGCCATCAGCATTGCATTTGCATCATTTGCCATGGCTGCAGAAGAAATCGCTTTAGACACAGTTGAAGTGGTTGGCAAAAGGGTCAGCGACACGAAACCCGTTAAAGGCTATAACGCTAAAAAATCAAGTGCCTCTACTAAAACGGATACGCCTTTAATCAACACGCCTCAAGCCATTACTGTTATTCCACAGGAGGTGTTAAAAGATCAAAACGTGCAAAGCATTACTGAAGCGGTGCGCTATGTGCCAGGTGTAACAGCATCACAAGGTGAAGGAAACCGAGATGCACTAGTATTAAGAGGAAATAACACAACCAGTGATTTATTTATTGATGGTTTGCGTGACGACATTCAAACTTATCGTGACTTGTACAACACTGATCGTATTGAAGTATTAAAGGGGCCTAATGGCATGATCTTTGGTCGCGGAGGTGCAGGTGGTGTGATTAATCGTGTATCTAAAAAAGCGGGCTGGGATTCAGTAAAAGACCTTGGCATTACTTATGGTTCTTATAATCAAAAACGGATTACAGGTGATTTTGGTCAAGGCTTAAATGATGAAGTGGCATTTAGAGTTAATGCTGTCTATGAAAAAAGTGATTCATTCCGTGATGGTGTGAACTTAGAACGTTATGGCGTGACCCCTACCCTTACCATTGCACCTAGCATAAATACCAACATCCACTTAAGCGCAGAATACTTTAAAGATCAGCGTATTGGCGACCGCGGCATTCCTTCAGTGAGTGGCGCTGGCAATTCAAACATCAAAAATCGTCCATATAAGATTAGCGATAATGACCAGTTTTATGGCAATGCGCGATTAAGCCCAAATGAAACAGAAACGGCTGCGTTTAATGCGATTATTGAGCATACATTTGCTAATGATGTAAAAATAAAAAACAACACACGCTATGCTGACTACGATAAGTTTTATCAAAATATTTATGCAGGCTCAAGTGTAAACAATTTAGGCATGCTCACGCTTAAAGGCTACCGTGATGAAACGAAACGTCAAAACTTCATCAACCAAACAGATGTTACCGTGCCATTTACAACAGGTAGCTTAAAGCACACATTCTTAGTAGGCGTTGAGTTCATGTCTCAAGACGATGAAAATAAACGCTTAACCGCAATAGCCGGATCTAGCACCATTAGTTCTGTGCCTGTCAGCAATCCAACGGCATCAGTTACCTTTGCTGACATTAATCGAGATCAAGAAACTGACATTTCAAGCCGTGCATTTTATGTACAAGATCAAATTGAATTTTCGTCTCAGTGGCAAGCAGTGCTTGGTTTAAGACACGACCGTTTTGAAACGGACTATAAAAACTTAACCAATAATGACCGTGTCGACATTACCGATAACTTTTTATCGCCAAGAGCAGGCTTGATCTTCAAACCAACTGGCAATACTTCTGTTTATGCCAACTATAGCTTGTCTTACGTGCCTAAAGCTGGTGATCAACTCACCGGATTCAGATCATTATCTGACCCAACTTTTGACCCAGAAAAATTCATCAATAAAGAAATTGGTGCAAAATGGGACATTAATTCTAACTTATCATTCACAGCCGCTGCTTATATTTTAGAGCGTGAGAATATCGTTGCTTCTGACCCTGCCGGGTCTGGCAATAATATTTTACTGAATGGCCAGAAAACAAAAGGGCTCGAGCTAAGCTTGTCTGGCGACATTACAGACAAGTGGTCTGTCATCGCTGCTTACACACACCAAAATGGCGAAATAACCAAGCAGCAAGACACGGGAAGTAGCGCCATTCTTAAAGGAAGTGATTTAGCCGAAACGCCTGACAATACCATTTCTTTGTGGAATAAATACGATATTAACAACACTTGGTCTGTCGCGCTCGGCGTAGTGAGTCGTTCAGCAATGTATGCAGCTATCCCACAAGTTGGTTCTAGCACCTTATTACCAGGTTACACACGCTACGATGCAGCTATTTTTGCCAAGCTAAGTGAAAAAGCAACGCTGCAGTTTAATATTGAGAACTTAACCAATAAAGACTATGTAGCTAGTGCACATAATAATAATAACATCCTACCTGGCTCACCAATCTCTGGTAGAGCGACCTTAAACTATAGCTTCTAAATAGTCTATTTGTGCGCAACCTACGCATGATTAAAAAAGCCCACAGCCTAACGTGGGCTTTTTTATTGTATGGGTTTTTATAGCTAATGATAAAATACAACTTATGAATGAAAATGATCAGCTACACCAATTTCTCTTTGAGAACACGCCTGTTCGCGGTAATTTAGCCCGCCTTAACAGCACTTACCAACTCGCCTTAGAACATCAGGATTTACCGCTAGTCATCAAAAAAGCACTAGGTGAACTGATGGCAGCCAGCGCACTTCTCACTTCCACTTTAAAAATGGATGGCGCCATGGTGTTGCAAATACAAACTAAAGGCCAGCTTAAATTACTAGTCGTTGAATGTGACTCAGAGTTGCAAATTCGCGCCACAGCAAAATGGGATGGTGACATTGCAGAAGCAGCCAACTTCTTAGATTTGATTAAAGAAGGCCACTGCATTATCACCTTAGACACCAAGGATAATACGCCGTATCAAGGCATCGTACCGATAGAAGGTGAAAGCATCGCTGTGATGCTCGAAAACTACATGCTGCGTTCGCAACAGATTGATACAAAACTTTGGTTAAGCTGCGACGGTCACTCTGCTGCAGGTTTGTTATTACAAAAGCTACCTGAAGAAGTTGGTCAAGATGTTGATACATGGAATCGCGTGACCACTTTAGCGGGTACCGTGACCGATGAAGAATTACAAACAGAATCAACAGAGCAAATACTAACCAAACTATTCCATGAGGAAGATGTGCGTTTATTCGAAGAGAAACTAACGCGCTTTCATTGCAAATGTAGCCACGAGCGCGTGGGTAATATGCTGAAAACACTGGGTGAAGATGAAGTTAATCTCATACTGGCCGAACAAAAGAAAATAGAAATAAATTGTGACTTTTGTAACAAACAATATCGATTCGATGCGGTTGATGCGGCAACGCTATTTGCTGACAAAGCCGTCTTAAAAAATAATAAATCCGTACATTAAGATACCTTAATAAAACAACCCAACTAAGCTTTAGTAGCTTGTCGCTGACGTTCAAATAAACAAACCGCAGCCGCTGCAGCCGCGTTCAGTGATTCCAATTTAGCGTTCATTGGAATGCTAATTTGCTGGGTTGCTGCATTCATTGCATCACGACTTAAACCAGCGCCTTCATTGCCAATCACGAAGGCCGTTGGCTTGGTCAAGTCTTGCGCATAAAGCGGCTCACCCACTAATGTCGTCGCATAACTGCTGCCTTCAAAATGCGTCATCGTTTCAACAATATCTACACCTTCTATAATCGGCAAATAAAACTGTGCACCCTGCCCGCCACGTAAACATTTTGGCGACCACGCATCCGTGCAACCTTTCGATAAATAAACAGCATCCACACCTGCGCCTAAAGCTGTTCTGAGCATACTGCCCAAATTACCAGGGTCTTGGATATCTTCTAGCATTAACGCAAAATCAACCTTCTCAGGAACGGCCACGGCTGGCAGTTTAACCAAAGCCAAAATACCAGTGCTGCTCGCCACTGGCGTTAGCTCAGCAAATAGCAATGTAGGAAACATAGTTGTATTCACATCAGCCAAATCCTGCATCAAAGCCACCGCTTCTTGCGAGCTTTTTCCTTCAGGAAAGATCAACAACTCAGGCTCACCAAAAGCCTGCAAATAACCTGCTATCAGGTGTACGCCATCTAATAGTGTTTTTCCTTCTTTGTTTCGTTCACGTTTATTGTCTGCTAGTTTTTTTAAATGTTTAAAAACAGCGTTATCGCGGGAGGTAATATGCTTAAAGGACATAGATTTTTGCTACTTTACAATTATTAACCAACATTCTAACTGATGCAGTTTATGATGCTAACTATATTAATCTTCCCAAGGTGATGACTTAGCGACCGAAGTACCGTAATTACTCAGCTTGCCATTCGGCTCACTTCTTATTCTCATCAACATTTCTGGCTTTATTTTGTCAGCGACTTACATTGGCCACTATAATGGCTGACTATCCGGTATTGTTACTTACTTCTTATTACAAGTTGTCAGCTTTAGCCTATCAAGACTCTTTAATTTCAAAAGTATCAGCACGACGTTCTTCTTTTTGATGGCGATGATCAGTTGTGTAGTGGCTTACTTGTTAAGTCATATGGATATCACCAATCACTCCATTGCCAGCCAATTACTACCATAAAAACTGGCAGTATTAGATCAGCTACAGACTATAAAAGAGCTACTATTAGACTTACTGCACATCTTTAAAGAACTGGTGCTAGGTGAGTTTAACAGCCTCAAAAACTGGATCACACAGTTAATCCATTAGCATAAAAGGCTTTATAATAAGCCCTTAACCTAAAAAAGCGCGCCATTACTTATGATTGATGTTCGATGATTGACGGTCTAGTACAAATATTCATCTGGCAAGGTATTGGTGAGCTAGTCTCCAAATTCATATTACCGCAAATCCCCGGGCCAGTGATTGGGCTGATTCTACTGGTCGCTTTTTTAGCCATCAAAGGCGAAGTTAACCCTTCACTGGGTAAAGTGGCCGATACTTTTCGGCAGCATTTAGCCCTATTATTTGTTCCTGCATCCGTGGGTGTGATTCTATTTTTACCCGAATTAAAAGAACATGCGTTCGCGGTTGGTACTGCATTAACGGTCAGTGTCATACTGGCGATTGCCGTCACAGGCCTCGTCCTCAAACTATTTAGCTTCAAAGAACCAGCCTATGAAAATAGCAAAGCTTATCGTCATGAAATGAAATTGTTAGACGAAGATAGACGCCTAGCATTGCAAAAAGAAAAACAAGCCAGGCGCAGTAAGAAAAGGGCTAAACAGGACTTAGACTCAACAGGTGACACAGTAGGAGAAAATGATGACTGATCGACTCCCTATCTCAGAAATTTGGGTTTACCTATCAGGCGACCCTCTCTTTGCACTGGTGTTAACGTTAGCCTCCTATCAGTTTGGCTATACGTTATACATCAAATTTAACCGCAATCCGATATTAAACCCAGCTGCCATTTCTATCATCCTGATTGCTGTCATCATCTCACAATTTGGTTTTGGTGACTCGCCAGAAGAAGCTTATCAACAGTATTTTGAAGGTGCTAAATTTGTCCACTTTTTACTGGGCACGGCAACCGTTGCACTCGCCGTGCCTATCTATCGCGGCTTTTCAGAAATGCGTGGCAAAATAATGCCCATTTTTATCGCCTTAACCGCTGGTAGCATTGTCTCAATCTGTAGCGCCGTACTCATCGCCAAGTACATGAATGCAGGCGAAAGTATCGTTGGCAGCATGTATACAAAATCTGTCACAGCACCGATTGCCATGGGTATCGCAGAGCGCATACAAGTATCACCCACACTCACCGCTGTCTTTACCGTCATTACTGGCATTCTAGGCGCCATCTTAGCGCCCTATATTTTAGACCTTTTCAAAATTAGACCTTGGTGGATAAGAGGCACAGCCATCGGCGTTGGCGCGCATGGTTTAGGCATTACCCGTGCCTTTAGTGTAAACGAACAAGCAGGCATCTTTGCCAGTATGGCCATGGGCTTAAACGGTGTACTTAGCGCTATATTTTTGCCTTATGTATACACACTCATACACGGGTAAATGAAATAAAATCGATTGGATAATAAACGTGGAAAAAGTAGCTAAAAAGAACAACCTAGAACGCATCTTGCATAATCAGGGCCACGGCGCACGCAAACTTTGTCGTATTATGATTATCAATGAAGAAATCACCGTTAACGGTGAAATGTGTGATGATCCAAGCGCCATGTTTGAGTTGGCTGGCATGCAATACACCATCAAAGACGAAGCATGGGATTACAAAGAAAAATCCTATCTCATGATGCACAAACCCAGCAACTACGAGTGCACACACAAAACCCAACACCACCCAACCATTTATAGCCTATTACCGCACCCATTAGTCGAACGCGGCGTACAAACCATTGGCAGACTAGATGAAGACACCACAGGGCTGATTTTAATCTCTGACGACGGCCAGTTTATCCACAAAATGAGCTCACCTAAACACAAAGTCCCCAAAGTCTACGAAGTCACCTGCAAACACCCCGTCGATGATGAACAAATCGCCCATATACTCAGCGGAGTCCAACTCGTCGATGAAGATGCGCCTATCGCCGCCCTAGCCTGTACTCGAACTTCTGACAACGTCATCCACATGACCCTAGCCGAAGGAAAATACCACCAAGTCAAACGCATGGTCTCGGCCATTAGTAATCGCGTAGAAGGCTTGAAACGGATTAAAATTGGAGAGCTAGCATTGCCAGAAGACCTAAAAGTTGGCGAATGGCGATGGCTAAATGATGGTGATATGGCGGCATTAAGTAACAAGAGCAGTAATGCCTAGAAAGATATCGTTTATTTTCAATAAAAAATATGTAATGCATTTTTTAACACATAGTGAAAAGTACCAGCTTGTGATTATTGGCGCTTTAGCTTTAATATGGAATTTTAATTTCGAAGAAAAATGGCCTGAGCCTTTAATTTAGTTCTTAACAGTTGTATTTGCAGGTATTGCGTTAAAGAAGATAATTATTAAAACAACCTAGATGAAGAAATAGAAAAAATCACATCTAGGTCAGGCCGAATAAATGATTGGTATTCAAATGATCAATTCACCGAATTAGAGCATATTGCGGTTTATAAAAAAGATCCTGCAATAAAAATTGTACAACATACAGAATATGGGTTGACCTTACTTTGCCACTTTTTAAATTAAAAGAAATTTGTGAGCTATACCTGGAAATTGTGAGAGAGTTTTATCATTTTCGGGGAAATGACCCAAATGCAGAAGAACTTACATTTTGAAAAAGCCAACTAAAAAGTCAAATTTAAGACTATACCTTACTCTCTACGACTCAGACACCAACTAAGAAAGCGTGTCCTATAGAAAGCATTGAAACAAAAAAACCCAATGAATAATCAGTGGGTTTTTAAATTTATGGTTCCAGGCCTTAATAAAACAACCTTTTTAAAGTCATTAAAATATAAGCAATGCAAATATTGTTATATTTAACTATCCCTAAAGTTACCCCATATAAAAAGTGATATCGACTATCACCAAAGGACATTATATATTTCCAAATATTACTTAACGGCCTTTGCTTCGGTTGTTAATGTTTTTGTTGTCAAATTTGAATTAACAACATCAGGTCTCACAGACCAAAGAATTGCTAACACTTCATTTTGCTCTTGCGGTCCTACCTTATTTTTAGCTAATGCTGCCATGACATCATCAATAACTGCGTTAAATTCCGCTTCGTTAATGTTCATTGTGGCATGTGTAGCTTTCATTGCTTTACCAGAATATTTTACATCAGCACCTGTCGCCATTGCAAAAATTTCATACACTTTTTGTTTAACGTATTCACCATCACTGTCCTCAAAACGATTTTTTACGATAGGGTTAGAGGTATGATTAGCCCAAGTGTCTGCAACAATTTGTCTGGCGACCTTCTCCCCTCCCATACGGTCAAACAATGAAGGTCCTTTCGCCTCTTCTGCAAACGAGCCGATTGAGAAACATAATATACTTACTGATAATAAGGTGTTGAGTAGTTTTTTCATAATTGTATCCCCTTGGTAAATTTTATTTATATGAATCAAACGCACTGTCTGCTTGATTTGTATTTACACTTTATAAGTAAAGTACACAGTGGTAAATACGTATAACTACCTGAAATTTTGTTATATTCTGAAGTGTTTTTTTTCGCTCTTCATTTGTTATCACTAGTAAAACAATTTGACTTAGACTGTTAAAAACTATGGCTTAAAGTTCTGATGCTTAAGCAATATTTAATATAAAGGTGTTTTATTTTTTTGTTCAATTTTCACGATATAGTGGCTTT